>Ga0209758_1001447_pt1 | contig 27963 bp, 31 predicted proteins | sample AraplaMF_Col_mMF_FD_184258 | JGI IMG/M metagenome (GOLD analysis project Ga0209758, IMG submission 184258) | Arabidopsis root microbial communities from the University of North Carolina, USA - plate scrape MF_Col_mMF (SPAdes) (version 2) | ecosystem: Host-associated > Plants > Roots > Endosphere...
AAGCGATCCCACTAGTCTTTCCTTATAGTCTAACCGGTCGGCCGGTGCGCACGCTCTCGTCGGCGGCAAGGCAGATGCGCAGCGAGGCTACGGCATCATCCATATGGCGGGTAAGGTCCAGATCCTCACGGACAGCGCGCAGCACGAAGGCCTGTTCCAGATCGCAAAGCGCCTGATGACCCGGCTCGCCTTCCATGGTCATGTCTTGATCGGGACGGATGAATTTGCCGTCAGGCCCGGTCTCTGCCGTATGCAGGCGGATGACGGAGGTCTTGGTGTGCGTGTCGATGTCGTCGGACTTCGCCTTCGGGTCCATGACAATCGAAACGGCGCCGTTCGGCGACATGACATCCTTCACGAAGAAAGCGGTCTCGGAAATCATCGGCCCCCAGCCGGCCTCATACCAGCCGACGGAACCGTCTTCGTAGAGCACCTGCAGATGGCCGTAATTATACATGTCGGGCGCGATCTCGTTCGACAGGCGCAGGCCCATGCCGCGCACTTCGACGGCCTTGGCATCAGTGATCTGACACATGACGTCAACATAATGAACGCCGCAATCGACGATCGGCGAGGTCGTCTGCATCAGTGACTTATGCGTCGCCCAGGTCGGTCCGCTGGATTGCTGATTGAGGTTCATGCGGAAGACATAGGGGCCACCGAGCTTTCGCGCTTCTTCGATCAGCTTGATCCAAGAGGGGTGATGGCGAAGGATATAGCCGATGACCAGCTTCTTCTTTGCCTTCTTGGCCGCAGCCACGACACGCTCCGCATCGGCAACCGTCGTTGCCAACGGCTTTTCAACGAAGACGTCGCAGCCGGCCTCGAAGGCGGTAACGGCATAATCGGCATGGCTGTCGGAATAGGTGTTGATCGAGCAGAGATCCGGCTTCAATTCGGCTAGCGCCGTCATGAAATCGGGATGGATCGTGTACTGCCCCAGCTCCGGCGCCAGCTGCGACGGCTTGGAGCGGTTGACGAGGCCGACGATCTCGTAGCCCGGATTGTTGTGATAGGCGAGCGCATGGCTGCGGCCCATATTGCCGAGGCCGGCAACGAGAACACGGATCGGCTTGTCGGATTGGCTCACTTGACGGCTCCCGAGGTAATGCCGCGGATCAGCTGCCGCGAGAAGATGACGTAAAGGACGAGGATCGGCAGGATTGCCAGCGACAGCGCTGCAAGGACCGCATTCCAGTTGGTGACGAACTGGCCGATGAAGATCTGCGAGCCGAGCGTCACGGTCTTGGTGGCTTCCGACGGCGCCAGGATCAGCGGAAACCATAGGTCGTTCCAGATCGGGATCATCGTGAAGACGGCAACCGTCGCCATGGCCGGCCGCACCAGCGGCAGCACAAGGCGGAAGAAGATCGCATATTCCGAGAGCCCGTCGATGCGCCCGGCATTCTTCAGGTCGTCGGAAACCGTGCGCATGAATTCCGACAGGATGAAGATCGCGAGCGGTATGCCCTGCGCCGTATAGACGAGGATCAGCGCCGTCAGCGTATTGACGAGGCCGGTCGCGACCATGCCCTGCAGGATGGCGACCGTGCCGAGGCGGATCGGGATCATGATGCCGATCGCCATGTAGAGGCCAACAAGCGTATTGCCCCTGAAGCGATATTCCGACAGCGCGAAGGCGGCCATGGCCCCGAACAGCAGCACGAGGAAGATCGCGACGATCGTCACGATGAAGCTGTTCTGGAAATAGGTGGCGAAATCACCCTGCCCCAGCACCGTCTGGTAACCGACGAGGCTGAAGGTAGACGGTGTCGGCACCTGCAACGGCGACCGGAAGATCGAGTTGCGATCCTTGAACGAATTGATGATCGTAAGGAACACCGGGAAGATGGCGATCAGCGTGTAGCCAACCAGCGCCAGATGCACGAGGCCGGTGCGGATGGGGGATGTGCGCGCTCTGTTCGACATGGGCCTCACACTCCTCAGAACTGGTAGCGGCGCATGCGCCGCTGGATGGCGAAAAGATAGAAGGAGACGCCGGCAAGGATGATCAGGAACATGACCGTTGCGATCGTCGCGCCCATGGAGCGGTCGCCGAGCTGCAGCTGGAAGCCGAAGAAGGTGCGGTAGAGCAGCGTGCCGAGAATGTCCGTCGACATATCGGGGCCGGCAAGCGCGCCCTGCACGGTATAAATCAGGTCGAAGGCATTGAAATTGCCGACGAAGGTCAGGATCGAGATGATGCCGATCGCCGGCAGAACCAGCGGCAGCTTGATCTTCCAGAACTGCGCCCAGCCTGTAATGCCGTCGCATTCGGCAGCCTCGATCACCTCCTCGGGGATGCTCAGAAGGGCTGCATAGATCAGCATCATCGGGATGCCGATATATTGCCAGTTGGAGATCAGCGAAACGGCGATCAGCGCCGGGCCGGACTGGCCGAGCCAGGGCGCAAAGGCCCACTTCATGCCGACGAGGCTCATCAGCCAGGGCGCCACACCCCAGATCGGCGAGAGGATCAGCTTCCAGATGAAACCGACGATGACGAAGGAAAGCAGCGTCGGCAGGAAGATCGCTGTGCGGTAGAAGGCAACAAAGCGCAGCCGTGGCGTCGACAGCAGGGCCGCAAGCGCAATCCCGATCGGGTTCTGCACGCACATATGGATGATGAAGAAGATCACGTTGTTGCGGAGCGCATTCCAGAAGTCGTGCACCCAGCGGGCACCGCCAAAGAGAACCTTGTAATTGGCGAGTCCGACGAAGGTGGGAACTCCGTCAACGGTATTGTAGAAAGAAAGCCGGAGCGTTTCGATCAGCGGCAGGATCATGATCGCCGAATAGACGATGAAGGCCGGGAGAAGGAAAATTCCGATATGCCAGCGTATAGGACGCTTGATCGGTTCAGGAATTGCCGATGTCTGATCGGTCATTACTTGGCTCGCTTTTGGCTTCGTTCTCTCCCTCATCCCTGTTTACGACGGGGATCGAGCAGCGCCGCTTCAGCGGTGCGGGAGACTCTTTCACGCGAAAGACTTTGCGTGGCTACGTTCCTGTGACATCCCCCAGCCTGGCTCGAGGATACAGGAGCGAGGGCGGCAATCCGATTGCCGCCCTCCTCTCATGCCTTCGGCTTACTTGGCCGGCTTGTACCAGCTGTCGAGGCCCTTCTGCAGCTTCTCAGCAGCGACGGCAGGCGTATCCGTGCCATTGATGACGTTTGCCGATTCAACCCAGGTCTCGTTTTCGAGGTTCGGCGTACCGCGCGACAGGATCTGATAGGTCGAGCGGACGGTCGACTTGTACGGGCCGCGCCAGGAAACGAATTCCTGAGCCAGCGGATCGCTCATCTTGACCGGGTTGGAGTTCAGGCTGAAGAAGCCCGGCAGGGAGTTTGCATAGATGTCCGCAAACTCAGGCGAAGCGACCCAGCTGAGGAACTTCTTGGCTTCTTCCTGGTGCGTGCTCTTGGCGTTCAGAGCAACACCGATATCCGGATGGTCGGAGATGTAGCCCTGGTCGCCGGCCTTCGGAACCGGCGGCGGGAAGGCGCCCATCTTGAACTGCGCCTGTGTGTTGAAGAGCGCGATTTCCCACGAACCGGCGGGATAGATGGCGGCGCGGCCGAGCGTGAAGAGGTTCTGGCTGTCCGAATAGGTCTGGGCTTCGAAGCCATCGCCAAGGTAAGGCTTCCACTTGGCAAGCTCTTCATAGGGCTTGACCCATTCGGGATCGGTCAGCTTCTGCTTGCCTGATATCAGAGCTTCACGGCCTTCTTCACCCTTCCAGTAGTTCGGGCCGATATTCTGGTAGCCCATGGTAGCGGCTTCCCAGAGGTCCTTCGTGCCCATGGCGAGCGGGATGTAGGTACCATCGGCCTTGATCTTGTCGAGGGCAGCGAAGAACTCGTCTTCCGTCTTCGGAATGGCGATGCCGAGCTTGTCGAAGGCATCCTTGTTGTAGATGAAGCCGTGGATGACCGAAGCCATCGGTACGCAGAAGGTCGACTTGCCATCGTCTGTCGACCATGCAGCCTTGGCGACCGGCGAGAAGTTTTCCATGCCGGACAGGCTGGTGATGTCGACGAGCTGCTTCTTGTTGAAGAGTTCGAGCGATGCGTCGAAGGGACGGCAGGTGATGATGTCGCCTGCCGAACCGGCGTCGAGCTTGGCGTTCAGCGAAGCATTGTATTCAGTCGGAGCGGTCGGCGAGAAGACGATCTTGATGCCGGGGTTCTTGGCTTCGAAAGCCGGGATGATCTTCTCCTGCCAGATCTGCAGGTCGTCGTTACGCCAGCTTTCGACGGTGAGCGTCACGTCGGCGGCATGAACGAGGCCAGCCGACGACAGCAGGCTGGAGGCAAGCAGCAGGCTTTTCAGAGCAGTGTTTTTCATTTCCCTCTCCTGTTTTTAAGCGCCGCAAGGCGCTGTTTTCGATCTGAAACAAGCGGTTGGCGTGCCTGAGGAAACACCCAACGCCCCTTTTAGAGCCGCCAAGATTGCCGGCCCCGAAGCTCTGTCGACCGGAGACGATAGCCTCCGGCCAAACGGTGCGCCCTCCCGATACGCTGAACCGGGCGCCTGAAAATAAGAGAAAAGCTTGGAAAGATGCCGCGCACTTCCGCGAGCCCGTGTCGGCTCCTTCGGATCGTTGTCTGCACCTTTCTCGAAAACATGGCCGGCGCTGTTTTTCTTTGCCGGTTTTCACATGCCTCGATACGCTGTTCCCTTTTCCCGAATTAAGGCCAAAAAAATACCAATTGTCCAGCCGAAATTAACTTCTGAGCCAGAGAAAATTCATTAAAAAATTTTATCACATAAAATCAATAGGATAAAAACAGACAATTTCCTGATCATTTCCGCTTGGTAAATGGTATTTTTTTGGTATTGTATTAAAAAACACAAGGGAACGGCGTATCCGGAGGTCCGATGACGGAACTTGCAATCGGCATAGATGGCGGTGGAACAAGCTGCCGGGCCGCAGTTGCGGACAGAATGGGCAATGTCATCGGCCACGGCAGGGCTGGCCCTGCCAATATCCTTTCCGACCTGGAAACCTCTCTCGTCAATATCGTCGAAGCCGCCCGAGCGGCTCTGCGCGATGCGGGGCTCGATAGTGAAACCGCTTCCACCGTCTCCGCAGTCGTCGGTGTCGCCGGCGCCAATGTCGGCGACTACGGCAAGCGCATCGAAAAGGCCCTGCCCTTCAGGAATGCACGAGTCGTCACCGATGCGCTGATTTCGCTGCAGGGCGCACTCGGCGACGCCGATGGCATTGTCGGCGCTTTCGGAACCGGCTCCGTCTACAATGCGCGCCGGAACGGCAAGCTGCATGGCATCGGCGGCTGGGGCTCCATCGTCGGCGATCAGGCAAGCGGTGCCCGACTCGGTCGCGATCTGCTGGAAAGATCCTTGCTTGCCTATGACAGGGTCCGCACTGCCTCGTCGCTGACCGATAGGCTCATGGCCGAATACGACAACGATCCGGAACGCGTCGTCGAATTCGCCCATACGGCCCGCCCAACGGATTTTGCGCGTTACGCGCCCATGGTCTTCGAAGGCGCGCTGGCAGGCGATGCCACGGCAATCGAGATCATCAAGGATGCGGCGCGCGCCATCGACGAAAGCCTCGACGCGCTGTCCTGGCCGGAATGCCCGTCCATCTGCCTGCTTGGCGGACTGGCGAAAGCCTATCACCCCTGGATTGCCGACCGACACAAGGCGCTGCTGTCGGAGCCGAAGGCCGATGCGCTGCGAGGTGCGGTCGATCTCGCCGTCAAATTCCTGAACCAACGGCAGAGAGGTGCGGCATGACCGACGATCTCGCCACCATCCTCTCACCTGCACGCCTTCAGGCCGGCGGCACCGGCCCGCTCTATGTGAAGCTGCGCCGCACACTGGAAGATGCCGTCCGCAGCGGCACCCTCGCCCATGGCGACGCCCTGCCGCCGGAACGCGACATCGCCGAATTTGCCGCCGTCAGCCGCGTCACCGTGCGCAAGGCGATCGACGAGCTTGTGGCCGACGGCCTGCTGGTGCGCCGCCACGGCTCCGGTACTTTCGTCGCCAAGCCGGTTTCGAAGGTCGAACAGCGTCTGTCGCAGCTCACCTCCTTCACCGAGGATATGGCCCGGCGCGGCATGACCGCCCGCTCCGAATGGCTGCACAAGGGCGTCCACACGCCTTCGCCCGACGAAATGATGATCCTCGGCCTCGGCACCGACATCAAGGTCTCGCGCCTGTCGCGCCTGCGTATCGCCGACGACCAGCCCTTGGCGATCGAACATGCAAGCGTGTCAGGCGAATTCCTGCCCGACCCCTCCTCCGTCACCAACTCGCTTTATGCCGAACTGGAGCGCCGCGGCGTGCGCCCCGTCCGCGCCGTCCAGCGCATATCCGCGACCAATATGAAGGAAGCCGACGCCCAGCTGCTCGGCGTTCCCGTCGGCCAGGCCGGGCTTTCCATCGAGCGTATCTCCTATCTCGGTTCCGGCCGCGCGGTGGAGTTCACTCGCTCGCTCTATCGCGGCGACGCCTATGATTTCGTCGCCGAGCTGACGATCGGCGCGACATAAGCCCTACCAGAAGCGGGCGATCCAAAGCTCATTTCCGCCCAACTCGTCGAAGACCACATCGGCGGAGATAATAGGGATTCCATTGTGCATGGCAGTGGCAGCCAGAAGCCGGTCGAAGGGATCGCGATGCTGCCAGTCCATCATAGCGGCACTCAAACATATGTCCGGCGTCAATGCAGCGGTGATACCACCCTGCTCCTGCAAAAGATCTGAAAGCCGCTCTATGAAGGGCTCCATCTCAGGCCATTTTCCAAGGCGGACTTTCTGGCCGATTTCAAACAGGGATATGGGACTGACAAGAACGGTCTCGGCTTTTTCGATTAAAGCAACCGCCTTGGCCGAGAGACGATCGTCGCCCGTCAGCGACCATGCCCAGGCATGCGTGTCGAGCAGAAGCGTATTCACTCAGCCCCTTCCCAGGATGTGAGTTCTTCTTCATCCATCGACTCGAAAAAGTCAGGTCCCTTGCCGCCGACTTGCCCCTTCAGCAATCCGATCTTGAAGGGTGCTTGACCGATCGGCACGATCTTCACGACGGGCTTGCGCCCCTTGGCGATCACAACTTCCTCGCCGGAAAGGGCAGCGTCGATCAACTTCGACAAATTGGTCTTCGCGGCATGAATGGTAACTTGCATGATTGCCCTCATTAGCTAACTTAGCTAAACATACCACCTCAGCGTCAACGCTGAAAGGCCCTGAAGGCAGGGAATTATGAGGCACATCAAAAAGATAAAGCCGGAACGTGAATCACGTTCCGGCTTTTTTCATTTATTGAATCAATCGCTCAACCTGCCACCTCAAGCAACTGAAAAGACTCGAACATCAGGCCGCGTCTTCGATGTCCTCATCGGCCTTGCGCGGCACATAATTGAGTACCGGCCCGAGCCAGCGCTCGACTTCGGATATCTCCATGCCCTTGCGCTTGGCATAATCTTCCACCTGATCGCGCTCCACCTTGGCGACGCCGAAATAGTAGGAGTCGGGGTGGCCGATATAGATGCCGGACACCGACGAGCCGGGCCACATCGCATAGCTCTCTGTCAGCTTCACGCCAGCAGTTTTCTCCGCATCGAGAAGACCGAACAAGGTCTTCTTCTCGGTGTGATCAGGCTGGGCCGGGTAACCAGGTGCCGGGCGGATGCCGGCATAGGCCTCGGTAATGAGATCCTCACTGGAGAGATGCTCGTCCTTGGCGTAGCCCCAATATTCGCGACGCACGCGCTCATGCATGCGTTCGGCGAAAGCTTCGGCGAAGCGGTCGGCAAGCGCCTTCACGAGAATCGAGGAATAGTCGTCGTTCGAACGCTCGAAACGTTCGGCGATTGCGATCTCCTCGAAGCCGGCCGTCACCACAAAGCCGCCGACATAGTCCTGCACGCCACTGTCCACGGGCGCTACGAAGTCCGACAATGCCACGTTCGGGCGGCCATCGCGTTTCGAAAGCTGCTGGCGCAGCGTGTAAAACGTCGCCAACTCCTCCTTGCGCGCATCGTCCTTGAACAGACGGATATCGTCGCCGACCGTGCCGGCCGGCCAGAAACCGATCACAGCGCGCGGACGGAACCACTTCTCATCGATGATCTTCTTTAGCATCGCCTGGGCGTCGTTCCAGAGAGCACGCGCAGCTTCGCCCTGCTTCTCATCCTCGAGGATCGCCGGGTAGCGGCCCCGCAACTCCCAGGTCTGGAAGAACGGTGTCCAGTCGATGTACTTTGCAAGCTCGGCCAGATCGTAGTCTTCGAATACCTTTGTGCCGAGGAAACTCGGCTTGGTCGGCTTATAGGCCGCCCAATCGACCTTCTGCGCATTTTCGCGGGCACGCGAAAGCGGCAGGCGCACCTTTTCGGCTTCGCTGCGCGCATGAGCGGCAGCAACCTTGGCATATTCGGCCCTGATATCGTCGATATAGCCCTGGCGGTTTTCCGGCGAGAGCAGCGAGGACACGACGCCAACGGCACGGCTGGCATCCGTCACGTAAATCGACTGGCCCTTGTTGTAGCCCGGATGGATCTTGACGGCCGTATGCACGCGGCTGGTCGTGGCCCCACCGATCAGAAGCGGAATGTCGAAGCCCTGCCGCTCCATTTCGGCCGCCACATGCACCATCTCGTCGAGCGACGGCGTGATCAGTCCGGAGAGACCGATGATATCGACCTTCTCGGCAACGGCCGTTTCGAGGATCTTCGTTACCGGCACCATGACGCCGAGATCGATGATCTCGTAGTTGTTGCAGGCGAGCACGACGCCGACAATGTTCTTGCCGATATCGTGTACGTCGCCCTTGACGGTCGCCATCAGGATCTTGCCGGCAGACTTGCGTTCTTCACCGCCATTCTGGCGCTTCTCCTCCTCCATATAGGGAAGGAGAACGGCAACGGCCTGCTTCATGACGCGGGCAGACTTGACCACCTGCGGCAGGAACATCTTGCCCGAACCAAAGAGATCGCCGACTACGTTCATGCCAGCCATCAGCGGGCCTTCGATGACGTGCAGCGGGCGCGCCGCCTTCTGACGGGCTTCCTCCGTATCGGCTTCGATATATTCGGTAATGCCGTTGACGAGCGCATGCTCGAGACGCTTCTCGACGCTCCATTCCCGCCAGGAGAGATCCTGCGCCTTGGCTTCCTTGCCGGCAGCCCCCCGGAAGCGCTCGGCCACATCGAGCAGCCGCTCGGTCGCGTCAGTGCGACGGTTCAGCACCACGTCTTCGCAGGCCTCGCGCAGTTCCGGATCGATCTGGTCGTAAACCGCAAGCTGACCGGCATTGACGATGCCCATGTCCATGCCCGCCTGAATGGCGTGGTAGAGGAACACGGCATGCATCGCCTCGCGCACCGGCTCATTGCCGCGGAAGGAGAAGGAGAGGTTCGAGACGCCGCCGGAGATATGGACGAGCGGCATGGTCTTGCGGATCGTGCGCGTCGCCTCGATGAAGTCGACGCCGTAGTTGTTGTGCTCCTCGATACCGGTCGCGACGGCGAATATGTTCGGATCAAAGATAATGTCTTCGGGCGGGAAGCCGACCTTTTCGGTCAACAGCTTGTAGGCGCGCGTGCAGATCTCGACCTTGCGGTCATAGCTGTCGGCCTGTCCCGTCTCGTCGAAAGCCATGACGACGACGGCAGCGCCGTAATTATGCAGCAACCGCGCCTGGGCAAGGAAATTCTCCTCGCCTTCCTTCAGCGAGATCGAATTGACGATCGCCTTGCCCTGCACCCGCTTCAGGCCGGATTCGATGATCGAGAATTTCGAGCTGTCGATCATCACCGGCACGCGGGCGATATCCGGCTCGGCGGCGATCAGGTTCAGGAACTCGACCATCGCCTTTTCGGAATCGATCAGGCCTTCGTCCATATTGATGTCGATCACCTGGGCGCCGTTCTCGACCTGGTCGCGGGCGACATCGAGGGCTGCCGTGAAATCGGCATTGGTGATCAGCTTGCGGAAGCGGGCCGAACCGGTGACGTTGGTGCGCTCGCCGACATTGACGAAGGGAATGTCCTTGGTCAGCTCGAACGGTTCGAGGCCCGACAGCGACATGAAGGGGCGATGCTCGGGGATCGGCCGCGGCTTGTACTTAGCAACCGTCTCGGCGATGACACGGATATGCTCGGGCGTGGAGCCGCAGCAGCCGCCGACGATATTGACCAGGCCTTCGCGGGCAAAACTGTCGATCTGCGCCGCCATCAGTTCCGGCGTCTCATCATACTGGCCGAATTCGTTCGGCAGGCCGGCATTCGGATAGGCGCAGATGAACGTATCGGCAACGCCCGAAAGCTCCTGCAGATGCGGGCGCATCGCATTGGCGCCGAGCGCGCAGTTGAGGCCGATCGTGAAGGGATTGGCGTGACGCACCGAATTCCAGAAGGCGCTCGGCGTCTGGCCGGAGAGCGTGCGGCCCGAAAGGTCGGTGATCGTGCCCGAGATCATCACCGGCAGGCGGATGCCCTTGGCTGCAAAGCGCTCCTCGCAGGCGAAGATCGCAGCCTTCGCATTCAGCGTGTCGAAGATCGTCTCAATGAGGATGATATCGGCGCCGCCATCGATCAGGCCGTCGATCTGCTCGGCATAGGCGTCACGCAGGTCATCGAAGGTAACGGCGCGGAAGCCAGGATTGTTGACGTCGGGCGAGATGGAGGCCGTGCGGTTCGTCGGGCCGATGGCACCGGCGACGAAGCGGCGCCTGCCGTCTTCACGCTCGGCGCGCTGTGCAGCACGGCGCACGATTTCGGCACCTTCCTTGTTCAGCGCATAGACCTCGCCTTCCATCTGGTAATCGGCCTGCGCGATGCGGGTCGAGGAGAAGGTGTTGGTCTCAAGGATATCGGCGCCGGCCTTGGCGTATTTGTAATGGATTTCCTCGATTGCATCGGGCTGCGACAGGATCAGCAGGTCGTTATTACCCTTCTGATGACAGGCGCAGCCAATGAAACGCGAGCCGCGGAAATGGTCTTCATCGAAGCCCAAGCCCTGGATCTGCGTACCCATGGCGCCGTCAAGAACGAGGATGCGTTCGCTGGCGGCTTGTCTCAGCGCCGCGAATACTTCACTGCCATCACGCTTGCCCCCTTCGGGACCAAAAAGACTATCAAACACGGGAAGGCTCCTTGACGTCATAAGATCAGAAACGACAAATCACATAAAGATATCTTTATGTCAACATATGCTTGTCGGTTTAGGGCATTGCAAGCCTTGGCGGATGACAGGCTCGCCCGACCTCTATATAGGCGTTTTCCTAAAGGCATTGTGCACGAATTCGGAGGAGTATCATGGCACCTGCACTCGGCAACTGGTCCACCCGTGCCTATCATCGCGGCTGGCTGCTTTCGCAGGCCAACGGTCTCTTCGATTTCTTCCAGCACAATTCCATCAATCCCAAAGGCGGCTTTTACGATCTCGACGACGCCGGCAAGCCGCTGAACGCCGCAGGCCAGGTGCGGCCGCTCCATATTGCCTCACGCGCTGTGCACTGCTTCTCGATCGGCACGCTTCTCGGCCGTCCGGGTGCCGCCGATGTGGTCGACCACGGCATGAACTACATCTGGAACCACCATCGCGACCGTAAGAATGGCGGTTATTTCTGGTCGCTGGATAACAACGGTCCTGTCGATTCCAACAAGCAGGGCTATGGCCACGCCTTCGTGCTGCTCGCAGCTTCCTCGGCAAAGATATCAGGCCATCCACTGGCCGACGGCATGCTCGCCGATATCACCGAGGTCCTGAACACGAAGTTCTGGGAGGCCATGCACGGTGCTATCGCCGAAGAGTTCACCGCGGACTGGCAACCGCTCGACGGCGGCACCTATCGCGGCCAGAATTCCAACATGCATCTGACGGAAGCGCTGATGGCTGCCTTCGAGGCAACCGGCAACCGGGACTATCTCACCAAGGCCGAAAGCATCACCGATCTCGTCATCCGCCGTTCGGCGGGCTCCGTCGACTGGCGCGTCGCCGAGCATTTCGATGCCGAATGGAAGCTCGACAAGGATTACTATCATCCGAACGAAATGTTCCGCCCGGCCGGCACGACGCCTGGCCACTGGCTGGAATGGACCCGCCTGATCCTGCAGCTCTGGGCGCTCGGCGGCAAGCGCATCGACTGGATGCCGGATGCAGCCAAGGCCCTCTTCGAGCAATCCATGGCTCTCGGCTGGGACAACGACAAGGGCGGCTTCTTCTATACGCTCGACTGGGCCGACAAGCCGGCCAAGCGCAACAAGCTCTGGTGGCCGGCCTGCGAGGGTGCTGCTGCCGCACACTTCCTCAACGAGCACCTGCCGAGCGATTACCACGAAGAATGCTACCGCAAGATCTGGAACGTGATCGAGCGCAGCTTCATCGACCATGAGAATGGCGGCTGGCACGAGGAATTGACGGAAAACCTCGTACCCTCGCACTCGCTCTTCCCCGGCAAGGGCGACATCTACCACGCCCTGCAGGCCTGCCTCATCCCGCTCTTCCCGGCAACGGGCAGCCTGACCAAGGGCATTATCGAAGCCGGCGGCAAGCTCTGAGGCAAAGGCTCAGTAGCCCGGCACGACCGGCGCCGCTGCGTTCGGGTTCTGCTGGAACCACTGCACCTCAGCACTCGCGTCATCGAGTTCGTCCTCAACGTCGCGCTGCTCTCTGCGAATGCGGCGCATATCGTCTTCGAGATCGTCCATCCGCCGGCGGATATCATGCCGGTCCGCATCGGGCGCATCCTTGAGCTTTCGCGACAGATCGTCGATCTCGGCTTCCTTCGATCCGTAATCGCTCTGCAGCGAGCTCAGCCGTGATTGCAGCGAATGCTGGCGGTTCCCGAGCGTATAGCCGCGCAGGAAGCCTGCACCCGTCTCCGGCGGGCAGACATTGGAATAGCCGTGACCCGCCTGCCCGTGCATCAGGCCGCTCATCGGCGTGCAATAGCGCACAAGACCCGCCTGATAGCCCTGATACCAGATCGTCTGATTTGGCACGATCTTCACCCGCTCGCAGGATTTGGCATGCGCGGCAAAACGCTCCTGCGGCTCGTAGCCGGCAGCGCCGTCGGATTCGCCGATCACCCGCCAGTCGGCGGCGACGCATTCTTCCTTCGAGAGCGTATTGCAGGAGATGAGGAAAAGACTGAAACCAATGGCAGCAAAGGCAAAGAGCAAACGTAACATGATGTCCCGGCAGCAAGTCACACAACGGGGCGCACCTTATCGTCACGAAATAAAACCGTCACCGGGAACGGATCGCGATCTTGCGCTTTTCGCGGCTTTTATTTGTCAGAAATGCGGCAGAATTCACGCCAGCCGCAGCGTATCGAGATCCTTCGCCAGGATCAGCACCAAGGCTTCGACTGCGAGGTTGTGATCGTCCCGCTGCGGCAGGCCTGATACGGTGACGGCGCCGATGCAGCCTGTGCCTCTGACGTTGATCGGGAAACTGCCGCCATGCGGCGCGTAGTCGATGCCGGAAAGACCGTTGTCCTCGACCGTCTTGCCTTCCTTCTGCAGCTTGAGGCCGGAAGCGTAGCTGCTGCGGAAATAGCGGAAGACCATGTTGCGCTTGCGGCGGACCCAATTGACGTTGTCAGGCGTCACACCCGGCAAGGCCGCGTAGAAGACCGGCATGGAATGCAGCGTGATATCGATTGCGATGCCGAGGCCACGCTCGCTCGCGAGCTCCTGCAAGAGCTTGCCGAGCTGCCATGCAGTCGTCAGATCGAAGGCATCGAAGCTCAGTGCCTTTTCCTGTTCCGCAATACGGATCAGATCCTCGTCGATCGACATGGCACGGCTCTCCTCTCAGCGTGATGATCGGCTGTGACAATTCTCACGCGAGGGGGAAAAGTAAAGCAGAAACTTGGCACTATGCATCATCAAGGGCTTCGGTGCGATGCTCAGCCGACCGCCCGAATCGGCGCAAAACCGCTCATCGCACCAGTAAAATGTTTCGGCAGCGGGGAGGCATAGGAGCCGCGCTTGCTGGTGGAAAGGCCGAGAGAAACCAGCGCTTCTGCCTGCTTGACGGCTGCCGCGACCCCATCGATGACCGGCACGCCATAGAGTTCCTGCAGCTCACGCGCCAGATCCGTCATGCCGGCGCAGCCGAGCACGATCGCCTCCGCGCCATCTTCCGAAAGCGCCCGTTCGATTTCCGCTTTCAGCTTGCCGATCGCGCCAGATCCAGCATCTTCCAGTTCCAGCACCGGAATATCCGATGCCCTTACCTTCGCGCGACCGCCCATACCATAACGACGCACCAGATTATCGATCAGCACCCGGGACCGCTCCAGCGTCGTCACGACCGTGAAGCGCTGGGCGAGGAAGCCTGCAGTAGCGACAGCGGATTCGCAGAGCCCGAGAACGGGCACGTCAGCGAAGGTGCGTGCGGCATCGAGCCCCGTATCGTCGAAACAGGCGACGATCGCCGCATCGTAACCGGCCTCCTGCCGCTCTTTCAGCTCCGTCAGCAGACCAGGGATGGCGAGAGCCCCGTCATAATGCCCCTCGATGGAAACCGGCCCCATGCGCGAGGTCGCGGCGATGATCTCCGTACCGGCAGCGGCGACCGCACGAGCGGCAGTTGCCGCCTTCTCGGTCATGGAAGCGGTGGTATTGGGATTGACGATCAGAATGCGCATGTCAGCGGGTCTTTGCCTGCCGCCGGCCGAGCATCGTCATGATGCCCAGCGCGACGAGAATGATGGTGAAGGAGAAGAGCGTCGTGACCGTGCCGAGCGCATAGAGCACCGGCGTCGTGACATTCGTGGTCATGCCGTAGATTTCGAGCGGCAGTGTGTTGTAGGTGCCTGACGTCATCAGCGTGCGAGCAAATTCGTCGTAGGAAAGCGTGAAGCCGAAGAGACCGACGCCGATCAGGCTCGGCGCGATCATCGGCAGCACGACATGCCGGAATGTCTGCCAGGAGGTCGCCCCGAGATCGCGCGCCGCCTCCTCGTATGCCGGCGAGAAGCGATTGAAGACGGCGAACATGATCAGCACGCCGAAGGGCAGCGTCCAGGTCAGATGCGCACCGAAGGCCGAGGAATACCAGGCTGGCCGCAAACCGCCTTGCTGGAAGACGACGCCGATACCAAGCGAGATGATGATCGACGGCACGACGAGGCTTGCGACTGTCGCATAAAACAGCACCGACGCGCCGCGGAAGCGCCGGCGGAACGCAAGACCCGCCATCAGCGAAACCACGACGGTGACGACCATCACCATCAGGCCGAGAATGAAGGAGCGCTGGAAGGACGCGCCGAAATCGCCGACCGCCTGTTTTTCGAAGAGATTGAAAAACCAGTGCGTCGAGACGCCGTTCAGCGGGAAGGTCAGCCCCCCGTCCGGCCCCTGGAAGGAGAGGATGACAATGGCCGAGAGCGGCCCGTAGAGAAAAAGCACGAAGACAGCGAAGAAGAGTGCCAGCACATAGAATTCGAGGGAGCGTTTTTCGCGGTTCATCTCAGAGCTCCCTACGGATATCGACGACGCGCAGGATCGCGGCGACCATCGTGAGCACCACCGCCAGCAGCACGACCGCATTGGCGGCAGCGGCCGGATATTGCAGCAGCGACATCTGGTTCTTCATCATCAGCGCCACCGAGGCGCTCTGCCCGCCCGACATGACCTGCACGGTGGAAAAATCCGCCATGACAAGCGTGACGACGAAGATCGTGCCGATCGCCATGCCAGGCTTGGCAAGCGGGATCACCACATTCCACAAAACCTGCCAGCCGGAAGCACCGGCATCACGCGCCGCCTCGAAGAGTGAACGGTCGATGCGCATCAGCGTATTGAAGATCGGCGTAACCATGAAGAGCGTGTAGAGATGCACCATGGCGAGCACCACGGCAAAATCCGAATAGAGCAGCCATTCCACCGGCTGCGGTACGATGCCCATCTGCACCAGCGCCGAATTGACGAGGCCATTGCGGCCGAGCACCGGAATCCACGAGATCATGCGGATGATGTTCGATGTCATGAAGGGCACGGTGCAGACGAGGAAGAGGATCATCTGCGTCGAGGTCTTGCGGATATGGAAGGCCAGGAAATAGGCGACCCAGAAGCCGATGAAGAGCGTCAGCGCCCAGACGATGACAGTGAATTTCAGCGTGTTGAGATAGGTCTTCCACGTCACCCATGAACCGAGCGTCTCGGTATAATTCATGGTCAGGAAATCGGGATAGAGGCCGGCGAAATCATAATCCCAGAAACTGACGACCGCGATCATGGCGATCGGCAGGATGAAGAAGAAGCCGAGGATGGCGATCAGCGGCGTGGCCTGCAGATAGGAGATCGCCCATGGCGCAAGCCGGAAGGCGCGTTTGGGCGCCTCCGCTGCCGATATCGTCTGCTCTGAAGCGATCGTGGCCATGTCTGGTCCTTTCGTTCATCAAGGAAGAAAGGAGAGGTCGTCAAAGACCCCTCCCCAACCCTCCCCACAAGGGGGGAGGGAAAACGGCAAACACCGACGTGCCTTAGGCGGCGATGAATTCGTTCCAGCGGCGGACCATGTAGCGGTCTTCATCCATGACGGAGTTCCAGCACGCCACATGCCCCATACGCTCTTCGAACGAACCACCATCGCGAACAGCGCCAGCCTTTTCCATGACCTTGCCTTCCGGCGAGAGGATATCGCCCTGTGCCGGCTTGCCTTCGATCCAGTAGCCCCATTCGTCTGCCGTCATGAAGTTCTTGGCCGTATCCATGCAAGCGGAGTAGTAGCCCTGACGGTTGAGATAGCCACCGACCCAGCCAGAGGTGTACCAATTGATATATTCGTAGGCGGCGTCGAGCTGCGCGCCCTTGAGGTGCGCGGCGAGGCCGAGACCGCCACCCCATGAACGATAGCCTTCCTTGAGCGGCTGATATTTGCAGGCAATGCCCTTGGAGCGGACGGCGGCGACGGCCGGCGACCACATGGACTGGATGATGACTTCGCCCGATGCCATCAGGTTGACCGACTCGTCGAAGCTCTTCCAGAAGGCGCGGAATTGGCCGTCGTGCTTTGCCTTGATCAGGAACTCGATCGTCTTGTCGATCTCCGCCTTGGTCATGTTGCCCTTGTCGGCATATTTGATGTTGCCCAGAGCTTCCATGATCATCGCGGCGTCCATGATGCCGATCGACGGGATGTTGAGGATCGAGGTCTTGCCCTTGAACTTCGGATCCATGATATCAGCCCAGGTGGTGATCTCGCGGCCGACGAGGTCGGGGCGAATGCCGAGCGTATCGGCATTGTAGATCGTCGGCATCATGGTGAAGAGCTCGGTCTCCCCCTTGGCGAAAGTCTTGGCATCCTTGCTTTCGACATAGCCAACGGTGTGCGGCGCCGTGCCCTGGGCAATGACGCTGTCTGGCTTCAGCTTGCCGTTTTTGAAGAGCGGCACGACCTGGTCGTAATACTTCAGCTTCTTCACATCCATCGGCTGGATGACACCGGCAGGATAGACCTTTTTCAGGATCCAGTATTCGATATCGGCAATGTCGTAGCTGTCAGGCTGGGTGACAGCGCGTTGGGCAGCGGCGTCGGAATCGGTCGCCGTCATCTCCAGCGTGATGCCGAGATCCTGCTTGCACTTCTCAGCGATCGCATTGATGTTCGAAACGCCGGTACCGAACTGGCGAAGCGTGATGTTGGACTGCGCCCAGATGGTCGGGAAGCCGGTGATGGCGCCCGAGCCGGCAATGGCGCCGACGGCGGCAGCACCCGTCTTCAGAAGCGAACGGCGGGAAATACCCTTTTCCGCTTTAGTCGTGGTTTTGGTTTCAGTCGTCATGGCAGTTCCCCTTTTTCTTGATGCTGAAGGTCATGCGGAAACGCGGCCGAGGAGGACGGCGTCCTCCAGAGCCCAACTCAGAGACACCGCATCGCCGACCGAAACCGGCTTTGCGAAATAGTCGCTGTCACTTGCGATGACGGTGAAGTCGTCGCTTCCGGCTCCGAACACGGTGATCTTCACCGAGGAGCCGCGATATTCGATGTTGGAGACGATGCCGTTGAAGCCGAGGGTCCATTCGGTCGCCACCTGGAGGCGCACACGGTCGGTGCGGATGCCGATATCGATGGGCTCGCCGATCTCCCTGCCGGTCCCGCGCACGGAAAAGCTCTGCCCCTCTGGCACCTGCATCACGACAACGCCGTTCTCGCTCGATGTCACCCGGCCGGAGAGCACGTTATGATCGCCCATGAAACGCGCAACGAAGGCGGTTGCCGGCTTCTCGAAAACGTCGCGCGGTGCAGCGGCCTGTTCGATGCGCCCGTCATTCATGATGACGATCAGGTCGGCGAGCGCCATCGCCTCTTCCTGGCTGTGCGTCACATGCACGAACGTGATGCCGAGCGTCTTCTGCAGCTTCTTCAGCTCCGCCCGCATGCGGATCTTCAGGAACGGGTCGAGCGCGGAGAGCGGCTCGTCGAGCAGCAACGCTTCCGGATCGGTAATCAGCGCACGCGCCAGCGCCACGCGCTGCTGCTGGCCACCCGAAAGCTGCGCCGGCCGGCGGGATGCATAGGCATCCATCTGCATCAGCTTCAGCATGTCGAGCGCCTTGGCCCGTCGCTCCTCCTTGTCGATACCCTTCATCTTCAGGCTGAAAGCAACATTGTCGATAAGGTCGAGATGGGGAAACAGCGCGTAGGACTGGAACATCATCGCCGTGCCGCGCTTTGCCGGCGGGAAATCGGTGACGACGACGTTGCCGAGGCGAACATCGCCCGATGAAATGGTCTCGTGACCGGCGATCATGCGCAGCGTCGAGGTCTTGCCGCAACCTGAAGGACCCAGGAAGCAGCAATAGGAACCTGCCGGGATTTTAAGGCTGATGGCATGCACTGCGGTGGTCGCGCCATAGACCTTGGAAACGGATGCTATATCGATCTCTGCCGCTTTCGACATCGTGTCTTCCTCTGTTCGAGAAAGACGATGCATCTGCCGTGCCAATTTGCTGGGCGCATTCCAAACCCTTACAAATCATGAATTTTTCATGACACAATGCGCCCTGGCGAAAGAGCGGACATTTTTCGCGCTGCACACAAAATGGGCTTTCGTGCTCAATTCGTGCAGAAAATCGTATACAATTTTGACTAAATTCTGCTCACAAAATCCGTTTAACTTTTGAGACGAAGACGGCTATGGTTTTACTGATATCAAGGAAACCGATTTCATGAAATCTGCCGCCAGCGCCATGAGCCAAGACGATACCCAGGAAACGGGCGTCCCGCAGATCCGCGATGCGATCAGGGACGCGATCGTCGAACGGCGGCTGTCCCCCGGCACGAAACTGTCGGAAAGCGATGTCGGCAATCTCTTCAACGTCAGCCGCACGCTGGCGCGCGCCGCCTTGCAGGCGCTATCCTATGAAGGTCTGGTCAGCGTCGAAAAGAACCGCGGCGCTTTCGTCGCCTATCCCTCCCCGGAAGAGGCCCGGCAGATTTTTGCCGCCCGCCGATTGGTCGAGCCCGGCATCCTGCAGGAAGCCGCCGCCCGCATCACACCGTCCGATATCCAGCACCTGAAGCAATTGCTGTTGGAGGAAGGCCGGCTGATGAGCGAACGCGGCCAGACAGCAAGACGGGCCGAGATCAAGGCATCGGGCGATTTCCACCTGACGCTCGCGGCCATATCCGGTAATGCGATCATGCAGCGCTTCATGGAAGAGCTGGTCGCCCGCTCATCCCTGGTGATCGCGCTCTACGGGCAATCGACGGTATCGAGCTGCGGCCATGCCGAACACGGGGACATCATCGAGGCGATCGAAAGCAGGGAACTCGACCGCGCCTGCCATCTGATGCTGCACCATATCGCCCATATCGAGGCCGATCTCGACCTGCGCGAACGCAAGAGCCTCGGCCTCAAGGAAGCATTCGAACTCTGAAAACTTAGAGAAATTCCAGCAAAAGTGCGCAGCGGTTTTGCGTCCGGAATTGCGTGAAAAACAGGATATAGAGCATTTCCGTGATTCAAAGATAAACGGAAATGCTCTAGTGGCCCGGCGACGGGATATCGGCGGCGCGGCTGATTTCCTCCGCGCTCATCGGTTCGCTTGAGCGCAGCTTGACCTTGCCGTCCGTGCCGATCAGCACCAACCCGAATTCACCGCTGATCGGCCCCTGAAGCTGCTCGCGCGCATCGTCGGCATCAAGGTCATGTCCATTCTCGAATAGGGAGAATGCACCGCCGCCGGCAATGGTGAAGACCTCGATATCGTCTTCGATCAGCCGCATCTGCGATTTGCGCAGCAATTCGTCCTGAATGATCGGCCTGTCGTCCTCGGCGTCGGCAAAGACGATCAAGATATTCTTCTCGCCCAGGAACTGTTCCAGCGATCGCGGCAGATGAGGCTTGCGGACGCCGGATCCGATGATTTCTTGCAGGATGGATTTCAACATGATGCTCATTCCTTCTCTGCCTGTTTCAACGGCTGGAAATGAGCACGGTTCCCGAATGGGAGAGGATCGCGGCCAATGCCGCGATCCTGTAGGGCTATTCGCGCGGTTCGCCTTCGGATGCGCGCGTCGAAAGTGCTGCGATATCAGGCGTACCATTGGCAAGAAGGCGCTTGCGCACCAGAACGCGCATCACGCGCGCCGCCGTGGAAAAGGTCATCTGGTCCAACGGTCCCTCGCCTTCCCAGGGTTTGGTCAGCCGTTCGGTGACGGCGCTGACGATATTGGCCGGGACGATATCGGTGCATTCACGCATGGCTTCGAAAACGAAGCTGATCGGGATGACCCTGCCTTCATAGGTAACGATCGGCTCCGTCAATTCGCTGTCCCATTCCTCATAGGCGTAAAGCGCCTCGCGGAAGAGCTGCTGCAGGGTAAACGGTGCATGTCCGTTGTGAAGTGGCGGCAGTGCATTCATCATGTCTGTCTCCTCTGTGGATTAAGCCAGCTTCCTCAAGACCCGGTCCGGATCGACGCGGAAACAACAGCTCGGCTCCTCCTTCGGACCGGATACACGATTCATTTTATAGAGTAACACGGGCGTGATAAAGCCATTTCTGACCGCCCAGCCCGCGGCAAGCTCTAACCGGTTGAAATTCATTGAGACTTGCCGGCATTTTTTTACCGCCAAGACAGGCTCGACGGCGTTTTCGCCTGCAAGACGGCATCGGGAGGGCCGGTTTTGGAACCTTTAACGCCCTGGCCGGTTTTGTCTCTGCAAGCAGTCTGGGGAGATCAGTAATGACGCAAATTCATCGACCTGAACGACGCAGCCGCACCCTGCGTGGCCGCCCCTATAGTCTTCACGAATTCGCAGCCAAATACGGCCTCAAAAACGAGCAGGCCGAAAGCCTCTTCACCCGCTTCGGTCCGTCTTCCGTCGAGTTGGACTTGCTGATGGCGGCCAAGCGCCGTCCACCTGTTCAGTCCGATCACATCCGCGAGTAGGACAGGATCGTGAGCGGCAAAGACAAAATCCGCAAAGATGCCGAAGGACAGTTCGCCCGTTCGAACGAGGGCCGCCGCAACAACGGCGTCTCCAGCGCCAAGCCGCGCGCCATCACCCAGTCCGATGACGCCACCATCCATCGCACACCGCCCGGCCAGAGGTCGCGCAAGGACTGGAACGTCAAACACGACGAAGCCAACAGCGAGCGGTCACGCCCTGAATGACCGCTCCCTCCCTCTGCGGCCTCCTGAAGCGAAATTTCACCGAATATGTCGGGAACACATCTCAGGTGAAATCGTTCTTTCCGGTGAGCATGGCGAAACGCCATGCGGCCCCATCGAAATGCCGGCATATCTTGCCGGCTCCTTCTACAAGATCAGCTTGAGGTACCGCCTTTGGCGGGAGGCCGATCCTGTGGAATCGATCGCGGGGAAAAGATCGGCGCAAGAAGGACGGAACGATGAGCAACACCTCCCGGCATGAGTGGATATGCAAGCGAGCCTATGCGATCTGGGAAATGGAAGGCAGGCCGCATGGCCGCGATGCCGAACATTGGCTCCAGGCAACGGCCGAACGCGAACGGCTTGAACGTACGCGTGCCTCGACGGACGGCAATGAAGTTCTCGTCAAATTCCCCAAAACACCCAAAGCACCTCAGCCGGCAGTTACCGCCACCCCACGCCAGAGGCTGTCGCGCGCCGGTTAATCCAGAGCGATCCTGAAACGAGCGGAGAAATCACCTTCCCACCACATAGGGAAGTTGGTTCCCCACTTGTTGTTGTGGAGGTTGAAGCGGATTCCATCAGCGAAATCCGGCAAGCCTTTGCAAAAGGACATGAAATCCCAGCTCTGCGGCGCAACCAGCGGCGTATCCAGGGGCTCGACGACGAGCGCCCCGGCATCCCCTGATACGCCGCTGACAGCATTGACCGCCTGTAGCTGCGCGCCGCCGGACCTAGCGAACTTGCCGGACCGGTGCCACAGACCCATCTTCCTGAAGAGCCAGTCCTTTGCGCCATCAGGCGTGAACGACAGGAAACTCGCCTCCGGCATGCGGTTGGCCGGCTTGTCGCGCAGTGAAAGCCGCAGCTGCAGGACATCGTCATCAGCCGAAAATTCCACGGCGAGCTGGCGTGGTGCCCCAAACCGCTCGACGGCTTCTGCCGGCAGGGACAAGAGAACCCCACCCTCGCCCGCGCCTTCCAGTCTCGGCACAAAAACCTTCGAAAGCGCCGCACCCGAACGGCCAAGCCCGGGCTTGTCGTGATCGAGCACCGCCCATTCCTGCCGATGCGTCAGATAGCTGTCCATATGCCTGCTGACGTCGGCAGCATCATAGCTCTCATAGCGATAGGCGATCAGCGAACCGTTGCGACCGGCAATCCGGCGCCCCAGCGGCGAAGTCATCGCAGCGACATCGCCCGTCACCTCATCGAGCTCGATCGACCAGTCGCCGGCACTCAGGCGGGTCTCCCGGCTCGCGCTGCCGACGAGCGCCGGCGCGAAGAGTTCTGCGAGCACCGCCTGCGCCCGCTGCTGGTCGTCGGCATCGAGTTCGGCGACGGCCTGGTCGATATAGCCGCGCTGCTCGTCCCAAGATGCCTCGGTATAGGCGAACCGGTAGTCCGTTTTGCGAGCAGCTTTGAAATCGGCTTTTGCCCAGGCCCTGTCGTCGCGCAGATAGGATTTGATATCCACCCCGCACGTATGCTCCGCCACCATGGCAAGCCCGCGCCCAAAGGCGAGCCGCCGCGTATCGAGCCCCTCGCCGGCAAAACGGTCATAGAGCCGCTGCAGGGCCAGAAATTTCGCCGTCTTCAAGGGATCGGTGGCGCTGCCATGGATCCAGCTGTCGCCCAACTCCAGCTCCAGCACCGGAAAGCGCTCGCGCTTCTCCCAGAGGATCGCACCATAATCCTCCAGCGTCGCCGCGCGGATGATCGCGTCAGGCTCGTAGCGGCGCATGTCGCGATAGGCTTCGGCAGTCTGCGGCACGCTCTGCGGACCGATATTGTCCTGCGTATGCGCAAAGCTCAGCCCGTCGTCGAAACCTTCGGGGAAATAGGTCTCGCCATAGGAGCGTTGATACATGACGACGATTTCCGCCCCGTCTGGCGCGCGCCAGCGGAAAACATCGGGCACATCAGGCGGCGGGGAAGCGGTGTTGACGCCGAGATGCAGGAAGCGGATGCCGGCCTCGACCAGCAACGGCACCATGCCGAGGGTGTGGCCGGGAACGTCGGTCATCTTCGCCGCAATCGTCGTCCTGCCGAAACGGCGGTCGAGCTCCTGCGAATAGGAAAGACCGGCGCGGAACAGGTCGGGTGACATCAGCTCCGTATGGGTGGTGAAGGGCAGCCCGTGCCAGCGGATGAGCCCGCGTTCGATCGCCTGTTCGAGTGCCGCGACCTCGGCCGGCGAACGTGAATTCAGATGATCCCAGATCAGCCACGCACCCGTTGTCCAGATGAACTTCGGCTCTTCAGGGTTTTCGGCATGAAAATGCGCGCCGGTCTCGATCGCCTGCGGGATGAAACGTTCGTGATACTGACGGCGGACTTTTTCGGCATGATCCGTAAAGCCGATGTCGAGATGGGTCTTGAAGACCAGATGCACACGCTTTTCGGTCATTTCCATTCCATTGGGCCGGCCTTGCCGCCATCGAGCGGCTTTCACGCGGTCTCCGCGCAAGGCGCTGTGCGTCCAACGCGCAATACCGGCCATCCTCCCAATATGATACAACAACCTGCTGTGTAATCGTTTCCACAAACAGATTTGCGCCGCAGCGTAACGATCCGTCAAGCATATTTGAGCGAGATGCCCGAATATGCTGGATATTTTGTTGTACTTTGTTTCGAGCGTCTTGCCTGCGATACCAGACCGCAATTATCTAACGAAAGAATGTGAAGACGTGTTCATATGCCATCTGCCCTGATGGCCGGTGAGATACGTTCGCGATATGCCTGTCATCTTGCTGCTTTACACGACGTATCCGAACCTTCGCCGATGGCCGCTCCATGACCGAATTCACCGTCCATGTCACACGTTCCAGCCAGGCGAATGATCCCTGTTTCTACGTGCCCTTCGATATTCCCTCGGGCACGACCATTTTGGGGCCAGTCTCGGCAACGGCTGATATTCGCGGCGAAATGAGTGATCGCATCGTCCGGCTCGATGCGTCAGGCATTCTTGCCGAAGTTGCGCGTGAAAGGCTGCCTGCCGAGTTCAACGCGGCGATATCGGGAAGGCCGCTTTCCCGGCAGTTGCGCGGCATCGAACCGGCGCATCAGCCAATCCGGCGGGCGCTCGGCAGTCCCGTCCATATCGAAGGAATTCGTGATTGATGTAACGATAAAGGAGCGACTATTTCTCTTCGCAGAGCGTCCGGTGAACTTCTGTCCAGAACAAGGCAAGCAACGTATCGCCATTGCGTTCGGCGACGAGCGCGCGGATCAGCGCCTCGGAGCCAGCCATGTCCTGCCAGCTCGATTTCAGCCCTTTGGCGGCCTGATGGCACTCGGCGATGTCGAAAGTTCTCTTGCTGTCCATCTGGAGCCTCCCCGAAAAAGGCGCTAACAGACGGGTCTGGAAAAGTCATTCCCCGCATATGTGGGGATACCTTGTATTTTTGACATTCCTCGCGGTAGGATTGAACGTTTTGAGGCAGGCGGCACGATGACGGAAAATAGCCATTCGCAAAAATTCGAAGCCGTTTTCGAACAGATCAAGGCTGCGGAAAATGTCGATGCCTCCATCCGCATTTTCCAGGCGGGATACGCCGTCGACTACGTCACCTATCACCTCGCACAGACCATTGCGGCAAAGATCGATTCCCCCTTCGTGCGCACCACCTATCCCGATGCCTGGGTGTCGCGCTATCTGCTCAACAGCTATGTAAAAGTCGATCCGATCGTCAAACAGGGCTTTGAGCGCCAGCTGCCCTTCGACTGGAGCGAGGTGGAACCGACGCCGGAAGCCTATGCCATGCTGGTCGACGCCCAGAAGCACGGGATCGGCGGAAACGGCTATTCGATCCCCGTTGCCGACAAGGCGCAGCGCCGGGCGCTGCTGTCGATCAATGCCCGCATTCCGCTCGACGATTGGACCGCCATGGTCAAGACCTATCGCAATGAGTGGATCGAGATCGCCCATCTCATCCATCGCAAGGCCATCTACGAGCTTCACGGCGAAAACGACCCGGTGCCGGCACTTTCCCCGCGCGAAATCGAATGCCTGCATTGGACGGCACTCGGCAAGGACTACAAGGACATCGCCGTCATCCTCGGCATTTCCGAGCATACGACCCGCGACTACCTGAAAACCGCCCGTTTCAAGCTCGGCTGCGCCACCATTTCCGCGGCCGCCTCGCGGGCCGTGCAGTTGCGCATCATCAATCCATAGAACTTCCTGGTCAGATATCATCCTGGCAAGGAAAGACTCCAAGCACCCCCTCATATGCGGGGGCTCATCTGTAGGCACCCATATGAGGGAATTTCCGATCCCGCCGTCCTGAACCATTCTGCCCTCACGAACCCAACACGCTGGAGGGCAAAATGTTCGTTATCATTCAGGCACATGAGTATCAGAAATACGCTTTCATACTCGACCAGATGTTCCGCCTGCGCAAGAAAGTCTTCGCGGACACCCTTGGCTGGAACGTTCCGGTAATCGGCCCCTTCGAGCGCGACAGCTATGACTCGCTCTGCCCGGCCTATCTCGTCTGGTGCAACGAAACCCGCACCCGCCTTTATGGCGGCATGCGCCTGATGCCGACGACCGGACCGACCCTCCTTTACGACGTCTTCCGCGCAACCTTCCCGCAGGCAGCCAATCTCATCGCCCCCGGCATCTGGGAAGGCACCCGCATGTGCATCGACGAGGAAGCGATATCAGACGATTTTCCCGATGTCGATGCCGGCCGCGCCTTCTCCATGCTGCTGCTCGCGCTCTGCGAATGCGCCCTCGACCACGGTATCCACACGATGATCTCAAACTATGAGCCGCATCTGAAGCGCGTCTACAAGCGTGCCGGCGCCGAAGTCGATGAACTCGGCCGCGCCGATGGCTACGGCAAGTATCCGGTCTGCTGCGGCGCCTTCGAAGTTTCCGAACGCGTGCTGGACAGGATGCGCGCATCCCTCGGCATCGATACCCCCCTCTATACCCGCTACGTCCCGACACGTTCTGTCGTGACCCAATTCCTGGAGATGGCAGCATGAACCGCTTGAACGAAACCACCGTGCAAAAAGATATCGGTGCGCTGGAACGACATATCCTCGCATCCCGCGATATCGCCACGCAGATGGGAGACCCCTTCCTCTCCTATCTCCTCTCGATGGCTCTCTTCACGATCTACGAGAAGAAGGCGCATCAGGAAAACGACCTGCTGAAGAGCAGCTACAATTAACGGTCCCCCCGGGGCAGCGGCCGGGCCTTGAAGCAGACCTCCCCTTCAGGCCCGGCTGCGCCTCCCGATATCTGGCTCGTCGCCGGAACATTCGGCTTCCCGGCCGGTTTTGCGATGACCGAGACAACGGGAGATAGCTATGACGGACCGGAATGAGGACCGCGTGCGTGAGCGCGCCTACGCAATCTGGGAAGAGGAAGGCAGAGCGGATGGCGAAAATTTGCGCCATTGGAGCGATGCCGAAGCTGAACTGCGCGGCGAAACGACAAAGGCCAACGAACAGGCGCGCAGGCAGATCGAAGAAACCGAAGCCGCCACCGGGACAACGGGCATCCCCATCCCGCCCCCGTCGATGGCGAGCCCTGATTGATTGCTCTGGCCGCTACCGCGTCATGGAAGCGATCGCCGAAATCAAGGCCTCGTGCTGATAGGGTTTCGGCAGGAAGGCCGTGTTGGCCGGCAGCGACATGGGATCGAGCCGTACTAGGCCCGAGGTGATGATGATGCCGATATTCGGCCGCATCGCCCTCACCCGCTTGGCAAGCTGGATGCCGTCCATCGAACCGGCCATGTTGACGTCGGTGAAGAGGATATCGACATCGTCTCGGGCCTTCAGAAGCACCATCGCCTCATCCGCGCTCCCTGCTTCGAGCGCGACATGCCCCAGTTCTTCGAGCACATCCAGAATATTGAACCTGATCAGCGGCTCATCTTCGACGATGAGCACCACGGCACCCTGGGAAGCCACCATTCTGCGATTGCCCTCTTCAGATCCAGTCTGACAGGAATAAATGTAGCCCGCCTGCGAAGGTTCCAGAGGGCAAACCGGAAATATGGATCGTCCACAGATGCTTGCGCTCATGGCTTGTGACTGTCCTGGATTTGCGTTAAGCGGACACAAGCCGCGGGTGCCATTGCCCCGGCTGACCGCACCATGGGTGCCGGGCCTGTAGCTCAATGGTTAGAGCCGGCGGCTCATAACCGCTTGGTTGGGGGTTCGAGTCCCTCCGGGCCCACCAGTTTTTCATTGTCCATACCGAAGACATAGGTAACAGTTTGTCCCTAAGACATGGGTGACAACCTCGTGCCGAACGGGTTGTCGATGGTTTGCAAGGTCCTGTGTTCCAGGTCGATATATCCCAGATCATAGTGCAT
>Ga0209758_1001448_pt1 | contig 27947 bp, 25 predicted proteins | sample AraplaMF_Col_mMF_FD_184258 | JGI IMG/M metagenome (GOLD analysis project Ga0209758, IMG submission 184258) | Arabidopsis root microbial communities from the University of North Carolina, USA - plate scrape MF_Col_mMF (SPAdes) (version 2) | ecosystem: Host-associated > Plants > Roots > Endosphere...
CGGCGCTGCCGATGATCAAGATCGGCACCGATCATTTCTGGGACGGCGGCATCGTCTCCAACACGCCGCTGCAGCATCTTCTCGACCAGGACGACAAGATGAACTCGCTGGTGTTCCAGGTCGACCTGTTCAGCGCCCGCGGCATGCTGCCCCGCGATATCCAGGAGGTGCTGTCGCGCCACAAGGACATCGTCTATTCGTCGCGCACCCGGCACAATACCGACGTCTACAAGCGGATGAACAACCTGAAGACCGATCTCTACAAGGCGCTGTCGAAGATTCCGGAAGAGCGCCTGACCGACCAGGAACGCGCGATGCGTGACAACCTCTCGGACCTGCCGGAGATCACCATTCTGCAGATGATCTATCAGCAGAAGGCCTATGAGGGCGATTCCAAGGACCACGAATTCTCCGCCACCTCGATGCGCGAGCACTGGCTGAGCGGCCACGAGGACACCAGCCGCACCTTGAAGCGCCGCGAGTGGCTGCAACTGCCGGAGCCCGGCATGGGCATCGTCGTCCACGACGTGCATCGCGAGAAGGATTATTGAGGGGCCGGCGCTCGCGGCTATCCACCGCGCTCGCAACGATTGCAGCGCGCGCCCTCTCCCCGCAAAGAGCGGGGCGAGGTTAAAAGAGCCGGGGCGAAGTAAGAAAGAAAAAAAGCCCGCGCCACCGGCGCGGGCCTTTCCTGTTTGCATCCGCGGCGACCGCCGCGGCGTTCTCAGAACAGGTGCGAGAACAGCACGTACAGTCCGGCGGACAGCATGATCGCGGCGGGCAGGGTCAGCACCCAGGCCATCAAGAGGTTGCGGATGGTCGCCATCTGCAGTCCCGAGCCGTTGGCCGCCATCGCGCCAGCGACGCCGGACGACAGCACATGGGTGGTTGACACCGGAAGTCCGAACACGTCGGCGGCGCCGATGGTGGCGGCGGCAACCAGTTCGGCGGAGGCGCCTTGGGCGTAGGTCAAATGCGACTTGCCGATCTTCTCGCCGACGGTGACGACGATCCGTTTCCATCCGATCATGGTGCCGAGGCCGAGCGCGATCGCCACCGCGATCTTGACCCAGGTCGGGATGAACTTGGTGGCGGCGTCGAGCGAGCCCTTGTAGGCGTTGAGCGTCGTGACGTCGTCCTTGTTGAGGTCGTTTTCCTTGTCCTTCATCAGGAACCGGATCGCTTCCGAGGTCAGGTACATGTCGTTGCGGGTGTTGCCGACGGCCTCGGCCGGCACCTTGCTCAGCGAACCGTAGCGCGCAACCTGGTCGCCGACGTCCTTCACCAGAACGGCCAGCGACGGGTAGGTGCCTTCGCTGATCTTGCGCTGGGCGACATACTGCGTCACCGCCGGGCGCGGATCGCCGATGATGCTGTGTCCCGCGCCCTTGGCCGCGATCACCTTGGCGGCGGCGTCCGAGGTCTTCTGGAACTGGGCCACCTGGGATTCCGGCAGCGCGCGGTTCAGCGCGTAGGCGGTCGGCACCGTGCCGATCAGGATCAGCATGATCAGGCCCATGCCCTTCTGGCCGTCGTTGGAGCCGTGGGCGAAGCTGACGCCGGTGCAGGTGGCGATCAAGAGGCCACGGATCCACAGCGGCGGCGGCGCGTTGCCTTCCGGCGCCTTGTACAGCGACGGATTGCGCACGATCATCTTCAAGAGCAGCAGCAGGACCGCGGCGCAGATGAAGCCGAACAGCGGCGACAGCAGCAGCGCATAGCCGATCTCGGTGGCCTTGCCCCAGTCGACGCCCGAGGTGCCGTCACGGCCGCGCATCACCGCGTTGGCGACGCCGACGCCGATGATCGAACCGATCAGGGTGTGCGAGGAGGAGGCTGGCAGCCCGAAATACCAGGTGCCCAGGTTCCAGATGATCGCGGCGATCAACAGCGCGAACACCATGGCAAAGCCGGCGCCGCTCGAGACCTGCAGGATCAGTTCGACCGGCAGCAGCGAGACGATGCCGAACGCGACGGCGCCCGAGGACAACAGCACGCCGAGGAAGTTGAAGAAGCCGGACCACATCACGGCGAATTCGGCCGGCATCGAATGGGTGTAGATCACGGTCGCCACCGCGTTGGCGGTGTCATGGAAGCCGTTGACGAACTCGAAGCCGAGCGCGATCAGAAGCGCCACCAGCAGCAGGATGTACGGCAGGTAGGTCGTCACCCTGACGCCGGTGGCGTTGACGTCCTCGTAAATGCTGTAGGCCACGAACAGCAGGCCGGCGGCCATGATGCCGAAAAAGATGATCATGGTCAGGGGATTGAAGCCCTTGTCGAGATTTGGCCGCGAGGCGGGCTGAACCAGCCCTTCCCGGCCCATGCTCTGGTTGAGTGCGAAATCGGTCATGCTGACGCCCCTTCAAAAACTAAACGAGGGGTTAATATTTGAACGTTTGATTTGAAGGTTGGATGACACCTGCGGCAATTTGTCGATTCAATTCGGTGTCGGCGCCAAGACATCGGGGATATCCGCCCTTCCGGACGCGGTTCATGACAGATTTGCGACGTTTCGGATTCCGTTCGCTGAAATCGTCGTGAAGCCGTATGCGGCGCCCTGTCACAGTAGTTTCCTGATCGCTTGCTACTGACCCCGCATACGAACATGGGGAGATCTGCATGACGATCCGAATTTCGCGCCGGCGCTTTCTCGCAACCACCGCGGCGACCGGTGCGGGCGCGATCGGCGGCATCGCGATGCCTTATTTGAGCCGCGCCGCCGACCGGCCGCAGATCACTCACGGGCTGCAGTCCGGTGACGTCACCGCCGACGGCGGCGTGGTCTGGGCGCGTGCCGACCGTCCGGCGCGGATGCTGGTGGAGGCCTCCACCACCGAGAGCTTCAAGACCATTCAGAAGAGCCTGTTCGTCGACGTGGTGCCGGAGAGCGATTTCACCGCCAAGGCGCTGCTCGACGAACTGCCGGCCGGACAGGACATCTTCTATCGCGTCAAATTCGCCGATCTCGCCGAGCCGACTGTCGTCGGCGAGACGATGGTCGGCCGCTTCCGTACCGCGCCCGCCGACAAGCGCTCGATTTCCTTCACCTGGTCCGGCGACACCGTCGGCCAGGGCTTCGGCATCAACGAGGCCTGGGGCGGCATGAAGTGCTACGCCACCATGCACAAGTCGCGGCCGGACTTCTTCATTCACTCCGGCGACAACATCTATGCCGACGGTCCGATCTCGGCCGAGGTCAAGCTCCCCAATGGCGAGATCTGGAAGAACATCGTCACCGAGGAAAAGTCCAAGCCGGCCGAAACGCTGGCGGAATTCCGCGGCGCCTACAAATACAATCTGATGGACAGGAACGTCCGCGCCATCAATGCCGAAGTGCCGGTGTTCACCCAGTGGGACGACCATGAGGTCACCAACAACTGGTGGCCGGGAGAGCCGCTGACCCGCCCCGAGCACGCCCGCAAGAAATACGCCGACAAGAACATGATGCAGCTCGCGGCGCGCGCCGCCCGCGCCTTCCACGAATATGTGCCGATGCGCGAGTCGATCGTTGAGCCCGGCCGGGTCTATCGCAAGATCGCCTACGGCCCGCTGCTCGACGTCTTCATGCTGGACATGCGCAGCTATCGCGGCCCCAACGGCGAAAACAAGGAAGAAACCTACGGTCCCGCCTCACACTTTCTCGGTCCGGCACAGGTCGCCTGGCTGAAGCGCGAACTGCTCAATTCGAAGGCGACCTGGAAGGTGATCGCCGCCGACATGCCGATCGGCCTGGTCGTGGTCTACGACGGCGACAGGAAATTCGGCTCCGAAGCCATCGCCCAGGGTGACGGCCCGGCGCGCGGCCGCGAGCTCGAGATCGCCGACATCCTGTCGTTCATCAAGCACGCCAACGTCCGCAACACGGTGTGGCTCACCGCCGACGTGCACTACACCGCGGCCCATTACTACGATCCGAACAAGGCCCAGTTCCAGGACTTCGAGCCGTTCTGGGAATTCGTCTCCGGCCCGATCCACGCCGGTAGCTTCGGTCCCAACGACCTCGACAACACCTTCGGTCCGCAACTGGTCTACGTCAAAGCCCCGACCAAGGAGCAGGGCCAGAACCTGGCTCCGTCCGCCGGTCTGCAGTTCTTCGGCCATGTCGCGATCGACGGCGCCACCGAGGTGATGACGGTGACGCTGAAGGATGTCGCGGATCAGAATTTGTGGTCGACGAAACTCGAGCCGAAGCTGGGGTGATCGGGCTTCCAGCTACGAGGGCACCCTCTCCCCGAGTCGTCCCGGCCTTGAGCCGGGACCCCTGCGCGAGCGCAATCGCGCTCGTCGCACGACCCCTGGCTTGGCTTGCAGCTGAAGGTATCGACCTCACTGCATTAAAGAGGTGACACGGCGTATGGGCCCCGGCTCAAGGCCGGGGCGACGTGTTGATAGGTTCATCCGGCGGCCTCACGCCTTCCCGCGCAGCCAGTCCCAGATCTTCTCTATCAGCGTCTTGTCCCGTTCATGAGCGCGGGGCGCCACCGGGTATTCGCGGGGCTGCGGCTCCGGCGCCAGCGTCGGGGCTTCCGCTTCGGCGACGTCGGTCTCCGGCCCAGCATCGAAGGTGCTGTCGGCGGGGTTTGCCACGGCGGGCTGTTCGCCATTGACGTTCGGCGTCGGCGCCGATTGAGGCCGTGGTGATGTGGCCCGCTTCGCCGGTGGCCGCCGCACCGGGCGCGTCGCCGCCGCCTCGATCGCCAGCGGGCCGACTTCGCTCAGGAACGCCTGCTCATGGGAGCGCGTCAGCCGGTCCACCGCCTCGTCAAGCGGCAGCCAGGCGACGGCCTTGACGTCGCGCATCAATTCGCGGGTCTGCTCGCGGTCGGCTTCCATCCGCCAGTAATGCACCACTTTGGGTCGGCCGCCGGCCTCGTAGGCCAGCGTGCCGAGGAATTCGTGCACCGATACTTGGTGTCCGGTTTCCTCCAGCACCTCGCGTTCGGCGGCGGCGCGCGGGGTCTCGCCGTCGTCGAGCTTGCCCTTCGGCAGCACCCACTCATTGCGCTTGCGCAGCCGCACCACCGCGATCAGCGGCGCGCTGCCCCGCCGCGTCACGATGCCCCCCGCCGCCAACACCGGCGCCCGCGCCATCTCAAATCCTTCAGCTGTTCGCGAACCGCGATTCGTCCGCGGTTATATAACGGCATTGCGAAGCTGAATCGAGTTTTGCGCCGGATTATTTCCGCGAGGCTTCAGAAATGCTGCGACAGCATTCGATGCGGGCGCGTGTCGGGCTGCGGCACGATGTCGACCGACCACAGCGAGCGGTCGTCGACGTCCTTCAGCGTCACGGTCATCACGCCGGAGCTGCCGTCGATATCGACGCGGCCGAAGAACTGCAGGCCGAAGCACGGCGCGAGGTTGTCGCCTTGTTCGGCGCTGCAGCCCTTTGCATACATCTGTGCCGGCCCGAAGGTATTGTCGAGCTGCCCGGGTGCCCAGGTGCCGGCGTGCAAGGGGCCGGAGACGAATTCCCAGAACGCGTCGAAATCCTGGTAGACCGCGCGATTCGGGTCGTAGTGATGCGCGGCGGTGTAGTGCATGTCGGCCGTCAGCCAGACCACGTTCCTCACCCCGGCGCGCTTCATGAACGTCAGCAGCTCGGCGATCTCGTGCTCGCGCCGCTGCGGCGGCCCATCGCCGAGCGCGATCGCATCCTCGCTGATCAGTCCGATCGGCAGATCGGCGGCGATCACTTTCCAGGTCGCGTTGGACGCCGCGAGCTCGCGTTTCAGCCAGGCCAGTTGCGGGGCGCCGAGGATGAAGGTGTCATGACGGTCGTCACGCTTGTTCCAGGTGTCGTCCCGGTAGCTGCGCATGTCGATCATGAAGACGTCAAGCAGTGGGCCATAGCCGATCCTGCGGTAGACCCGGCCGGCCTCCGAAAGCTGCGGCCGGATCGGCATGAATTCATGAAAGGCGCGGCGGCCCCGCGCGACGATCTGTGGCGTGCCGTCGTCGAGAAAGCCCGCCGCATCGTAGGTCGTGGTTGGAGACCAATCGTTGGTGACTTCATGGTCGTCCCACTGCGCGAACACCGGTACTGCGGCGTTGAAAGCCCGGACATTATCGTCGAGCAGATTGTATTTATAATTGCCGCGAAACTGCGCCAGGCTGTGCGCCACCGCGGACTTCTCCTCGGTGACGATGTTGCGCCAGATCTCGCCATTCGGCAGTTTCTGTTCGCTCGCGATCGGGCAATCCGCATAGATGCTGTCGCCGGAGTGAATGAAGAAATCCGGGGCGTTGTCGCGCATGGTTTTGAAGGTGCGCATGCCGCCGCGGTCAGGATCGATGCCCCAGCCTTGTCCCGCGGTATCGCCGGACCAGACAAAGGAGACCGAGCGCCGGTCAACCGGCGCGGTGCGAAAACGGCCGACCGCGGTTTCGCCGGCCAGCGTTGCATGCTGAATGTCGTCGAAGCGCACCCGATAGAAGATGTCCTGCCCGGGCGGCAGGCCGTCGACCGCGAGTTTTGCGGTGAAGTCGCTATCCGGCAGCGCATCGGCCGACAGCGCGTGAAATATCGTCGCAAAGCTCTCGGTGGTGGAGAATTCCACCTGCATGCGCGCGGCGCGGTCGGCGCGCGCCCACACCACGGCGGAATTTCCCGAGACGTCGCCGGATTGCAGCCCGCCACTGAGCCGCGGCCGATCGGCGGCGCGGCTCAGGTAAGGGCTGGCGCTGCCGCCGATGCCGGCGAGCCATAGCGAGGCTGCCGATGACTTCAGGAAGTGACGCCGTGTCGAGCGCCGGGGCGCGCGAAGCGCGACGTGCATGTGTGGCCTCCTCGTCGAATCACGACGGAGGGTGCCTGCGCCACTTGACCGTTAGCCGAAGCTTTTACGACATGTTGGTGACTCGTCGCAGCCATGCAACGGCGCCACGATCCGAAATAACGCGTCATCCCGATTACGGTCATTTCGATTTTTCCATCCTGGTGATGGTGATGCCCTCGGCGGTGCGGTCGGCCTCGAACTGAACGCTGTCGCCGACCTTGACCTGCTTGAGCATGGCGGGATCGCCCACCCGGAACACCATCGTCATGCTTTGCTCGGTCATGTCGAGGTTCTTGATCGGTCCGTGCTTCAGGGTGATCTTGCCGGCGGCTTCGTCGATCTTGCGGACTTCACCCTTGACGGGGGCGCCCTGCGCGAAAGTGGCGGTTGAAACCGCAAGCAGGCTGGCGATGACCGCGGCGAAGGCCTTGTTTCGGATCTTCATGTCGTTCTCCTTCGTGCTCTCTTACTTGACGATGACTTTGCCGGTCATGCCGTATTCGCGATGATCGGGAATCAGGCACCCGTATTCGAACGTTCCGGGCTTGGTGAACTTCCAGAGGATTTCGCCGGACTTCTTCGCGGCGATGCGCAGTCCGTTGGGCTCGTCGTGCTCCATATCGGGATTCTTGCGCATCGCCGCCTCGTGCTTGAGATTTTCCGCGGGCGTGGCCAGCAGGAATTCATGCGACTCGGTGCCGGTGTTGCGAACCACGAACCGGATCTGTTCGCCGCGCTTCACCTCGACCCTGTACGGCAGGTATTCCATCTCCTTCATTTCGATCTCGACGGTGCGCGCCGGCTTCTTCGGATCGCCCGGCTCGCCCGCCGAGTAGGTCTCGTCGTGGTGATGGCTGTGACCGGGCGGGCCGGCGCCGGCCCAGGCGGCGGCTGATACGGCGAGCGTGGCGCTGAGTGCGAGGACTGTGCTTGTCATGGCGTGCATGCTGTTCTTCCTTTGCTGGTCTGCGATGTGATGTGCGGTCGCCATCACATGTTCTTCATGTTCATGGGCTTCGTCCCCTTGGTGGCTGGCGGCGGTTTGCCGCGTTGCCTGGTGTCGTTCTGCCGGACCGGCTCCGCGGCGGGGCCTTCGACTTCGTAAGCCACGGTGCCCTTCGGAAATTCGTATGGTCCCGGATCGCTGTAATCGTCGCGCGCCATGCCGTCGCGAATCTTCATGACGGTGAACATGCCGCCCATTTCCAGCGGGCCGAACTGACCGGAGCCGGACATCATCGGCAGCGTGTTGTCGGGCGCGGGCATTTCCATCTCGCCCATCGCCATGCCGGTCGACCCCATCACCATGGCGTCCGGCGCGAGCCTGCCGACGACCTTGGCGAGGTCCTTTTTCGACACGCCGATCAAGTTGCGCATGTCGTGGCCCATCGCGTTCATGGTGTGGTGCGACTTGTGGCAGTGAAACGCCCAGTCGCCGGGATTGTCGGCCAGCACGTCGAACACCCGCACCGCGCCGACCGGAACGTCGGTGGTGGTTTCCGGCAGCTGTGCGCTGTCGGGAATCCAGCCGCCATCGGTGCAGGTGACCGCGAAGCGGTGGCCGTGCAGATGGATCGGGTGATTGGTCATGGTGAGGTTGCCGATCCGCACCCGCACCCGGTCGCCGAGCCGGACCGGCAATGGATCGATGCCGGGAAACACCCGGCTGTTCCAGGTCCACATGTTGAAGTTGGTCATCTCGTTGACCTGCGGCAGATAGCTGCCGGGCTCGATCAGGTAGCTGCCCATGACGAAGACGAAATCGCGCTCGACCGCGCGGAACGCAGCATCGCGCGGATGCACGACGAACATCCCCATCATGCCCATCGCCAGCTGCACCATCTCGTCGGAGTGCGGGTGATACATGAAGGTGCCGCTGTGCTTCAGTTCGAATTCGTAGACGAAGGTCTTGCCCGGCTTGATATGCGGCTGGCTCAGCCCGCCGACGCCGTCCATGCCGCTCGGCACGATCATGCCGTGCCAGTGCACCGTGGTGTGCTCGGGCAGCCTGTTGGTGACGAAGATGCGGACCTTGTCGCCCTCGACGGCCTCGAGGGTCGGGCCGGGCGACTGGCCGTTGTAGCCCCACAGGTTTGCGGTCATGCCCGGGGCGAACTCGCGCACCACCGGCTCGGCGACCAGATGAAATTCCTTCCAGTCGCCGTTCATCCGCCACGGCAGCGTCCAGCCGTTCAGCGTGACCACGGGCCGGTAGTCCGGGCCGCTCGAGGGATGCAGCGGCGGCTGCATCACCGCCTTGTCCATGGTCGGGGCTTCCGGGATGCCGGCGGCCTGCACCCGGCCGCTGACGGCGCCGGCGCCGACCAGCGCCGCGGTGCCGAGAAATCCTCTTCGCGAAAACATGCCGGTCTCCTTCAATTGCCGCTACCGCCGCCGGCGAGGGCGGTGGTGGTCGGCGTGCTGTCTTTCTGATTGTCTCTGCCGCCGCCGTTGACGGCGGTCTGCAGTTCGGACTGCGCCAGCCAGAATGCGCGCTTGGCGTCGATGGCGGCGCGCAGCGAGGCGATGCGCTGCCGCGCCTCGGTCACCAGCGCGAACACGTCAATCTGCATGCTGCTGAAGCGAAGCTGCATCTCCTCGGAGATGATCCTGCGCAGCGGCAGCACTTCGCGCTGATAGTGACCTGCGATGTCGTAGGTCGAGCGGTAGACACGGTAGGCATCCCGCGCTTGCGAGCGGACATTGATCGCTCGTTCGGTGAGCCGGTTGAACGCCTGGTTGTAGATCTCGGTGGCCTGCCGCACCCGCACTTCGCCGCCGTCGAAGACCGGAATCTGGAACTGGACGTCGAAGCCGCGCTCGCGCAGCGGCGCGCTGCCGGGATCGCGGGTGGTCTTGGCGATGCCCGCCACATCGAGCAGCGTGACGAACCGCGTCGCCTCGGTGAGTTCGAGGGATCTTGCCAGCGTGGCGAGCTCGATCCTGGCGATCTGCAGATCGAGCCGGTGCGCCACCGCATCCACTTCGATTCCCGGCAGCGAACGCGGACGCGGCGGCAGCGCCGGCAGCTGCTGCGGCAGCTTGAAGCCGAGATCGCCGTCCCAAAGGCCGAGCAGGCGGATCAGCGTTTCGCGCGCGCTGCCGGCGTCCTGCCGCGCGGCGGCGAGATCCGCGGTGGTTTCCGCGTAAAACACCTGCTCGCGGGCCTGGTCGAGCTTGTTGAGCGAGCCGGTCTGGCCGAGCTTCGCGGCCAGTTGCGCCGTCGATTCGGCGGTCGCCTTCGCCTCGGTCAGCAGCGCCGTCAGCTCGTTGGCGGCGACCGAGCGGACATAGGCGCGCCGGACATCGGCCGCGAGGCGTAGCGTGTCCTCGGCGGCGCGCAATTGCGCCTGCTGGAAACGTTGCCGCGCGATCTCGGAGCGGAACGGCAGCGTCGCCAGCGCGAGGATGTCGCCTACCACCTGCCGCTCGATTTCGCTGCCGCCACTGCCGGCGATCCGCGACAACGAGAATGTCGGGTTCGGTGGCAGGCTATCCTGCACCATGTCGGCTTCGGCCAGCGCCAGCTCGTCATATGACGCCTGCAGGCCCTTGTTGTTGAAAAGCGCGATCTGGACCGCGGTGTCCAGCGTCAGCGGCCGCCGCAGCAGCCGCTGCACCGTGCCGCCGGCGCGCTCCGCATCCCCGGCGCTGCGGATCGCGACGACGTCCTTGCCGATGGTCTCGCCGGCAACGCCGGCCACCACCGTCATTCCGCCGTCAGGCGAAAAATTCGCGCAACCTGCGAGGCCCAGCGTTGACAGCAGCGCGGCGGCGGCGATCGATCGGGTTCTGTGTGGATGCCGGATCATCGCACGCTCCTGTCGGGGGTCGGCGATGGGGCGACGCGCTGGTTCTGCTCGCGCCAGGGCTCCGGCACCGCCGGCCGCATCCTGGTGTAGGGCGCGATCGTCGACCGATAACCGGCTCCGGCCACCTTCGCGGCCGGATCGGCGGGATCGCGGGCGTTACCCGGCAGCGGTGCCGCGTGTCCGGATGCAATGCCGCCGGCCGCCAGCGGAATCATCAGCATGGCGAGCGTCAGCCATGTTCGACAGGCGTCGCGCGCCACCGCATCAACGGTAGCGAAGCGCGCCCCAATTTGCGCAAGCATGATCAATGCCCTGAATCGAGATGAACCATAGGCGCGCGTGCCCTGGACGGGCGCGGCGCCGCGTCATTGCATCGGTTCAGGCGATCGGAGGGCGGTAGTGGCGGGCGGGGGCGCGGTCGGCAACGTCGCAAGCCGCCTCGACGGCGCAGAGCGAAACCGGCGCGGAAGGCTTTGCGATCTCGGTGAGCGTCGCCGGCAGCGCGTTGATGCAGAGCATGCCGCAGCACCGCGTGTCGGCCGCATGATGCTGATCGTCGGTGGAGGCCGGAATGGCGCTGGCCATCGATGCCGGGCTCTCGGCGATGGCGTCGCCATGATGCGCATGGCCGGCCGCATGGTCGTGCCCGTGGCCGTCCTGCGCAGCGCTCGCAGCGTGCTGGTGCACATGACCTTCATGGACGTGATTGCTTCCGGGCTCGTGGGCCGGATCGCTCAGGCACGGCGCCGACCCGCCGGTGAATGCGAACGAAGCCGCCGGCGCCAGCACGCAAAACAGATAGACCAGGGCAACAAGCCGCCCCGCTCTCAACCGCATGGTCCTGGTCAGACGTACCAACATCACCGAAGCATAACCACAGACGCGCTTGCCGCCAACCCGAAATTCATCCGCCCGTTCATCGTTCCACCCGTCCGATGACGTCCATCAGTTCGGCGATCTTGTTGCGCTGATCCGCCTTGTTGCCGCTGGCGATCGCGTGTTCGACGCAATGGGCGACGTGGTCCTTGAGGATTTCCTCCTCGGCGCGACGCAGCGCGGCGCGCACCGCCGAGATCTGGGTGACGATGTCGATGCAATAGCGATCCTCGTCCACCATCTTCGAAAGCCCGCGCACCTGGCCTTCGATGCGGCCGAGCCGTTTCTGAACCGATGTCTTGATGTCCGCTCTCATGCCGACTATATACCCCTACAGGGTATAGGTTTCAAGTGCGAGGGAGAGATTGATGGCGGCCGATGAACATGCCAACCCGGTCAAGCCGTCGTGCTGCGGCGGTCATCACCATCACGCCGAAGCCGTTGCGCCGGTTGCGGGCGCGGTCAAGGATCCGGTCTGCGGCATGAGCGTCGATCCGGCGACGGCCAAGCACCGCGCCGAGCATGCCGGGCACACCTACTACTTCTGTTCCGCCGGCTGCCGCGCCAAATTCATGGCCGCGCCGGAGCAATATCTCGGTTCTGGGAAGCCGCAGGCCGAAGCGCCGGCCGGCACCATCTACACCTGTCCGATGCATCCCCAGATCCGCCAGGTCGGTCCGGGCAGTTGCCCGATCTGCGGCATGGCGCTGGAGCCGGAAACCGCCAGCCTCGACGCGCCGCCGAATCCCGAGCTGGCCGACATGACCCGCCGGTTCTGGATCGGTCTTGGGCTGGCGCTGCCGGTGGTGGTGCTGGAGATGGGCGGCCATCTGGTCGGCGGTCACGGTTGGGTTGATCAGACGGTCTCGAATTGGATTCAGCTGGTGTTCGCCACGCCGGTGGTGCTGTGGGCCGGCTGGCCGTTCTTCGTGCGCGGCTGGCAGTCGCTGATGACGCGCAATCTCAACATGTTCACTCTGATCGCGCTCGGCACCGGCGTGGCTTACGGCTACAGCCTGCTCGCCACCCTGGCGCCGGCAATCTTTCCGCCGGCCTTCCGCGGTCACGGCGGCGCCGTCGCGGTGTATTTCGAGGCCGCCGCGGTGATCACCGTGCTGGTGCTGCTCGGACAGGTACTCGAATCGCGGGCGCGCGAGGCCACCTCGGGCGCCATCAAGGCGCTGCTGCAACTGGCGCCGAAAACCGCGCGTCGTGTCGACGACGGCGGTGCCGATCATGAGGTCGCGATCGACAGCCTGGTGGTCGGCGACCGGTTGCGGGTGCGCCCCGGCGAAAAGGTGCCGGTGGACGGCGTCATCCTGGAGGGCCGTTCCGCGCTGGACGAGTCGCTGGTGACAGGCGAATCCATGCCGGTGACCAAGGGCCCGGGCGACAAGGTCATCGCCGGTACGCTCAATCAATCCGGCGGCTTCGTGATGCGCGCCGACAAGGTCGGCCGCGACACGCTGCTGTCGCAGATCGTCAGGATGGTGGCTGAGGCGCAGCGCTCGCGGGCGCCGATCCAGCGGCTGGCCGATCAGGTCGCCGGCTGGTTCGTTCCTGTCGTGATGCTGATCGCGCTGATCGCCTTCGGCGCCTGGGCGCTGTTCGGATCGGAGCCGCGGATGGCATTCGGCCTGGTCGCGGCGGTGAGCGTCCTGATCATCGCCTGTCCGTGTGCGCTCGGCCTCGCCACGCCGATGTCGATCATGGTCGGCGTCGGGCGCGGTGCGCAGGCCGGCGTGCTGATCAAGAACGCCGAGGCGCTGGAGCGGATGGAAAAGGTCGACACCCTGGTGGTCGACAAGACCGGCACCTTGACCGAGGGCAAGCCCAAGGTGGTGGCGATCGTCCCGACGCCCGGATTCGACGAGGCAGAGATTCTTCGCATCGCCGCCAGCGTCGAGCGATCGAGCGAGCATCCGCTGGCCGACGCCATTGCGCGCGCCGCCCGCGAGCGCGGCCTGAAACTCGCCGCCGTCGAAGGATTCGATTCGCCGACCGGAAAGGGCGTCACCGGCAGGGTCGAGGGCAAGGCGGTGCAACTCGGCAATGCGGCGTTCCTGGCTTCGCTGGGCGTAGCAAGCGCGTCCCTCGAGCCGGAGGCCGAACGCCTGCGCGGCGACGGTGCCACCGTCATCAACATCGCCATCGACGGCAAGCTGGCCGGGGTGCTGGCGATCGCGGATCCGGTCAAGCCGACCACCCCGGAGGCGCTCACGGCGCTGGCCGCAGAGGGCATCAAGGTCATCATGCTGACCGGCGACAACCGCACCACCGCGCAGGCGGTGGCGAAACGGCTCGGCATCGCGGACATCGAGGCGGAGGTGTTGCCGGATCAGAAGAGTGCCGTGGTCGAGAAGCTCCGCGCGAAGGGCCGCATCGTCGCGATGGCCGGCGACGGCGTCAACGATGCGCCGGCGCTGGCGGCGGCCGATGTCGGCATCGCCATGGGCACCGGCACCGACGTCGCCATGGAAAGCGCCGGCGTCACGCTGCTCGGCGGCGATCTCGGCGGCATCGTCCGCGCCCGCCGGCTGTCGCAGGCCACCATGGGCAACATCCGGCAGAACCTGTTCTTTGCCTTCGTCTACAACGCCGCCGGCATTCCGATCGCCGCCGGCATTCTCTACCCGAGCTTCGGCCTGCTGCTCTCGCCGGTCATCGCCGCGGCGGCAATGGCGCTGTCCTCGGTCAGTGTGGTCGGCAACGCCCTGCGTCTGCGCCTGATCCGGCTTTGAGAATCTAGAGCGTTTTCGAGCGAAGCATGCCCCCGGACGTGATCCGGGGGTGGATACCGGTTCGCGTGAAGAAAACGCGTCAAAACTAGAATCTAGCTCGCCTTGCGTCGCGGCCGGCGGATGGCGCGGACCTTGCCGCTGTTGCCGCCGCCGCAGAACAACTGGTCGGCGCCGTCGGATTCCAGTCCCGACACGCCGACACCGGCCGGCATCTCGAGGCTCTCCAGCAACTCTCCGGTTTGCGGATCGATCCGCCTCACATCGCTCTCGTCGCCTTCCCAGGTCGCGTGCCAGAGCTCGCCGTCCACCCAGGTCACGCCGGTGACGAAGCGCTCCGAAGAGATGCTGCGAAGCACCGCCCCGGTCTCCGGGTCGACCTGATGGATCTTGCGCGAGCGATACTCGCCCACCCAGAGCGAGCCTTCCGCCCACGCCATCCCGGAATCGCCGCCGTTGCCCGGCGCCGGGATGGTGGCCAGCACGCGGCCGGTGGCCGGATCGATCTTCTGGATGCGGTCATCGGCGATCTGGAACAGATGCTTGCCGTCGAACGCAGTTCCGGCATGTGAGGCGACCTCGATCGCGCGTGACATCCGTCCGCTCGCCGGGTCGAGCGCATTCAGCTTGTCGCCGGAGGCAAACCAGATCTGTTGGCCGTCGAACGTCACGCCGTTGACGCGCTCGACACCCGGAAAAGGACCATATTCGCGGAGGATTTCTGCTGCTGAGTTTTTCATGGCTTCATCCTACTCGTTCGGCAGCGGACCGGGGAGTAACAAGGTTGTCGGGAATCCCGGCACCGGCGGCGTCATCCAGCGCCGCGCCCGTCCGCGGCCGAACCATTGCACCTTGCCGGCCGCCGCCAACTGGTCGAGCGCGCGCTGCACGGTGCGCGGACTGGTGTCCAGCGCGATCGCCAGCGCCGAGCTCGACCATGCTTCGCCGTCGGCGAGAAAGGCCAGCACCGCCGCATGCTGCTCTTCGAGCGGCGGCGCCAGCACGACGATCTCGCCGGCCCGGCGCGCCGCCAGCGCAAAGCCGCGCTTGGTGGCGTTGACATCCGCCAGGGTTCGCAGCTCGGCGCGGAGCCGGCCGATTTCGACGCGCAACCGAGCGCGGTGCGATTCATCGGCGTGCTTGCCGCGGAATGCGCGGGCGATCAGCGCATCCCGGGTGACGTCCGCGGGCCAGGCTTCGCCAAGCGCGCGGGCCAGCGTGAACAAGACCGGACGGGTCGCGAGCGAAATCACATTGCCGGCCTCGCGCACCACGTTGCGGCAGGCGTCCACCACCATGGCGCCCGACCCCAACAGCGCCTCGACCTCATCGAGCAGCAGCGGGCGCTGCTCGCCCCGCGCGATCAGCCGGGCCGCCGGGGTGGTGATCATCAGCGCTGCGCGCTCGACCTCCGCCGTCAGCGCCGGGATGCCGGCCTGTCGCGCGGCCTGCGCGGCCCGGGTGAGCGCGGCGCGCGCCGCGGCGGTCTGCAGCCGCCGGAGCGCAATTCCCGCAACCACCAGTTCATGATTGACCCGCGAGGCGGGCGGCAGCGCGGAGGCATCGCGCGCGGTGAGGCTGTGCCCGGCCTCGTCGAGGCGGCCGATCAGCAGCAGCCGCCGGGCCGCGAGCGTGCGCGCATGGGCGGCATTGACCCGGTCGCCATGCGCCTCCAGCGTCGCCTGCGCCGCGTCGAGCGCCCTGACGGGCCAGCCAAGGTCGCGCGAGACCAGAGCGATTTCGGCCTCGGCGACCACGCAGCGGGCGCGGGCGACCGCCTCTTTCGCACCGAAGGCATGCGCCGCGCTGCGCAGCAGCAGCTTGGCGCGCGCAAGATCGCCGAGTTGCGCCATTGCGATGCCGCGCAACGCCAGCGCCGCCGCATCGTCGCGCAGTGCTATCCGCTTCAAGGCGCCGAGCGGATCGCCCATCGCCAGCGCCCGCGCCGCGGCGTTGATCAGCGAGTCCATCGAAATCCCGTCACACTTGTCACTCCCGCCCTGCGCGTGCCGGTCTTAGTCTATCCCGCGGGCAATGGAAGCGCCCTGCCAGACCGGAGAATAGTCATGCAAAATCAAGTGGTTTCGCACCAGCAATGGCTGCAGGCGCGGCTTGACCTGCTGGCCGCCGAGAAGCAATTCACCCGCCAGCGCGATGCGCTGACGCGTCGCCGCATGGCAATGCCCTGGGAGCGGGTGGAGAAGACCTATCGTTTCGAAGGGCCGGATGGCCCGCGGTCGCTCGCCGAGCTGTTCGATGGGCGGTCGCAGCTGATCATCTATCACTTCATGCTGGCGCCCGACTGGGAAGAGGGCTGCAAGTCGTGCTCGTTTTGGGCCGACAATTTCAACGGCATCGCGGTTCATCTGGCACATCGCGATGTGACCTTTACGGCGGTTTCGCGCGCGCCTTTGACCAGGATCAACGCCTACAAGGCGCGGATGGGGTGGAGTTTCCCCTGGGTGTCGTCCCACGGCAGCGATTTCAACTTCGACTATCAGGTGTCGTTTACGCCCGAACAGGTCGCGCAGGGCAAGGCTTACTACAACTATCAGGTCCGGCCCAACACGGTCTCCGACCAGGTCGGTATCAGCGTGTTTTACAGGAACGAGCAGAACGACGTGTTTCACACCTATTCCTGCTACCAGCGCGGCGTGGACATGCTCAATGGCGCCTACCACTACCTGGACCTCGTGCCGAAAGGCCGCGACGAGGACGGTCTCGAGTTCACCATGGAGTGGGTCCGCCGCCACGACCAGTACTGAGGAGACTTTATGATGCGGTCCAACTTGTTGGCCCTCGCCGCCGCGCCAACCTTCGCCATCATGGCGCTGCTGACTGCCGTCATCGATGGCGGCGCCCCGGCCAATCTTTGTACGGCCGCGCAGGGTGCGTCGGCCCTGACCGGCATGGTACCGATGTACGCGCTGATGAGTGCCTTCCATGTGGCGCCGTGGCTGAAGCTGATCCGGCGCCGATGCGACGCCATGCGCCCCACGATTCCCTATGGAAGCGCGCCGCTGCCGTAGCGATGACGGATCACGTTTTTGAAGTCCTGCGCGGTCTGCGGCTTGATGAACACCGAGAACACCTCGGGATGCGCCTTGCGGATCTCGCGTTCCAGTCCGACCGCAAGGTTTTCGATCTCCGGCGTCCGCAGCTCGTCGGCGAACTCCAGACTCAGCGCGACCAAAACCTGGTCGGGCGAAAGCTGGGTGGTGACGATGCCGTTGACCTGCAACGCCGGAAACTTTTCGGCGGCGATGCTGCGGATCGAACTGGCGAGACGCGGATCGGCCTGTTCGCCGATCAGCAGGCTCTTGCTCTCCCGCGCCAGCAGCATGGCGACGCCGGCCAGGATGATCCCGATCAGGATCGAGGCGATGCCATCGGCCACGGGCCTGTTCAGGCTGGTGGCGGCAAAGGTGCCGAGCGCGGCGATGGCGATGCCGAGTAGCGCGGCACTGTCTTCGAACAGCACGATGAACGTCGGCGGATCCTTGCTCCTGCGGAATGCCTCGTAGAAGCCGAGCGAGCCTTTGGCCGCCACGAACTGCCTGAGCGCGGCCAGCCAGGATCCCCCTTCAAAGACGAAAGCTAGTGCCAGCACGATGTAATTCACCTTGGGATCGTTGATCGGCTCCGGGTCGTTGACGTGGATGATGCCTTCATAGATCGAGGTGCCGGCACCGATTGCGAACACCAGCACCGCCACGATGAAGCTCCAGAAGTAGAGCTCGCGGCCATGGCCGAGCGGATGCGCCGGGTCGGCGCGGCGCGCCGAACGGCGCAGGCCGTAGAGCAGCAACAGCTGGTTGCCGGAATCGACGAACGAATGGATCGCCTCGCTGAACATGGCGGAGCTACCGGTCCACGCCGCGGCGCCGGCCTTGGTGGCGGCCACCAGCAGGTTTCCAGCCAGCGCCGCATAGACTGTCCCGGTCGAGGATGCACGCGCGGACACTGGCGGTCTCCTGGTCGGCCGGCAGCGAGAGCGCCGCCCGCGGTCAACAATCGGGGAGTAACGTTGGTTCCGCGCGGCAGCGACGTCTGCGCCGTCGTTTGCCCTGCATGGCAGTGGGCCTTATGCCGATACCGCCCTTGCGAAACCCATCGGCTCGAAAATACAATCCACGTCTCGCGGCCAGCCCGATCATCGGCCTGCATCGCCGCGCTGATCGGAATAATCCCCATGGATCGGCTTGACGCGATGAAAGTTTTCATCGCCGCGGTGGATGAGGGCAGCCTGGCCGCCGCCGGCCGGCGGCTGCATCGGTCGTCGGCCGCCGTCACCCGCGCGATCGCGTTTCTGGAGCAGACGGCCGGGGCCGAACTGCTCCACCGCACCACCCGCTCGATCCGGCTCAGCGAGGCCGGCGAACGCTATGCGGCGGCATGCCGGCGCATCCTGGCCGAGCTCGACGGCCCCGACATGTCCGCGGAGGGTGAACGCGCCGCGCCGCGCGGCACGCTGACGATCACCGCGCCGCCGATCGGCGGCGAGGAGATTCTTCTCCCGATCGTCGCCGCCTATCTCGAGGCGTTTCCGGCGGTCACCGTCAATCTGGTGCTGCTCGATCGCCACGCCAATCTGATCGAGGAGGGGATCGATATCGCATTGCGTGTCGCCGACCTTCCGGATTCGTCGCTGGTCGGCATCCGGGTGGGCGGCGACGTCAAGCGGGTGGTTGTGGCGTCGCCTCGCTATCTCGCCGCGCATCCCCGCATCACCGAGCCGAACGATCTGACCAGGCACGCCATCATCGCCCATACCCATATGGGGCATGACGCCTGGGTCTTTCCGCCGGCGGACGGCAGCAAGGTCTCACGTTCGGTTCACTTCAAGCCGCGCCTGGCCGTCAACAGCGTGCGCGCCGCGGTGGCGGCAGCGGTGGCCGGCCGCGGCGTGACGCGGCTCTACACCTATCACGTCGCCGAACGCGTGCATGACGGCTCGCTGAAGGTCATCCTGCGCAACGCCGAACCGGCCGCAATGCCGGTTCACCTGATCATGCCGCAGGGACGCGGGTCGGCGCCAAAAGTCCGCAGTTTCGTCGACTTTGCGGTGCCGCGGCTGCGGGCCGAATTTGCCCGGCTATCGGCCGAGGCCGGCGCCATCAAGCCCTGATCCCGCAGCCGGCATCGTTCCGGCGGGCGCAACAGTGTCTGCCGGAGGCCGGCAATTCTGCTTCAACCGCACGCCCCCTAACTGACGACCAGCAGGCCGCAAGGCCGCCAGCCGGCACTTCCGCAAGCTGGCACGTCACAGGGATCAGATCATGAGCAACCAGCAGAAAGTCGCCATCGTCACCGGCGCATCGCAGGGCATCGGCGCAGCCTTGGTCAAGGCCTATCGCGACCGCAACTACCGCGTCGTGGCAACCTCACGTTCGATCAAGCCGGCCGGCGATCCGGACATTCTCGCCGTGGCCGGCGACATCGCCGACCCTGCGACGGCGGATCGCGTCGTCAGTGAAGCGCTGTCGCGCTTCGGCCGCATCGACACTCTGGTCAACAACGCCGGCATCTTCATCGCGAAGCCGTTCACGGACTACACCGTGGAGGACTTCCAGGCGAAGATCGCGACCAACCTCGCCGGTTTCTTCCACATCACCCGGCGCGCCGCCGCCGAGATGCTGAAGCAGCAGTCTGGCCACATCGTCAGCGTCACCACCAGCCTGACCGATCACGCCAACAGCAGCGTGCCGTCGGCGCTGGCCAGTCTCACCAAGGGCGGCATCAACGCGGCTACCAAGGCGCTCGCCATCGAATACGCTACCCGGGGCATCCGGGTGAACGCCGTTTCGCCCGGCGTCATCAAGACCCCGATGCATGCTCCGGAAACTTACGAATTCCTGGCGGCGCTGCATCCGGTGAAGCGTCTCGGCGACATCCGCGATATCGTCGACGCGATCCTGTACCTCGAATCGGCGGCCTTCGTGACCGGCGAGATCCTGCACGTCGACGGTGGCCAGAGCGCCGGACATTGATAATTGAGGCCGTCGCCACGTTCCAAATCGGGAACCAAAACCGCGGATCGGCGTTTTCCTCCCATCAGGCAAATGCGATCAGCAAGGAGGGGCCGTGAGTACGGTTGCGGAAAGAAATCGGCTGCGAGACGAGACACAGAAGGCCTTCCTGGCCATCCGGCAACAGGAGGAAGAGGCGTTGCGCGCCAAGCTGGCGCGGCTGCGCGCGCAGCGTCTCGGCCATGCCCTGGATCAGCCTCTCGGCCATGCCCTGGAAGAGACCGCACCCGATCGCGTGAATACCTGAGCTACTTTTGCCAGTTGCAGATTCCGCCTGACCGGCACGGCCAGGTCTGAATCCGCGTATCGAACGCCTGCGCATCGAGCGGATTGCCGTGCCTGCCTGCGATGCGCGTCTGCGCCGGCCCGTGCCGCTTCGCCACGCGGGGCGTAGCCGCGTGCGCCCTTGCCGCAACCGCGGCCGGCTCGCGGACGCGGACGGTCTGCACCGGTTTGGCCACAGAATCCGCCTTGGCTTCCACCGCGAGCGGCTCGAACTGCGCCGGCGGGCCGAGCCGTTTCGGCGACAGCACCGCCGCTTTTAGGTCGAGCTTGAGGAACTCGTCGGGCCGGTAGTCGTCGGCGCGCGCGCCGCTGCCCCACGCCACCAGGGCGGCGCAGAGCACGGTTGCAAACACATCTTTCCGGGCCATCGGACGCCTCCTGAACCCACATTATTCTCGGCTTTATTTAGGAAGCGGTGCCGGCAATGCCAGACCCCGCGTCCGGCCGCGGCGGTAAGGTTGATCGGTTAGGTTAAGCGGAGGATTGCGTTGCGGTGCGGTGGCTTGCCGCTACCGTCATGCCGTCGTGCACAGTCGGCCGGAAGCCCCCTTCCGCCGCGATTTCAATTGCGCGACATGGGACCGCTGTTGTTTTCGCGTCGGCGGTCCCACCCCTGTTTCAGCGGTCCTCACACACACGGCGACCGCGATGCCATCGGCAAACCCGCCGCGGAGGCTCCCGGCGGCGATGATGATGCGGCGCGCGTTGCAGCGGCCGCCGCGGCGGACGGCTGGCCACGGCCTGCGGCTTTTCCTTGAATTCACTTGCTGTCTGCGCGAGATGCTTCGCGGGAGTGACCGGGACGGCCTCGGCGGCGCGCGACAGCAGGCTCACACCGGCTGCCGCCGCTGCAGCGCCGGAGAGGATGATCCGCAACATACCGCGGCGATCGAGGACTCGCATGGGCTCTTCTCCCTGAATCGCCATCGCGTTCAGCCCGTCGTGTAGGCGCGGATTCCATTCGCGTCAAAACCGTAACCTCGGCATGGTTTGCGTGACCTGTGGGCTGCCGCGACAAGTTTTTGAAAACTTGGCGGGTGAGGCGGCCAAAACCTTCCGACAGTTCGAGCGAATGACGCCGATGATTTGACGACCAATTGAGGCGAAGCCGGCGCGGCGGGCGCGATTTGCCTGGTGTGATTGACGCTGCGGACTGCTAGACTTGCGCCAAGCTGGACAGCCGTGCGGGACCGCAACATGCGCGCTCGGGTCACGACACCACCGGCGGCGGCGCGCGATCCGGCGCCGGCGTCCGGCGCATTGCTGGTCGACCCTCGCGACGGGGATATCGAGGACGACGCCGCGAGTCCGAAGCGGCACTCGCTGCTCGCCATTGCCGGCAGCCTGCTGGTCGAAATCAGCCTGCCGAAACTGCTGTTCGCCTGGACGGTCTCGCTGCTGTTGCCGGCGGTATTGCTCGGCGCCATGCCGCTGTTGGCCTCGGCCTGGCTCTCGACGCTCTCGGATCACCTGATCGCGCTGACCGAAATCAGCGCCGCGCTGATGCTCGTCGTCATCAGTGCGCTGGGATGGTTCGGGTGGCGGCCGCTGTTGCGGATTGCCGAGACCAGCTTCTGGTCGCTCAACGCGCTCGCCGTCCAGCCCGGTTATGCGTTCGCGCGCGAAGCCCTTCGCCATCTGGCGGAGCGGATGTTCGGCAGATCCTCGACCGCTACCGGGCGGGCGCAACTGCGCGCCGCCAGTTCCCGCGGTGCCGGTATCGTCTTGTGTGCCTGTGCCGCGACCGTCGCGGTCATCGCCTGGCCGGCATCGCGCTGGATCGGTGGCTGGAGCGATTTCGTTGCCTTGCATCGCCTGCTGGTCCCGACCATGGCCAACGCCGTCATCCTGGTGTCCGGCTATCTCGCCGCCGCTGCCCTGGTGTGGGGCTTTGCCGACGCTGCCATGGATCAGCCACTAGACCTCGCCGCGTTCGATCCCGCATCGCAAGCCCGGACCTGGCGCGTCGCGCATCTGTCGGACCTTCACGCCGTCGGCGAGCAATATGGCTTTCGCATCGAAAGCGGCCGCGCCGGTCCGCGCGGCAACGAACGCCTGGAAGTCGCCATGGCGCGGCTTGCCGCCATCGATGCGGCTGCCCCGCTCGATCTGGTGCTGATCAGCGGCGACATGACCGATGCGGGCCGTGCGGCGGAATGGGCTGAATTCCTCGACCTCATGTCACGGCATCCCGATCTCGCCGCGCGCGCGCTCATCCTGCCGGGCAATCACGATCTCAACATCGTCGATCGTGCCAACCCAGCCCGGCTCGACCTGCCGTTCAGCCCGGGCAAGCGGCTGCGGCAAATGCGGACACTGTCGGCGATCGCCGCGGTGCAGGGTCGCCGCGTCCACGTGGTCGACGAATCCGGAAACATCGCATCCACTTTGCACGACGCCCTGGCGCCGCATCGTTCGGCGATTGCGGATTTCATGGAGAATGGCGGATTGCGCCGCGCCTTCAGGCTGCGCGGCGTTTTCGATGACATGTTTCCGATGATTCTGCCGCCCAGTCAGGACGATGGCCTTGGCGTCGCCATCCTCAACTCAAACGCCGAAACCCATTTCTCGTTCACCAATGCGCTCGGCCTGGTCTCGGCCGATCAGGCGAGGCGGTTCGAAGCGGCCATCGTCAGGCTTCCCAGGGCACGATGGATCCTCGCCTTGCATCATCATCTGATCGAATATCCGATGCCGGTCACGACGTTTTCCGAACGGATCGGAACGGCGCTGATCAACGGCAGCTGGTTCATCCGCCGGCTGCAGCCGTTCGCCGGCCGCCTCGTCGTGATGCACGGCCATCGTCACGTCGACTGGATCGGCGCCTGCGGCGCGCTGAGGATCATTTCGGCGCCGTCGCCGGTCATGGCGGCCGACGATGCGCCGGTTCATTCGTATGTCCATACGCTTGCGGCTGGTCCGGATGGGACGCTGTCCCTGCTGCCGCCGGAAAAGGTGAACTAGCTGCCTTTCCGTTCCGGTTGCCACCAAGCAGATCGGAGAGCCAGCGGCTCGAGGGATGCATGCTGCAGAAGGTGAGGATCGCGAGCGTGATCGGGACGCCGATGAACGTTCCGAACAGGCCCCACAGGAAGGTCCAGAAGAAGATGGCGAACAGCACCACCAGGGGCGAGATCGACAGCGTCGAGCCGGCGACGCGCGGCTCGATATAGCTGCCGACCACGAACTGGATGATGTTGAGGCAGGCAAAGACGCCGAGCACCGCGGGCCAGCTGGCGAACTGGGTCATCGCCAGCAGGGTCGGAAACAGCGTCGCGACGAACGGGCCGATGAACGGGATGTAGTTGAGCACGAACGCGATCACCCCCCATTCGAACGCGAATGGCAGTCCGGTCGCCCAGGCGAAGCTGCCGACCAGGAGGCCGGTGATGGCGCTCATCTGCGTCCGCACCAGCATGTATTTGCGAAACTTGATTGCCGTCACCGCACTGCCGTCGAGCAGCACGCGCGCGGCGCTGCGGTTGTCGAGCCGCTCGATCCTGCGCCGGATGTCCTCCACCTCCAGCAGTCCCAGCAGCAGATAGAGCAGCGCGATCAGCCAGAAACTGAGCGTGGCGTTGGCGCGGCTGGTCAGTTGCTGCGCGGCGCGGAGCAGCCATCCGACATTGAAATGCTGCGCCCAAAGTCCGGCGACCGAGATGCCATGGCCGTCAAGCCAGATTCTTGCCGCCTCGTACAGCGCCTGGTAACGGCCTGCATTCGCGATCAGGGATTGCCCGACCCGGCCGAAACCCCACGCCGCCAGCGAGGCGAAGGCGAGGCAGGTCGCCACCGTGATCACCAGGGTGATCGCAAGCGCGATCAGCCTCGGTATCCGCGATTGCAGCCAGGACTGCAGCGGCCAGACCACGGCCATGATGAACAGCGCCAGGGCGAGCGGCGCAAACACCTTGCTCGCGGCCGACGCCGCCGCGGCGGCCAGCACCGCCGCAATGATGCCGATTGCGAACTTGAGCGGAAAGGTTACCCCATGGGTGCACCCTCGTGGCCGCCGACCAGCCATCGGTAAGATTGTCACCGGCCCGTCAAGGCGGCAAGGGTACGGGCAGCCCCGGGTGGTCGCGGCTCGGGGGTGGGCCCCGGTCATCGGAATACGAGTGTTTTCAGCACTCTGTCGTTGGCCCGGAATCACCTCCGCTAAATTGACTTAATTGCAAGGTCTTGAGGTGGCGGGTATATAGCCGCAGCACTTAAGAACGGTTGGCTCTGATCGGGACTGGAGCCGTCTCGCGACCAGGTAGGATAATGAAACGGCTCCTGCGCTTTCTCGGATTCCTGTTCACCGTCGGAACCGTGGTGTTCCTGGTCGGCGTCACCGCGGTGGCGGGACTGATCTGGCACGTCTCCAAGGATCTGCCGGCCTACTCACAGCTGCAGGACTATGAACCGCCGGTGATGACGCGCGTTCACGCCTCGGACGGCGCGCTGCTTGGTGAATATTCCAAGGAGCGCCGGCTCTATTTGCCGATCCAGGCGGTGCCGAAGCTTCTGATCAACGCGTTCCTCGCCGCCGAGGACAAGAACTTCTACGAGCATGGCGGGCTCGACTTCACCGGCCTCGCCCGCGCCGCCGTGCTGTACGCCCAGAACTACGGCTCCAACCGCCGGCCGCAGGGGGCGTCCACCATCACCCAGCAGGTAGCGAAGAATTTCCTGTTGACCAACGAGGTGTCGTTCACCCGCAAGATCAAGGAGGCGCTGCTGGCGATGCGCCTCGAGCGCGCCTATTCGAAGGACCGCATCCTCGAGCTCTATCTCAACGAAATCTATCTCGGCCTCGGCGCCTACGGCGTCGGTGCGGCCTCGCTGGTCTATTTCGACAAGTCGGTGAACGACCTCACCATCGCCGAAGCCGCTTATCTGGCGGCGATGCCGAAGGCGCCCGGCGCACTGCACCCGGTGCGCAACCGCGACCGCGCCATCGAACGCCGCAACTACGTGATCGACCGCCTCCTGGAAAACGGCTGGATCAAGCAGGCCGAGGCCGAGAAAGCCCGCAAGGATCCGCTGGTCGTCACCAGCCGGGCCAACGGTGCGCACACTTTTGCCGGCGAATATTTCGCCGAGGAAGTCCGGCGTGACATTTTCGAGCGCTACGGCGAGAAGAAACTCTACGAGGGCGGCCTGTCGGTCAGGACCACGCTCGATCCCAAGCTCCAGGTGATGGCCCGCAAGACGATGGCGGCCGGTCTGGTGAATTTTGATGAGGCGCAGGGCTGGCGCGGCGCGATCAGCAAGCTCGACATCTCCAGCGACTGGGGGGTCAAGCTCGCCGAAGTCAGGTCGCTGTCGGACATCTCGCCGTGGCGGATGGCAGTCGTGCTGGAGACCAGCGACCAGTCGGCGCGGATCGGCTTTCAGCCGGGCCGCGATCTCGGCGGCGCGGTCAGCAAGGATCGGCAGACCGGCCTCGTCACCCTCGACGGCGTGCGCTGGGCCAGGGCGGCATCAGGCCCGGCAAAGGGCAAGGCGCCGACGGCCGTCTCCCAGGTGCTGTCGCCCGGCGACGTGATCTATGCCGATCCTCTGATTTCAAAGGACGGCAACATCGTCGAAGGCCAGTTCCGCTTGCGGCAATTGCCGGAGATCTCCGGCGCCATGGTGGCGATGGATCCGTGGACCGGCCGCGTGGTGGCGATGGTCGGCGGATTCTCGTTCGACCAGAGCCAGTTCAACCGCGCCACGCAGGCCTATCGGCAGCCCGGCTCGACCTTCAAGCCGCTGGCCTATTCGGCGGCGATCGACAACGGCTACACCCCGTCGGTGGTGCTGGTCGACGGCCCGATCGAAATCGACCAGGGGCAGGGCGCCGGCGTCTGGCGGCCGGACAATTTTTCGAGCGGCAAATATCTCGGACCGACCACGCTGCGCAATGCGCTGAAGCATTCGCTCAACACCGTGACAGTGCGGCTGGCGCAGGACGTCGGCATGCCGCTGATCGGCGAATACGCCAAGCGTTTCGGCGTCTATGACGACCTGCCGAACTATCTGTCTTATGCGCTCGGCACCGGCGAGACCACGGTTCTGCGCATGGTCACGGCCTATTCGATGTTCGCCAATGGCGGGCGGCGCGTGAAGTCGACGCTGATCGATCGAATCCAGGATCGCTACGGGCACACCATCTTCAAGCACGATGCGCGCGAATGCCGCGGCTGCGATGCGCCCGAGGGATGGAAGAACCAGTCCGAGCCGCAACTGGTCGATCGCCGCGAGCAGGTGCTCGATCCGATGACCGCCTACCAGATCACCTCGATGCTGGAAGGCGTGGTTCAGGGCGGCACCGCGACCATTCTGCGCGAGGTCGGCAAGCCGATCGCCGGCAAGACCGGCACCACCAATGATGCGAAGGATCTCTGGTTCGTCGGCTTCTCGCCCGATCTCGTAGTTGGCCTCTATCTCGGCTACGACAAGCCGCGCAGCCTTGGCCACAATGCCCAGGGTGGCCGCACCGCGGCGCCGATCGCCAAGGATTTCATGAAGCTTGCGCTCGCCGACAAGCCAGCGACGCCCTTCAAGATCCCGGCCGGCATCAAGCTGGTCCGTGTCGACCCCAAGACCGGCGTGCGCGTCGCTCCGGGCGACGGCAGCCGGACCATTCTCGAAGCCTTCAAGCCGGGCACCGCGCCGCCTGACAACTACTCGGTGATCGGCGTCGCCGATACCGAAGGCCGCTCGTTCAGCCTGTCGCCGGACGCCGACCGCGCGATCATCCGCCCCGGCACCGGCGGAATTTACTGAGGCGCGTCATCTATCCAAAAATCACGGTGCGGTGGGATTGCAGGGCTGCATGACATTCGCAGCAGCGCCGCCGTAGATTCTCGTGATCCAGCAGGTGCAGCCGGCCGCGCCGGTAGGAAATCAGCTGCTGCCGCTGCATGCTGGCGGCGATGGTGCTGACGCTGGTCCGGCGCACCCCCATCATCTGGGCCATGCAGTCCTGGGTCAGCGGCAGATCGTTCCCGGCGAGTTCGTCCATGCGGAGTAGCCATTTGCACATCCGCGCCTCGACATCGTGGTAGGCGTTGCAGGCCGCGGTCTGCTGAACCTGTGCCAGAAAATACTGCTCGTAATCCATCAGGATCCTGCGCAGCGCCGGAAGCTCCAAGGCCAGCCGTTCCAGCCGATGGGCATCGATCACCGAGGCCGGACCCGATACCTGGACGATCACGCGGCTCACGGCGCGGCGGCCATCCAGCGCCGGTCCCGCGCCGTACGCGCCGTCGCATCCGATCATTCCGGTCGCGATTGCCGGTCCTTCCAGCAGGTCGACCACGCAGGAAAGAATGCCGGCATGGGGAAAGTGCACGAGATGAACCGGCTGGTGCAGGTCGGCGAGCACCTGGCCCTGCATCAGCTCCTCGGTCCTAAGATGCGCGCGAAGCCGGTTGAGCGTGGATGAATCGA
>Ga0209758_1001449_pt1 | contig 27924 bp, 22 predicted proteins | sample AraplaMF_Col_mMF_FD_184258 | JGI IMG/M metagenome (GOLD analysis project Ga0209758, IMG submission 184258) | Arabidopsis root microbial communities from the University of North Carolina, USA - plate scrape MF_Col_mMF (SPAdes) (version 2) | ecosystem: Host-associated > Plants > Roots > Endosphere...
TTCGGCTTCCTGCCCGGGAACGGCGTCCACGACATCCATATGAACCAGGGCAGCAGTGCGCGGTTCGCCAAGGACGACGGTGTCTGGCAGGACGGCGGCCTCCTGATCCACTTCCCCGGGCAGTCCCGGTGGGTCGCGGTCTTCCTCGCCTTCCAGAGCCAGACATGGCACACCGACGATGTCACGGGGCATGCCCTGGTCCCGGGCGGCACACTCCCCGCACCGGGCGGCGGCGCCGTGCGGATCGTGGCAGCCCTGGTCAACCCGCGCGGCGGGAGTCCCGAGGCGGAGACCGTGACCCTCGTCAACGTCTCGCCGGACCCAGTCGACCTGGCGGGCTGGCGCCTCGTGGACCGTCTCGGCCACGCCTGCACGATTCCTCCGGGCACCCTGGCGGCCGGCGCCTGTCTGGCGCTGCCCGTGACGGACGGCGCGCAACTCGGCAATCACGGTGGCGAGATCACCCTGCTGGACGCCGACGGCCTGAAGGTGCACGGCGTCTCCTACACCGCGGAGCAGGCGGCGCAGGAGGGCTGGTCGGTCGTGTTCTGAGGCCCCGGCGCGCACATCGGGGGCTCAGGGACGGTAGACGGTGCCCGGCTCCGCCTTCCCGGGGGCGAGCAGCTGGGGCACCGTCACAAAGACGTACCCGCGTTCCTTGAGCGCGTCGATGATCCCGGGCACCGCGGGCACGGTGCCCGGGTAGATGTCGTGGAGCAGGATGATCCCGTCCCGGCCCGCCTGCTCCAGGACCCGCCTGCGGATCAGGCCCGGGTCGTCGGTCAGGTAGTCCTTGGCGGTCACGCTCCACAGCACCTCGGCGAGTCCCTGCTCCCGGCTGATGCGGTTCACGGTGTCGTTCGTACGGCCCTGGGGCGGGCGCATCAGCGTGGGCCGGTGGCCGATGAGCCTCTCTATCGCGTCGTTCGGCTTCTGAAGTTCCTCGCGTATCACCTGCGGCGAGATCTCGGTCAGTATCTTGTGGTCCCAGGTGTGGCTGGCGACCTCATGGCCCTCGGCGGCCATCCGCCGGACGAGGTCCGGGTACTTCTCGATGTGGCCCTTGCCGAGCAGGAAGAAGGTCGCCGGGACCTTCTTCTCCTTGAGGATGTCGAGCAACCGCGCCGAGTGCTTGCTCGGCCCCGCGTCGAAGGTCAGTGCGATGCACTTGGCCTCGCGGCAGTCCACCGTGCCGAACTGGGCGGGTGCGCCCACCGCCACATGTGCGCGGACGGCCGACGGCACCGTGGTGTGCAGTGTGGTGCATCCCGAAAGCGTGACAACCATCACGAAGAGGGCGGCCACGGCGGACAACCGGCCCGCACGTCTGTTCATCTTCCCCGTTGAGAGCATGCGGCGACTATACATGCAGTGTATACATGGCGTGTATAGCTGCCCGGACCTGGGCCGCATCGGAACGACTGCCCGGTGGGGGAAAGGGCCGGCCGAGGGTCACGCTCCCCGACACGGCGACGGTCCCGGCAGGAGAACCTGCCGGGACCGTGGGGCGAGCCGGGTCCCGTCCGGCCGGCGTGGACCGGCCGGACGGGGCGTCGGATCAGATCAGACCAGGTCGAACCGGTCCAGGTCCATCACCTTGGTCCAGGCGGCGACGAAGTCCTTCGCGAACTTCTCGCGGGCGTCGTCGCTCGCGTAGACCTCCGCCAGCGCGCGCAGCTCGGAGTTCGATCCGAAGACCAGGTCGGCACGGGTGCCGGTCCACTTGACCTCGCCCGTGGCCGCGTCGCGGCCCTCGAACGTGGTCTGGTCCTCGGACGTCGACTTCCACGTCGTGCCCAGGTCGAGCAGGTTGACGAAGAAGTCGTTCGTCAGGACGCCGGGGGTCTCGGTGAACACACCGAGCGAGGACTGCTGGTAGTTCGCGCCGAGGACGCGCAGACCGCCGACGAGCACCGTCATCTCCGGGGCGCTCAGGGTCAGCAGGTTCGCGCGGTCGAGCAGCAGGTACTCGGCCGGCAGGCGGTTGCCCTTGCCGAGGTAGTTGCGGAACCCGTCGGAGGTGGGCTCGAGCGCGACGAAGGACTCCACGTCCGTGTGCTCGTCGGTCGCGTCGACGCGGCCCGGGGTGAAGGGCACCTCGATGTCGTAGCCGGCGTCCTTGGCGGCCTTCTCCACGGCCGCGGAGCCGCCGAGCACGATCAGGTCGGCCAGGGAGACTTTCTTGGCGCCGGAGTTGAACTCCTGCTGGACACCTTCGAGGACACGCAGGACCGAGGCGAGCTGGTCGGGGCCGTTGACCTCCCAGCCGCGCTGCGGCTCCAGCCGGATGCGCCCGCCGTTGGCGCCGCCGCGCTTGTCGCTGCCGCGGAACGTCGAGGCCGAAGCCCATGCGGTGGCGACGAGCTGCGAGACGGTCAGACCCGAGTCGAGCAGCCTGGCCTTGAGGGCCGCGACGTCCGCGGCGTCGATGGCCTCGCCCTCGGCCTCCGGCAGCGGGTCCTGCCACAGCAGGGTCTCCTGCGGGACCTCCGGGCCGAGGTACTGCGACTTCGGGCCCATGTCGCGGTGGGTCAGCTTGAACCAGGCCCGGGCGAACGCGTCCGCGAACTCCGCCGGGTTCTCGTGGAAGCGGCGGGAGATCTGCTCGTAGATCGGGTCGAAGCGCAGCGACAGGTCGGTGGTGAGCATCGCCGGGGCGATCTTCTTCGACGGGTCGTGGGCCGCGGGCACCGTGCCCTCGCCGGCGCCGTCCTTCGGCTTCCACTGCTTGGCGCCGGCCGGGGACTCGGTCAGCTCCCACTCGTAGCCGAAGAGGTTCTCGAAGAAGTCGTTGCTCCACCGGGTCGGCGTGGTGGTCCAGGTGACCTCGAGGCCGGACGTGATGGCGTCCGCGCCCTTGCCGGTGCCGAAGGTGTTCCGCCAGCCGAGCCCCTGCTCCTCCATCGAGGCGGCCTCGGGGTCGGGGCCGACGTGGTCCGCCGGGCCGGCGCCGTGGGTCTTGCCGAAGGAGTGGCCACCCGCGATCAGGGCGACCGTCTCCTCGTCGTTCATCGCCATCCGGCGGAACGTCTCGCGGATGTCGCGCGCCGCGGCGATCGGGTCCGGGTTGCCGTTCGGGCCCTCCGGGTTGACGTAGATGAGGCCCATCTGGACGGCGCCGAGGGGGTTCTCCAGCTCACGGTCGCCGGTGTAGCGCTCGTCACCGAGCCAGGTGGTCTCGGGACCCCAGTAGACGTCCTCCTCCGACTCCCAGACGTCCGCACGGCCGCCGCCGAAGCCGAAGGTCTCGAAGCCCATCGACTCCAGCGCCACGTTGCCGGTGAGGATCATGAGGTCGGCCCAGGACAGGCTCTTGCCGTACTTCTTCTTGACCGGCCACAGCAGGCGGCGGGCCTTGTCGAGGTTGCCGTTGTCGGGCCAGCTGTTGAGCGGCGCGAACCGCTGCTGACCGGCGCCCGCACCGCCGCGGCCGTCGCTGATGCGGTACGTGCCGGCGCTGTGCCACGCCATACGGATCATGAACGGGCCGTAGTGGCCGAAGTCGGCGGGCCACCAGTCCTGCGAGGTGGTCAGCACCTCGGCGATGTCCTGCTTCACGGCCGCGAGGTCGAGGCCCTTGAACGCCTCGGCGTAGTCGAAGTCCTCGCCGAGGGGGTTGGCCACGGCGGGGTTCTTGGCAAGGATCTTCAGGTTGAGCCGCTCCGGCCACCACTGGCGGTTTCCGCCACCCTGCGTCGGGTGCGCGGCGCGCCCGTGCGCGACCGGGCAGCCACCGGCGCCCTCGGTCTTGGGATCGGTGACGATTGCCTCATGGTTCTCGGACATGGGAATCCTTCCGGACTCGGTGGATCACGGTGCTCACGAACTGCGGGCGATGGAACAGTCGGGGCACAGGCCCCAGTAGATGACCTCGGCCTCGTCGACCGAGAAGCCGTGGTCGTCGGACGCGGTCAGGCAGGGGGCCTCACCGACCGCACAGGCGACGTCGGCGACGGCACCGCACGAGCGGCACACGATGTGATGGTGGTTGTCCCCCACGCGTCCCTCGAACCGGGCCGGACTGCCGGCCGGTTCGATGCGGCGTATGAGCCCCACCCCGGTGAGTGCGTGGAGGGCCTCGTACACGGCTTGGAGGGAGATGTGGCCCACGCGATCGCGGACTGCGGAGGCGATCGCCTCGACGCCGAGATGGTCACCCTCCCGGACGGTCTCGAGCAGTGCGACGCGGGCGGCCGTCACCCGCAGGCCGGCACCGCGGAGCTCCTCGGCGGTGTTCGGGATCTGGGATGCGGTCACGGCGCTGAACCTACCGCTCCAAACACGAGGGATTCAAGAAAACGAATGACCCAAGTTTGACAGCAGGCCGGGTGACTTTTGTCATACTTAGTCGACTTGTGAAGCTTTCATGGCGAAATGTGCGCCGGTGGCCGCGTCGAGCGGAGACCGGGACGGGGCCGACCGCGTGAGGGGCCGGGGCTCCTCACGCGGTCGCCGGCGGTCTTCGTCCGTGTCACCGGTGCGCCGCGGTGACGCCGCAGGGCGTTCACCGCGACGCACCGGTGGTGCGTCAGCCCTCGATGCGGTGCGTGGTCCAGAACGAGGTCAGGTCCGTGGTCGTGGCCGCCTGGGCGGCCGCCTTGAACTCGGCCGTGGTCGAGACGCCGTACCGGTGAGCGGTGGCGTAGTCCTTCAGCAGCTTGGCCATGGCGGTGTCGCCGAGGACGCGTCGCAGATCGTGCAGCGCGCACTTGCCGTAGCCGTAGACGACGGTGGAGTACCGGGAGGAGTGGGCGTCCCAGTAGGCCATCGAGTTGGTGATCTTCTCCGCCGACGAGGCCCAGGAGACGCTGTTCCAGCAGTTGGCGCCCGTCTTGTCAAGCGCCAGGTCGGTGGCGTAGTCGGTGAACGCCTCGTCGAGCCAGGGGCTGTTGTACTCGTCGTCGCCGACGATCCCGTACCACCACTGGTGGCCGATCTCATGGGTGAGCGCCGTGGTGCTGACCAGGTCGAGGACGAAGCCCGGGTACTCCATGCCCCCGAACCAGAGGTTGTTGTCGATCACCGCGTCCAGCTCGCCGTACGGGTAGGCGCCGAAGCGTGCGGCGTGCGCGTCCACGGCGGACTTCGCGGTGGTGAGCATCGACTGCGCGCTGGAGGAGCTGATCCCGGAGACGGAGTAGATGTTGACCGGGACGCCGGCGCTCGAGGAGCCGGAGACCTTGGTGAAGGGGCCGGCGGCCCAGGCGAAGTCACGGACCTTCGAGGCGGTGGCGGTGGTGGTCGTGCGGCCGCCGGTGCCCGGGGTGTCGGTCGATGTGCCGGTGGCGGGCACCAGCAGGCTGCTGGGGTGGTCCAGGGTCACCTGGAAGTCCGCGGCCAGGGAGTAGAAGGACTCGCCGTTGTTCGTGTACGGGTCCAGGTGCCACCCCGTGCCGTCCCGGACCGCGAGGACGGGCAGGGCGTTGCCGACGAAGCTGAACGCCCCGTCGTGGCCGAACCGGTCGGCGCCGCTGGGGACGGTGATGCCCAGGTCGAAGCCGATCGTGGCGGTCTGCCCCTGGGCCAGCGGCGTGGGCAGGTCGACCCGCAGGGCGGTGCAGCCGACCGACAAAGGACCCGCGGTGCCGCCGGTGAGGTTGCGGACGGTGATCGGCGGGGCGGAGCACGTGCCGTGGTAGTTGTCCCACAGCCTCAGATACACCTCGGTGAGCGCGGTGGAGGAGGCGTTGGTGAAGGTCGCGCTCTCGTGGCCGGTCCAGACGGTGCCGCTCGAGTCGCTGCTCAGACTGACGGTGTAAGAGGGGGCGGCGGGGGTGCGCGTGGAGTCCGCAGGCGGGGTCGTACCCCCGTCCGAGGTGTCGAGGGCGACGTCGTCGAGGACGAAGCTCGTCTGGAGGCTGGAGTCCTCGGAGCCGGAGAAGGCGAGGGACACGGTCTGGCCCGCGAACGCCGAGACGTCGAACGACTTCTGCACGTACCCGGTGTTCCTGTCGAGATTCGAGTACGTCGCCAGGGTCGTGCCGCCGATCTTCGCGGTCAGCTTGTCGTAGGCGACGGACGACGTCGTCTCGGCGGTGTCGATGTGCAGCCAGAACGTGAGGCGGGCGCTGCCGCATCCGGCCGGGATCGAGACGGACTGCGAGAGGCTGTCGGTCCGGGTCCTGCCGGTACCGTCCAGCCAGGCGAAGCCGGTTCCGCCGTGAGCGGTCTGACCGGCACGGCTGGTGATCACGGTGGTCGGGGACTGGGTCCAGGGCGATGTGCCGCTCTCGAAGCCGCTGTTGGCGACCACCTGGGCCGGGGAGCAGGCGGCGGGCGCCGCGGGCGCCGCGGACGCCGAGGTGACGGGGAGCGACAGTGCGGCCATCGTCGCGGCTGCGAGCGCGCCTGCGGCGAGGGCCTTGTGGGGGGTTGGTCTCACACGAAACTCCTTTGCGGCGGCCGGGTTTCCGGCCTGCTCGGTGGCCGACGGCCGACGGGGTGCGTCGGAGGTCGGCCGCGGGTCTGCGCGTACCGGTTTGCGTGATCGCTGGGGAGAGACGTCCGCCGTGTCCGCCCTGCGGGCAGGCCGACGGCCGTCAAGAGCGTGACAGGTTTGACAAGAACATGCCACCACAGACCCTCGGGCGCCCAGGGGGCGCGTCCGCCGGTGTCCGGAGCCGGTCCCGTCGTTTGAAGATCACGTACAGCGTGGTGCGGACGATCCCGCTCAGGGCGTGGCGGCGGACTGTCCGTCGCTGATCAACAGCTGGAGGCGGCGCAGGCGGTCCGAGGTATCCGTGCCCGGCACGGGTTGGAGCATGAGAAGCCGTTGCCGGGACAGTGGGCTGGCGAGAACGACACAGTCCAGATCGAGGTGCCCCACGTGCCGGTGGAACACCGTCTTGGTCGGGCAGTGCAGCGTCGACACCCGGTGCCGGTCCCACATCTCGGCGAACTCCGTGCTGGCTTCGCGCAGATCGGAGACCAGTGTCGCCGCGGCGGGATCATGGCCGCGCTGCGTGACCGTGGCTCTGAGGTCGGCCACATACGACAGGCTGGTCGCCTCTTCCTCCTGCGGCGACGGAGAGCGCAGTACGGAACGCCAGCGCGCGGAGGTGAACCACTGCCACGTCAGGTTCTTCTCGTGGCCGGGCCGGTCGGTGAACGAGCCGAACAACGCGAGGTTCAAAGGGTTCTGTACGACGACGTTGGAGAGGTCGTCGGAGATGAACGCGGGGGTCGTGGCCGCCACGGCGTCCAGTGTGTACGCCAGCCCCGGGTCGACGTAGTCCGCCGGCTCGGCCGGTGTCGGCGGCGCATGCCCGGCCAGCAGATACAGATGGTGTCGTTCGTCGGGTGTCAGCCGCAGGGCGGTCGCGATGCCCGCCAGCATCGAGGCCGAGGGCTGAGGCCCGCGTGCCTGCTCAAGGATTTCGTAGTAGGCGGTGGACATGTTGGCCATCGCCGCCACCTCGTCGCGGCGCAGCCCGGGAGTACGGCGCCGGGTGCCGGGGGCGAGGCCGAGGTCCTCCGGACGCAGGGCCGTACGGCGACGGCGGAGGAAATCTCCCAACTGGATCCGGTCCGCCGTCCGGGTACCCGGGGTGGGCCTCCAGTCCGGGTCGGTCCCGGGGATCGGATCGCGGGCCGCGTCGAGAGGGTGCGTCATGAGCCGCATCGTCGCACTTGAGCCGTCGCCCCGCGCAGACGGGCCGATGGCGACCGCCCGTTTTATCCACCGTTCGTCACTACGTGGCTGAGCCGTATTCCTGTCAACCGCGAATGATTACGGTCCCCTTGGGCCCAGTCGGGCCGGTGGAGACGAAAGTCGGGAGAGACCAGCATGCAAGCCGCAACCCCCGTCGTCCTCGTTCATGGTTTCTGGCACGGGAGTTGGTGCTGGAGTCTGGTCAGCGAGCAACTCGCGAGCCGTGGCGTCGCCTCGGTCGCCGTGGACCTCGACGGACACGGTCTGAAGAGCCGCTCGCCCCGATCCCGGTGGCGGCGACCGTTCGACCCCGGTGCCTTTGCGGTGGAGCCCTCGCCGGTCGCCGGGATCACGGCGTCCTCCGCTGCCGCGAGCCTGGTCGAGCAGGTGCGGCGCGTCGGACACGGGCGGCCGTGTCTGGTCGTGGCGCACAGCATGGGCGGCACCGTGGCCACCGCCGCCGCGGAACAGGCGCCGGAGCTGTTCGCCGAACTCATGTACCTGGCGGCGTTCGCCCCGGTCGGCGGGATGCCGACGGCGCACTACATCGGCTTGCCCGCGAACGCGGGAGAGCTGGTGGCGAACGGGCTCTCGGCGGACCCGGCTTCCGTCGGCGCACTGCGCTTCGACACGGGCGACAGCGACCGGTGGGCCGCCATCCGCGAGGCGTTCTACAACGACGACATCGACAGGCCGACCGTCGAGGCGGCCATCTCCATGCTGACGCCCGACGCACCCGCCGGCATCGCCTCCGAACCGGTCACCGTGACCGCCGAACGGTACGGTGCGGTCCCGCACAGCTACGTCGTCTGCGCCCGGGACAACGCGATACGGCCCGCGTTGCAGCGCCTCATGATCGGCGAGATCGACGCCATTTCGGCCGAGCCGACGACGGTCGTGGAATTCGACTCCTCACACTCGCCTTTCCTCTCGCAACCGGCCGCCCTCGCGGAGGTCATCCAGGCGGCACACATGGCGGCACACCGGCCTGACCGGGTGCGGACCGCCGGCGTGTGACGCGGTCCGGGCATGCGTGGATGTGCCGGCGCCGAACACCTCACCGTCACCGAGAGCCGGCAGCGGGGCTTCGAGTGGGGTGCGCGCTCGACCCTAGACGAGTAAGTCCTATGTCCTGGGCCGACGATCAGGCATGAAGAGAGGGTGTTCAAGATCATGTTGTGACGCAAGACCTGAACACCCTCCTGACCGCACTGTACGTGAAGATCGACGACGAGCTGGGAGGACCGCGATGGATGGGCAGACCGCCCGTGCTGACCGACTCCGAACTGGTCTGTGTCGCGGTCGCCCAGGCGATGCTTGGCTTCACCCCCGAGGCTCACTGGCTGCGCTATGCCCGCAAGCACTTGCGGGGCCTGTTTCCGTACCTGCCGCAGCAGTCCGGCTACAACAAGCGGCTGCGGGCCGCGCTCGGCCTGGTCAAACGGGTCATCCGGATGCTCGCCAAGTCGAGCGACTTCTGGCTCGACGACTGCTGGATCGTGGACTCCACCCCGGTGCCCTGTGGCATGTCCCGGCCCACGGTGAAGCGCTCGGACCTGGCGGGATGGGCGGGCTACGGCTACTGCGCCAGCCACTCGCGGTTCTACTGGGGGTTGAAGCTGTACCTGGTGTGCACGCCAGCGGGGATGCCGATCCTGTGGGCCCTGGCCGACCCGAAGATCGGCGAACGAGAAGTACTGGGCGCGATGCTCGAAGTCGACGCGGGCGTGGCGGCCGAGCACGACGGCATCCTCCTGATCTGCGACAAGGGGTTCGCGGGCCGGGACTTCGAAACGCTGCTGGGCGAGTACGGCATCACGATGCTGCGGCCGTCGCGCAAGGATGAGAAGGCCCGCTACGGCGAGCCGATGCTCAAGAAGGTCCGGCAGCTGATCGAGTCGGTCAACGACACCCTCAAGGGCCAGCTCGACCTGGAAGACCACGGCGGCCGTTCCTTCGAAGGCGTCGCTGTCCGCGTCGCCCAGCGCATCCTCGCGATGTCCGCCGCCATCTGGCACAACAACGCAACCAACGCCCCAATCACCCGGTCACTGATCGCCTACGACCACTGACCGGCGATCGGACTTACTCGTCTAGAGCCAGTCCCGTCGCTTGAAGATCACGTACAGACTGGCGCACACAACGCCCATCAAGCCGATCGCGAAGGGGTACCCGAACCCCCAGTGCAGTTCGGGCATGTGGGAGAAGTTCATGCCGTAGATCGTGCCGACGAGTGTGGCAGCGAAGAGAATCGCGGCCCAGCTGGAGATCTTCTTGAAGTCGTCTACCTGGGAGCGCTGACCTGCGGTGAAGACACTGGGATCGCCTCTGGCCTGGGTTGATCCGTCTTTCTGGGCCTTTCACGCTCGTGCCCGGTTGCGCAGTCGATTCTGCCCACGCGCTCCCCAGCGCCGCTCGTACTCCCCAGATTCTTCCCAGAGGGGGCCGGGGCATGATCGTGGCGGCGTGGTGAAGAAGGTTCGCCGACCATGTGTTCCGGTCACACCTCGTGGCCGAGAGTGGCAGGAGAGTCAGTGCTGCGACGGCCGTAGCGACTACACCGGTGCAACGCATAACGGGCGCTCCTTTCAATTGTCCCGGATGCGACGGGTGGACTCGACGAAGTCCCCGAGCGTAGGCAGGGAGCGGTGGTTGGGCGTCACTGCGCCCTTGGGCGGGGGCGGGGTGTCCGGGCGGTCTATGTCCGGGCACCCCGCCGGGTCTAGTTGTCAGTTGTCGAGTCCGAGGGCGGTCAGGTCGAGAGTGGCTGTGGCTGCGAGGTAGCCGTTGGCGGTGAGGTTGACGTGGTCGCCGGTGTCGTAGTTTTCGGTGCTGTGCCGGCGTCGAGTTTGAGTGGTAGGGGTTCGGTCGTGGAGTTGGGGTCGACGGGTACTGCCAGGGCCGTTTCGGTGTCCGCGTAGCTGACCTTCGGGGTGGTGAAGTCGACTTGGTCGGTGATCCAGGTGTTGGTGTCGGTGCGGTTGGTGTCGACTGCACCGGTCGGCCGGACTGCCGACTGGCTCAGCAAGGTGGAGAGCCGCTCGATGCTGGACACAGCCCGTGTCGCCGCGGGCCAGGCCCATCCACCCGTCCTGATCGCCCGCGAGCGCGACCCCGAGCCGGGCGAGGACAGCACCCGCCCACTGGCCTTCGGAGCCGGTACGCCCGGCGGCGCCCGGCACGCCTGCTACGTGAGGATCTCGGTGATGCCGCGCTCCGCTGCCCGTACGGGATCGCCGTGCCGGTCGGATCGGACGATCGCGGGACGCACCCCCTTGTCCACCAGCGAGAAGAAGCGCTCGGCGAAAGTCCAGTCGGGGGCGCGCCTATCGTCGAGGAGAAGTGCCGTGGTGCGCACCGCAGGGGCCGGCGGCTTGTCGCGGAGGCCGGCGATGAGGGTGGCGAGGCGCCGGCCCGCGGGCTTGATCCGGTTGTCGACGGTGAGCAGGCCGAGGTCGTACTCCAGGTCGGCGAAGCCGGTGAGCCGGCGGTCGATGTCATGGGACGCCCACCAGGTGATGCCCCAGAGCCGGCCCACGCTCAGCGCGGCGGCGGCGAAGGCCTCGGTGAAGTCGGCGATGCCGGCCGCGGGTATCCACTGGGGGGCGACGCCGAACTCCTGCAGCCAGACGGGGCGGTCGGCATTCGGCTGGAAGGCCTTGGCCAGTTCCAGGAGGTACTCGCCGAGATGGTGCGCGGCGGTGGACGGATACCCGTAGCGACCGAGCACCCCCGTGAACTCGATCCAGGCGTGCAGCGGCGTGGCGCTGCCGGTCCCGGCCAGCACCTCGCGGCTGAAGGGCGCGGAGTCGGTGAGCCAGGGTTCATGGTCGAAGCCGGCGACGTGCATGCGTCCCGGCGCCACCTGGTCGCAGTGCCGCAGCAAGCGCCTGGTCCAGGCGTCGCCCTGTTCGGTGCTGATGCAGTTGCCCGGATGGTGCCCCAGCACGTTGGGTTCGTTGGCGATGTCGAAGCCGAGGAAGCGAGGGTGTGAGGCGACCCGCTCAGCAAGTGCCGTCAGCAGGTCGAGCTGTGCGGCGACGGCGTGCGGGTCGGCGAAGAGATTCACCCCGTCGTGCTGCCACGCCGGCCGGAAATAGAAGCCGCTGAGCCATCCGTTCAGGACGGTGACGCTGACGTCGAGCCCGCTGTCGTCCGCAAGGTCCAGCAAGGACGTCAGGCGCGTCAGCGCCGTGGGGCTGATGTGACCGGGGTTGGGCTGGAAGACCGGCCACAGGCAGTGGGCCCTGATGTGGTCCATGCCCAGCGCGGCGACGGCGCGCAGATCGGCGCGCACCGCGGACGGCTCCCAGTCCAGCCAGCTGTACCACCAGCCGCGCGACGGCACGTAGTTCACGCCGAATCTCGGGGGTGCGGTCACTGCTCGGCCCTCCTGATGCGGTCGGACCAGCCGAGCTGGAAGCCCAGCACGCCGGTGAGCTCACGCTGGAACGCCTCGAGCCGCGCCGGGCTGCCCAGCACCGCCCGGGGCGTGCCGCCGGTGTTGAGGCAGTGCGCGGCGAGCGCGCCGGCGGCCTCGCCGATGTTCCACTCGACGGGGTGCAGCCGGTAGCAGCCGTTGGTGATGTGCGTCGTTCCGATGTTCTTGTTCGCCGGGAGCAGGTTTTCCACCCGCTGCGGAATCAGCGCGCCCAACGGGATCTGGAACGGATAGTCGGCGATGTCGATGTACGGGCCGGGCCCGTCCGCGCCGCCGGTGCTGGGATGCAGGTCGATGCGGTACGAGCCGACGCCGACGGCATCGGCGAAGATCTCCGAGCCCGCGGGCAGGCCCGCCTTCGCCCGCGCCTCGACCCCCACGTGCTGCTCCAGGACCGTGAACTCCGCCCGTATGCGGCGTGATTCGCGAATGTACGGACGCAGGGCGAGACCGTCCGTCGTGCCCAGCACATCACCGCGCGGTCGCAGGCCCGGGTAGCCGGTGCCTCCGTCCGGCCGCGGCGCCTCGGTCTGCATCCAGTAGAGGAAGGAGAGGCTCTGCCGGCGGGATGCCTCCAGATGACGTTGCCGCGTCTCCTCGTCGACACCCGTCAGCGGGCCGGCCATGTAGTCGGCCTGCGGCCAGTTGACCAGGGTGATGTCGCTCGCGTAGCGGCCGGGGGCGTGGTGGGCGGCGCTGAAGATGCGGCGGTAGTTCCACCAGTCGTCCGCGGGGTGGCCGCGCGGTGAGTCCACGTGTGCGAAGAGGGGGCGCTCCCGTGGGGCGAGCGTGCGCGGATGCACGTCCTGCCAGGACAGCAGCGGGCCCGGCCAGCAGCTCGGCCGGTAGTCCCGCCAGAGGGCGTAGTCGGCCGGGCGGTCGATGGTGAAGTCCCGGCCGGGGTGGTGGTCCATGGCGAAGCACCAGGTGAAGGACTGCTGGTCCAGCGGATCGGCCGGCCCGTCCGGAGCGTGCAGTTCCCCGGTCTCGTCGCGGCTCTCCGCCCCGGTCACGTGCTCGACGCCGGCGAGTTCCAGGAGATCGCCCAGCTCCGTGGCGTCCAGGATGTACGGGGCGCTGACGGTCACTTCGCCGCCGCTCACCCTGGAGCGCAGGGTCACCGCGTGCACCCGGTCGCCCTGAGTCCACGCGGACACGGGCTCGTGCTGCTCCAGGACCGTCAGCTGTGCATCGGCCCGGTACGGCGCGAGCAGCTCCGCCACGGCCGCGACGCCCACCCGCGGCTCATGGCAGACCGCGCTCACCGCGCCCCCGCCCGGATTGAGCAGCGGTGCCGTGCGAGCGTCCGCACTCAGGTCGTACGCGCGCCGGTAGTAGTCGCGGATGAGCTCCCGCAACCGCCGATAGCTGCGGGTGGCACCGTGCTGCTCGATCCACGGGTGCTCGTCCGGCGGCACCGCCTGCGACGTCAGCTGGCCGCCGAGCCACGGCGATTCCTCCGTCAGCACGACCCGGCGCCCGAGCCGGGCCGCGGCGAGCGCGGCGGCGACACCGCCGAGGCCACCGCCCACCACGAGGACGTCGGTTTCCTGCACGGGCATGTCCATCCCTTCGCCAGGAGGCCTGATCAGGCGAGAGCCTTGGTCAGGAAGCGGATCTGCTCGGCGGTCTGGAAGGCGCCGCCGGCCTCGTGGCCGTTGTACTTCCACACCGTCATGTCCTTGTCCTCTCCCGCCCACCGGTTGTAGGCCGCGAAGACGGTCGAGGGCGGACAGACCGCGTCCATCAGCGCCACGGAGAACAACGCGGGTGCCGTCGCACGGGCGGCGTGGTTGACGCAGTCGAAGTAGTCGAGGGTGCTGAACACCCGCTCCTCGCTGAGCCGATGCGTGCGGCAGTAGGTGGCGAGCTCGCTGTAGGGGCTGCCGTCGGTGATCTCCACCGCCCGCCGGAAGTGGCACAGGAACGGCACGTCGGCCATGACCGCCGCCACGCCACCGGCCAGCCCCGCGGCCGCGATGGCGATGCCCCCGCCCTGGCTGCCGCCGTGCACCGCGATCCGGTCGGGGTCGATCCGGGGATGGTCCAGGGCGGTGTCCACGGCGCGCACCGCATCGGTGTACAGCCGCCGGTAGTAGTACGTCTCCGGCGAGCCGACGCCGCGGGTCAGGAAGCCCGGGGTGGCGGGTTCACCGGACGGGTCCGGGTCCGGCGTCACCGCGTGCGCGGACCCGCCGCTGCCCTGGCCGCGGCTGTCCATGACGAGGTGCGCGTAGCCGGCCGCCGACCAGGTCAGATGCTCGTGCGGCAGCCCGCGGCCGCCGTTGTAGCCGAGGTACTGCACCACGCACGGCAGCCGTCCCTCCGTATGCTGCGGCAGGATCAGCCACGCGCGCACCGGCTGCCCCGCGTAGCCGCTGAACGTCACGTCGAAGACGTCCACGGTGCGCAGGCCGCTCTCGCACGGCTCGAAGGTGGCCGGCCGCGCGGCGGCCCGGGCCTCGGCCAGGGTGCGCTGCCAGAAGGCGTCGAAGTCGGCGGGCTCGGTGGGTTCGGGCCGGTAGTCGCGCAGTTCGGCCAGCGGTATGTCGACCAGCATGGGAGGTCACTTTCATCAGTGGGTGTAGGCAGGCGCGGTGCCGGACGGCATCAGCCGGCGGCCGCGCCGAGCGGGCGTTCCTCGAGGTCGGTCATCGCGCGCGCGGTGAAGCCGAGCAGCCGAGTCGCCGCGGTGGTGTCGATCGGCGTACGGCGGCCGGGGATGGGGCGGCGTATCGGAGTGTCCGGGTGATACGTGGCGATCAGTTCCTCGGTCCGATACGGGGCGAGGATGTCCGGTGCGGCGGCGAACACCACGTGGAAGCCGGTCAGCGGCTCGGTGACGGCGTGCCAGGCGACCTGGGCCGCGTCCTCCACGCCGAGGTACGCCCAGGAGTCGGCGGCCGCCGCGCCCGGATCGTCCAGGGTCGCCTCCAGCCGTTCGACGAGCCGCTCCTCGTTGGCGATGAACGGGTAGCGGATCGCCACGACGTCCATGCCGTGGCGATGGGTCATCATCCGCGCGGTGGCCTCGTCCGCCAGCTTCGACAGCGCGTACGGGTCGGTGATCTGCAGCGGGAGCTGCTCGTCGATCGGGTAGTACGCGGGGTGCAGCCTGGCCCGGGCGAAGGGAATGCCCAGGACCGAGTAGCTGCTGGCGATCATGGCGCGTTGGATGCCGGCCCGCCCCGCCTCCTCCAGGACGGCGAAGGTCGCGCGGGAGTTGCCCGCGAACACCTCCAGGGGCGTGCCGTGGTGCGGCGACGGCCGGGCGGCGAGGTGGATGACGGCGTCCACGCCGTCCAGCGCCGTGCGTACGGCTGCCGGGTCGCCGGCGTCTCCGACCACCACGCGGTCCGCCGGCAGGTTACCGGGGTCGTCGAGGGCGAGCGCCGTGACTCTGACGCCCTGCGCGTGCAGCTGGGCGGTGACGGTGCGGCCGACCATTCCGGCGGCGCCGGTGACCAGGACGTGTCGGGGCTGGTGAGCGGCGCCCCCCGCAAGGTCGCGCATCACGGGGCCTCGAGTCCGCCGTCGGGGCGGCGCACCCGCGCCGACCATGACTCGTGCAGGAATCTTGTCGGTGGATACTGCGCGGCCGCCTTCTCGTCCAGGTCCACGCCCCAGCCGGGCTCCTCGGACGGACTCAGATGCCCGTCGCGTACGACATGGGTGCCGGCGAAGACCTCGTGCGTGGCGTCGTTGTACTCGTGCGACTCCTGGTACCCGAACGCGGGGGTTGTGATGTCGACGGCCAGGTTCGCGGCCACGCCGACCGGGGAGATGTCGCCCGGCGAGTGGAACGCGGTACGCACACCGCACAGCTCCGCCATCGCGACCAGCTTGCGGGTGGGGGTCAGACCGCCGACGGCGGAGGTGTGCAGCCGCAGCAGATCCACCCCGCCGTCCCTGATCAGCCGCGCGGCGTCGGTGACCGAGCCGAGCTGTTCCCCGACCGCGATCGGCACCGGGGAGGCGGCTCGTACCTCCGGCAGCCGGTCGTAGTGCTCGGGCGCGATGACGTCCTCCAGGAACGACAGCCCGTACGGCTCCAGGGCCCGGGCCAGGATCACCGCCTGCTTGGGCGTGAGGCGGCTGTGCACGTCGTGCATCAGGTTGATGTCCGGCCCGAGCCGCTCGCGGGCTGCCGCGAACAGTGCCGGGGTGCTGCGCACATAGCGCTCGGCGTCCCACCCGTCGGGGTGCGGTGAGCGCGGATAGCCGCCGGGTGCGCCCGGTGCGCCGTACGTACCCGCGCCTGGCTGGCCGGTCTGCAGCCGGATGTTGCGGTAGCCGCGGGCGATGAACTCCTCGGCCTGGTCCAGGGTCTCCTCGATGGTGGCCGCGCCGGCGTGCGTGTAGACCTCGACCGCTGCCCGGGTGCGGCCGCCCAGCAACTCGTGGACGGGCAGGCCTGCGCGCTTGCCGGCGATGTCCCACAGCGCCTGGTCGATGCCGGAGAGCGCGTTGCCCAGCACCGGCCCGCCTCGCCAGTACGAGGAGTAGTGCACCAGCCGGGTGATGTCCTCGATGTCGGCGGGGTGCCGGCCGATCACCAGCGGCGCCACGTGCTTGTCCACCGCGGCGGCCACGGCCTCGTAGCGCTGGGTGAAGGTGGCGCAGCCGAGTCCGTGGAGGCCGTCGTCGGAGGTGTCCACACGCACGACCACCAGCGGCAGGCCCTCGGGGGCCGTGACGATCGCCCGTACCCGGGTGATCCGCAGGGAGTCGCGGTGTGTCCACGGGGGACCGGCCTGCGGGAGAGCGCCCGTGGCGTCCAGCAAACGGTCCGGATCGTGCGCAGTCATGTACGTCCTAAGTCCGGTGAGGGGAGTGCCTGTTGTGTCCGGCGGTCGTGTCTCAGCCCTTGGAGCCGGTGTCACCGGCCACTCCGTTGACCACTTGCCGCTGGAAGACGACGAACAGCAGCAGGGGCGGGATGCTGGCCAGCAGCAGGCCGGCGATGACCAGCCCTTGATCGGAGTTCTTGGCGATGGTGGGCAGGGCCACCGCGATCGGCTGCTTCTGCGGGTCGGTGATGGCGATCAGCGGCCAGATGAACTCCTTCCACGACGCGATGAGGGTGAACAGCGACACCACGGCCAGGACGGGGCGGGACAGCGGCAGCACGATGCGCCACAGCAGCGTCAGCGGGCCGGCGCCGTCCACCCGCGCCGCCTCGTACAGCTCGGCGGGGATGCCGTCGAAGAAGCGCTTGACCAGGAGCACGTTGAAGGCGTTGGCGCCGGCCGGCAGCCAGACGGCCCAGTAGGAGTCGATCAGGTTCACGCCGAGGCCCGGCATGTGCTGCGCGGTCAGGTAGAGGGGCACGAGGCTCACCGTCGCCGGGACCAGCAGCGTCGCCAGCAGCATCGCATAGACGACCTTGCCGTAGCGGGGCTTGAGGACGGACAGCGCGAAGCCCGCACTGGTGGAGATGATCAGCTGCACGACCAGGCAGCCGGCGGCCAGATAGACGCTGTTGAGCAGATAGCGGCCGATCTCCAGGCTGGTCAGGGCCTCGCTCACGTTCCCGAAGCGGATCTGGGACGGCCACAGCGACAGCGGATGCGCGACGATGTCGCTGGACGGCGACACCGCTGCCTTGACCATCCAGAGGATCGGCCCGGCGCAGAAGGCCAGCAGCAGGACCAGGACGATGACCTCGGTGGTGCGCAGCCCCACCTGTACCGTCGGCCGCCTGCGGTCTTGCGGCGCGACCAGCCGGCTCACCGGCTCGCTTGCGGCTGTCTTCATGAGGAGCTCCAGCGGCGGGTGGACCAGAGGTAGACGGCGGACAGCAGGGACAGCGCCACCGCCAGCAGCATGGACATGGCGCTCGCGGCCCCGTAGTCGCCGTCGACGAAGGCATAGCGGTAGATCAGCAGCAGCACGGTGACCGTCGCGTTCTCCGGGCCGCCGTCGGTCATCAGGTACGGCTCGGCGAACACCTGCAGCGTGGCGATGAGCTGCATGAGCAGGAGCAGCAGTACGGTGCCGCGCAGCTGCGGCAGCGTGATGTGCCACAGCCGACGCCAGATCCGGGCCCCGTCGGTCTCGGCCGCCTCGTACAGCTCCGGCGGCACCCGGGTGATCGCGGCCAGATAGATCAGGGTGGCCGAGCCCATGCCGGCCCAGGTCGCTTCCAGTACCAGCGACAGCATGGCGGTGTGCGTCGACTGCAGCCACGGGTACGGGCCCAGGCCCACCACCCCCAGCACCGTGTTGAACAGCCCGTGGTCCGGCTCGTAGAACATCTGCCAGAGCAGGACGCCGACCACCGGCGGCAGCATGACGGGCAGGTAGACCAGGTAGCGGTAGAGCCCCGCGAGCCGGCGGACCGTGGACATCTGCACGGCGAGCAGCAGGGGCAGCGGGAAGCCGATGACGAGGGCGAGTCCGGCGAACAGCAGCGTGTTCTTGACCGCGGTCGCCAGCAGCGGATCGTCGAGGATCCGCCGGAAGTTCTGCAACCCCACCCACTCGGCCGGATCGACGAGGTTGGTCTGCTGGAAGGACAGTTCCAGCCCGCGGACCATTGGCCACCACGCGAAGTAGCCGAAGCAGAACAGCGCGGGCAGCAGGAACGCCAGCGCCACCAGATCGTTGCGCAGCCGCCGGCCGGGCCGGCGGGGCCGCGCGCGCTGCGCGACCACGCCCTCCTTCCGCACCTGCCCCGCGGCCCGGCTGCGCACGTCGAGCGAACTCACTTCGCCTGCTCCAGCTCCACCGCCATCTGCTCGGCGGCCTTGTCGAGCAGCGCGGCCGGGTCGGCGTCCTTCTTGGTGAGTACGGCCTGGACCACCGGGTCGAGCGCGGCGTACACCTTCTGGGCGGCGACGGGCGGCTCGGGCAGCAGCTCCAGCTTGGCGTTGTCCTCGACATACGGGCGGAAGTTGGCCTGCGGCACGTTCACGTACGGCTTGCGGGCAGCGGCGACCTTCTGCTGCACGGCGTCGGAGAAGCCGGCCACCTCCGGCACGCCGATGAGGTTCTTGGGGTCGGCCGACTGCGTCTTGGCCTGCGCCGCGGCCGCCTCGGGCTCGTAGTAGGGCTTCACGTACTTGAAGAGGATCCACTTGACGCCGGCGGCGGCCTCGGCCTGTGTCGCCCGCGCGTTGACCATGAACGCCGAGCCGCCGAGCTGGGTGGCGTTGCCGCCGTCCTGCGGCAGCGCCCCGGCGCCGAAGTCCTCCAGCCTGCCCCCGAACTGCTGCACGATCGGAACCACGGCGCTGGGCCCGTCGAGGAACATGCCGACCTCGCCGGCCCCGAAGCGGCGCCAGACATCCTGCTGGTTCTGCAGCTGGTTGCTGCCCATGGAGTTGTCCACGAACCGCATGTCGTGCAGCAGCTGGAGCGCGTCCTTGGTGGGCTGCCCGGTGAAGGCGGGCACGTACCTGTCGCCCTGCTTCTTCTCCATCGTGCCGCCGCGGGAGTAGGTCTCGGAGGTCAGATGCCAGCCTCCGGTGTTGTTGGTGGTGGTCTCGGCGTAGCCGACCTTGCCCGTCTTGTCGTGGATGGCCTTGGCCGCCTGGCGCAGCTCGTCCCAGGTGGTGGGCGGCTTGTCGGGGTCGAGACCGGCCTTGGCGAACAGGGCGCGGTTGTAGACCAGGCCCATGCTGTACGACCCGACGGGGGCGGTGAGGCCGTAGACCTTGCCGGTGGCGGCGTCCTTGTTGGGAGCGAGCAGCTTCGGGTTGTACTCGTCGTATTGCGGCCAGGACTTGAGCTCGGAGGTGAGGTCCTTGACCTGGTGGCGGGCGATCAGGCCCTGCGGCTCGGTGAGCGGCACGGTGATCACGGTCTCGGCGCGGCCACCGGCCAGCTTGGCCGCGAAGGTCTGCGCGTCCCAGGAGGCGTCGGTGGCCTTGACCGTGATGGTGGGGTTGGCCTTCTCGAAGGCGGCGATCTGTGTCTGGAAGGACTTCCTTGCCGCGGGTGCGGTCTTGGGCGGCAGCCCCTGCACCGTGATGGTGACCTTGCCGTCGGTGCTGCCGCCGCCGTCGCCGCCGGACGAGCAGGCGGCCACGGAACCCGTGAGTGCGAGGCCCAGCACGGCGGACGCTATCCGTTGCACATTCATGTCGTGCTCCAGTCCTAGGTGGTCGTCGTAGAGGTGTGCGGTTGCGTCAGGAGCTCTGCGGGTGCAGGGCGTGGAACTCGGCGGAGTCCTTGCTGTCGGCGATGCCGCCGCCCCAGGCGATCCAGCCGATCCGGGCGGCGCCGTCGGAATCGTTGACCACCAGGGACGACGAGAAGAGGCCGTCGGCCGCCTGCGGCCCGCCGAGCGAGGCCCACGGCACCGCGATCTCGTACGTGGTGGTGTCGGCGTCCTCGTCGCGGACGATCGCGACCTCGGCGCCCTCGACCGTGGTACGGGCCGCGTCCACCGCATCGAGCCAGCGGTAGAGCTCGGGGCCGGACGAGGTGCGGGCGGCGCCGATCTCGTTCCACGAGGTCTGCTCGCCGGGCCCGCCGCGGGCCACCGTGAACTGCAGCGAGTCGCCCTGCCAGATGCCGCCGCCGGAGCTGCCCTGGTAGTGGACCGGGTCGGAGACGACGGCCGTGACGTAGAGGTTGGTGGCGTCGGAGGTGTACCAGGCCTTGCCGCCGAAGCCGCTCGGCCGGGCGGTGCCCGATGTCGCCGGGGTGAACGGCGCCGCGTCCAGGTCGATGCCGGGCTGCGCCTTCACCGCGGCGTCGACGGTGCCGTCGACGTCGACGCTGAGGTGCGGGGCGGCGGTGATGGCGGCGCCGTCCAAGGGGTGCAGGGTGCCGCTCGCCTGGTAGGTGGCGCCGCCGCTCATGGTGGCGGTGGCCGACCAGGCGGTGTCCGCGGTTACGGCCGGCAGCGGCGCCGAGAGCACGGCGGTCGCCTTCGCCGCTACGGACGCGCCCTCGAGTCCGGAGCCCGTGGCGTCGCCGATCTTCCAGGTCACGCTCTGGATCTCGGCGGCGGTGGAGGCCGCGTTGTCGACACTGAGGCGCAGCGACTGCCCGCCGTTGTCCGCGGCTGAGTGGACGCCCTCGAAGGTGATGGGGTCCCGCACCTCGCCCGTGGCCGACAGACGCACGAACGCCTGGCCGTCCATCATGACCGACGCCCGGTAGACGACGTCCCCGGGAGTCCCTTGCGCGGGCAGGGTGAGGGGGACCTCGCGACGTTCCCCGGCCGGCACCCGGACGGCGGCCGACACATCGCCGACCGTCAGGAGGAACTCCCGCGCCTTCGACTTGTCGGGGTTCTCCACCGTCCAGTGCGCGGACGCCGTTTCGCCGGTGACCGTCGGATCCACGGCCAGTGTGTCGGCGGTCTGTGTGGGGGTGCCCAGGTAGCCGCGGATCCAGATGGGGGAGGCGCCGGCTTGCACGATGACGTTGCCGCCGACCGGGCTCACCACGCGTTCGGCGCCGTTCATGTCGCTGACGATGACGTTCCCGGTGGCGCCGGGGAAGGACAGCGTGGTGGTCTGGTTCGCCCACACCGCCTGGAACGGCACGCCGTCCGCGTCCCGGAAGCGCAGGTCCGTGACGCCGCTGGGCCCGGTGACGGGCGTGCTGGGCGTGGCCCCCGCCAGCTGGCGGGTCGCCGTCGCCCAGGCCGTGAAGGCCGGCTTCGGCGTGTAGGCGCCGAGTGCACTGGCCCCGCTATGCACCAGGCCGAAGTTGTGCTCGGGGTTCGCCGGATCGTCACCGTCGTCGACGAAGTCGTACAGGTAGTACTTCGCAACGCCCTGATACATGGCGATCGCGGCCGCCTTGGCCGTGTTGCGCGCCTGGTCGATCTCGCTGACGGCCCGTACGTTCGTGCCGGTGGGCCAGCCGAGCTCGGTGATCCACACCGGCTTGTCGGCGCCGCCGTTGTACGTGCGGACGAGCGACTTCAGCGCCGTGATCTGCGGTCCGAGGCCGTCCGCTGACGCCGGCCAGTTGTACGGGTGGGCGATGACGGCGTCGACGTAGGACAGCGCACCCTTCTGGAACGTCGTCTCGAGCCAGGATGTCGACAGGTTCCCGACCGCCGGGCCGAGCACCGGCACCGACGGGTTGGCCGCCTTGATCGCGGTGGACGCCGCCTTCAGCAGGGCGACATAGTTGTCCGGGTCCTTCGTGGTGTTGTTCCCGGTGCCGACGTCCCACTCGTTCCAGACCTCGATCCCGGCGATCTTCGAGCCGAACTCCCTGGCCATGCCGGCCGCGTAGTTCGCGAACGCGGCGCGGCCCGCGTCCGTGGTCGGGCCCACGCCGCCGTCGTAGAAACTGTTGCCGTAGTCGGCGATCAGCAGCGGCTTGATCCCCTTCGCGAACAGCGGGTCGAGGTACGTGTGGGCGTAGGTCCAGTCGAGCACGCCCTTGGTGGTCTCGGCTTTGCTCCACGACGCCTCGTCCCGTACGGTCACCGCGCCGCTGGGCAGGATGAGCGCCTGGGCGGCGGTGTCGCGGCCGAACGCGTAGTGCGTGCCGACGCCGAAACGGCCCGTGCTCGGCGGTGTGGTCACGGTGGCGAGGGTGGTGGACGCCTTCACACCCGACGAGCCGGTCGCCGTGAGCGAGTACCAGCCGCGCGGAACGGTCGACGGGATGGTGATGGTGGCGGCGCCGTTGGAGGGGGTGGCCTGCCCGCTCTGGACCGTGACGCCGTCGACGTCGGTGAGGGTCCATCTGACGGAGGCGTCGGTGGTGTCGACCACGATGGTGCGCGGGACGGACGGCGCGAAGATGTTGCCCATCGCCGTCTGCTTCAAGGTGAGCGCGGCTTCTGCCTTCGTGGCGCCTTCGGCGGCTCCGGCGGGCACGACCGCGGATGCGACGGCAGCGGCGAGGGCCGCGCAAGTGGCGGCGGCGAAGCGGGCAGTTCTGAGCGGAGACGTACGTGTGGGGCGGACGGAACTCCTCATGGATCGTCCTCAGGATGTGAGACCGGATGGAGGTCTAGCGGCTCATGCGGTAGGCAAACGTTTGCCTAGGTTGTGCCGGGGAGTGACGGGCTGTCAAGAGTCTGGAACACGGTGGTAACCTCATCCGGTGTTTTTGCAGGCAGCAGTAGTGCACTCGGTTGATTCCCTGGTGGATCCGTGGCCGCATCAGTGACGTTGCACGATGTCGCAGCCCGCGCCGGGGTGCACTTCTCGACCGCGTCCCGCGTCCTGAACGGTCAGGGGAACGTGGCGGCGGCGACCCGCGAGCGCATCCTGCAGGCTGCCCGCGACCTGGACTTCGTCCCGAATGCGCAGGCGCGCCTGTTCGCCCGCGGCACCAGCAGTACGTTCGGCGTCCTGACGCTGCACGCCGCGGAGACCTTCGCGCTGCCGACCTTCGCCGGCGCCTCGCTCGCCCTCGGCGCCCGCGACATCGCGATGTTGCACTACGACGCCAGCGCGGATCCCTCCGCCCTCGAGCGCATCACGACGCGCATGCGGTCGCGCCAGATCGAGGCGCTCCTGGTCCTGGGCGCGGGCCCCGACCAGCCTCTGCAGGTGCAGACGAGCGGCCTTCGGGTACCGGTCGCCTTCGCCTACGCGATTTCGGGGAACCGCAAGGAACCGAGCTTTGTGACCGACGGCATCGGCGCCGGCCGCATGGTGGCCGACCACCTCCTGGACCTCGGACGGTCCCGTTTCGCCCACGTGACCACCACCGATTCGATGGCGGCGAGGCAGCGGCAGAAGGGGTTCGTGGACCGGCTGCGGGAACGGGGTGCCACGATGACCATCGCCCGGGCGCTGCGCGGCGACTGGAGCCGCGGCTGGGGCGAGGAGGCCGGGCGCCGGCTGCTGCCGCGCCTCGGGAGACTCGACGCGATCTTCTGCGGGAACGACCAGATCGCCATCGGCCTCGAGACCGTGCTCGTGCGGCACGGAGTCCGCGTACCTGACGACATCGCACTGGTCGGGTACGACAACATGGAGGGCCGCGGATGGCGCGGCGACAAGTATCCACGCCGCCAGCACCTCACCACCATCGAACCGCGCCTCGGCGAGATCGGCCGCCGCGCCGTAGAGGCCCTGGTGGCGGCAACGGAGGGAACCGCGCCGCTGCCCCGGGGGCCGCAACCGGTGCCGGGGGAACTGATTGTGGGCGAGACCACCGGGGCGCCGGCGTCAGGCGCCGGCAGGGATCAGCCGGCCGATTCCTGGTCGGGCCGTCCGGGCGATTCCGGATCCGTCCGTCCGGCCGGCTCCGGGTCGGAGAAGTCGAGCACCTGACCGCGCTCGGCCAACCGCGCCCTGAACTTGCGCATGTCGATTCCCTGGACGTCGGTCCGCTCTCGCAGGGACTGCACTGCGGCCACTGCGGCGGACTCCGCCAGCACGCAGAAAACGGGTTCCATGCGCGTCGCCGCGTAGGCGATGTGCGTGGCCGAGAGACAGACCGGGACCAGTAGATTCCCGCAGTCGGACTGCTGCGGGGTAATGGCGCGGTAGGGAATCGGATACGGCCTTCCCGTGCCCATGTGGCCGCCGATGAACATGTCGCCCTCGGTCGCCACCCCGAGCCGTCCGGTCTCCGAATCGCGATGCGGTATGCGGCGTACCGGATAGACGTCCACGCCGAAGAGCGCCAGGCCGATGCTGTCGCTGTGGTCGTTCTGGTTGAGCACATCCGCGTGCGCGAGGGTGTATCTCCCTTCGAGCCGCCGCGCCACCCGCACGTACAGCTGCGGTGGCCAGCCCTCGGTATCGGGGAACACGGCCGCGTCCAGTCCGTATCGCGACACTTCCGCCCTGAACTCCTCGGGCACTGACGGGTCCGTGGAAAGGAAGTGGTGCAGGCCCCGGAGATAGTCGATGTGGTGGCGCCACAGCCGCGATCGGGTGTCCCAGTTCCCGTCCTGGTAGGCCCGGCTGGTACCGAGCGGAGCGTTGGTGATCAGGGAAGCGCGTTGATAGTTGTACTCACCGGAATTGAGCCAGCCGGGAAAGACTCCTCGCAGCGCTTCGATGTCGGACCCCAGGTGCTCGACGTACCGCCGAACCAGCTCGAAGCCGTCGGCTGAGTAGTCGTCGGGAGCGGTGAACTCGACCCGCCGGGCTGGGTCGGTCGTGACGTAGAAGCGGAAGTTGTAAGCCTGCGTATAGTCGTCGCCGGCTCCGACCGGAAGGCCATGGTCCGGGTGGAGGAGTGGGAGCAGCCCGCTCGTTGTGTCGCCGGCGATCATGTACGGGTCGATAGGCGTCCAGTTCGTGACCGGCCGCACTCCGGCGACCTCCTCCCCGAAGGCGTCCTGCGGCTCCCGTCCGGTGCGATAGGGGACGCCTGCCAATGCCATCAGGTCTCCCTCGTACGACGCATCGATAAAGACGGACGACTTGATGGCGATATCGGGGACGGACTCGGAGGCGGGCAGCGGAACGCCCCACTTATCCGGTCGGGAGGTTTCCAGTCGGATTGCGGTGATGCGGTTTCCCTCGCTGCTCACCGAGCGGACGCGGCGTTCGAAGACCACCTCGATATCCGCGCTCTCGATCCACTCGTGGAATGCGCGCAGGACACCACGCGGCTCGTTCCCGAAACCGAGGATCACCTCCCCGGTCAGCCCGCCGACAGCCGCCGGAAGCGGACAGTCCTGGAGGGGCTTGATGCCCGAGCTCAGCATGCCGCCAAGCCACCTGCCCGGTTCGACAAGCACGACGGACGCACCTTCCTGATGCGCCGCCATCGCGGCCACGCATCCCGCCGCCGTACCTCCGTAAACGCAGACATCGACCGCAGCTGTATTCGTCATGGCCAGCACTCTGGCGCTGTAGGCACCGCCAGGGCATGGCAGCACCGATCACCGGCATGTACTTTCTTGCCATGGTGACGCTGGACGGCTACCTGCTCGCCCCGCCCCTGCCGCAGTTCAGCCGCAGTCTCGACACGTACGACCGCTGGTGCCTGCTCGTGCCCCGGACCGGAACCTTCGCCTTCGAGGTCTCCGGCGGCCGGCGAGGGGTGGCCGAGCACGACGACATCGTCGTCTGCCCGCCGGGCGGGTCGCTCTGGCGCCGCATGCGGACCCCGACATCCTTCTTCCACGCACGCTTCGATACGGATCTCGAGCCGCCGATCGGACACTCGCGGGTGCCGGACCCCGACCGGCTCCGCGCCGACCTCCGGCTGCTCGAGACCGCCGGCGCCCATGCCGATCTCGTCGCCGCCCATGTCGTCACCGACATCATCCTGATGGCACTCCGCCACCGCGAGGTGCCTGAGGACGAGCTGGTGCGGCAGGCGACCGCGTACATCCTGGACCACTTCGCTTCCCCGGACCTCTCCCTCGGCCGTCTGGCGTGCGACCTCGGCATCAGCCCGGCGCAACTCTCGCGCCGCTTCCGATCGGTGCGGGGCGACACCCCGGTCGCGTACCTCCGCGGTGTCCGGCTGCGCAAGGCACGGGAGCTCCTGACGACCACCGACGACACGCTGCAGGCGATCGCCACCCGCTGCGGTTACCGCGACGCCTTCTACTTCAGTCGGGTCTTCGCCAGACACACGGGGCAATCGCCCTCCCGGTTCCGGCGGGCCGGCCGCACGGGACCCCGGCCGTAGGCCGGAGGCCTCAGGCCAGTCCGCGCCCACTGAGCATGGCGAGATCCGCGGTGTACCGCTGGAGTCTGTGGTCCCGCTCCGGGCCGTGACAAGCCGCAGGGTGCTTCCGGTCGTCAGGCGCCACAGGCCGCTCGCGGACGCCTCGACGAGTCGTTCGACGTGCGTGGCGTCGACCCAGCCGACTGAAGTGGAGGACGCTTCGAGAACGGCGTCGATGCGCCGTGAGAGCCGAGGGCCGAAGAGCGTGGGGAATGCGGATCCCCCTCCGCGAGAACGTTCGGGGCCGGTGCGCGGCACGACCGTCCACAAGGGGGCGATGCGCCTCCGGGCGCGGGCGTCCAGTCGCTCGTACGCCTGCCAAGCGTCGCGCCTTGCGGGCAGGAATGACACATAGACCTCCACCACCCGCCGCGTCGCCGTGTGAACGAACCACCCTCGGTAGAAGGGTGACCTTCATGCCGCGACAGGCGGTAGGGAGCCTTTCAGGCCATGAGGGGGATTCCTTCGTATTCCAGCCCGCCTGGAATCGGGAGCTTTTTCCTCTTCGGGTGCGACTGCTCGTGGTGGCGGATCAGTCGCCCAGGCGGTATGGTCGACGGTATGGCAACGAAGAAGTACACGGTGACGCTACCGGAGGAGCTCGCTGAGGAGATCCGCTCCGAGGTCGGTCCCGGGGGCTTCAGCCGCTACGTCACCCAGGCCGTGGAGAGGCAGCGCGAGCGTGAGCGGCTGCACGAGGCCGTGGACTGGTGGGAGGGCGAGTACGGGGCCGTCACCGAGGAGGAGCTGGCCGAGGCGGAGGCTGAACGTAGGGAGATCGAGCGGGCTCACGCCGAGCGCGAGGGACGGGCGGCGCGGAAGGCTGCCGATTCGCCCGGGGCCGCCGCATGAGCGACGGGCAGGTCTACCTGCTCGACAGCGAGGGCCTGTCCCAGTGGGTGCGCGGTGACCGGTGGATGGGCGCGCGCATCAAAGACGCCGACCGGGCGGACATCCCCGTGATCACGACCTCCATGACCCTCGTTGAGGCCTACCATGCCAAGCTCCACCGACCGGCATGGCGCTGGGCGCTCTCACGGCTGCGCGTGGAGCCCGTGACCGAGCAGGTCGCCAACGCCGCCATCGACCTCCTCCAGGACGTCGGGCTGCGCGGCCACAAGTACGCCATCGACGCCGCCCTCGCCGCCGTGGCCCTGCAGCAGCCGGGGCGCGTCACGATCTTCACCTCGGACGAGGACGACATGCGCAAGCTCTGCGGAGACCGCGTCGTGGTCGTCAAGCTCTGATCGCACGATCG
>Ga0209758_1001452_pt1 | contig 27833 bp, 18 predicted proteins | sample AraplaMF_Col_mMF_FD_184258 | JGI IMG/M metagenome (GOLD analysis project Ga0209758, IMG submission 184258) | Arabidopsis root microbial communities from the University of North Carolina, USA - plate scrape MF_Col_mMF (SPAdes) (version 2) | ecosystem: Host-associated > Plants > Roots > Endosphere...
GGCTTGACCCGCGTATCCATCAATTTTCGCAAGGATCTCGAAGAATATGGATCACCGGGTCAAGCCCGTGACGACGCAGAAAATGAAGTAACCGCCGGATCATGCTCCAGATTCGTGTTTTTGACGCGTTTTCTTCACGCGAACCGGGATCCTCCCCCGGATCAAGTCCGGGGGCATGCTTCGCTCGAAAACGCTCTACCGCTTCGATTCGATCGTGAGTTTGTAACCGATGCCCGTCACGGTCGTGATCAGGGGCTGGTTGTCGCCGCTGGCGAGTTTGCGGCGGAGCCTGGCAACGAGGGCGTCGACGGTCCGTATATCCACATCGGTCTGCCGATTGCTGACGACTTCGATCAGATACTCCCTGCTGAGCGGCCTGCCGTCGGCGCCGACCAACGCTGCGAGCAAATCGAATTCGGCGCGCGTGAGATGCACCAGCTCGCCACCGAGCGTGGCCAATTCACGTCGCACAAGATCGATGATCCAGCGCCCGAACACGATGGTGGTGCCGGTGATCGCGGCATCACGCTCGATGGCGCGTCGCCTGAGGACCGAACGCGCGCGCGCGAGCAGGTCGCGCAGGTTGATCGGCTTCGTGACGTAGTGATCGCCGGCCACTTCGAGGCCAAGGATTCGATCAACTTCGGTATCGCGGCGCGTGACGAATATGATGCCGGCCTGGCTTATGCCCTGGATTTCCCTCGCGAGTTCGAACCCGTCGCCATCCGGGAGCTGAACGTCGATAAAAACCAGCTCCGCGCCGTTCTTCCTGATCTTCTGACGGCACTCAGCGCAACTCGCCGCTTCGGCAACGTCGAAATTGTGATCGGTGAAGTAGCCGGTCAGCATGGCCCGCGTCACCGGGTCGTCCTCGACGATCAGGAGCCGGTCGCGGCGGTGCGAGTCTCGGTTAAATGAGGGGGCCGGCGCCGACATCTTGTGCTCCTGCCGTATCAATGGAATGGCGTCCGACCGAAAGCAAGCGATCTGTTCGTCGGCGCCGCCGACCGCTAGTAGCGGAGGGATCCGCCCGCGAATACCATCCAGCCGTCGAGGCTGGAAGCGCTGGCGCGTCGTTCGCTGAGCTCCACGAAGCCGGACAGCGACGGCGCGTCGGGCGCCTGCGGCGCGAACTGGAAGCGCATGCCGCCGCCATAGTTGTTGGCGCGGATGACCGGGATTTCCAGTACGGTCGGCATTTCATAGCGGCGCTCGCCGGTGGCTGCGAAGACGTAAGGCGTGATTGCATGCGGTTCGGCGATGAACGGAAGCTGGGTGCTCCAGCCGAACTCTCCGCGGCCGACCCAGCCGGTATCGCCGGCGAGCGTGCCAGCGGCAAAGCCCGACAGCATATTGGCGCCGATGATCGGAAACTGCTCGGACGTCAGCATCGGGCGACCGAACGATGTCTGGCCGGCAAGTCCCGCCGAGAGAAACAGGTTCTCCGGAAGCGCTTGCATGACGTCGATGCGGCCGTCGAGCTTGCTGAATTCCGCGTCCGCGTCTTGCCGCGAGAGTGGAAGCAGCGGCGTCGCCTCGGCCGAGGAGCGGGCTCCAAGCCCGTTGATGCCGTGAGAATAGGTCGCCGTGTAGCTGAGGCTGGTTCCGCTTTCGCGCAGTCGCACGATGCCGTCGAGGCCGAGGCGTGGCACACGTGTGCGGTCGAGCGATAGCGGCGTGGCTGGCGTCGTGATCAGCGTACTGACCCGTTCTTCCGTCAGATCGAAGCGCGCATTGAAGCTCAGTTCAGCGTCGCGGCGTTTGACGACATCGTAGGCGAGCTTTGCGCGACCCTGCCGGAAAATGCCCTGTGAAGCGAATACCGCATCGACCCGTGGCGTCGTGCGACCATCGGTGACACCGAGTTCGAATCGCCAACCGTCGATGCCGAGTGGGACGGCGAGGTTTGCGCCGAGATAGCGACGCGTCGGATAGGGCGTCACGAAATCATGATCGGGCAGGCCGGCGAAAGAGGCCGAGAGTTGTTCGCCAAATCCCGTCAGGTTGTTGAGCGAGAGGTACGTCGCCGCCTGCCACCCGCCGAAGGATTTGGGCATGCCGTTGTCGAGATAGAGGCTCGCCGAGACCGGTCTGTACCGCCCGCTGAGCACCAGCACGGAGCCGCCGACGGCCGAGCCGGCAGCAAAAGTGGCATTGAGAACGAGGCCCGGCGTATCGCCCGCAATCAGCAATTGCCGCTCGAGTTCGTTCTGCGTGAGGCGCCGCTTGTTGAGCAGTGGCGCCAGCACGGCTGCAACGCGAGCGGCGGATGTTCCGGACAGCGTGCTGGTGTCGAATTTCTCGACATAGCCGTCAATGACGCGCAGCTTGACGCGTGCGCGCCGGTCAAGTTCCTGGGGCAGAATGACGATGCGCACGAGCGGGTAGCCTGCACGCACATAGGCTTGCTGCAACTTGTCGGCAAGGCCGAACAAATCTGCGACCGTGACGGACTTCCCCAGCAGCGCCGCCGCCGCGTCTTTCCTGGCAACGGCGATCTCGTCAAATTCGCCTTCGACGTCGACTCCGGTCAGGATAAACGTCAACTTCTTTGCGGCGTCCGGCACGGTCGAGCCGGCGGCGATTTGCGGCAAGGTGATGCGCGTCGATGCGGGCGGCGTGGCAATCGTGGGCGGTTGGACGAGGCTTGGCGCGGGTGCGGGAGATTGAGCGAGTACGCCGCTGCATGACGATCCCAGGGCGACTGCAATCAACGCCAAGGAGTTCTTCGTCGAACGAATAGACATCAAGACAGCCCCAGAACTTCCCACGTGCAGAGCGCATGCGTTCGTTGGTCATGCGCAATCCGACGAACGGAATCGTCAGGCGGCAGCGACGAGGCGCATATATGCATGGATAGTTTTGACGTGCATCAACCATAACGGCCGTCGGCAGTCGATGTGAACGAGCGTTCACACCGCGTTCGAAACTGATTGCGTCCTGGCCCTAATAAGACGCTGGTATCATAGGCATCGGCCGCGTGGGCGCGGTCTCGAGCGATTCTGCGCTCAGGCGATGCAATTGATCGCTGAGGAGTTGAGCAGGTGAGAGATCGTTTCGGCACTTCCATTCGTCGTGATTCCCCGTCGGCTGCGCTCAAACGGGTGATGGCGCGGTTGATCCTCGTCGCGGCGATTGTCGCTGGCGTGGCCGATGTCTTGCCGGCTCGAGCGCAACAGGAGGCGCCGAAGTATGAAGTCACCGGTTTCCGCGACGCCCGTTTCGGCATGACCGAGGCGGAAGTGCGGGCCATCGTGACGAAGGCATTCAATGTCAAGCCGGCCGATATCACGAGCGGCGTGAACAGCGTCGAAGGCACGAGTGTCATCACCGTCAACGTGCCATCGCTCGATCCCGGCCCGGGCGCCGCGCGGGTCGCCTATATCTTCGGCAACAAGTCGAAGAAGCTGATCCAGGTGAACGTCATATGGGGCGAGGTGGCGTCCACGCCGCCGGTCGACCCCAATGTGATGATCACCGCCGGCACGCGCCTCGAGCGTTATCTCGCGGGCTTTGTCTGGAAGAAGGACACGCTGCGCTCCGGCATTCCCGTGGGCGACAATACGATCGTGCTGTTCGCCGGCGAAGACGACAAGAAGGGCGCAGTACGTCTGATCGCCGATGGCGTCAAATACCAGATGCAGCGCGACGGCAACCAAACCACGTCGCCGGATCCGAAGGGCCCGCCGAAGCTGATCATCAACTACATCGCTGAACGCGACGATCCGGACATCGCCCGGATCGAACGCGGCAAATTCTGAACAGGGCTGACAAGACGACCTCGGGAGCGCCGGTCAACGGCGCCTGTTCAGGTGACAGGAGCTGGGCATGATACAGGCATATGACGTGGCGCCGATCCGCGGCAGTACGAGGGCGGCTTTCGCACCCCTGGTGTTCGGCTGCGTGGTGTTCAGCGGCAGCATTGCGCTGGCGCAGACGTTGCCCGGCGGCGGCACCGTGACCCACGGCGCCGCGAGCATCGCCGCGCCGTCGAATGGCACGCTGAATATCAATCAGTCCTCGAACACCGCCATCATCAACTGGAATTCGTTCTCGATCGGCGCCGGCGGCACCGTCAACTTCAACCAGCCGAGCGCCTCGGCCGCCACCCTCAACCGCGTCACGGGCAGCACGCCCTCCAGCATCGCCGGCACGATCAATGCGCCCGGCACCGTGTTGCTGGTCAATCCGAACGGCATCGCGATCACCAATACGGGCGTGGTCAATACCGGCTCTTTCGCAGCCTCGACCCTCGACATCAAGAACGAGGACTTCCTGTCCGGCAAATACAAGTTCACCGGCAACGGTTCCTCGGCGGTCGTCACCAATGCCGGCCGCATCAATGTGTCCGACGGTGGCTTCGCGGCGTTGCTTGGCGGCCGCGTCGCCAATGACGGCGTGATTTCGGCGCGGCTCGGCAAGGTTGGGCTTGGCTCCGGCGAGATGATCACGCTCGATCTGTCCGGTGACGGCTTCCTGTCGGTCGCCGTGCCTTCCAATCAGCTTGGAAACCTCGTCGACGGCACCGGCAAGGCGCTGGTGACCAACAGCGGGAAGATCCGGGCCGATGGCGGGCAGGTGTTCCTCAGCGCCGCCACGGCAAACAATATCCTGCGCGACGCGGTGAACGTGCCGGGCACGATCCGCGCGAATTCGGTCGGCACCCGCGCCGGGCGCATCGTGCTCGGGGGCGGCGAGGGCGGCCGCGTCAGCGTGTCCGGTCGTATCACGGCGACCGGCAAGTCGCGTAATCAGGTGGCTGCCAACAAGAAGGGCGGCCAGATCGACATCAGCGGTGCCGAGATCGCGTTGGCGGGCGCACGCATCGATGCGTCGGGTGCGACAGGCGGCGGCAGCGTTCGCATCGGCGGCGATGCCCATGGTCGCGGCGACTTCCAGCATGCCGTCAAGGTCACGGCGGATTCGGCGACGGTGATCCGTGCCGACGCGCTGGACAGCGGCAACGGCGGCAAGATCGTGTTATGGTCGGACGGTCTCACCAGCGTGCGCGGCACCCTGTCGGCCCGCGGCGGCGTCAATGGCGGCGACGGCGGCTTCATCGAGACTTCGGGCAAACAGCTCGAATTCGCCGGCATTCGCGTCGATGCATCGGGCGTGAGGGGGCGCACCGGCGACTGGCTGCTCGATCCGGTCACGCTGACCATCGATTCCGCAGCCGCCGCCACGATCGGCGCCAATCTCGGCTCGGCCAATGTCACCTTGATCACCACGGCGTCATCGGCCAGCGGCCCGGGCAGCCAGTCGCAGGGTGCCGGCGATATCATCGTCAACGCACCAATTTCCTGGACGTCGGCCAATACGCTGTATCTCAACGCCTATCGCGACATCCAGATCAACGGCACCATCTCCGGCAGCAATGGCGGGACGCTGTGGCTCACCGCGCCCGGCAACATCACGCAGACCGCGCCGATCCTGGTCTCCAACCTTGCGCTCCCGCTGACCTTCAACTCGGTGTCACTGACCAGCGCGGGTAATGTCGTCGGTCGGCTGTGGACCGATACGTCCAGCGTGGACTGGGAAAGCGATACGCCCCAGCCGTACAGCCCGGGCTCGCTGGCCTTCACCAACAACGGCAATCTCGTGACCGGCGATATCTATGGGCGCGATGTGTCTCTGGTTGTCGGCGGCTCGCTAACTTTCGAGGGCGGGATTCGCTCGACGGGGACGTCGGCGTCGACATCGACATCGATCGTGGCGTCAGGTGACATCACCGCCGGGCGCCTCGGCAGCGTCGTCGGTGGCAACATATCGATCGTCTCGGGAGGTGCGATCACGACCAACTCGCTGGGATCGTTCGGCACGATCAATCTGCGGGCGGCCGGCAATATTCAGATCAACGACCACATCTCCGATTTCAACAGCGGGCTCACATCGGTAACGATCCGCTCCGACAACGGGCTGGTCAATTTTGCGTCCAATGCGCGGGTCAACGCGGCCACGTCCGTGGAAATATTCTACAATCCCTATGTGGCGACCGGCAGCTACGCCAATACGATCAACTATTCCAGCCTGACGCTGGGCGGCTTTGGCGCGACGGTGACCGCCTATATGCTGGTGAACGACGTCAATCAGCTCAAGGCCATCGAAACCAATCTCGGCGGCACTTACGCGCTCGGCCGCGACATCGATGCCGGCGCGACCTCGACCTGGACCTGCCTGAGCGGCATCTGCCGCGGTTTCGACCCCATCGGCACCAGTCTCGGTGGCCCGTATCAGGCCTTTGCCGGCACCCTGGACGGCCGCGGCTACGCGATCCTGAACATGTATCAACGCCGCGGCGAAGGGCAGGTCGGCGGCGGCGATGTCGGCGTGTTCTACCAGAACAACGGCACGATCCGGAATGTCGGCATCATCGGCGGCTCGTTCAGCGGCAATGGCAGCTATGTCGGTTCGATCGCCGCACAGAACAACGGCACGCTCACCAATGTCTATTCGACGGCGAGCGTCACCAACATCGGCAGTTTGCTGGGCGCGGGCGGCCTGGTCGCCCGCAACAACGGCACCATCAATGGCGGCTCCTATTCGACCGGCACCATCCGCGGCTATGTGGTCGGCGGTATCGCCGGCTACAATTACGGCACCATTCAGGATTCCTATACGACAGGCTCGGTGACCGGCGCCACTGCCGGCGGCATCGTCGGGGTCAACGGCGAGCATGCCACGGTCCGCTGGACCTATTCGCTCGCCAGTGTGAGCGGCACGAGCTGGACCGGCGGTCTGGTCGGCGAGAACCAGTGGAGCGTGACGGGCTGGGGAGTGGTCGAGGACTCCTATGCGGCGGGCGCCCTGTCGGGCACCGGCGTCGGCGGCATCGTCGGAAAGAACGACTTCCGCGATTACGATACGATGGAGAGCTTCAATTCGCAGACCGGGATGTCGGCGCGCGTCTGGCACGTCTATTGGGATCAGGCCGCGACCGGCACCGGCCGTGCCTTCGGCTGGTCCTATAACGACATGCCGGGTGGCTGGGCGTCGGAGCAGGTCCAGTTCATCGCGCCGCTGAACACCAATGCGGGCAACAGTCCCTATGCCTGGAGTTCGTATGGTTTCTTCAACGATCCCAATCCCGGCAATCAATGGCCGATGGGGAATTTCAGCGACCACTGGTACATGGTGGACGGCTATACGCGCCCGTTCTTGAAAGCCGAGTATTCGACCAACATCCAGAACCTGCACCAGTTGCAACTGGTGAACATGAACGGTACGGCCAGCTACAAGCTCGCGCGCGACATCAACGCGGCGCCCGAACTCGCGACCGGTATGTGGGGGAACAACGTCTTCTCGCCGATCTCGCCGATCGACCTTAGCGGACAACTCGTCAAGGTGTTCACGCGCCGTCAATTGGGCAACCCGAACACGCCGATGACTGAAGTCAAGCAGTACAACGGCAGCGTTCTTGAATACTACCGGACCTATTACGATATCTACAATTCCGACTACGCGCAGGTCGATCAGTACATCATCAACGAATCCACGCCTCGAACATTTACCGGGACACTCGACGGGCAGGGCAATGAGATCCGCAACCTCGTCGTGAACACGACCGATGGCAATCATGCGGGTGTGTTTGCCTATCTGGCCTCCGGAAGCACGGTGAAGAATCTCGGCGTTGTCGATGGCAGCTTCACCGCCAATTGGGGATCGGCCGGCTCGATCGCCGGCGTAAGCGACGGCACGGTCTTCCGCTCCTGGGCGTCGCGCAGCAATGACGCGACAGGGGTCTATTCGAACTGGGCCGCCGGCGGCCTGGTCGGCTACAATCGCGGCACGATCGAACAATCCTACAGCACCGTGGCGATCGAGGCGGTGGGCCAGCAGTCCGACTATGTCACCTTCGTCGGCCAGGGGGGTGGCATCGCCGGCGTCAACGTCAACGAAAACGGCGGACCCGGGCGGATCATCAATTCCTATGCGACGGGCCTCGTTCGCGGCAACGGCACGATCGGCGGTCTCGTCGGCACCAACGCGACCAATGACGGCGTCGGCACCATCATCAATTCCTATACGACCGGGCGCCTCGACCGGGCCTGGAATTACGGGATTCACTTTGTCGGCTCGGTCGTCGGGCGCAATGTCAGCGATAACGGGCAGACCGGAACGGTCACGAATTCGTATTACGATTCCAGCGTCTCGGATCCGTCCCGGCTCAGCCCCAATCGCGGCCAGACCTTCGTCGGCACCGGCCTCACCACTTCGCAGATGCAGGATCTCACCACGTTCCGCACCGTCTATGCCGGCTGGGACTATCGCAATGTCTGGATTCCGTCGAACAGCGCGGGCCAGTCCGACGGCGTCGCACGCTATCCGGAATTCTACTGGGCCAATCACGTCGCCGTCGTCGAGACGTCGAACGCCACACGCATGTATGGCGACGCCAATACGACGCTGGCGGCGATGATCTACGGCCTCAAGAACTACGATACGCCGAATGCGATCCCGATCACCCTGAACACGACCGCCAACCAGTCGTCCGGCGTCGGCAACTATGGCGTGTCGGCCGGCTTGACCGTATTGCCGCCGCAGGCCGTCGGCAGCGGCGCTCCCGGGTCTGCGGGCGTGTACCAGCAGTATGTCGGCATGCGGATCAATGGCGGGTCCGACATCATCTGGGACCGGGGCTCGACAGCGCAGCAGATCGCAGATCGCATCAACCAGTTCACCGGGCAGAATGGCGTGACCGCGACGGTCAACGGGAACGGTGCGATCGTCCTCACCGGCACCGGCACGTTCTCGCTGGTTCCGATGGGCGTGACGATCGGCGATGGCGTGGCCTGGCTGCACCTGACGCCATATGTCCAGGTCGCATCGACCCAGCTTCAGCCCGTCAGCAACGATGGCGCGCGCTATCGCATCATCAACCTGCCGAGCGGGCAACTGACGGTGACGCAGCGTGCGATCACGGTGGCGGCCGATGCCGGGCAGGGCAAGGTCTATGGCGACGCCGGGACGGCACTCACCTGGCAGGTAACCGGCGGATCGCTGGTGAATGGCGACAACCTCACCGGATCGCTCGGCCGCGCTGCCGGAGAGAACGCCGGCAACTACGCCATCGATCGCGGCTCGCTCAGCGCGTCGTCGAACTATGCGGTGATTTTTGTCGGAACCGATTACAGCATCGCCAAGCGCAATGTGACGCTGTCGCTCACCGGCACGGTGGAGAAGCAGTATGACGGCACCAACAGCGCCATTCTCGGCACCGGCAATTTCGCACTGAGCAACGTGGTCGCGGGCGATTCCGGCCTGCTGTCGGTGGCGAACCTGCCGGCCTCGGGCACCTATGACAATGCCAATGCGGGGAGCGGCAAGACCGTCTCGTTCAATCTCGGCTCGGGCGGGCTGACCGGCAGCGCGGCCGGCAACTACACGCTGGTCGTCAACAACAGTGGCAATGTCGGCAGCGTCACCAAGGCGGCGCTGACCATCACGGCGAACGATCAGTCCAAGACCTATGGCGATACGCTCGCCCTCGGCAGCACAGGCTACAGCATCGGCGGCACACTCTATGGCAGCGATCGCGTGACCGGCGTGACGCTGGCAAGCCTCGGTGCGGATGCATTGGCGAATGTGACGGGTGCGCCCTATGGGATCACGGCCAGCAATGCGCTCGGCAATGGTCTCGGCAACTACACCATCAGCTATGTCGGCGGCTCGCTGTCGGTGGCGGCGGCTGACATCATCGTGTCGGCAAATGGCGGCAGCTCGGTCTACGGCCAGTCGCCCGCCAATCCGGGCTTTTCGGCGAGCGGTTTGAAGAACGGCCAGGGTGTCGATGCCCTGACCGGCCTGAGCAACTCGTTCGGCATCCTCCCGACGACGGGTGTTGCCGGCAGTCCGTATACGCTCAGCGTGGCGGGAACACTGACCAACGCGAATTATCGCGTGACGGCGCGCAACGATGCCAGCTGGACGGTGACGCCGGCTTCCATCGTCGTCATGGCCAATGGCGGCACGTCGGTCTATGGCAGCTCGCCGCTCAATCCGGGGCTGTCGGCCTCCGGTCTGCAGAATAATGAGGGCGTCGATGTTCTTGCGGGCCTGCGCAACTCGTTCGGCATTACAGCGTCCAGCGACGTGGGACACGGGCCATATGCGCTCAGCGTGCTCGGCACGCTGGCCAATCCAAACTATCAGGTCTCCGCGTTCAATCCAGGCAGCTGGACCGTCACGCCGGCATCCGTCGTGGTCTCGGCCAATGGGGGCACGTCGGTCTATGGCAGTTCGCCGCTCAATCCGGGCCTGTCGGCCACTGGTCTGCAGAACGGTCAGGGAATCGATGTTCTGACCGGGCTGGTCAATTCGTTCGGCATCACCGGCCGGACCGGCGTCGCCGGCAATCCCTACCTGCTCGACGTGGCCGGAACACTGACCAATCCGAACTACACGATCTCAGCCCGCAACAGCGGCGCCTGGATCGTGACGGCCGCGCCGTTGACGGTCACCGCAGATCCCCAGAGCAAGATGTTTGCGGAACTCGATCCGGCGCTGACCTATCGTCTCACCGGCGGCACGCTGTTCAATGGCGATCGCTTCTCCGGTTCGCTGGATCGTGCGCTGGGTGATGTGGCGGGCGACTATGCCATTCGGCTAGGCTCGCTCGGCGTTTCGCCAAACTATGCCCTGAGCTATGTCGGGGCGGTTTTCACAATCAACGCGTTCAACGTGTCGCTCGCACCGCCGCCCGGTCAGATCGCGGTGGTCAACCCGGCCGCACCGACGCCCAACGCAATGTCGCCGTCGCCTGTCGGTGCCCCCGCGAAGTCCTCCTTCGACAACCTGTTCCAGCCGTCGCCGGCGTCGCCGGCGCCAACCGGGATCGTCGCCGGCAATCCCGGTGGGAGAACCAACACAAGCGGACCGTCCAACGATGACGTGACGAATTCCATCGGTGGTGAGCAAGGCGAAGACAGAAAGCGAAAGAACGGTCAGTGAAACAATTCTCGCCAGCAGCTTAGCATCCTCTGAACTGCCCTCAAATCAACGGGTGGTTATCATGGGAGACGTCCGCTGAAGGAGATTCTGTGAAGCCGTTGCGTGACAAGCGCGTGTGCAAACCAATGCAAATGTCCGCTTCTGACTGATTGTGGCGGCCCGAATATCCAAACGTAAACGGCTCTTGGGTCCCACAAGGCTGACACGCCCGCCGAGATCAGCGAGTTCTATCAGATTGTTGCCCTGCCTGCGGTTGAAGGATCAGCCACTCTTCGGGAACGGCTTATCGTGCAGTCTTCGTCGGCCTGCGCCCGGCCCTGCTTGAACGTTCAGCCTTCGTGTTCCTGATCTCCGGAGCCCGGTTATTTGATGTGTCACCTTGCACGGCCGCTTCCCGGACGAGCCAATCGGTGAATCGTTTCAAGGCGGGATCGACGTTGCCGCCCGGGACATGTGCAAAATACGCCGCTCCCGGAAAATTCAGGTGAGGGAAGGGGCATGCAAGCTGCCGGCTGGTGATCGCGTTCTGAAGGATATTTTGCGGCGCCACCAGCGAGCCAAGACCGTCCTTGACGGCCTGTATCGCGACGAAGAGATGATCGAAACGGTGCCCTCCGGCGACCATGGCGCCATTGATGTTTGCCTGTTTGAGCCAGGCCTCCCAGTCCTGCGGGCGGGTCATCGTCCTTGATGGCAAGAGTGCTGCCGGCCGCTATCAGATGCCGCTCGATCGCGAAGGCGATTTTGGCGCGATCGGCGATACCCACACGGTGATCGGTTCGAGCCGGTCCGAGCATAATCTCACCGGCCTCAAGGGCCATCGCCTGCGATCCCACGGCGGATTGAGCGGGCAGATCGTGCCTTTCATTCTCTCGCATCCGGTGAATGAGGCCTACCGCAAACTGGCTGAAGCCAAGCGGATACGGAATTTCGATATCTTCGATTTTGCGTTGAACGGCGTGCGATGAGCGCATCGTGCGTCGGCTTGCCTGCCGACGCGTCATTTCAACGGCACTGATTTGGAATCATTCAAAGCCGCTTTGGAATGTTTTCAAGCGCGGTGACTCGAGTCATTGATGATCGAGATATTCTAAGTCGCAGCGCGCGCATTTGCGTTGCGGTCACCACATCGTCTCTCTAATGAGGCGGTGCCGATCGCTCGTGATCGGAGGTTGCCGATGAGGCACAGGCAACCAACCCGCGGCGCAAGTCTGCGGTGAAGCTGATTCACAGGGCCGGAAGTCGACCGAACTCGGACGCGGAGCGTGGATCTTCGATCCATGCTCGCTGCTGCTGGCCGAGCGCAGGACCATGTCGCGTCGGCCGACCTGCAGTTGATGGGGGACTTGTTGGAAATGGGACGTGCTGGTGAGGCTGGGACAACGGGTCGCATCGGTGCGACACTGCTCGGTGGCGTGGCGTTGCTGGCGTGGTTCGGATCGTCCGCTCAATCGCAAACGCCGCAAGGCGGCAGCAATACCCTTCCACCGGTTACGGTCGATGCTCCGACGCAACAATCGGCCCGCCGCGCGCCGGCCAAACGAAATGCCGCCCGGGTCCGATCGGCTTCACGGCGCACCACGGCGCCCGCCACCCCGCAAGCCGAAACGGCCGTCGTGCAATCGCAGCCGTCGCAGCCGGGTGTCGTGCCCGCGTTTGCCGGCGGTCAGGTCGCTCGCGGCGGGCGGCTGGGACTGCTCGGAAACACCGACACGATGAAGTCCCCGTTCAACGTGACGAGCTACACCGACAAGTTCATCCGGGATCAGCAGGCGGCGACGGGGGCGGATGCCTTGATCCTGGATCCTTCCGTGCGTAGTTCCCACCCCACGGGCGGTGTGCTCGATTCCTTCAACATTCGCGGCTTCCCCGTCAATGAAGGCAACAACGGTGAGTTCGCCTTCGAGGGTCTCTACGGGATCGCGCCGAGCTACCGCATCTTCACCGATTACGTCGAGCGCATCGAAGTGCTCAAGGGGCCCTCGGCCGCGCTGTCGGGCATCGCGCCCAACGGCGGCGTCGGTGGCGTCATCAACGTGGTGCCCAAGCGCGCGGGAGAGGACCTGACCCGCTTCACCGCCGGATACGGCTCGGCCGCGCGGTTCGCCGGTCACTGGGATGTTGCGCGGCGTTACGGCGACAGCAAGGAATGGGGCGTGCGCACCAGCGGCAGCCTGCGCGGCGGCGACACGCCGATTGACCGGCAGTCCGAAACCACAGGTGTTGGATCGCTCGCCCTCGACTATCAGGGCGAACGGTTCAGGTCCTGGCTCTACCTCATCGCCCAGACCGATCGGTTCGATGCTCCGTCACGTCCGTTTCTCGTGGCTCCCGGCATACAAGTGCCAAAGGCATCGGACGGCCGGCTGAACGTGACACAGCCCTGGGAATGGTCGCGCATCAACGATCAATCGGTCTTGTGGCGCAACGAATACGATGTCAGCGATCAGGTGACGCTGTTCGCCGACGTCGGCGGATCGCGGACCAATGTCGAGCGGTTCTTCGGTCTTCCGACGATCACCAACACGAATGGCGACACCACCTCGACGCCGCAATTTTTCGGGCTGAGCATTGAGCGATACACATATGACGGCGGGGTCCGCGCCCGCTTCGATACCGGCTTCGTCCATCATGCCGTCGCCTTCCAGGCCTCGGTTTATCAGGACGTGCTGAACCGGCGGCTCACCAACGGCAGTCCGGTCGCATCGAACATCTATCATCCGGGCGTGGCGCCTGTTCAGTTCGCCAACGAGATCAGCGGGCGCCCCCGGCTGTCGGACAGTGAACTCACGGGGCTCTCGATTGCCGATACCCTGTCCGTGCTCGATGAGCGTGTCCTGTTGACCTTGGGCGTCCGGCGCCAGGGCATCGAGGCGAACAACTATCTCTCCAATGTCGGAACGCTGACATCGTCCTACGACAAGAGCGCGACCACCCCTGTGGTCGGCCTCGTCGTCAGGCCCTGGGACAACGTCTCGCTGTACGCGAACTACATCGAAGGCCTGAGCCGGGGCGACGTCGCGCCGCAGGCCGCTGCCAATTTCGGCGAGGTCCTGCCACCCTACATCGCCAGGCAGTACGAGGCCGGAGTCAAGGTGGATTTCGGCGGGTTCGCGACGACCTTCAGCGCCTTCGAGATATCGAAGGCGAGCGGCGAGTTGTCCGCCGGGCGCTTCGCGGCGACCGCCGAACAGCAAGTCCGCGGGCTCGAGTTCAACGTCTACGGCCAGCTCATGCCCGATGTGCGTGTCCTCGGAGGCGTTTCGCTGCTGGATGGCACCCTGACGAAGACCGCCGTCGCGGCAAACCTTGGCAACACGCCGATCGGCGTTCCGAACGTGCAAGCCAATATTGGAGCCGAGTGGGATCTTCCGTGGATGAGAGGGCTCACCTTGAATGGGGTCGTCATCTACACCGGCAGGCAGTTCGTCGATACGGCGAACAAGCAGCCGATCCCGGACTGGACGCGGCTCGATCTCGGCGCCCGCTACGCGACGGTGATCAACGGCAGAAAGACCACTTTCCGTGCCAATGTCCAGAACGTGACCGGCACGGAATACTGGTCCAGCGTGGCCTCGTTCGGAACGTTTTACCTGGGGGCGCCGCGCACCTATCTGCTGTCGATGACCGTCGACATGTAGTCGCTCATCTTGCATTGACGGGATTTGCAGGCGCCAGCCTTCCACGCGTGCGCCCACGGCGGCCAGGATATCGGCACGTCGCGCAACATGTCGATGGCAGGGACGTCGGCGCAAGGTCGGAGACGTCGATCGGGCTGAACCACAACCGGTTCGGTCGCGCGCCGCGTTGTGAGCCGGGCCTCTATGGGAATTCACCGGCCGAATTTCAAGTGAGCCAGATCACACTCGCAACCACCGCGTCGGCCTACCACCCCAGGATGTTCATTGCTGATGGTGGCGTCATGAAACGATTTCTCATCTTCGCGGCCCTTTGGCCGATCCTTGGTTTGGTCTGGGGGGTCTGGATCGTCCTCCAGCTCTCGAATTGGGCAGTCGGCGCTCCGCTCAGCTTCGACGATCACCAGGCCAACCTGCTTCCGATGGCCTACATGGCCGGCATCATCCCCGCGCTGCTGCTGGCGTGGTTCGATGAGGCGCTGGCGCGACGGCGTGCGTCCCATCGGATGTCATGGACGGCGCTGGCTGCCTATCTCGTCAGCTATGTGCCGCTGCTCGGCGTCTATTCGCTCCCGTCGATGGACAACCACGCCATCTGGCTGGTCGGCCTGATCGGCGCCGTGCCCGGGGCGGTCTGCGCCTGGCTGGCGACGGATGAAGCTGAAGGCGTGATCCGGAGGCGGGACAAAAGTCCGATCGGGCAAATAAATCGTATGTTTTGAAACAGCGGAATCGGCGCCGCGCGCAACGGCGGCGCCGCGCACGCGACGGCAAGGGCCGCGCGTTATTGTTCGGTCCAGTCGCGGACGTTGCGAGGCACGACGGTCACCGAGCGCACCGGCTTTTTCAGCACACTCTCGGCGATCACCGCAAGGGTACCCAGGTAGTTCTTTTCGATGACGTTAGCGCAGTACTCGCTGCGCACCCAGACCTGCATCACACCCTGCAACACGCCGGCGATCTGCATTCCGGTGAACACACTGTCGTAGACCTGGCTTCCCAGCCGCATGTTGAGCTTGGCCTGGATCGCCAGTTGCTGCACGTCGGTTGGCTTGAACGTCATGGCATTCCCAATAATCAAACGATAAATTAACAAGGAGATACGCCGGTGGAGCCTTTTTGTTTCATGAGAACTGAACGAAGTGCGTGATGAATCGGCTGATGCTGAAAATCGACTTGAATAACGCTCGTCTTTATCCGCGGTTCCTGCCGTTTTCAAGAGAGGAGCGGTCAAGCCGCGGTGAGCGATTGAACGGAGACTGCCGCTGAAACGCTCAACCTAAACTTAGCGCTTCTCAGAAAATTTTCCCTGGGATGCCGGGTGAAGGGAACGTCTGCCGCCGAGCTCGGATCGCGCGAGACGGCGAAACTTCACCGGACCGGCTTCCGTCGGACAAGGCGTGTAAAACGTCTTGCCCCGTCATGGCGCAAAGCGCGCGCCCGTCCATCACCCAAATGGGTGATGCCGGCTGGGTGCGCCTGGCGCCTTAGCGCTGAAAATAGCCCTCGAAAGCGTGAGCAAGAAAAATAGTGACGCTGATCACACCAAACAGTGCGGTAATGGTCTCGGTCATCGCAATCCGTCCTTTGAACCCCGCGGCAACGAAACGGCAGGACCGGCCGAACAGTCAAAAGAATTCCATGCGGCGACGTCGCTTCGCCGATTACTGAGGATTCCCGGCAACACAGAATGTCGGAAAGGCGGCGGGCCGCCGGCGAGACCGCCTTTGGCATGGCGACATCCGGGCGGAAAGCCGATCGGTTTCCGGCGACGTTAACTACGGCGCGGCGGCCGAACGGCCGTGCAAAAGAATCCGGAACGCCAACCCCGCAATTTTACCAGGATCATCATCATGGCGGCTGCGATCGACACGGCCGCGCTTGCCTGACGCGGAGCAAGTGGGCCGCTACGGCACGATGCACGCACCGACGCGGGCGACGTCGTGCGGCCAGCAATAGCGGTAGGCCTTGCTCTCGCGCTGGGCCTTGATGCAGGCCTTGCTGGTGCCGACGGTGGGGCAGGCGAGGTCGGCCTTGGTCGGCTCCCATTCTTCCAGTTCGGCCGGTCCGTCGCGGCGGAATTTGCCGTTCTTGAAGACGACGTAGATGATTTTTGCAAAGGCCTTCGGCGCCGGCGCCGCGGCAACGGGCTGGGCTTTCTTTTCCTCCAGATCGAACGCCAGTTTCAGCTTGGTGGTTTCGTTGCCGGCGTCGAACACCACCTGGTCGGCGCCGCACTCGCTGCCGATGCGCTCGCTTTCGCCGCAGCTCAGGCCCGCGGTGGCTTCTCCGGCCTTGCGGTCCTTGTAGCCGACCCGCTTGCAGAACTGCCGGGTCCGCTCCGGCAGCAGGCAGGGCTCGACGACCACGTCATCATTCGATTTCGACATCTTCGGCCCCGGCATGTTGGTGCCGGCATTGAGGCTGTATTTCATCTCGCAATCGCGCTCGTCGGTCTTGAAGCAGTCCGGCAGGCCGGCGGCGAAGTTTTGCGGATCCGGCGGCAGTGCGGCGCCGGTCTCCGGATTGAACTTGATCGGCAGGCTCTGCATCATGAAGGTCGACCTGGTCTTGTCCTCTTCGAACAGCAGCCGCAGTTTCGAGAATTTTGCCGCCTGTGCGGCGGAAAATCCGCGGGCGCGCAACGCCTTTTCGACGGTGAGCTGCCAGATCGGCTGGCCCTTGCCGTCCAGCTTCGTGTAGAACTCGTTCGGTCCGACGACGCCGAAATCCTGCGCCGCGGCGGAGCACGCGCCGGCAAGAAGCAGCAGCCCGGTACACAGCAGGCGACGGATTCCGCTCTTCATGAAAATACTCCTTGAAATGAATCTGCGGGCAGCAGGATGCCAATCGGAGAAGTTTAGCATCGAGACATCACGCCACAAGCGTTTTGCCGATCGAGCGATTGCGGGGCTCGTCGAATTCGAAATATGATCCGGCCGCCACAAATCCGGAATGCAGCGTGTCGCATCCTCCCGCCGATCCGATCAGCAAGCTCGTCGCGCTCGCCGTCGGCGCAGTGCTGTCGATCATGCTGATGGTGCCGGCGGGCGCGCAGACTTCGCAGTACACCAAAACCCGCTCGTTCGCGCTGGTGATCGGCCAGTCCGGCTACAGCCAGGTGGCGAAACTCGCCAACGCCCGCAACGATGCGGTGGCGATCAACAGCACCCTGCGCGATCTCGGCTTTGAGAGCACGCTGCTGCTGGATGGCGACAAGACGGCGATCGAGCGTGCGGTCGGCGCATTCGCCGGCAAGCTGAAGACCGCCGAGGTGGTGTTCGTCTATTATGCCGGCCACGCCATGCAGCACCGGTCGAGCAATTTTCTGGTGCCGATCGATGCCAGGGTGGCGCCCGATGTCGCCTTCGAGCAGGATTTCGTCTCGCTGACCCGGATGATCCAGAGCATCGACGCGGCCGCGCCGAAGGGCGCCGCCAAGGTCTATGTGCTCGACGCCTGCCGCGACAACCCGTGGGACGCGATTTCCTCGCATCAGACCGGGTCACGCCATCTTGGGCTGGCCGGAATCGGCAGCGGTGCCGGATTGCCCGACGCCACCTCGGCGGTGGAAGGCTATTTTCGCATCATCGCCTTTGCCACCGCGGCCGGGCAGGTGGCCCATGATGGCGACAACGATCACAGCCCGTACACCCAGAGCCTGCTTCGGTTTCTGCCGCAGCAGGGGCTGGAGCTGACCGAGATTTTCCGCCAGGCCGCGGCCGACGTGCAGCGCGACACCGGTGGCGAGCAGCGCCCGGAATACGTCGTGCAGACCTCGCGCCCGCTGTTCCTGAAGATTCCTTACGTCACCGACTGCGACCGCGAGGCGATCGAGGGCCAGAACTTTCTCGGCATTGCCGGCATTCCGTTCGACGATATCAACGCGGCGAAGGCCGTTCCGGCCTGCGAGGCCGCCTTGAAGGATCTGCCCGACAGCGCGCGCATCAACAACAACATCGCCCGCGCCTATGAGAAAGCCGAGCGGCTGCGCGATGCGTTCCGGCACTACAAGAAATCCGCCGACGCCGGCTACGCGCCGGCCATCAACGCGCTCGGAATCATGTACCTGTCGGGCTGCGGCCTCTCGGCCCCGGACATCGCAACCGGCATCAAGCTCGTCGCCAACGCCCGCGCGCTCGGAAATCTATCGGCGCGCGCGAGCCTGACCAGCCACGATCTGCTGCCGCACATCGGCGACGACGGCTGGAAACAGCTGGCCACCACGCTGCGGGATCGCGGATTGCACGTCACGCCGGCGCGCGCCGACGCCGCTTCGCTGCGCGCACCGCTGCTGGCGTTCCAGCAGAAGAACAATCTCGCCGCCAAGGGCCTGACGCTGGAGACCGTTCACGCGCTCGGACTTTATTCGGTGGTGCCGCAGAAATTCAGGTGTCACTGAGCGGGCGGATTGCGCCGCTCGGCACCTCCACCTGACGAGCGGTAAAAACGCCTTCGTCGGACTCGCGTTCCCATCGGCCGGGGCCTGTTTATTTCAGAAAATCATCCTCATTCCAAAGCGTTAGTCGGACGCTTGGGGTCGTTCGACGGCCAACTACCATTCCTAGCGGCTTGCTTTTTGTTCTCGTTTTGTACCAATATGCCGTCACCGTAATCGGGAGGTGGCAGATGAACGTCGACAAGCAACGGGAATTGATCCGGCTGTGGAATCTGATGCGCAAGGCCGAAGGGCCGATCGCCGAGGAGATCCGCATCCAGATCCTCGAACGGTTTGCGGAGCAGGACCATTTTGCGGAGCAGGACCATGCAAAACGGGCGGCTTGATTATCTGCGCATGGAAATCGAGCGGCTGCGCTATCAGCTCCATCGCCAGCGCAAGGAGATCAAGCAACTCGAGAAGGCCAGGATCAACACGCTGCCGGCCGAAGCGCTGCTGGCGAGGATGATGGTCAAGATCGAGAGCCTGTGCGCCGAGCGCGACAAGCTGCGGCAGGAGGTGGGTTATCCGAAGCGCGGCGTGGCGTGATGCGAGGGCCGGGTGTCGGTGCATCGCTGCCGGGCTGCAGGTGCGGCGAGGTTGCGGGGCTTGACCCGGCAACCCGTGGCCCCTCAGATGGACCCATCCTGTCCGCATGTGTCGAAGGCGCCGATGCTGTTTCGTGACCTCCCGTTCCATCAGCAACCCTTGGGCCCGCCGCTGGCGATCAGCCAGTTGAGCCACGCCTGGATTTCCGGGCAGTTGCTGCGGGCCTGGAACGACAATTTCGAGGAGCCGCTGCTGCTTGCCGCCGAGCAGCACGACATCGGCTGGATGGATTGGGAGACGGCGCCGAGCTTCAATGCGCAGAGCGGACGTCCGCATCTGTTTCGCGAGGTCGGGGCGGCGGTGCACGCGCCGATGTGGACCAGGGGCGTCGAGCGCGCGCTGGCCGCCTGGGGATCTCATGTGGCGCTGTTGGTGTCGCGGCACGGCGGGGTGATCTACGGCCGCTACACCGATCGCCACCGCGTCGCCGAGGCGGATGCCAAGGCGGCGCAAGGCTATCTCGACGCCCAAAGGCCGATCGAGGCGGCGTGGGCGCGCAGCCTCGGCCTTGATGCGGCGGCCCTGGAGCGGCAAACCGCGCTGGTGGCGCTGGTCGACACGCTGTCGCTGGCGCTGTGCGGCGAGCTGAAGGCGCCGCTGGAACTGCGGGCGCCGGATCGCAGCGGCCGGCTGCAGACGCTTCGGCTCGATGCGCGGCCGGGGCATGCCTTCGAATTCACGCTGTCGCCATGGCCGTTCCGGGCCGACGTCGTGACGGTCGAAGGCGAAGCGCGTCCGTTGCCGGCGGCGGGACGCTTTGCCGATGAGGCGGCGATGCGGGCGTGGTTCAAGTCGGCGGAGCGAACCGCGTTTCACGCAAGGCTGGTGGCGGAAGGCCGCGCGTGACGGCTTCGGCTACGCCCCCGTCACCCGCCAGATCACGTCGCCGACATCGTCGGCCACCAGCAGCGCCCCATCGGGGCCGAGGGTGACGCCGACCGGCCGGCCATAGGAGACCTTTTCGTCGGGGGCCAGAAATCCGCTCAGGATGTCCCGTGGCGGTCCGGCGGGACGGCCGTTCGCGAACGGCACGAAGACCACCTTGTAGCCGCTCAGCGTCGAGCGATTCCACGAGCCGTGCTGTCCGATCGCCATGCCCTCGGGAAAGCCGGGCAGGGTGCCGGCCGGCAGCCAGCACAGGCCGAGCGAGGCGGTGTGGCCGCCGAGCGCGTAATCCGGCTTGATCGCCCTGGCGACGAGGGCCGGATCCTGCGGCACGCGGTCGTCCACCGTCTGGCCCCAGTAGCAATACGGCCAGCCATAGAACCCGCCATCCTGCACCGAGGTGAGATAGTCGGGCGGCGTCTCGTCGCCGAGGCCGTCGCGCTCGTTGACCACCGTCCACAACACGCCGGTGGTCGGCTCCCACGCCATGCCGACGGCGTTGCGCAGGCCGCCGGCGAAGATCCGGCTCTGGCCGCTCTGCAGGTCGAGCTCGTGAATCGCGGCGCGGCCTTGTTCGACCGCCATGCCGGTCTCGGCGATGTTGCTCTGCGAGCCGACGCCGGCATAGAGCTTGCGGCCGTCGGGACTCGGCAGCAGGCTGCGGGTCCAGTGTCCGCCGGGCTTGAAGCTGACGAGTTTCCGCCCCGCCGCGGTAATGCGATCGGCGCCCGCGGTGTAGGGAAACGCCACCACGCCGTCGGTGTTGCCGACATAAAACGTGTCGCCGAGCAGCGCCATGCCGAACGGCTGACTGAGGCCTTCCATGAAGACCGTCTGCTTTTCGGCGACGCCGTCGCCATCGGTGTCGCGCAGCAAAGTGATGCGGTTGGCGCTTTCGCCCAGTGCTGCGGCGCGCCGCATCGTCGCCTGCATGGCGTAGCCGAACACGTTGCGGACGGGACCGGCGACCTGCGTCGCCTCGGCGATCAGCACACCGCCATCGGGCAGCACGTAGATCCAGCGCGGGTGTTTCAGCCCGCCGGCAAACGCATTGACCTTGAGCCCGGGCGCCGCCACCGGCAGCTGTCCGGGATCCCAGCCCCGTGCGGTCGGCATCTTCAGCGTCGGAATGGCGCCCTGCGGCTTGGCCTTCGGCACCACCGGCGCGCTGCCCCAGGCCGGCGTGGGTGAGGTGCCCTGCTGCCGCCGCCACCTGACCGCGGCGGCGCCGATCAGCGCCACCACTTCCGCAAACGCGCCCGAAACACTCATGCGATTCCCCTGTTGTTTTGCGCATGCTATCCGACCGCGGCGCGTGGTGGAACCGCAGTACCGGCATGGCAGGCCGGTATGACGCGTCAACGGGCTGGCCGGGACGCACGCGAAGCTGCGCTTGACGTGTCAGCCGGCCGTGACGGCATGAAACTACGGCAGTGCCATCAGCCCTGCCGCGATCGCCATCGCGGCCACCGCGGACAGCGCCAGCGACCAGTGCACGCCGATCAGGCTGCCGAGCAGGCCGACCGAAACGCCGCTGAAGGTGCGCAAGCCGAGGCTTGCCATGTTGAACAGGCCGATGACGCGGCCGCGCTTGTCCGGCGGCGCGTCGAGCTGCACCAGACTTTGCGCCATGGCGTTGAACGACAGCTCGAGAAATCCGGCGGCGAACAGCGCGCAGAGCGCCAGCGGGTAGTTCGTCGCCAGCGAGAAACTTGCCAGCGCCAGGCCCCACAGCATGGCGAGCACGATGGCGGTGCGCGGCGCCGGCGGCAGCCATCCGCGGCTTTCGAGCGCCACGCCGGCCAGCATCGCGCCGGCGGCGTCCGCCGCCAAGAGCGTGCTGTAGGCAACGCCGGGATCGCCATGGCCGAGATCGGTGGCGAAGCCGGGCATCTGCGCGGAATAGGCGTTGCCGACAAAGAAGGAGCCGGCGCCGGCGAGCAGCGTCATCGAGACGATGACGGGCCGTCCCTTGATCTCGCGCATGGTCTGCACGATATCGGCCAGGCCGCGAACCGCGCGGCGCGGTGCCGGCGTTCCGGTACGGAAGCGCGGGCCATACGGCGCCTTCACGAGCCACAGCACCAGTGGCAGATAGAACACGGTGTTGAGCATGATGCCGAGCGACGGCCCGAGCGCCAGCAGGATGACGCCGCCCACCGCCGGGCCGATCAGGATGCCGAGATAGCGCGCGGTCGCGTTGAGCCGCACCGCGCTCTCCAGGTCCTTGGGACCGACGACGTCGTAAAGCAGCATCTGGTTCGGGATCTGCCACAGCACCCCGGCGCAGCCGTGGATCACCAGGATCACCATCGCCTGCCACATCTGCAGGGTGTCGGTGATGAAGAAATAGCCCCAGGCCAGCGAGGCGATCATGAACAGCGTCATGCCGGCCTGGATGATCCGGCGCGGGTCGAAGCGGTCGGCCAGCGCGCCGGCGGCCACCGAGAACAACAGGAACGGCAGCCAGTGCGACACCACCGCAAAGCCCGCCAGCGCCGGCGAGTGGAATTTCTGGAACACCACCCAGTAGCTGATGACGTGTTCGATATTGTCCGCCATCATGGCGATGACGTAGGTGAAAAACTGGGCGCGGAACCCCGGGTGGCGCATCGCCGCGAAGGATCGCTTCGTGGGCGGCGCGGTACCCGCGAGGGCGGATTTGAGTTCGGTCATGAAACTTGAGGGCACTCGATTGCGGTGCGGGGTAGGGACCACATCCGGGCAGGGGATGCACCAGCTATTTTGGAATGGTCGATGCGCGGGCGGCTGTCGCGGCGTTCACCCCGGCCGCTGCCGTTCGCGTTCCAGGCAAGGCACGAGACACTGGTGAAACCATCATGACCCGACAGAACCCGAAATCCGTATCGGCGTTTCGATCGATCCGCGCGATCGACTACACCGTCATCTTTGCGCGCGACATGGCGGCGATGCGCGGCTTCTATGAAGGCGTCCTGGGCTTTGCCGTGCTGCGTGAGCTTTCGCCGGACTGGATCGAATACCGGATCGGCGACAACACGCTTGCCCTGGCGAAGCCGACACGGGCGGCGGCTGTGCCGGTGCCGGTCGGCGCCGCCGCGCTTCAACTCGCCTTCAGGGTCGCCGCCGCGGAGGTCGATCAATGCGCCGATGAACTGTTGCGGCAGGGCGTCGCTCTGCTCTCGCCGCCGACCGATCAGACGTTCGGGCATCGCACGCTGTTTTTCCGCGATCCGGACGGAAATGTGCTGGAAGTCTACGCCGAGATCTAGGCGCCGGGATTCAGCTGCCGTCAGCCGTGCTGTCGGCATACTCGACGAACTGCTTGTAGATCCACTTGCGGCCGTCGTGGCGGCGCCAGACCCGGCCATTCACCAGCTTTCCGGTGATCGAGCGCCGGGGCATGAAAACGGTCCAGAGATGCCAGACCTCCGCCCAGGCGGGCCGCGGCCGCAGTCCCAGGATTTGAATGTTCTCGTCGCTTTTCGACATCGCCTCGAGCCTTGGCCGCCTGGTCAGCCGCCGGAAGAGTCATGCCGGGCGGCAGGTTGCCACGACGTACCGACGTGGGGTCCTGTTTGAGCCTAGCGCGAAGCCACCACGCCGCAACACAAGTCGCGCGTTAAGCTAAATGCGCGCGTTGCGGGTTAATTCCGGAACCACCATGCGGCGGAAAATCCGGTGACGCTATCTCGCGGATTGGTTAGTATTGCGCATTGCGAGTTGTCGTCGTTGGGGGATCGTTCATTGCGCTCAATCGTTTCATTCCGCTCCACTGCTTCCCTGTCCGTTGCGGACGCCGCGCGCCGTGCCGTCTGGATGATCCTCGGTCTCTGGTCGATCGCCGGACCCACCCAGGCCCTGGCCGTGCTGTCGCAGGAGGCCGCGCTGGAAAAATGCCGCATGACCGTCGGCAAGCCGATCGTGCATGCCTGCATGATGGCGCTCGGCGGCGGCCGGGCGCCCAACGCCGAGGCCAATCGCGAAGGCTGCCGGGCCAAGGCGACGCCGCAGGTGCGGGCCTGCGTGATGGCGGCGCTGAACGCCGCCAACGGCCGCGCCAATGTCGCGGTGGAAATCCCCAAGGAAGCCGCGCCGGCGCTGCCGGCCGGCGGCGGTCTGCCCGCGGGCTTCGTGGCGCCGCCGCGCAGCATCGCCGACATCACCGCGATCCTCGACAGCGAGAAGCCGGACCTGAAGAAGATCGAAGAGCTCAAGGGCGACGCCGACGCGCAGCCGACCGGCAAGGAAGGGCGCGGCGATCTCGCCCAGTTCTATTTCGATCGCGCCAACGCGCGGAGCCAGCTCGGACGGCTCGCCGAGTCCATCGCCGACGCCGGCAAGGCGGTCGACGCCGGCAAGGGCGCCGTCGAAGCCAACATGATGGGCCGGCTGCTGCAGCTGCAGGCGATCCAGTATGCCAACGCCGGCGATCCGAAAAAATCGCTCGAGGTGCTGCAGCGGATGACGCGCGAGATCGTCAATGCCCAGGGCGGCAAGGGATATGCGTTCAACGTCAACCGCAGCATCGCCGGCATCCTGATCCAGATGGGCGACGTGGCCCAGGCCGAAGCCACGTTGCGCCGCAGCCTGCCGGTGCTGCAGGAGGCGCGCACCAGCGGCCACCCGAACTGGCGCAAGTCCTATGCGCGGATGGGGCAGAACTGGGAGTCCGATATCGAGCAGGGCCGCGCCATGATCTTCGAGGCCCGCGGCCAGTTTCGCGAGGCCGAGGCTGCCTACCGGCTCGGCGAGCAGCGCAAGCGCGCCGGCATGAAGGGGGTGCTGGAATCCGACAATCCCCCCGCGGAAACCATCATTCTGCAGGCGATCGACGCCACGGTGCTGAGCCAGGCGCGGATGAAGGCCCGCCAGGGCCGGTTCGCGGAGGCGGAGGTCGATGCACGGCGCGCGCTGCTGTCGCGGCTGAAGGACCAGGGCAAATACAACGCCGGCACCCCGCGCTACATCATGGGGCTCGCGGACATCCTGGTGGAGCAGGGCCGCTACGCCGAGGCCGAGCAACTGGCGCGGGCCTGCCTCGAGATCAACCGCACCGTCGGCGTCGCCGACACGTCGCAGTCCACCGTGCAGCAGCTGTCACAGCTCGGCAATATCCTGAACCTGCAGCGCAAGGGCCGCGAGGCGGGCGAGGTCTGGGCGCAGATCGACAAGGCGATCGCCGGCTGGGAGCCGGCGCGGCGCCTGGTGTTCGAGCTCAACGGCTCGCGGATCATGTCGCTCTACGCTTCGGGGCAGCTCGAGGCCGGCATCGCCGCCGCCGAACAACTGGTCAAGAAGCAGATCGCGCGGGTCGGCGAGGCCCATTCCGACGCCGCCTCGGCGCGCGGCACCCTCGCCATCGGCCTGATGCGGGCCGGCCGCGAGGCCGACGCGATCCGCGAATTCAAGGCGGCCATCCCGGTGCTGATGGCGGCGTCACGCGAAAACGCCGACGACGATGACACCACGGCGGTGGCGGCGCGCAGCCAGCGGCTGCAGGGCATCGTCGAGGCTTACTTCGCCATGCTCGCACGCGCCAAAACTGCCGACGGCAATGTCGGCGTCGAAACCTTCAGCCTGGCCGATTCGGTGCGCGGCCGCAGCGTGCAGCAGGCGCTGGCGGCCTCCAGCGCTCGCGCGGCGGCCAAGGATCCCGCACTGGCGGAGCTGGTGCGCCGCGAGCAGGACCTCAGCAAGCAGGTCAACGCCCAGCTCGGCATGCTCAACAACGTGCTGGCGCTGCCGTCCGCCGAGCGCGACGAGAAGGGCGTGGCGGCGATCAACGCCTCGATCAACGGCCTGCGCGTCGAGCGCAACAAGGCGCGGGCGGAGATCGGCCAGAAGTTTCCGGCCTATGCCGACCTGGTGTCGCCGCGGCCGCCAACCGTCGAGCAGATCCAGGCGACGCTGTCGGACGGCGAGGCGCTGCTGTCGTTCTATTTCGGCCAGGGCGGCAGTTTTGTCTGGGCGGTTCCGAAAGCCGGCCCGGTGGCGTTTGCCGCGATCAATGCCACCAGCGGCCAGATCGAGAGCAAGGTGCGCAAGCTGCGCGAGGCGCTGGAGCCGCAGGCGGCGATGATCTCCGACATTCCGCCGTTCGACCTGGCGGCGGCGTATGAGCTTTACGAACTGCTGCTCAAGCCGGTGGATAGCGGCTGGAAGCCGGCGAAGAATCTGATCGTGGTCACCAACGGCGCGCTCGGGCTGTTGCCGCTGTCGCTGTTGCCGACGGCGCCGAGCGAGGTGAAGACCGACGACGAGCCGCTGTTTGCGAGCTATCGCGACGTGCCGTGGCTGGCGCGCAGCCATGCGGTGACCACCGTGCCGTCGGCCGCCGCCTTGCGCACCCTGCGCAACCTGCCGCCGGGCAAGCCCAACCGCGGCGAGCTGATCGCCTTCGGCGATCCGTATTTCAGCAAGGAGCAGCAGGCGGAGGCGGAGACCGCCGTGGTGCAGGTCGCCGACGCCGGCGGCGCCGTGATGCGCGGCGCGCCGCTGAAACGCCGCAGCAGTCCGAAGCTCGAAGGCGTCGACAGCGCCGAGCTGGCGATGCTGCCGCGCCTGCCCGATACCGCCGACGAGCTGAAGTCGATCGCGCTGGCGCTGCAGGCGGATCCGGCAAAAGTGCTCAATCTGGGCAGCAAGGCCAGCGAGCAGGCGGTGACGACCCTCGACCTGTCCGGCTTCAAGGTGCTGGCCTTCGCCACCCACGGCCTGGTGCCGGGCGAGCTGAACGGCCTGACCCAGCCGGCGCTGGCGCTTTCCGCGCCGGCGGTGACCGGGCAGGGCGGCGACGGCCTCCTGACCATGGAGGAAATCCTGGCGCTGAAGCTCGACGCCGACTGGGTGGTGCTGTCGGCCTGCAACACCGGCGCGGGCGCCGGCGCCGGCGCGGAAGCCGCCTCGGGGCTCGGGCGCGCGTTTTTCTATGCCGGGACCCGGGCGCTGCTGGTCACCAACTGGTCGGTGCACTCGCAATCCGCGCGCGAACTCGTCACCGACCTGTTCAGGCGCCAGGCCCAGGATGCAAAACTGTCGCGCGGCGAGGCGCTGCGGCAGGCGATGATGGCGCTGGCCGACGGCCCGGGCTACCTTGGCGCCGACGGCAAGCCCGAATTCGCCTACGCGCACCCGCTGTTCTGGGCGCCGTATTCCATCATCGGCGACGGCGGCGTGCGCTGATGTCTTTTAGGCAAGGAGAAAGAACGATCGTGCAAAGTGGCGTGGCAGGAGCGTGGTTACTGGTGGCGGCGGCGGTCGCAGTTGCGGTGCCGGCGGGCGCGGCGTGGGCCGGGCAGGTGCTGATCACCGAAGACGAGGCAAAGCTGCCG
>Ga0209758_1001453_pt1 | contig 27819 bp, 26 predicted proteins | sample AraplaMF_Col_mMF_FD_184258 | JGI IMG/M metagenome (GOLD analysis project Ga0209758, IMG submission 184258) | Arabidopsis root microbial communities from the University of North Carolina, USA - plate scrape MF_Col_mMF (SPAdes) (version 2) | ecosystem: Host-associated > Plants > Roots > Endosphere...
GCCGGCGGCCCTGATCAAGCGCGGCATCCTGTCCCTGCCCTGCATCGGCGACGGCCGCCAGTCCGGCACCTCGGGCTCGCCCTCGATCCTGAACGCCTCGCCGGAAGCCGCCGCCAATGGTGGGCTCGCCGTGCTCAAGACCGGCGACAAGGTCCGCATCGACCTCAACAAGGGCAGCGCGAACATCCTGATCTCGGACGAGGAGCTGAAAAAGCGCCACGCCGAGCTCAAGGCCGCCGGCGGCTTCAAGCACCCGCCGAACCAGACCCCGTGGCAGGAGATCTATCGAAACACCGTTGGCCAGCAGTCGACCGGCGGGTGCATCGAGCTTGCCACGCGCTACCAGAACGTCGCTTCCGCGTTTGGCGTGCCGCGGGACAATCACTAGCACTGTCATTCCGGGGCGCGACGCAGTCGCGAGCCCGGAATCCATCAAGCCACCGACTTCACCGCACAATGGATTCCTGGCTCGCGCCGAGAGGCGCGCCCCGGAATGACCAATTCGAAGGGAGAACAAGAAAATGGCAGACCGCCTCAAGGGCAAGCGCGCCGTCATCACGGCTGCAGCCGCGGGCATCGGCCGCGCCTGCGCCCTCGCATTTGCGCGTGAAGGTGCGACCGTCATCGCAACCGACATCAACGAGGCCGGGATCGCCGGTCTGACCAAGGAAGGCATCGCCGAGGTCGCAAAGCTCGATGTCCGCAACACCGCCGACGTCAATGCCTTTGCCAAGCGCGTCGGCAAGATCGACATCCTGCTCAATGCGGCCGGCTTCGTGCACCACGGCACCATCCTGGAATGCTCGGAGGAGGATTTCGATTTCTCGTTCGACCTCAATGTCAAGTCGATGCACCGGACCATCAAGGCCTTCCTTCCCGACATGATCGCGGGTGGCGGCGGCAGCATCGTCAACATCTCCTCCTGCGCCGCGCTGCGACCGCCGGCAAACCGTTACGTCTACAGCTCCTCGAAGGCCGCGGTGTCGCTGCTGACGCGCGCGGTCGCGCTCGACTTCATCACCAAGGGCATCCGTTGCAACTCGATCTGCCCCGGCACCGTCGAGACCCCCTCGATGCTCGACCGCGCCGCCGCGCAAGGGCCGCAAGGCAAGGAGATGTTCATCTCCCGCCAGAAAATGGGCCGGCTCGGCACCGCCGACGAGATCGCAGCCATGGCGGTCTATCTCGGCAGCGACGAGAGCGCCTTCACCACCGGCGTCGACCTCGTTGTCGACGGCGGCTACATGCTCTGACGCCAAAGGCCCCGGCATGAACCAGATCGATCTCAACGGCCGCGTTGCCGTCGTCACCGGCGGCGCGCAGGGGTTTGGCCGCGCCATCACCGAGCGCTTCGTCGCCTCCGGCGCCAAGGTCGCGATCTGGGATTTCGATGCCGCGCTGGCCGAGAAGACCGCCAAGGAAATTGGCGACAACACCAAAGTCTTCAAAGTCGACGTCACCGACAGCGCCGGCGTCGAAGAGGCGCGCGATGCGACTTTGGCCGCGTTCGGCAAGATCGACATCCTCGTCAACAATGCCGGCATCGCCGGCATCAACAAGCCGGTCTGGGAAACCGATCTCGAGGAATGGCGCAAGGTGCTGCGCATCAACCTCGACGGCCCCTTCATCGTCTGCAAGGCGATCGTGCCTGTGATGCTCAAGCAGAAATACGGGCGCATCGTGAACATCGCCTCGATCGCCGGCAAGGAAGGCAATCCGAACGCCGCGCACTATTCGGCCTCCAAGGCCGGCCTGATCGCGCTGACGAAGTCGCTCGGCAAGGAGCTCGCTGCGCACGACATTCTCGTCAATGCGGTAACGCCGGCAGCGGCAAAAACCGCGATCTTCGACCAGATGACGCAGCAGCATATCGATTTCATGCTGTCGAAAATCCCGAAGGCGCGGTTCGTGCTGGTGGAAGAGCTCGCCGCGATGGCAGCCTGGCTTGCATCCGAGGACTGCGCGTTCTCGACCGGCGCGGTGTTCGACATCTCCGGCGGGCGCGCAACCTATTGAGACAGCCATGATCCGGGAAGGCGGATGCCTGTGCGGCGCGGTGCGGTTCAAGGCGGAGGGCGAGCCGCTGAACGTGCGCATCTGCCATTGCCGCATCTGCCAGAAGGCAATGGGGTCACCCTACTTCGCCCGCGCCCAATTCGACCAGAAAGCGCTGACCGTCACGGGCGACACCGGCCGCTATGCCTCGTCCGAAAACATCGACCGCGTGTTCTGCAAGACCTGCGGCACGCGGCTGTTTGCCTGGCGGCGCAACGGCACCCTGGCCGGCGTGGCGCTCGCGACCTTCGACGACCGCAACGCCTTCGCGCCGACCGAGCACATCTGGGTCTCGGAAAAGCTCGCCTGGGTGAAGCTCGACGACGGACTGACGCAATACGAGTCGACGATTCCGGCGTGAGGTCGATTATTTGCAGCGTGGCATTTCGGGACCGGCCACCCTATGTTGATCTGAAGCGTTGCTGCACCGCCAGATTGGCCAGGTCGTCTGCAAGGCGACAGGCAAAATCGGAACAAGCGCGACGTGAACATTTCCTTCTATGATCTTTCGGTGTGGGTGCTGCCATTGGTGCTCGCCATCACCTTCCACGAGGCCGCGCACGGCTTCGTCGCGCACCGGCTCGGCGACAACACCGCCTGGCAGCTCGGCCGCGTCAGCTTCAACCCTGTCAGGCACATCGATCCGTTCGGCACTCTGATCCTGCCGGCGATGCTGCTGTTTGCGCATTCACCGTTCCTGTTCGGCTACGCCAAGCCCGTGCCGGTGAATTTTCGTAACCTCAACAATCCGAAGCTGGACATGGTCTGGGTCGCCCTGGCCGGTCCCATCACCAACATCCTGCTGGCGCTGGTCGCTGGCCTTGCCCTCCACGCTTTGCCGTTGGCGCCGGCAGGTTCAGCGCAATGGATTTTTGACAATCTCAAGAATGCGCTGCTGATCAACGCCGTGCTGGCGGTCTTCAACATGATGCCGATTCCGCCGCTCGATGGCGGGCGCGTCGCGGTCGGGCTGTTGCCGCGACCCCTCGCCTTGCCGCTGGCGCGGCTCGAGCCGTTCGGCATGATAATTCTGATCGGTCTTCTGATCCTGCTGCCGCTCGCTGGTTCCCAGTTCGGTCTAAATCTTGATGTTATTTCAGCAATACTGCGGACGTTGACCGGTTATGTGATTCAAGCTGTTCTCTTCGTGACCGGCAACGCGTAGTTGAAGGTACAGTGCCGATATCCTGTAGTTTGAGATCCTGCACTTGAAGACAAAGCCGAAGGGCTAGAGGCCAACTTGGTCAAAGCTGCCGATATGCTGATCGCGCGACGCGCCGACACCCGTGCCCGCGCTGATTTCGCCACCTGGAAGATGATGGCCAAGCTGAATGGCTTGTCGGCGCTGCCTCCGGATGCGCAGGGCTTCCTCGACGGCTACAAGAAGCTGCTCGAGCGGATGAGCGAGGGCGAGGCCTCCGAGGCGACGATCGCCGAAGTCTACAAGTCCTACTATCTGGAGATGGGCGGCGCCGGGAACCCGCCCGACGTCCGCAGCCGGCCGGCCGAACCCACGAGGGATAATGTTACCGCTTTCCGCCGCCCGGCGCCCAAACCGAAGAAGACTGCCATGTTCGGGACGACCACGTTTGGCGGAACCCAGAAACGCCCCCTGCCGGTCGCGCTGATCTTCGCCTGCCTGGTGGTGGTCTACGTCGGGATCAAGTTCTACTGGGGCTGACAGGCCGGGCGGTTATTTCGGCTTCTTGAAATTCACCGGCAGGCTGAAGGCGAACTGATCCTCCTTCAGCCCGGCCGGCGGGGCAGGCACGGGATCCGAGCGGCGCACCATCGAGATGGCCGCCTCGTCGAACACGGGATCGCCCGAGGACTCCGCCACATCGACAGAGACGACATTGCCGCGGCGGTTGAGAACCAGGCTGAGTTTGACCGTCGTCGTCTTGCTCTTGTCCTTGGGATAGCGCTTATGAATCTCGAAATAGGCGCTGATGCGCTTGCCCCATTCAGCCGTCAGCTTGCGAACGTCCTTGCCGATGCCCTGATGCGGAGCAGCGGCTTTCTCATCCTCGCGCGCGTTCTCGTCCAAGGCCTGCCGCGCCGATTCCTGCGCGTTCGGCATTTCCTCGACAGCCTGGGTTTCGACCTTGGCCACCTTGGTGGTGTCCTCGACCGGCTTCTTGGAGTCGTTCTCGGTGACGAGGCGGTCGGGGTCTTCGGCTTCCTGAGGTGTTTCCTTCGGCAGGTCGGTCTCTTTCACCTCGGCCTGCTGCTGCGTCTGCTGCGGCTGGTACTGCGAGGCTTCGCTGTCCGGGCCAGCCGGCAGGTCCGTCTCGGGGAGTTTTGGCGAGGTCATTTCGACGGCGTATTCCGCCCCGTTGGCGCCAAGGCCATCGTCGCCGTCATCGGTGCGGAGGTTGGCAAGCGCCAGCGCAGCCCCGCCGAGATGCAGGCCGATTGCGGCAATAGCGGCCAGGATCCACAGCCGCCGGGATGGTTTCGGGTCGATTACAGGGTCGGACATCGCGCTGCCGTCAGGGTTGGACCGCCCCTTGCGCCGGGCCAGCCGCCGCAGGAGGTGCTTCCAGCGCCACCAGCTTGATCCGAGAATAGCCGCCGGCCCGCAGAATTTCCATGACGCCCATCAACTCGCCGTAAGGCACGGCCTTGTCGGCGCGCAGGAACACGTATTTGTCCTTGCTCATGTCGGCGACGGCGTCGAGCGAGCTGACGAGGTCGGTCCGCTTGACTGCGTTTTCGCCGATTGCCAGCGTCAAGTCGGGCTTGATGCTGACATAGGTCGGCTTGTCCGGCTTCTTCTGCGGCGTCGCGCTCGACGTCGGCAGGTCGATCGGCAGATCGACTGTCGACAACGGAGCTGCGACCATGAAGATGATCAGCAGCACCAGGATGACGTCGATGAACGGCGTGACGTTGATGTCATGCGTCTCGGAGAAATCGTCGTCGTCATCATTGTCCGTGAGCGAGACTGCCATGGCCTACTCCGCCGCGCGCGAATGCGCGCTGCCGTGGCTACGATCGAGATCGCGCGACAACAGCCGCGCCGCTGCGCCCGAGGCGCGGCTGACGAGCTCGAGATAGCCCTTCGTCACGCGCGAGAAGTGATTGTAGATGATGACGGCGGGGATGGCGGCGACGAGTCCGATGGCGGTGGCGAGCAGCGCCTCGGCGATGCCGGGCGCGACCACAGCAAGATTCGTCGTCTGCGACTTCGAGATACCGATAAAGCTGTTCATGATGCCCCACACCGTGCCGAATAGGCCGACGAAGGGCGACGTCGAGCCGATGGTCGCGAGGAAGCCCATGCCGATGCGGATGCGGCGCTGCTCGGCGCGCACAATCTCGGCGAAGCTGGACGCCGCACGCTCCTTGATGCCGCTGTCGCTGGACAGGCCGGCCGACATCCGCGCCTCGCGCAGCGCTGCCGTCAGGAAGGACGGCAGGATGCCCTCCTTGGTGCCGAGCGCCATCTGGGCTTCGGCGAGCGAGCGAACGTCCGCGATTTTCTTTAGCGCCGACCGAAGCTTGGCGGAAGCGAACGACAGCTCGATCGATTTCGCAATGAAGACCGTCCAGGTCACGAGCGAAGCAAAAGCCAGCCCGATCATCACCGCCTTCACGATGACGTCGGCCGACATGAACATCACCCAGGGCGACAGTTCCTTCATGGCCGGCGCGATGCCGGCCTTTGGCGCAGCGCTGCCCGCCTCTGATACCGGAGCCACGGCAGCCTCGGTCGCGGGCCTGCTGGGCGCCGCGGCCACGGGCGCAGCCGCCGCGGGTGCCGCAGTCGTCGGCGCAGGCGCTGCAATCGGAGCTGGCGGGGTGGTGACGGCGGCAGCCGGCTGTGCCGGCACGGGGGCTGGTGCCGCGGCAGGCCGAGCCGGCGCCGGCTGGGTTTGTGTCTGGGCAGAAACGGGAACCGCGAGCCAGGTGGCCGTCAGCAGCACGGCGGCAGCGAGGCTTGCTTGGAAAGATGTCAGCTTCATACGTCGGCCCAGGTGCGAATGAGGTTGTGATAGATACCCGTCAATTTGACCGTTTCGGGATCGTCACGCCCGAGACGTGCCACCAGCGCCTGAATGGCGGTGTCGAGGTCGAAGATCATGCTGCGGGCTTGATCGTCCCGTATCATGCTCTGGAGCCAGAAGAAAGACGCAACCCGCGCCCCCCTTGTCACCGGCGTGACCAGATGCAGGCTGGTCGAGGGATAAAGCACGCAGTCCCCGGCTGGCAACTTGACTTCGTGGGAGCCGTAGGTGTCCTCGATCACAAGTTCGCCACCGTCATAGTCCTCGGGCTCGCTGAGGAACAGCGTGACCGACAGATCGGTGCGGATGCGAAGGCCGGTCAGGCGGTCGCCGCGGATGGCGTTATCGACGTGCAGGCCGAAATGGTGGCCGCTGCTGGCCGCATAGCGGTTGAACAGCGGCGGAAAGATCTGGAGCGGGATTGCGGCCGCCAAAAATCGCGGGTTCGCCGTCAGCGCCGAGATGATGCGGTTGCCGAGCTTGCGCGCGACCTCGCTGTCCGGCGGCAATTGTTCATTGCGCTTGACCATGGCTGACTGCGCGCCCGCCGTGGAACGGCCGTCTTCCCATTCTGCGGCGTCCATGATGCGGCGGAATTCCGCCACATCATCCTTGGTCAGGACGCCTTCTATGCATGTCAGCATGGCACCTCGTCATGTCTCCGTCAGTAGCGCGCGGACAGAACCAGATAGGCGGCGCGGCCTGGTGCTTCCAGCACGAAGGGGGCCGCGCTCTGGTACAGCGCGTCGTAGTAGCGCTTGTCAAAGATGTTGTTCACGAACAGCTTCAACTGCCAGTTCTTGTTGATCTTCGCTTCCGCGAACGCGTCGAACCGCCAATAGCTCGGAATCGACGTGCCCTGGTTGGCCGCGAGCAAAGTGCCGCCGTAGATCTTCGAACGGTATACCGCCTGTCCGCCCAGCTCCCACGTGTCGTTGAGCTGGTATTTCGAAAGCAGGCTAAAGGACTGGTGCGCGATATTCGCGAGAGGCCGGCCCACATTGGACGCGTAGAGTGTGCTGTTCGCCGGCGGCGCCAGCGACTTCGTCACCTCGGACTGCATCAGCACGAGACCGCCGAAAACGCTCCACTTGTCCGTGATCTTGCCGCCGACGCCGAGATCGATGCCACGGACGCGGTAGGCTGCGCCAGCAGTAATACAAGAGACGGTCGTTGCAGGCGCCGCGGGAGCGTAGGTGCAGCCAAGCGCGGCAGCTGCGGCCGTGCTGCCGACGTTCTGCGCCTCACGCGCGTTTTCCTTCGTCGTCTGGAACAGCGCTGCGGTCAAGAGCAGGTGACGATCGAACAACTCCCACTTGGTGCCGAGTTCGATGGCCTTGTTCTTCTCGGGACCGAAGATCTGGTTGTTGCCGCCGGCAAGATTCGGGTTGATGCCGCCGTAGGCCGTGCTGGTGCCATCGAACTCCGAGCCAACCGGGTTCGCCGAGGTCGCGTAGGCGACATAGACGCTGCCGTTGGGCAGCGGCTTCAACGTCAGGCCGAGATTGTAATCCGGAATCAGGAATTCAGCGGACTGCTGGCCGAAGGCGCCAGCCGCCGTGTAAGCCGACGTCTTGACGCTGTAATTGTCGTAGCGGAAGCCACCATTCAGGATGAGGACGTCGCGATAGTTCGCGCTGTCCATCACATAGCCGCTGACGGTCTCAATTCCGATCTTGGTCGGCCTGCCGGTGAGACCTCCCGGAACCGGGAACGGATTGTCGGTGGCTTGCGGATAAAAGACGCTGACGCCGGATGTCGATCCCGACCCGGTGAAAGGCGTCGTCCCGGTCGTGATCTCCGAGCCAAGCCCGGTGTAACTGTCGATCGACGATCGCTCGTTGTCGTATTCAATGCCTGCAAGCAGCGTGTGCTTAAAGCCGGCATAGTCGTCGAACTTGTAGGTCGCTTCCGTCTGATTGGCGAACACATCGGTGGCCTGATAGCGGCTCTGCGGGTTTGCACTCACCGTGTAAGCCGTGAACGGAGCGCCAGCGGCCAGCGTCGGGGATTCCGGCAGTGTGCCGATGTAGTTCTGCGTCGAATGCGATTCACGGATCTTGTTGGTGAGCAGCAGATCGGGGGTGATCTGGACTTCCGCATTGATCGTGCCGATGTCCTGTCCTGTCCTGTAGAAGTCGCGGTTGACGAAGCCGTAGAAATTGGTTCGGTTGACGCCGAAATCCGGGAACGGACCGCCTGCTGTCGAGGCCGTGCTCGGCCGATAATACGGCACGCCGAAATCGGGAATACCCGTCAGCTCGGTGTGGATATAATTGCCTGATATCTTGATCGCATCGGTCGGTTTCCAGGTCGTGGCGACGAACGCGCCATCGCGATTGTCCTTGACCCGGGCCCGCCCTGCCACATCGGCATCCTGGAACAGGCCGCCAGCACGAACGGCGAGCGTAGGATTGATCACCTGGTTGACATCGAGCGTGACACGTTTGGTCTGGTCCGTGCCAAACGTCGTGTCCATGTTGTAGAAGCTCTTCTCCGTCGCGGCCTGCTTGGTGACAATATTGATGGCCCCACCGGCCGTGCCGCGGCCCGCGAAAGATGATGCGGGACCGCGCAAGATCTCCACCTGCTCGGTGAAGAAGTTCTCGCGCACGCTGACGCCGGAATCGCGCACCCCGTCGATGAAGACGTCGTTGCGGGCGTCGAAACCGCGGATGAAGAAGCGGTCACCGAAGGCATTACCGCCCTCGCCCGTGCCGAGCGTCACGCCGGCCGTGCTGAGAATGGCCTGCTTCAGCGTCGTGGCGCCCTTGTCCTCGAGTACTTCCTTGCTGAGCACTGTGATCGATTTCGGCGTGTCGACCAGCTTCTCAGGGAATTTGCCACCGGCCTGGACGTGATCGACCTTGTAGGGCGCGGCGGGGTCCGCATAGGGATTGCGATCGGCCGCAGACGCGCTGGCAGGCTCTACCGGCGTCTGCGTGGCCTGTTGACGTTGCTGCGCGGCGCGACGCAGCGCATTGCGGGCACGGATCTGGTCCGGCGTCGGCTTCGCAGCAGCGGAGCGCAGCCGCTCTTTCGGCGCGTCGACGTTCACGGCGGGCAGATTCGTTTGCTGCGCCTGCGCTCCGCTCGAGACGGACGCGACTGCAATCAAGCTTGCGACTGTGGAAACAGTCTTGCCGGCCGCGCCATCGAAATTGCCGACCAATGCTTGACGTGCCGCGATCGACCGCAACGACCGCGGAGCCCTTGTCATACCCATCCTACGCCCCATTCCATTTCTGCAGTTTGTCGCAATGTGAGAATGCAACACGCTGCTCGTATCGAGCGAAGCAATGAGGGTCAACGCAGTCGCGGCAATAGCGACCTTGAATCCATCCAGATCAAAACGATTCTAAACACGAGTTTGTAAGCGTTCTAATCTGCAGTTCTGCGCGTAGACTTCATGGTCCGGTTCTTGTCGATCGTCTGATGCGCGACGTTGGCGAGGTGCATCCGCATCAATCTCGCGCAGGCGTCAGTCGCTGCTCGGCGGCTTCATCAGCGAGAACAATTCATCCACCGTGCGCTGCGCGGTTGCACGCACGCGATCGGTATCGTCCATGCCGGCAATGTTGACGCCGCCAACGACGGCTTTGATCTCATCGCGAAAGTCGGTGAGGAAGCGCAAGGGATCGCGCTGCTCATTGGCGACGCGCGCGATCAATCCCGTGATCAGAATCTGACACGCGATCAGCTTGCCGTTCAACTCGTCCATTCCGCACTCCTGAGATGGCGGCGCTGATATGGACGAGGCTGATTTTGCTGACAACCGAAACGCCGCCCGGGCGGTTTAGAACCGTTCTGGCAACGCTGAACCCGCCCACCTCGGGTACCGAGCCGCTCGCTCGCGCGCAGCCTCGACCACGCTGTCCGCGAGCGTTGCCCATCCTTTGCACGCTCCCCGCTCAGACCAGCAAAATGCAGCCTGCACACCGCCGCGTTACCCGCGTGCCTACGGGGTGCAAAGCTTTCCAATTGTTTAGGATTCTCAACGGATAGTGCTGTTTACACTGGAACTTGGCGTGTATTATACAAGCCGTGCTGGAACCCTTTGGTAGCCCCACAATTCGTTGTTTTGGGCATACAAGCCGATACGCTCACATATGAAAAAGTCACGGCCGGTCCTCTGGATTGTCATCATCGCAGCCGTGGCCGGTGGCGGCTATTACGGCTGGAAGCGATTCTCAACATCTGAGGCCGCGAAAACCCAGACTGCGCAGACGGGCGCGCCGCGGGTCGTCGCCGTGCCCGTCAGCATCTCGCCGGTCGAGAAGGCGGACTTCCCGGTCTACCTGACCGGCCTCGGCACCGTGCAGGGCTTCAACACCGTACAAGTTCGGACCCGGGTCGACGGCCAGATCGACAAGATCGCCTTCACCGAAGGCCAGATGGTCAAGCAAGGCGATCTCCTGGTCGAGATCGATCCGCGCCCGTTCCAGGCCGCGCTTGATCAAGCCAAGGCCAAGAAGGCGCAGGACGAGGCCAATCTCGCCAACGCCAATCTCGATCTTCAGCGCTACACCAAACTTGGTGAATTCGCGACGCGGCAGCAGACCGACACGCAGCGCTCCACCGTTGCCCAGCTCACCGCGCAAATCGCCGCCGACGAAGCCGCGATCGCCAACGCCCAGACCCAGCTCGACTACACCCAGGTCAAATCGCCGATCACCGGCGTCGCCGGCCTGCGTCAGGTCGACATCGGCAACATCGTCAACGCCTCGTCCCAGACCGGCGTCGTCACCATTGCGCAGGTCGAGCCGATCACCGTGATCTTCACCGCGCCGGAGGACCAGCTGCCCTATATCAGCGAGGGCCAGAAGTCCGGCGAGCTCAAGGTGATCGCATTCACCACCGACGGCAAGAAGACGCTGGCCGAAGGCAAGCTCGCCGTCATCAACAACCAGGTCGATACGACCAGCGGGACTATCAGGCTCAAGGCGGTGTTCGACAACCGAGAGCACACGCTGTGGCCGGGACAATCGGTGTCGACGCGCCTGCTGGTCCGGACGTTGAAGGATGCGACCATCGTTCCCGATGACGCGGTCCAGCATTCGACCAGTGGTCTCTACGCTTATACCGTCAGCCCGGACAACAAGGCCGAAGTGCGCAAGATCAAGGTCAGTTACTCCATCGACGGACGTTCGGTTGTCGAGGAAGGATTGAGCACCGGTCAGCAAGTCATCACTGGCGGTCAGTACAAGGTGCAGCCCGGCAGCCTCGTCTCGACAACCGTGGCGAGTTCGGATCCGGTCCAAAAGAACAAGGTTCAGCAGGAATGACCGAAGGCGGGATTTCGGCACCTTTCATCCGTTATCCCATCGGCACCTCGCTGCTGATGGCCGGCATTCTCTTTGTCGGTCTCGTCGCCTATCCCCTGCTGCCGGTCGCGCCGCTGCCGCAAGTGGACTTCCCGACTATCCAGGTCACGGCCAATCTGCCGGGCGGCAGCCCGGAGACCATGGCATCGTCCGTGGCGCAGCCGCTGGAGCGGCAATTTGCGCAAATACCCGGCATCGCCCAGATGACCTCGACGAGCTATCTGGGCACCGCGTCGGTCACCATCCAGTTCGATCTCAACCGCAGCATCGACGGGGCGGCGAACGACGTACAGGGCGCGATCAACGCTGCCAGCGGCCAGTTGCCGAAGAACCTGCCCTCGCCGCCGACCTATCGCAAGGTCAACCCTGCGGACTCTCCGATTCTGCTTCTGTCCGCCACCTCCGAGACGTTGCCTCTGACCAGCGTCAGCGACGCGGTCGATGCGCAGCTTGCCCAGCAGATCAGTCAGATCTCCGGTGTCGCACAGGTCATTATCGGCGGTCAGCAGAAGCCGGCCATCCGGATCCAGATCGACCCCGCCAAGCTCGTCGCCAAGGGCTTGTCACTGGAGGACGTGCGGAGCCAGATCGGGATCACGACCGTCGATAGCCCCAAGGGCAACATCGACGGCGAGAAGCGCGCTTATACGATCTACGCCAACGACCAACTCACGCAGTCGAAGGACTGGAACGACGTCATCATCGCCTATCGCAACGGCGGTCCACTGCGCATCCGCGACGTCGGCCAGGCCGTCACAGGCCCCGAGGACGCCAAACAGGCGGCCTGGGCGAATGGCAAACGCGGCGTCTTCCTGGTGGTGTTCAAGCAGCCCGGCGCGAATGTCATCGAAACCGTAGACAAGATCAAGGCGACCTTGCCCCGCCTCGTGGCGGCGATCCCGCCGGCGATCAAGATCGAGCTGATGAGCGACCGAACCCAGACCATTCGGGCCGCGGTCGAGGACGTCCAGTTCACGCTGCTCCTGACCATCTTCCTGGTGGTCATGGTCATCTTCATCTTCCTGCGCAGCTTCTGGGCGACGGTCATTCCGACGATTACAGTGCCTCTCGCCCTGCTCGGCGCCTGCTCGCTCATGTGGGTGTTCGGCTACACCCTGGATAACCTCTCCCTGATGGCGCTGACGATCGCGGTCGGCTTCGTGGTCGACGACGCCATCGTCATGCTCGAGAACATCTCCCGCTACGTCGAGGAAGGTGAAGCGCCGATGGCAGCCGCCTTCAGAGGCGCGAAGGAAATCGGTTTCACCATTGTTTCGATCAGTATCTCGCTGGTCGCGGTGCTGATCCCGCTGCTGCTGATGGGTGGCATCATCGGCCGTCTGTTCCGCGAGTTCGCCGTCGTGCTGGCGATGACGATCTTCGTCTCAATGATCGTCTCGCTGACGCTCACCCCGATGATGGCGTCGCGCTTCCTGCGCGCCCATGGAGAGGTCCGGCACGGCCGCTTCTATCAGTGGAGCGAACGCGCCTTTGACGCGATGCTGCGCGGCTATGAGCACATCCTCGATATCGCCCTGAGCTGGAAGCGCACGACGCTCCTCATTTTCTTCGCAACCCTTGCGCTGTCGGTCTACCTCTTCGTCTTGATCCCCAAAGGCTTCTTCCCGCAGCAGGACAACGGCCTGATCACCGCGACCTCAGAAGCCTCGCAGGACATTTCCTTCGCAGCCATGAAGGACCGGCAGGAATCGCTCGCCAAGATCATACAGGCAGATCCTGCCGTCGCGAGCGTCGCCATGGCAATCGGCGGCAGCGGGCGGGCCGGCAACAACGGCAATCTGTTCATCACGTTGAAGCCCCGCAATGACCGCGACGCTTCGGCGCAGCAGGTGATCGGACGCCTCCGCCCCAAATTGGAGAAGGTGCCGGGCGCCCGACTTTACATGCAGGCGGCCCAGGACGTCCGGCTCGGCGGCCGACCGACGCGCACGCAGTTCGAGTTCACGCTGCAGGATGCCGACCTGTCTGAGCTCAACGAGTGGGCGCCGAAAATTCTCGCCAAGATGCAGACGCTGCCGGAGCTGCGCGACGTCGCGACCGACCAGCAGACCCAGGGCACCACGGTCCAGCTCAAGATCAACCGCGACACCGCCTCGCGCTACGGCATCCAGCCGCAGCTGATCGACGACACGCTGTACGATGCGTTCGGCCAGCGGCAGGTGACGCAGTATTTCACACAGCTCAACACCTACAAGGTGATCCTGGAAATCCTGCCGGAGATGCAAGGCAATCTGGATTCGCTGAACAAGCTCTATCTGAAATCGCCGCTGACCGGCGACCAGGTGCCGCTGTCGACGTTTGCGACCTGGACCACCGATCCGGTCCGCCCGCTCTCGATCAGCCACCAGGGTCAGTTCCCGGCGATCACGATCAGCTTCAACCTGGCCCCGGACACCGCGCTCGGCCAGGCGACGCAGGCGGTGCAGAAGGCGATGGCAGATCTCGGTGCGCCGGCAACTCTCAATTCGAGTTTCCAGGGCACCGCGCAGGCATTCCAGCAATCGCTCGGCACCGTGCCGCTCCTGATCCTGGCGGCACTGGTCGTCGTCTATCTGATCCTCGGCATCCTCTACGAGAGCTACATCCATCCGATCACGATTCTGTCGACCCTGCCCTCGGCCGGCGTCGGCGCGCTGGCGATCTTGATGGCCGCCGGATTCGATTTCAGCCTGATCGCGTTGATCGGCATCATCCTGCTGATCGGCATCGTGAAGAAGAACGGCATCATGATGGTCGACTTCGCCATTGCCGCCGAGCGCGACGAGCGCAAGACACCGGAGGAATCGATCCGCCAGGCCGCGCTGCTTCGCTTCCGCCCGATCATGATGACGACGATGGCAGCATTGCTCGGCGGCGTGCCGCTGATGCTCGGCCACGGCACCGGCGCCGAGATCCGTCAGCCGCTCGGCTACGCCATGGTCGGTGGCCTGATCGTCAGCCAGGCGCTGACGCTGTTCACCACCCCGGTGGTCTATCTCTATCTGGACAAGTTCTCGAACCTGTTCAAGAACCAGGCACGCGCCGACGAGGAGCACGAGGCGCGCGACACCGTCAAGCAGGCCGCCGAGTAAGCTTGCGTCGCGGCTACTGCGACGCTACAGCGAGACCACGGTTCACGCCAACGCGGTCTCGCCATGCCCATGCAATCCAGACTTGTCGCTCTTGCCGCCGCTGCCCTGATGTCGACCGGCGTCGCCTATGCCCAGCAAGGCGCCAAGAAGAACGCACCTCCTCCGGCCGCTCAGCCCGCGCCCGCACCGACCCAGCCGCAAGCCGACGGCGCCCCGGCACAGCAGCCGGGCTGGATCGCGCGCTGCACCAGCGCGAGCCGCGACGCACCGCTCGAATGCGCGATCGAGCAGAATGCCGTCCTGACCAAGACCGGCCAGACCATCGTCCTCATCAACATCCGCGTTGCCGCCGACACCCGCACGCCGATCGCGCTGCTGCAGCTGCCGCTTGGCCTTAACCTGCCGGTTGGCGCCAAGCTCCAGGTCGACGAGGGCAAGACGATCGATCTCCAGATCCAGACCTGCGAGAACCGCGGCTGCTACGCCTCGACGCCGATCGCATCGGATCTGCTGGCTGCCTTGCGCTCAGGCAAGCAGTTGAAGGTCTCTTTCCAAAACATGGCGAAGGAAACGATCGCGATCCCGATGCCGCTTGGCGATTTCGCTTCAGCCTACGACAAGATCAAGTAACTCCGCAGGCGCAGACGGCTCGCATCGGACGGCTTTTCGAGCCGCGCGCGCCGGTCTATTCTGCTGCGGGCGGGGGGCAGATATCGGCGGTGAAACATGACGCGCGAGAAGTCAGATCTCAATCGGCTCGGCCTCCTGGTCGGCATGTTCGGGGTGATCGGCGCCGCCGCGAGCGCGCAGACCCAGCTGCAGCCACCGGCTGCACAGACCTCGGAGCCCACGGTCCATGATGCGAGGGTGCGGCCTCGCAACGACCAGACCGACGGCAGGTTTACGCAGACGCCCTCTGCCGGCACGTCCTCGCCCATGCCAGACGTGAAACGCATTCGCACGACGCACGAACGCATCACGGACGGCTCCGCTCCTCCCGCGGTCGCACCGCTGCAGCCGCCTGCAGCCAAGCCGTAGTGACCAGCCTACGCGTCACGCTTACTGCCGCGCCATCTGCGCATTGCCGACGGTCTCGCCAGTGAACTTTCGCAACTGCTCAACCAAGCGCTTGGCCACTCGAAATAAAGTGCGTGCTACAATCCTGGTGATCTCGCCGCCCAAGCCTTGGTGGCCTGGCAGCTCTCCATCGCGCGAGCATAGGCAGCTCGCGCTGTCGTGCGGGCGAGATAGTCCCGCTCCACAGGCCCGGGAACGTAGTTGCCGGTTCGCAGGCCGAGCAGCAGGGCGTAGCTCACCGAGATATCGGCAGCCGTGAATCGCTCGCCGGCGAGATAAGGGCAATCCGCAAGGCGGCGGATGACCAGACCCAGCCGGCTCTGGAAGGTCTCGCCTGCCCAACGGGTCACGCGCGCACCGCGCTCGGCTTCGGGCGCGAGCTGGCGGCCGACCAAAACGGCGTTCATCGGCCCGGCGAGCCCGGCTTCGCCCAAGTGGAGGAATTGCAGATAGGACGCGAAGGCGGGATTATCAGGGGCGACACCAAGCGAACCCGAACCGTAGCGGGCGAGCAGATACTCGAGAATAGCGATCGACTCGACCATGATCGTGTCGCCGTCCTGCAGTGCGGGAATGAATCCGGCGGGGTTGATTGCGAGGAAATCGCGATCCGTCTCGACGGCAAGCAGATCGACCGGGCGCAGCCGATAAGCCACTCCCAATTCCTCGAGCAGCCAAACAACGCGAAAGCCGCGACCTTCGCCATAGACAGTGAGCATCGTTAAGCACTCCTCGATTGGGCCAGATGCAGCAGCTCGGAACTGAACCAGTCGCGCAGGCGGACAAGGCGAGCGCTCAGCGGACCATCTCCTGCGCCCGCAGCAGCGTCGTGAACCCGCCATAGATCATGCGCTTGCCGTCGAACGGCATGTCGGAGCCCTTGAGCCTGGGATCAGCCATCACCTTGGCGTTAACAGCATCGCGGCTATCCCGATCGCGGTAGACGATCCAAGAAAACACCACGACCTCCTTCTCCGTGGCCATCACTGCGCGCGGAAAAGACGTGAGCTGGCCATAGGGAACGTCATCGCCGATGCATTCGACATAATCGAGCGCGCCATGCTCCATCCACACCGCACAGGCCGTTCGCGCCAGCGCCTTGTAAGCCTCGATCTTGTCCTTCGGCACGGCGAGCACGAAACCATCGACATAGGGCATTTTGGACCTCCTTGGGTTGCGTGTCCCAAGGACGATCCGAAGCGCGCCGATCCGACCAGTGATGGGTGAGGCAAACCGTCGCGAGGAACGGCCGGTCAAACCGCCGTGGCCATCCCCCGGGAAACGCCTGATAGCCTCTCAAGAGGGCCTGGAATTGGCTGGGGAACCTGGATTCGAACCAAGACAAACAGAGTCAGAGTCTGTTGTGCTACCGTTACACCATTCCCCAACGGAATAGTCGAACAAATTCAATATCTTACTGACTTGTCCGACATTGGCCGGAAGCGCTGCTAGCGCAAATCACGGCTCAGGCGTGCAGCCTTCTACCTGCTCGTCCCCGGGCTGGCAAGCGCTGCCGTGGATGGACCACAGCCTAGTCCGTCTTGATATTTGTGGCTTTCAGTTTGCCGCGTGCGCGGCGCAGATGGCTAGAAGGCGACCTCGTACATGCTCAGGATCGCATCCCGGCTCAGATCGCGCGGGTTGTTGTCGAGCAGGCGCCTGATTGCGTGCGCCTCGTCGGCCATCACGCCCAGATCATTTTTGGGCACGCCGAGCGCCGACAGCCGCATCTCGACGCCGAGATTCTTGCAGAACGTGTAGGTCGCGTCGAACGCATGCTTCGGATCATTTTTCTCCGGCAGACCGAGCGCGCCGAGCACGGCGATAGTCTTTGCCTCGACCGCCGGCATGTTGAAGGCCAGCGTGTGCGGGAAGATCATCGCGCAGGCGAGACCGTGGGCGATGTGATGACGTGTACCGAGCGGATAGGCCACGGCGTGACCGGCGGTGGTGTTTACCGGCCCGAGGCAATAGCCCCCATAGAGCGAAGCCAGCGAAAGGCCAGCGCGGGCCTCGCGATCACCGCCGTCGGCCACCGCGCGCTCGAGATACGTCCCGACAAGCCGCGCGCCTTCGAGCGCATAGAGGTCGATCGTCGGGTGCGCCTTGCGGCTGGTATAGGCCTCGACGCAATGCGCCAGCGCATCGACGCCGGTGGCGGCCGTGATCTCTTTTGGTACGGTCATCGTCAGATCAGGATCGACGATGGCGATATCGGTTAGCATAAAGCGGCTCTGAACCGCCTGCTTGTTCTGGCTGACGGGATCGGTGACGAGCGCACGGGTGCCGGCCTCGCTGCCGGTGCCTGACGTCGTCGGTATCTGCATCAGCGCGACGCTGCGACCGGTCACCTTCTCCGGCCCAACGATCTCGGCGAAGGGCACGTCATTCGTGCACATCACCGCGACCAGCTTGGCCAGATCCATCGCGCTGCCGCCGCCGAAGCCGACGACGAGATCGGGCTTGGCCTCCTTCGCCATCGCCACCGCCTTCTCCAGATTGGGCAGGTCCGGCTCCGGCTTGACCTCGCCGAACACCTTCACTGCGCCAGGCAGTGCCAACGTATCGACACGGCGCGCATTGAAGGGATCGGAAATCACCAGCGGCCGCTTGGCACCGATCCGCTCGGCAAAGCGGGCCGCGGCCGTGATCGTGCCGTTGCCGAACTCCAGAATGGTCGGGCGGAGGATTTCGATGGGCGTGAAGGCGTTGGTCATCTCGGGCTCGATCTCGTTTACTTGGAAGAGCCAGCGGCGAGCCGCTCGGCATAGTCGATGGCCTCGATCAGGCTGTGTTCGTTGGCGATGCCCTTGCCGGCGATGTCGAAGGCGGTGCCATGATCGACCGAGGTACGGATGATCGGCAGGCCCAGCGTGATGTTGACCCCGGAGAGCTCCTGCCAGCGACCCGTGGCCGGATCGACCTGGAAGCCGAGCAGCTTGACCGGGATGTGCCCCTGGTCGTGATACATCGCGACCGCTGCGTCGAACTGACCGGCCCGTAGCTTGACGAAGATGGTGTCGCCCGGCACGGGGCCGACGACGTCGATTCCGTCGGCGACAGCCTTGGCAATTGTCGGCGCGGAGACGTCGATGTCCTGCCGACCGAACAGGCCGCCCTCGCCGGCATGCGGGTTGAGCGCGGCGATGGCGATCTTGGGCTTTGCGATGCCGAGCCGGCGCAGCGCATCATTGGTGAGGTCGATCACCATGCGCAGCCGCTCGGGCGTCAGACGCTTCGGCACGTCCTCCAGCGCGACATGGGTCGAGACATGGCTGACGCGCATGTTGCCATGGGCGAGCAGCATCACCGAGCCGCGCACGCCGGTAAGATGCGCCAGCATCTCGGTATGCCCCGGGAAGTGGTAGCCGGCCTTGTTGAGCGCTTCCTTGTTGAGCGGCGCGGTGACGATCGCCGCCGTGCGGCCGGCCTGGGTCAGGCGCACGCCTTGCTCGATCGCCTTGTAGGCAAAGCGGCCGCCATCGGCGCTGAGCACGCCCGGCTTGATCGGATCGCCTTCGGCGTCGGCCTGCAGGTAACAGAGATTGGGCCAATCGCGATCATCGGCGGTCACTTGCGGGACCGCAATGTCGACGCCGAGCGCAGTCTTGGCGCCGTCCAACGCCGCGCCGCTGCCGATGATCAGGAGACGCAGATCGTCAACCGCGATGCGCTCCTTGAGGCCGACACAGGCCTTGACGATGATCTCCGGCCCGATCCCCGCGGGATCGCCCATGGTGATGGCAAGATGACGAGAGGTCATGTCGGACTCCCCACAATGAGCAAATGATTGTCCCGGAGCAGATCGCGCCACAGCTCGCGCGCGCCGAACGCTCCGGATTTCGAGACGACGTCGACACCGGCCCAGCGGCCGTCTTGCAATACTGAACGTGGCAGTCCGGGCACGATGCGTCCTGTGACCTGAAGCGCATGCGCGCCGACGGCAAGGCATACGGCTTTCAGCGTCTCCCCGCCAGCGACGATCAAGGTTCCGGGCGGATCGAGCGTAGCGATTAGAGTCGTCAGTTCGTGCGCGATCCGTCGCGCCGCCTCGGCGCGCGAGAGGCCATCGGCAAGCGCAAACTTCACCAGGGCCACACCGTCGTCTGCGAGCTTTTGCCGAACGCCGGCGCCGCCCTCGCCTTCAGCCAACACGACGGTGGCATCACCACATGCCGCGAGCTGGGACGCCGTTGTCGCCTGGTCAGAACCGAACAAGCCCAATACCGGTCGCTTCAGAACCGACGGCGTAGCGGATCCATGATTGCGCGCGAGCGCGCCGGCCAATCCGCCGCTGCCACACCAGAGCACAGGCTCCGGCATGCGGCGTGCCATCTCGACGACGCGGTCGAGATCAAGGTCGCTCTCGGCATCGAACACCTGAACGCCGCCTTGCGGCACCGTCTCGGCGTTACCCCGCTGCGCAGCGATGCCCTCCTGCTTCAATTGGTCCAGCAGATTGTCGCCGACGCGATGCCAGTCGCCTTGCGCTGCGCGCGCATATTGCTGGCTTTCGATGGTGCGGCGCCCTTGATAGTCGAACGCAGGCGCGACGACGCACGACGCCCAATGCCCGATGCCCAAGCAGGCGCCGAGCTCGGCCGCCCAGGCGCCGCGGAGCAGACTGTCGACTTTCTTGTAGGCGATCTCTCCGTCGCGAAGCAGCGGCGCCAGTCGGCCGACGATCTCGACACTTTCGGTCCTTGAACGTTCCCTTGTGCCGCTGTCGATGGCGAGGCTCGACGAGGCGGAAGCTGCGGGCGCATCAGCCCAGATGACGTCAAACGGTCCGCACAAGCCGACGAACTCCGCCGCGGTGTCCAGTGCACCGGTGAGGTCATCGGCCAGCATGCGAACGCACGTCATCCTAAGCTGCCGTTGCAAATGCGGCGGCACTCGCGAGCAGCTCTTTCAGTTGAGCCGCCGGCAAAGTCTCAAGCGGCGGCCGCAGACGCTGCCAGCCGGCATGACCGGTGCGGTCAGCCATCAGCGCCTTCAGAGACGGCATCTGCGCGAAGCGCGAGACCAGTTCACGCGCCTTGACGATACGCGCCTGCGCAGCCGCAAGCTTTGCGTCGTTGTCAATGTCGCGGAAATGCTTGAAGACATAGGCAAGATCGCGCGCGACGAGGTTCGAGGTCGCGGTGATGCAGCCGGCACCACCCTTGCGCAGCAGCGGCAGCAGCAGCGGATCGGCGCCGGTCAACACTGAGAAGCCCGGGAACTTCTCGACCATCGCGGTCATGTTGGCGAAGTCGCCCGAGGAATCCTTGATGCCGACGATGGTGGACGGATAGGCCTTTCGCAGCCGCTCGATCAGCGCATGCGAGATCGGCTGCATCGACATCTGCGGGATGTGATAGAGCACGATCTTGAGCCTGGCATCGCCGATGCGCTGGATGATTTCGCTGTAGGCAGCATAGACGCCGTCATCGCTGACGTTCTTGTAGTAGAACGGCGGCAGCATCACCACGGTCTCGACGCCGAGCGACAACGCGTGGCGCGTCAACGCAACGGTCTCGGTGAACGCGACGACGCCAGTGCCCGGCAGCAGCTGGTTCGGCTTGATGCCGCCGGCGATCACGGCCTCGAGCAGCGCGGTGCGTTCGGCAACCGAGAAGGAGTTCGCCTCCCCCGTGGTGCCGAGCATCGCGATGCCGTCGCAGCCTTCGTCCAGCAGGTGACGGCAATGCGCAAGGAAGCGCGCGTGATCGGGCGCGAGCTCGGCGTCGAGCGGGGTCAATGCGGCCGAGAACACACCATGAGGGTGCAGCGGTGATGTCGACAAAGCTTCCTCCGATCGCCAGATCGATATTGTTCGGAATGCGAACATTTGTTATAGTCTGCTTCGTTGTTAAGAGCAGGCTGTGGCCCCGTCAAGGGCTGCGGCTGTCATGGCAGGGCATTCAGGCATGGCCAAGATCGAAAAGAAGGCGGCAAAGCGCGCATCCGAAGCGGCCCCGAAAACTGCCGAGAGCAAGAACCCGAAGAACTACGTCGCATCGGTCGGCAAGGCCTTTGCCGTGCTCAAGAGTTTCACTACCGAGGCCTTCGAACTGACCCTGAGTGAAGTTGCCGCACGCGCCGACCTCGATCGCGGCACAGCGTTCCGGCTGATCCAGACCCTGATCGAACTCGGTTATCTCCAGGCCGTGCCGCAGAGTCGCCGGTTCCGTCTCGGTATCGCCTGCCTCGATCTCGGCTACACCGTACTGTCTCACGGCTCGTTGCGCGCGATCGTCGAGCCCTTGTTGCGCGACCTCGTGCCCGAGTCCGGCGATGCAGCCTCGCTCGGCATCCTCGACGGCGGCGACGTGATCTATCTCGCGCGCGTCGGCGCCGGCCTCGACCGTCACAAGATGGACCGGCGGCCGGGCACGCGCATCCCCGCCTACAGCGCCGCGCTCGGCCACGCCATGCTGGCGCATCTCGCCCGCGACGAGCAGATCCAGCGGCTGGAGTCACGTCCCCGCGTCAAATTGTCGGAGCGAACGCTGACCGATCTCGATGCCCTGCTCGCCCGGCTGGACCAGGTGAAGAAAAAGGGCCACGCCGTCTCCGACGGCGAGAACGCCTACGGCCTGCGCACGCTGGCGACGCCGATTCTCGATGCCCGGGGATCCGTGATCGCCGGACTGAGCGTCACCGTGGATGCGATGCGCATGGACATGCCGACCTTTCGCGACCAGGCGCTGCCAAGGCTGATGCACCTGACGCGCACGGTGCAGGAGCTCGCGATCAAATCGGGCTGGTGAGCTGAGCGCCTTCTGCCGAAGCGCGACTTCTATTCCGGAACGAGCGTCGCAAGTCCCGCTTCGATGATGGTGATTTCCCCATTGATCTGCGAGATGGCCTGCTGCGGGTCGACACCTGTCACGACCACGAGCTGCCGCAACAGGTCCTGCCGATGGGCCAGAATATCTTCCAGCGCATCGCGATCGTTCAACTTCACATAGCCTTCGACGATCAATTCAACGGAACGAGACATAATACTCTCAATATGAGGCTGACTTCTGATCTTGCGAAAATATCGCGCCGACGCGCGACTGCGGGAATGAAGTCGCGTCAACCTTGACAGGTAAGCTTAATGGCGGTGCAACGCGCTGCCTAAACATCGATACGATCGAAGTCAGCAGCGATCCTGACGTTCGGAAAGATCTTTGCCGCCTCAGCCAGGATCTCATCCTCCTCGTAGCGGCCCGACAGATGCGTCAGGACGAGCTGCCGGACATGATTCACGGCCGCGAACCGGGCCGCCTCCGCGGCGGTGAGATGGCCGTAATCACGCGCGGTTGAGGCATCGCGATCCAGGAATGTCGCCTCGATCACCAGTAGATCGGCGGCCGCAGTGTGCTTGGAGAGGCCGTCGATCCTCTCTGTGTCGCCGATCACGACCAGCTTCTTGCCACCGCTCGGCGGACCCAGCACATCCTGCGGATTGATCGTCCGGCCGCCTTCAATGGTGATGGTCCGCCCTGCGGCAAGTTCGCCGCGCATGGGACCGTCAGGCACACCAAGCGCGGACAGGCGATCAGGCAAGAGATGGCGCCGCGCGGGACTCCGGAAAGAGAATCCAAAACTGTCGGTGTCGCGGTGGCGGACCGGAAAACAGTCGATCGTGAAGTCCCCGCTGTCGACGACCTGCCCCTCGGAGAGCGGCGCGAACTGCACTGAGATCGGCGCCCTTCCCGCTCCCCACAGGCCTGCAAGCATGCGGATGACGATGTCGAGCGTGCCGGGGCCACCATGGATGGTCATCGCGTCTGAAGTCTGCCGCAGCCCCAGTGTCGAGAACAGGCCAGGGATGCCCAGCACGTGATCGAGGTGCCCATGCGTCAGCAGGATGCGATCAAGCCGCCGGAAACCGGCGCCGCTCCGTAACAGCTGGCGCTGCGTGCCCTCGCCGCAATCGATCAGCATGCGCTGACCTGCGGCCTCCAGCAGCAACGCCGGATGATTGCGCTCTGCGGAGGGGACGCTGGCCGAGGTGCCGAGAAATGTCAGGGCGAACATGGTGTCACTTGTCCAGCGGGCTGGTCCGCCCCGAGCGTCTTACGCCCGCTTCGACTGCGCCGCGACCGCCTGCACCGCGACGCTGGCCACCTGCCGCAACGCTTCACGGTCCGCGCCGGATGATGCCATCACACCCATGCCGACGGCGACCGCCGAGACATAGCGCGCGAGCGCGGCGGGATCGGCGGTCTCCTTGAGATCGCCTTCGGCCTTGGCGCGAACAAATCGGTCGCGGAGCTGGTCTTCGTTCTGGGCCCGGCGCGCCGCGAGCTCGAAGGGGACGTTTTCAGAGCCGGTGCCGCATGCGATGCCGCCCTGCACCAGCAGGCAGCCGGGCGGGTTGGCGGGATCGGTCTGCTTGTCGGCGATGCCCATCAGCATGCGTTCCGCGACCTCGCGGGCGGTCGCCGCGGCTACCACCTCGTCCATCCAGACGCCGCGCAATTTGGTGTAGCGGTCGAGTGCGGCCTTCAGCAGGCCTTCCTTGTTGCCGAAACAGGCATAAAGGCTCGGCGGGTTGATGCCCATGGCCTCCGTGAGCTGGGCAATCGTCGCGCCCTCATAGCCGTGGCGCCAAAACACTTCCATCGCCTGGTCCAACGCCGTTTCGGCATCGAATTCGCGGGGACGTCCCATGCCCATGTGCCTGTCTCCTCGAGAATCGGCGTCGTCCTTATCGTAACGCCTGATCCTATCTGGTTGTTCTATCTTTCTTTTCTCTTCCGTCTTCCAATTGTTGCGGTATGCAGCTACAATTTTCTTAGTGAACGGTACATAAGTATCTTGCGCTGCGGTATCCAGCTCCACATCTGTAGTGAACACTACATATCTGGAGCGCGCAAATGCACCCCTCCCCAGAAAATTCCGCTGCTGGCCGTTTTCGCCGCCTCCTTGGTGGCGTCGCCATCGTTGGCGCCCTGGCCGCGGCCGGCTCGATCGCGACCGGCCACTACTTCCATGCCGCCCAGGCGACCGCAACCGGCGCGGCAGCCGAGCAAGCCGTCCCCGTCACCGTCGCGCTGATCGAACCAAAGCAGACCGTGCTGTGGGACGATTTCTCCGGCCGGCTCGAAGCCATCCAGCGTGTCGAGCTTCGCCCGCGCGTCGCCGGCGCGATCCTGTCCACCAACTTCACCGAAGGCGCGCTGGTGAAGGCCGGTGACATCCTGTTCAAGATCGATCCCGCTCCCTACGAGGCCGAAGTCGACAAAGCCGCCGCGCAGCTCGAGGCCGCGAAGGCGCGCGTGGTCTTCACCCAGAGTGAGCTCGAGCGCGGCGCACAGCTGGTCGGCAACGCCGTGGTCACCCGCCGCGACTACGACCAGCGCGACAATGCCAATCGCGAAGCCATCGCCAACGTCAAGGCGGCCGAGGCGACGCTCCAGACCGCAAAGCTCAATCTCGATTACACCGAGGTCCGCGCGCCGGTGGACGGCCGCGTCGGCAAGATCGAGGTCACCGTCGGCAATCTCGTCGCCGCCGGCACCGCCTCCCCGGTGCTGACGTCGCTGGTCTCGGTCAACCCGATCTACGCTTCGTTCGACGCAGACGAAGAGGTCGTGCTGCACGCGCTGAACTCGATCGCGGATGCCACCGGCAAACGCAGCAATCTCGACCAGATCCCGGTCGAGATGACGACGTCAGGCGGTCTCTCGGCCAAGGGCCACATCCAGCTCATCGACAATCAGGTCAACGGTCAGAGCGGCACCATTCGCGTCCGCGCCGTTTTCCAGAACGTGGACGGGCGTCTGATCCCCGGCCAGTTTGCGCGTGTGCGCATGGGCCAGCCGAAGCAGCAGACCCTGGTGATGATCGACGAGCGCGCAATCGGCACCGACCAGGACAAGAAGTTCGTGATGGCGGTCGGCGACGACAGCCGCGCAGTCTATCGGCCGATCACTCTCGGCGGCGCGGTCGATGGCTTGCGCATCGTCACTGCTGGGCTCAAGCCCGGCGATCGCATCGTGGTCAATGGCCTCCAGCGCGTGCGTCCCGGTGCCCTCCTCAAGACCGAGGTCGCGGCAATGGGCGCGCGCGGCCAGCAGGCCTCGAACCACAGCAACCAGGACGTGGTGCAACGGTAAAGCCAGTCATTCCGGGGCGCGACGAAGTCGCGAACCCGGAATCCAGCCGTTACGAAACTCCGATCGCATCACCTCTGGATTCCGGGTTCGCGAGCTCTGCTCGCGCCCCGGAATGACGGCGAGGCGGTCCGGAGACACGCGGGATATTGCCCAGGGGCAAAGCCATGAATCTCTCGAAGTTCTTCATTGATCGTCCGATTTTCGCCGGCGTGCTGTCGGTGCTGATTTTCCTCGCCGGCCTGATCTCGCTGTTCGCGATGCCGATCTCGGAATATCCCGACGTCGTGCCGCCGTCGGTCGTGGTGCGCGCGACCTATCCCGGCGCCAATCCCAAGGTGATCGCGGAGACGGTGGCGACCCCCATCGAGGAGCAGATCAACGGCGTCGAGAACATGCTCTACATGTCGAGCCAGGCAACCACCGACGGCGCGATGACGCTGACGGTGACGTTCCGCCTCGGCACCGACGCTGACAAGGCGACGCAGCTGGTGCAGAACCGCGTGCAGCAGGCCGAGCCGCGCCTGCCGGCCGTAGTGCGTCAGCTCGGCATCATCACCAAGAAGTCGTCACCCGACCTGACGATGGTCGTGCATCTGCTGTCGCCGAACAACCGCTATGACATGACGTATTTGCGCAACTACGCAGTGCTCAACGTCAAGGACCGGCTGGCGCGGATCGACGGAGTCGGCGATGTCCAGCTTTACGGCGCCGGAGACTATTCGATGCGGGTCTGGGTCGATCCGCAGAAGGCGGCCGAGCACGGCCTGACCGCGAGCGACATCGTCAAGGCGATCCAGGCGCAGAACGTCGAGGCCGCCGCAGGCGTCGTCGGCTCCTCCCCGAACGTCAAGGGCATCGACCTGCAACTGTCGGTCAATGCCGACGGGCGTCTCGCCAACGAGGAGCAGTTCGGGGACATCGTGGTCAAGACCGGCACACGCGGCGAAGTCGTGCGGCTGCGCGACGTCGCTCGCATCGAGCTTGGCGCGTCCGAATACGGCCTGCGCTCGCTGCTCAACAACAAGCAGGCGGTCGCGATTCCGATCTTCCAGGCGCCGGGCTCCAACGCGCTCGAGATTTCCGATCACGTCCGCGCCACCATGGCGGAGATCAAGAAGAACATGCCGGAGGGCGTGTCCTACCAGATCGTCTACGATCCCACCCAGTTCGTGCGCTCCTCGATCGAGGCGGTGATCCACACATTGCTGGAGGCGATCGCCCTGGTGGTGCTGGTCGTGATCCTGTTCCTGCAGACCTGGCGCGCCTCGATCATTCCGCTCCTGGCCGTGCCGGTGTCGATCGTCGGCACGTTCGCGGTGATGCACGTGTTCGGCTTCTCCATCAACGCGCTCAGCCTGTTCGGCCTGGTGCTCGCGATCGGTATCGTCGTCGACGACGCCATCGTCGTGGTCGAGAACGTCGAGCGCAACATCGAAGGCGGATTGTCGCCGCGCGACGCCACCTACCAGGCGATGCGCGAAGTGTCCGGCCCCATCATTGCGATCGCGATGGTATTGATCGCGGTGTTCGTGCCGCTCGCCTTCATCTCCGGTCTCACCGGACAGTTCTACAAGCAGTTCGCGCTGACGATCGCGATCTCGACCGTGATCTCGGCCGTGAACTCGCTGACGCTCTCGCCTGCTCTGTCGGCCTTGCTGCTCAAAGGGCATAACGAGCCGAAGGACCGGCTGACAATCGTCATGGAGAAGAGCTTCGGCTGGTTCTTCCGGCGCTTCAACGAGGCCTTCACCTTCTCCTCGAACAGCTACAGCGGCACGGTTACCAAGGTCATCTCGGGCAAGGCCGCCGTGATAGGCCTCTACGTGGTGCTGGTCGGCCTCACCGCCCTCCTGTTCCAGCAGGTGCCTGGTGGATTCGTGCCGGGCCAGGACAAGCAGTACCTGGTCGGCTTCGCCCGCCTGCCCGACGGCGCGACACTCGACCGTACCGAGGAGGTGATCCGCAAGATGAGCGACATCGCGCTGACCCAGCCCGGCGTCGAAAGCTCCGTGGCCTTTCCCGGCCTGTCGATCTCGGGCTTCACCAATTCCTCTAACGCCGGCATCGTGTTCTCGACGTTGAAGCCGTTCGACGAACGCAAGGATCCCTCGCTGAGCGGGAACGCCATCGCGGCCGAGCTGAACAAGAAATATGCGGGCATCCA
>Ga0209758_1001455_pt1 | contig 27802 bp, 19 predicted proteins | sample AraplaMF_Col_mMF_FD_184258 | JGI IMG/M metagenome (GOLD analysis project Ga0209758, IMG submission 184258) | Arabidopsis root microbial communities from the University of North Carolina, USA - plate scrape MF_Col_mMF (SPAdes) (version 2) | ecosystem: Host-associated > Plants > Roots > Endosphere...
ATGGCGTAGAGGCTTCGGCGGTCCAGGCCCGAGACGTCGATCGTCGCCTTGCCGTCCTTCAGGGCGCTGGTCGCCTTGGCGCCGGCCAGCAGCTTGTCCAGCGCCGCGCGGGCGGCGGCCACGACCTGGTCGGTGGTGCGGCTGTCGGTCTGGGCGGCGAGCGCGGCCTGGGCCTGGGCCGACAGGGTGACATTGACGCTGGAGCCGCTAGCCTTGGCCGCCGCCGCGCCGGCCGCATCGCTCGCGCTCGTCGTCGGCGCCGGGGTGGCGACGGTGGTGGCGTAGGGGTTCGCCGCATAGCCGCTCGTAACGCTGCCGACCATGACGCCCTCGACTGGATCGCCGCGAGATTACGAATCGCGACAGGCCTGAAACACCGGAGCACAAGGCGCGATCAGGGTTAAGGGCGCATTAACCATGATCGCGGGCGAGGTCGGGCCAGGCCTGCGTGGGCCCCGTTCGCCCCTACCCCGGCGCGCTGACCTGGGTGATCGGCTGGATGTCGGTGAACTTGGCGACGTCGCCCAGCACCTCGGGGGCGCGGGGACCGCCCAGGCTGGCGGCCAGGGCCTCGGGACCGTCGAAGGTCATGTGAACCATCAGCAGGAACGGGGCCGGGCCGCCGTCCGGACCCGGCAGCCCCTTGAGCACCTGCACGTCCCTCAGCCCCGTCGGCGTGAAGGCCGCCTTCAACAACGGGATGTGCACGGCGTCGTAATAGGCCTGGTCGAACCGGGCGCCGGGCGTCGCCGGATAGAGCACGCTGAAGATGACCATGTCGCTTCCTAGGGATGCGGCGTCGCCGGGCGCGCGCCGTTCGGCTTCAGTTAGGGGCGCGAAGGCTGTCCCGCCACGATCCTCACCGCGCCGACCACAGGTTTCCGGCCGACGCCTGCAGGTCGCCCGAGACGCCGCGCTGGGCCAGGGACAGGCCCTCCAGCTCGACCTTGTCGGCCCTCAGGGTACGGCGATGGATGCTGTAGCCCAGCTGGTAGATCGCCCGGTCGGTCTTGGTCTGGCCGTCCTCGATGAACACCGTCAGCACCCCGACCGGCACGCGGCCGGTCCGGACCTCGCCCCCGTGCTTGCGCAGGCCGCCCGCGATCCAGTCGGCCTCCAGGCGCGGATTGCCGGTGGTCTCGACGCTGTCGCTGCGCAGCGCGGCCGGGAACCAGACGGTCTGGGTCTGGATCACCTGGCCGTCATTGACCGAGGTCAGGCGCACCCTGGCCCCGCCGTCCTCGCGCTGGCCGGTCATGACGAAGGTCATCTTGCGAGCGGCCGCCTGGGCCTGGGCCTGGCGCTCGCTGGCGGCGGCCGCGCGCTCGCGATCCTCGCGGACCCGTTCGCGGTGGCTGTCCCAGAAGCTGAGGCCGGTGATCACCAGGGCCGCCACCGCCACGATCTCGGCCAGGGTCAACCAGCGGATCGGCAGGCGCTTGGGGGACGTCTCTTCGGTCATCGGGCCTCCGGCGCGCGAGGCCGGAGGAAACACTGATCCTGCGACGGCGCCAAGCGCGCATGAACCGTAGAGCGCGCGCGCGTTCCCGTGAAGTCGCGGTTCAGGCCTTGGCGGGCCGGCGGCGGCGCGGGACGCGGACGACGGCCTCGCCGTCCATGACCAGGTCGTCGCCGACCAGGCCCTCGCAGCGCAGGGTGACCCGCGCGCTGGCCTCGTCGATGGCCGCGACCGTGACGCGGGCGGTCACGACGTCGCCGATCCGCACCGGTCGGTGGAACGCCAGACTCTGGGTCAGGTAGATCGCCCCGGCGCCCGGCAGGATGGTGCCGACCACCGCCGAGCCGAACGAGGCCGACAGCAGGCCATGCGCGATGCGGCCGCGATAGGCGGTCCTGGAGGCGAAGGCCTCGTCCATGTGCACCGGGTTGAAGTCGTCCGAAGCCTCGGCGAACCGCTGGATACGTTCCTCGGTGATAGGAACGTGCTTTTCGGCGACCATGCCGACGGCCAGCTCTTCGAGGATGTAGCCGCCGGTGGGATGAGGTTCGATCATCCCCGGCCGTTAGCCGCGATGCCGCGCCGTGGCCAGCGAAAATGCGCGAGATTCCCGAAGCAAGGCGCCCTGTCGCCTGCACTCGAAGCCTGCCGAGGTACACGCTGGCCAGCGACTCGGCACGAAGCCGCCCGGGCGATTTTCGCTTTCTTACAATTCCCGCCGAGCGCGCGCCGATAGCCTGCTCCCGTCAATCAGGACAAGGAGCCAGGGCCATGAACCGGCGTGAATTTGGCAAGACCATCCTCGCGGCGAGCCTTCTGAACGGCCTTGTCAGCCAACCCGCACGCTCAAAGGAAAACCGCGCCATGCAACAGCCGACGCCCTTCACGATCGCCATCCCGGACGACCAGCTGGCCGACCTGAAGTCGCGCCTTCAGCATACCCGCTGGCCCGACGAGCCGGCCGATGCGGCTTGGATGTTCGGGACCAGCCTCGGCTACATGAAGTCGCTGACCGACTACTGGCTGAACCAGTACGACTGGCGCAAGGCCGAGGCGCGCCTCAACGCCATGCCGAACTACAAGGTCAGGATCGACGGCGTCGACCTGCACTTCGTCCACAAGCCGTCCAGGAAGCCGGACGCCCCCGCGCTGCTTCTGCTGCACGGCTGGCCCGACAGCTTCTACCGCTATCACAAGGTGATCGACGCCCTGGCCGAGGACTTCCACGTGGTCGCGCCGTCCATCCCCGGAACGGGGTTCTCGGGCCGTACGGCGCTCTCGGCCGACAAGACCGCCGACCTGTTCGCTCAGCTCATGGGGACCGTACTGGGGCACGAGCGCTTCATCGTCGCCGGCGGCGACCTGGGATCGGTCATCGCCATGTCGCTGGCCCAGCGCCATCCCGAGAGGCTGCTCGGCAGCCACCTGACCGATGTCGGCTATCCCGACCACACCACCGACTTCAGCGTCCTCAGCGCGCCCGAGCAGGCCTATGCCGGCGCGATCCAGCAATGGTTCTTCGCCCATGGGGCGTTCAACCTGGTGCAGGCGACCAAGCCGCAAAGCCTGGCCTTCGCCATGAACGACTCGCCAGTCGGGCTGGCGGCCTGGATCATGAGCTTCATGGCCGGCATGGGGGTCGGGGACGAGGCGGACGCCCGCTTTGGCCGCGACGAGCTTCTGACCAACATCATGATCTACTGGCTGACCGAGACGGCGGCGTCCTCGTTCCGCCTCTACAACGCCAACGCCATGCAGCCCCCGACGATCAAGGGCAAGAACACCAAGGTTCCGGTCGCGGTGGCCACCGAGGCGCCGATCCCCGGCGGCGTGCGCCTGCCCCGCGAATGGGCGGACCGCCAGACCGCCGGCAATGTCGTGCAGTTCCACGACATGGAACGGACGGGCCACTTCGCGGCCTGGGAAGATCCCCAGTTCTACGTCGAGGATCTCAAGCGCTTCGCCGCGCTGCTGGCCTAGCAGGGCCGGCCGCCGGGCGCGCCCGCGCCCGGCGGTCAGATCTTGTGGACCGCGTCGAGATTGGAGGGCAGAGCGCCCATGATCTTCTTGATGGACTTGATCATGTGCGGCTGGTCCGCATAGCCCAGGTCGACCGCCACCCCGGCCGGCGCTTCACCGGCCTTCAACCGCCGCACGGCTTCCTGCGCGCGGCGGATCATCTGGAAGCTCTTCTGGGTGATCCCCGTGGTCTGCTTGAAATGCTGCTGCACCGAGCGCGCCGAGGCGGCCTTCGGGGTCTCGCTGAAGGCCCTGGCCACCAGGTCATTGGAAAGAAGCAACCCGGCCCCGATCATCGTGTCGACCAGCGGCTCGACGTTCTCGAACGTCGGCAACGGCAGCTCCACCCCATCCAGCACGAACGTCTCGCCGGCCACCGGCAGCATCCGGATTTCGGGACCGACCCGCGGTTCCTTGTCCTGTGCGAGATAGACATGGGCGGAGAACGAGATGACGACCGAGCTCTCGCCGTTTCGATACGGAACCTCGACGGGCTCGGTGGCCTGTCCGCTCAGGAACACCAGGGATCCGCCGTCCGGCGCGATGCTGCGGATCAGGTCCCACGAGCCGTCCGGCGTGGCCAGGTACACTCCGTCACTGAGACAGACCGTCTGCCACACGGTATCGATCCATGGGTGCGAGGATCGCCGGCTGGTGTGTTTTTGGACCATGGTCGTCGGTCTGCCGCGGCTTGGAAACACCCCATCGTGCTTCAGTTCCGGCGTCGATGAAATCCGCCGACGCTTCCATGCTCCGCCGGGCTGATCTCCGTGCGCCGGCTTGCGCGCCTCTACTCCGCGTGCCCCGGCCGGCGCGGCGTCGACCAGGCTTCCGAGACGTCGGCGAGGATCACGTCCAGGCAGTCGACGGCGACCTTCAGGTCGCCGCCGCCGGCGAAGGTCAGCAGCACCGCGCCGCCCGGCGCCTCGGCCGGCTCGAAGGCCACCGCCAGCAGCTCGACCACCGCGCCCTTGGCGTCACGTCGCAGCTTGCGGGCCTGGACGCCGGTGACGTCGCCCAGCTGCAGGGCCGAGCGGATGCGCTCCCCCCTCTTCTTGCCGCCCGCCTCCCAGCGGAAGCGGTTGCAGGCCAGGGTCAGGGTCCGCGCGGAGGCGTCCCAGCGGATGTCGCCGATCTTGGCCACCGCGTCCTGCAGGGCGGCCGAGATCACCGCCAGGTCGTCGGCGTCCTGGGCGAGCAACTTCAAAGGCGCGGCGTCAGCCATCCAGGTCGCCCTCGCTGTCGCCCTTGATCCGGCGCACCAGGGCCCCGCAGGCGCCCAGCTTTTCTTCCAGCCGCTCGAAGCCGCGGTCCAGGTGGTAGATGCGGCTGACGGTGGTCTCGCCGCGCGCGACCAGGCCGGCGATCACCAGGCTGACCGAGGCACGCAGGTCGGTGGCCATCACCTCGGCGCCTTCCAGGCGCTCGACGCCGCGCACGCGGGCCTCGCCGCCCGACACCGAGATGTCGGCGCCCAGGCGCATCAGCTCGGGAGCGTGCATGAAGCGGTTCTCGAAGATCGTCTCGCGGATGTGGCTCTCGCCCTTCGCGGTCGTCATCAGGGCCATGAACTGGGCCTGCAGGTCGGTAGCGAAACCCGGATAGGGCTGGGTCTCGACATTGACGGCCTCCAGGCGGCGGCCGTCGCGCCGGATCACCACGCCGTCCTCGGTGCGGATGACGCCGCAGCCGGCCTCCTCCAGCTTGACCAGCAGGCTGTCGATCAGCTCGGGACGGGCGCGGGTCAGCTGGACCTCGCCGCCGGCCATGGCGGCGGCCACGGCGTAGGTGCCCATCTCGATCCGGTCGGGGATCACCGAATGGGTCGCGCCGTGCAGCTTGGCGACGCCGGTGATGGTGATGGTCGGGGTTCCCGCCCCTTCCACCTTGGCGCCCATGGCGTTCAGGCAGATCTGCAGGTCCAGCAGCTCGGGCTCGCAGGCGGCGTTGTGGATGTGGGTGACGCCGTCGGCCAGCACGGCGGCCAGCATGGCGTGCTCGGTGGCGCCCACCGAGACGAACGGGAAGGTGATCTCCGCGCCCTTCAGGCCGCGCGGGGCCTGGGCGTAGACATAGCCTTCGTGCAGGTCAATCTTGGCGCCCAGGGCCTCCAGGGCCTGCAGGTGCAGGTCGACGGGCCGCGCGCCGATGGTGCAGCCGCCGGGCAGGCTGACCTTGGCCTGGCCAGTGCGTGCGATCAGCGGGCCCAGCACGTTGAACGAGGCGCGCATCTGGCGGACCAAGTCATAGGGCGCGAAGCCGCTGGTGATCTCCGGCGCGTGCAGCACCGTCTCCGAGCCGTCCGGCCCCTCGCGCTCGTCGACCTGCGCCCCCAGGCGCGTCAGCAGCTTGCCCAGGAAGCGGGTGTCGGCCAGACGCGGCATGTTGGTCAGGCGCAGCGGCTGGTCGGTCAGCAGGCTGGCCGCCATCAGCTTGATGGCCGAGTTCTTGGCGCCGCTCACCGGGATGATCCCGTTCAGCTGCGCGCCGCCGGTGATGGCGATGCGATCCAATGAAAGTCCCTCGTCGCGCGGCCTTCGGGGGGTGTCGCCGCGCGGTCACATGTGAAGGGGCGGTTCTAGCGGTTGCAAGAGCCCGCGCAAGGGGCTGCACCGATTCCTCAAGGCTCCTGCTCAGTCGGAACGGGTCTCGTCGTCCGAACGCGGTGATTCCGGCTTGGCCGCGGCGGCCGGCGCGGCTTTCCTGCGGCGGAGATTGGTGCGCAGCGCCTGGGCCAGCCGCGCTTCGCGCTCGGCTTTTTCGTTGTGGGGCTTGGGGTTCTGGCTCATCTTTCCACAGGTGAAAGCGCTGCGACGATCGGTCAAGACGATTTTGTCTTTGCCAACGGCGTTTGGTTCGCTATACGCCCCCTCCTCTTCGCCGCCGTAGCTCAGTGGTAGAGCGCATCCTTGGTAAGGCTGAGGTCGGCAGTTCAATCCTGCCCGGCGGCACCATCGGGACCCAAAGCGACTTGGCTTTGGGTCCCGACCACTTCCTGGACATTCTGGATATCGATAGCGCGTCGCGTCGAGGCTCTTTTCCGCTCGCGCGGTTGGGGGCGTGACAGGCGGCGAACTTGCCCCTAGGATGGCGTCATGATCCTCGCCGCCAGCCAACAGCTGTTTTGGTATTTTAGCTATCCGACGCCTCTGGTGCCGGGAGGGGATCGTTCGGCCTGACTTCAGAGCCGCGAACGTCTTCACCAGCCGCCAGGGGTTCCCCGGGCGGCTTTTTTCATGGCCGCTCCGGACGCCCAGATTTCCCGGAGTGACACCATGCCTGCCTCGACTGCCCATCTCGCCTCGATCCCCGTCCCCACCGACGACCTGCGCATCTCGCGCCTACAGACCCTCAGCCCGCCGGCCCAGGTGATCGGCGAGGCGCCGGCGACCTCGTCGATCGCCGAGGTGGTCGGCGACGCCCGCCAGGCCGTGCACCAGATCCTGCACGGCCGCGACGACCGCCTGGTGGTGGTGATCGGGCCGTGCTCGATCCACGACCCCAAGGCCGCCCTCGATTACGCCCGCCGCCTGGCCGTCGAGCGCGAGCGTCACGCCGGCGAGCTGGAAGTGGTCATGCGGGTCTATTTCGAGAAGCCGCGCACCACGGTCGGCTGGAAGGGCCTGATCAACGACCCGGACCTGGACGGCGGCTTCCGGATCAACGAGGGCCTGCGACTGGCGCGGCGGGTGCTGCTGGACGTCAGCGCCCAGGGCCTGCCGGCGGCCTGCGAGTTCCTGGACGTCACCACCCCGCAATACATCGCCGACCTGGTGGCCTGGGGCGCGATCGGGGCCCGCACCACCGAAAGCCAGATTCACCGCGAGATGGCCTCGGGCCTGTCCTGCCCCGTCGGCTTCAAGAACGGCACCAACGGCGATGTGAAGGTGGCGGTCGACGCGGTGCTGGCCGCCGCCCAGCCGCACCATTTCCTGGCCGTGACCAAGGAGGGCCGCGCCGCCATCGCCACCACCACCGGCAACGCCGACAGCCATGTCGTGCTGCGCGGCGGCAAGACGCCCAACTATGACGCCGCCAGCGTCACGGCCGTCGCCGAGGCCCTGGTCAAGGCCGGCCTGCCGCCGCGCGTCATGGTCGACGCCAGCCACGCCAACAGCGGCAAGAACCACGAGAACCAGCCCGCCGTCGTCGCCGACCTCTGCGCCCAGGTGGCGACCGGACGCGCACCGATCATGGGGGTGATGATCGAGAGCAACCTGGTCGCCGGCCGCCAGGACATCGTGCCGGGCCAGTCCCTGACCTATGGCCAGTCGGTCACCGACGCCTGCGTCGACTGGGACACCTCGGTGCGGATGCTCGACGACCTGGCCGCGGCGGTGCGGGCCGGACGGCAAGCGGCGAAGTCCTAGGCGCCGCGGAACGGCGGGACGCACCGGGGCGTCCCGCCGTTCGCCTCCTCGGCGCTATTGTCCTACAATTAGACTCGCCCGTTCCGCGATCCGTGTTACCCATGGCGCAAAGGCGCGCGGCAAGGCGCTGGCCATGGGGGATGACGTCATGCGGAACGGTGTCGGCGCGGGCTTGATCGCCGCTTTCTGGCTCGCGGGTTCTTCGGCCCTCGCCCAGGCGCCGCCCGCCGATATTCCGGTCTCGATCACGGTCGACGCCGCCAAGCCGGTGGGCGAGCTGCGGCCGATCTGGCGGTTCTTCGGCGCCGACGAGCCGAACTACGCGACCATGAAGGACGGCCGCAAGCTGCTGGGCCACCTGGGCGCGCTCAAGCCCAAGGCCGTCTATTTCCGCACCCACAACCTGCTGAACACCGGCGACGGGACGCCGGCCCTGAAGTGGGGCAGCACCAATGTCTATACCGAGGACGCCAGCGGACGCCCGGTCTACGACTGGACCATCCTCGACAGGTTGTTCGACACCTACCTGGCCAACGGGGTCCGGCCCTATGTCCAGATCGGCTTCATGCCCCAGGCGCTGTCGACCCGGCCCGAGCCCTACCAGCACGCCTGGCGGCCGGGCTTCGACTACAACCTGATCAGCGGCGGCTGGGGCTATCCGCCCAAGGACTACGACAAGTGGTCGGAGCTGGCCTACCAGTGGGTGCGCCACTGCGTCGAACGCTACGGCCAGGCCGAGGTCGAGACCTGGTATTTCGAGGTCTGGAACGAGCCCAACGGCCCCGCCTACTGGAAGGGCACGCCGCAGGAGTTCCACAAGCTGCACGACTACGCCGTCGCCGGGGTCCGGCGGGCCCTGCCCACCGCCAAGGTCGGGGGACCGGACGTGGCCGGCAGCGGCGGCCAGTTCATGGAGGACTTCCTCACCCACCTGACCGACGGGACCAACTACGCGACCGGCCAGAAGGGCACGCCGACCGACTTCCTGGCCTTCCACGCCAAGGGCTCGCCGACCTTCGTCGACGGCCATATCCGCATGGGCATCGCCAACCAGCTGGCGGGCATCGACAAGGGCTTTTCGATGATCGCCGCGCGGCCGGCCCTGAAGGCCAAGCCCATCGTGATCGGCGAGTCCGATCCGGAAGGCTGCGCCGCCTGCCAGGGGCCCAGCTTCGGCTATCGCAACGGCACGGTCTATTCCAGCTACACCGCCGCCAGCTTCGCCCGCGAGCACGACCTGGCGGCGCGGCACGGCGTGACCCTGGACGGGGCCCTGACCTGGGCGTTCGAGTTCGAGGACCAGCCCTATTTCGCCGGCTTCCGCCAGCTGTCCAGCAACGGCCTGGACCTGGCGGTGCTCAACGTGTTCCGGATGTTCAGCCTGATGGGACCCGAGCGGCTGCAGGCGGTCAGTTCGGGCCAGATCCCGCTGGACGAGATCGTCGCCCAGGGGGTGCGCGGACGCCCCGACGTCGGGACCCTGGCCAGCCTGGGCCCCGATCGCCTGGCGGTCATGGTCTGGAACTATCACGACGACGACCTGCCCGGCCCGGCCGCCGACGTCAGCCTGGTCCTCAAGAACCTGCCCCGCGCCTTCGCCGGCGCCAGGCTGGCCCACTACCGGGTCGATGAGACCCACGGCAACGTCTACGGCGCCTGGCGGCGGATGGGCTCGCCCATGGCGCCCAGCAAGGCCCAGTACGACGCCCTGGAACAGGCCAGCGGCCTGGCCGCGATCGACGGCCCGCCGCCGGTCCGCGGCAAGGATGGCCTGACCCTGACCTTCCAGCTGCCGCGGCAGGGCGTCTCCCTGCTGGTGCTGGAAAAAGCCAAGCCACGGTAGGCCAGAGACCGCCGGCCGCGACGTCGTCGCGGCCGGCCCTCCCCCAATCTAGAACTTGTACTGCAGCCCCAGATTCCACTGCCGTCCGGTGTGGGTGTAGACGAAGGTGCTGTCGCGGTCGGAATCGATGAACTGGCGATTGAACCGATCGAGGATGTTCAGCCCCTCCAGCGAGAGCTTGAAGTTCTCGTTGATCTGGTACGAGGCCGCCAGGTCGAAGGTCAGGTTCTCGTCGTAGCCTTCCAGGTCCTGCAGCGGGTTGTTGGCCGGCAGGGCCACGATCGACTTGTCGCGATAGGCGGCCGAGATCCGGGCGCTGAACTTCTCGTCCTCGTAGAACAGCGTGGCATTGTAGGCGTTCTTGGACAGGCCCACCAGGTCGTTGGTCGTCACACCGCCGGCCGCCAGGAAGTAGTCGATCTGGGAATCGACATAGGTGTAGTTGATCAGCGCGCCGGTGTGGCGCAGCGGGCCGGGCAGGAACGTGAAGTTCTGCTGGTAGTTGATCTCGAAGCCCTTGAGCGGGCCGCCCGGCGTGTTCACCGGCCGGGTGACGGTGATCGGGGTGTTGTCCGGATCCACCCCCGACGTGCCCAGCAGCGACATCGGCAGGCCCGTCTGGCGGAAGGTCATCTGCTGGGACTGGTTCTGAACATAGGTGGCGATGTCCTTGTAGAAGACGCCGACACCCAGCAGCGCGCCCGGGGCGAAGTACCATTCCGCGCCCAGGTCGACCGTCGTCGCGCGGATCGGATCCAGGCCCGGGTTGCCCGAGGTGATCGACGGGGTGCCGGTCAGGTTCAGGCTGCCGCCCGGGGTCAGGAAGCCCAGGTCCGGGCGCGAGACGACCTTGGCCCCGGAGAAGCGCACGACCAGGTTCTCGCGGAGGTCGACCGCGACGTTAAACGACGGCAGAACGTCGTGGTACTTGTTCTCGGCCGTCACCTGCTGTGGCGTCAGGCCGATCTGGTAGCCACGCGACTGCAGCTCGGTCTGGGCGAAGCGGAAGCCGATGTCGCCGCGCACCGGCAGGCCGCCGATCACGGTCTTCAGGTCGGCCTGCAGATAGGCCGAGGCCACCTTCTCGTCGACGCGCCGGATGCCGCCGTAGTTCGGGACCAGGGCGTACATGCCGGTCTCGCTGTAGAGGTTCTGGCTGGCCACGAACTTGTCGTAGTCGATGGTCGCCCAGCTGCTGGGGAACACGCCGTCGTCGATGCCGTGGCCGCCGAAGCCGGAGACCACCTTGGTCACCGCCCGCAGTTCGGCCGTGCTCAGGGTCGGGACCAGGAAGTTGTTCGACCGCTGCTTGGCCGAGGTGTCGAACGAGAACTCGTCATAGTGGCCGCCGACCTTGATCGTCAGGTCGTCGTCATAGGCCCAGGCCAGGTTCACCTCGGCGGTCTTGTAGATATTGGTCGTGTAGATCTGCTGCAGCCGCACCTCGGCGTTGGGCGCGCCGAAGCTGTAGAGCGCCGCGTTCGTCACGTCGAAATCATGCTTGATGATCGGCTGGTCGCGGTTCTGGCGGAAGTCGATGGTCATGCCGGCGTTGGGACGCTGGAACATGATCGTGGTGGTCATGGGCTGGTCGTAGTCGGACTTGGAGTAGCCGATCAGCCCCGTCACCTTCAGCCGGTCGGTCAGTTCGTGCGTGCCGGCCAAGGTGTATTGCTGGAAGACGTTCTCGAACTCGTCGTGCTGGGTGTCGGACCGGATGTCGACCCCCTCGAAGCGGCCGTAGTCGACGTCATAGACGGTCTGGCCGAAATTGACGCCGGCGGTGTGGCTGGTCCCCGCATTGCGCAGGACCAGCTCGCGCACGGCCGTCTGCGGCTTGCCGTTCTGGCTGATGGCGCGGGCGAACGAGAAGCCCTCCAGCCAGTTCTCCTCGCGCTTGACGTTGTAGTCCGAATAGAGGGCGTCGAAGCTGAGCGAGGTCCGCGAGGTGGGCTTCCACTGCAGGGCCAGGGTGGCGCCGGTGCGCTCCTGATTGTGATGGAAGCGGCCGTAGCGCGGCAGGCGCGGGAAGAACACGGTCGAGCGGTTGGCCTGGGCGTAGACGGGGTCGCCGGCCGGCGGCCGGGCCACGCCGGTGGCGCAGTTGGCCGCGTCCGTGCCGTTGGTTGCGTTGTTGGCCGGGTTCTGCGGCGCGACCCCGACTGGGGTGCAGAAGCCGCCATCGACCGTGGCCGGGTTCCAGCCGCCCGAGCCCCACTGGTCCTCGAGGAACTTGCGCTTGCTGTAGGCCAGCGAGGCCTGAGCCCCGAACTCGCCCCAGCGGGTGTCCCAGCTGTTGCCGACCACGGCGGTGAACTTGGGATCGACGTTCTTGGCCAGGTCGTTGTAGCCGGCCGAGGCGCCCAGCACGAAGGTCAGGCCCCTGTGGTCCAGCGGCTTGGCGGTCTCCAGGTCGACGGTCGCGCCCAGCGAGCCCTCGATGACCTCGGCCTGGGCCGTCTTGCGCACCGTGATGCCGCTGAACAGCTCCGAGGCGAAGGTGTTGAAGTCGAAGCCCCGGCCCAGGTTGGCGCCGCGGTCGCTGGTGGTGGCCCCGCTGGTCGACTGGGCCTCCATGCCGTTGATGCGCACCCGGGTGAAGGTCGGCGGCAGGCCGCGGACGGTGATCGTGCGCCCCTCGCCGGCCACGCGGGTGATCGACACGCCGGGCACCCGCTGGATCGATTCGGCCAGGTTGGCGTCGGGGAAGTCGGCGATGTCCTCGGCCTTGATGGCGTCGACCACGCCCGAGGACTGGCGCTTGACGTTCAGGGCGCTCTTAAGGCTTTCGCGGAAGCCCGTGACCACCACTTCCTCGACGGTGTTGTCCGGTGCGGGCGTGGTCTGGGCGTTGGCGGCGCCGGCGGCCAGGACGCCGGCCAAGGCCAGGGCGAGCGCCGAGCAACCCGTGCTCCAGCGCTGAATGCGACGGTCAGACATCAATCCCTCCTCGTGGAGGCCCGGCCCATGCCCAGCCTCGCGTTTCCCCACAGGCCGGTTCATCCGGCCCCGATCACGCAAAATCCCATTTTCTGGGACGTGATCTCATTTTGTCGATAAGATAAATCCGATAAGTTGAATTGCAACCGTTTTGAAATATTCGTTCAGCGAACGACGGCTACCCAAGTCGCGGCGCCCTTGCGGTTCCCGCCGACGACGAAGCCCAGGCGCGGGCCAGCGCCCCGGGGCCTGAAGCCCGCCATCCTGTCCCTGCCGATCCATAGCCTTGAATTCCATTTTACGGGACTTAATCTCGCAATATGAAATCCGTTGCCTCAGGACGGGACGGCCGATATTCGTAGGATCAACGCGGTGCGACACAGATCGCGGAGGGAGGCCAGGCCTTGATGTGGCATAGACGCGCGGTCCTGGCCGCCCTCGCCCTCGCGCCGGCCGCAAGCTGGGCGGCGGAGGCCGAAAAACCGATGCAGGGCTGGGCCTTCGACTTCGGCGACGACAAGTCCGCCCCCGGATACGTCCGCGTCGGCCGCGACACCACCTACGATCCCGCCGTCGGCCACGGCTTCGAGCCCGCCCTCGCCTCCGCTTCTCCCGGCGGCCCGTTCCTGTTCTCGCTGGCCGTGCCCGAGGGCGACTATCGCGTGACCCTGGAACTGGGCGGCAAGGCGGCGTCCGACACCACGGTCAAGGCCGAGTCCCGCCGCCTGATGGCCGAGCGGATCGTCGCCAAGGCCGGCAGGACCGCGACCGTCGAGTTCGTCGTCAATATCCGCACCGCCGCCCTGAAGGCCCCGCCGGCCAACGCCCCCGGCGGGGTGCGGGTGCTGCTCAACCGGGGCGAGGAAGGCGCGTACGACTGGGACGACAAGCTGACGCTGGAGTTCTGCGGGCCGGCCCCGGCCGCGCGCCGCCTGCGCGTCGAGCCCGTGACCGTGCCCGTCGTCTACCTGGCCGGCGACTCCACCGTGACCGACCAGCGCTCCGAACCCGGCGCCAGCTGGGGGCAGATGCTGCCCCGGTTCTTCAAGCCCGAGGTCTCGGTCGCCAACCACGCGGAGTCCGGCGAGACCTTGAAGTCGTTCCTGTTCGAGCACCGCCTGGACAAGCTGCTCAGCCGGATGAAGTCCGGCGACTGGCTGCTGATCCAGTTCGGCCACAACGACCAGAAGATCCAGTGGCCCCAGACCTATGTCGAGGCCGCCACCACCTATCGCGACTATCTGAAGGCCTATATCGGCGAAGCCCGGCGGCGCGGGGCCAGGCCGGTGCTGGTGACCTCGATGCATCGGCGCAAGTTCGACGCGGCCGGCAGGATCATCAACACCCATGGCGACTATCCGGAAGCCGTCCGCGCCGTCGGCCGCGAGACCGGCGTCCCGGTCATCGACCTGCTGGACATGAGCGCCGCGCTCTACGAGGCCCTGGGCCCCGACAACGCCTGGAAGGCCTTCGCTGACGGCGGCAAGGACGCCACCCACCACAACAACTACGGCGCCTATGTGCTGGCGCAGTGCGTCGTGAGCGGGATCCGCGCCCAGGTCCCGGACCTGGCCGCCCACCTGGCCGAGGGCCTGCCGCCGTTCGATCCGGCGCATCCCCCCTCGCCCGACAGCTTCGTCCTGGCGCCCAGCGCCGCCCACAGCACGGAGGCTCCTCGTGGGAACTGAAGCGGGAACCGATCGCCGCGCGCTCCTGGGCCTGGGCGCCCTCGCCTTGGCCGCGCCCAGCCTGGCCCGCGCCCAGGCGTCCCCGGCCCCGGCCTCGCCCCTCGAGGTCATGGACCTGTGGCCCGGCAGGCCGCCCGGCGGCGAGAAGGTCACGGTCACCGAGCAGGTGATCCTGCGCAAGCCGGGCGGCGATCCCAACGACACCGCCTTCCTGAACGTCACCAGGCCCTGGCTGATGATGCGACGGCCCGCCAGGCCGAACGGCGCGGCGATCCTGATGATCCCCGGCGGCGGCTATATCCGCGTCGCGGTCAGCAAGGCCGGCGGGCCGATCGACGCCTGGATCGCCGACCAGGGCGTCACCGCCTTCGTCATGGACTACCGCCTGCCGGCCGACGGCTGGGCGGCGGGTCCGGACGTCTCGCTGCAGGACGCCCAGCGCGCCATCCGCCTGATCCGCGCCAACGCCGCCAGGTGGGGCCTGGATCCCGAGCGGATCGCCGTGACCGGCTTCTCGGCCGGCGGCCACGTGGCCGCGCGGCTGGCGACGCGCTTCGGCGTCCAGGCCTACGCCCCGATCGACGCGGCCGACCAGCTGTCGACCCGGCCGGCGGCGGCGGGCCTGTTCTATCCGGTCATCACCATGACCGCCCCCCACGCCCACGGCAGCTCGCTGAAGTCGCTGCTGGGCGCCGACCCTACCGAGGCCCAGCGCCTGGCGGTGTCGGCCGAGCACGACATCCCCGCCGACGCCCCGCCGACCTTCATCGCCGCGGCGGCCGACGACAAGGTGGTGGCCATGGAGAACAGCCTGATGATGTTCCAGGCCCTGCGCGCCCGGAAGATCGCCAGCGAACTGCATGTGTTCGAGTCCGGCGGCCACGGCTTCGGCCTCACCGGCCCGGCCGGCGTCGCCATGCCCTGGCCCGCCCTGCTGGACGCCTTCCTGAAGCGGCACGGCCTCTACGCATGACCGGCGCGCCGCTCGACGTCCGGGCGTTCGGCGCGAAAGGCGACGGCGCGACCCTGGACAGCGAGGCGATCAACGCCGCGATCCGGGCGGCCCACGCGACCGGCGGAGGCGAGGTGACGCTGCCGGCCGGGCGCTGGCTGTCGTTCTCGATCCGGCTGCTGAGCGGCGTCACCCTGCGGCTGGACGAGGCGTGCGTGCTGGAGGCCGCCGATCCCGCCCGACACGCCGGGGCCTATGACCCCGCCGAGCCCAATCCGTTCGACCTCTACCAGGACTTCGGCCACAGCCACTGGCGCAACAGCCTGATCTGGGGCGACGGGATCGAGGACGCCGCCATCGTCGGCCCCGGCCTGATCGACGGCGCCGGCCTGACCCGCGAAGGTCCCGGGTCGCGCTGGACCCGCCAGGCCGGCGAGTTTCCCGTCAGCATGGCCGGCCTGTCCGCCGAGGAGATGGCGATCCTCGTTCCGGAGCTCGAGGCCATGGCCGGTCAGGGCAACAAGGCCATCGCCCTGAAGAACGCCCGCCGGGTTCGGCTGGAAGGCTTCACGATCCGGCGCGGGGGCCATTTCGCCGTGCTGGCCACGGGCTGCGACCACCTGACGATCGCGCGGCTGCGGATCGACACCAACCGCGACGGGATCGACATCGATGGCTGCCGTGACGTGACCATCGCCGACTGCCGGGTCAACACGCCCAACGACGACGCCATCGTACTGAAGAGCTCGCTGGCCCTGGGCGAGGTCCGATCCACCGAGCGGGTCGAGATCACCCGCTGCCATGTCAGCGGCTTCGACCCGGGCACGATGTTGGACGGCACGGAGGGCCGCACCCAGCAGCTGGCGCCGGACCAGGACCGCGTCACCGGCCGGATCAAGCTGGGCACGGAATCGAACGGCGACTTCCGCCACATCACCATCAGCGACTGCCTGTTCACCCGTTCGCGGGGCCTGGCGCTCGAAACGGTCGACGGCGGGACCATCGAGGACGTGACGATCCGCGACATCGTGATGGACGAGGTGACCACCGCCCCACTATTCCTGCGCCTGGGCGACCGGGCGCGCGGGCCGGAGGGCGTGGGGCGCGGGGCGATGCGGCGGATCCGCGTGCGCAACCTGACCGCCCACAACATCCTGCCGGACTACGCCGCCACGATCGCCGGCCTGGAGGGCGCTCCGATCGAGGACGTCGCGCTGACCGACATTCGCCTGGTCTATGCCGGCGGCGGCGAGGCGGCCTGGGCCGAGCGGCGTCTGGGCGACATGGCCCAGGCCTATCCCGAGCCCAGCATGTTCGGCCCCACCCCCGCCCACGGCCTCTGGGCCCGGCATGTGGACGGGCTGGTCCTCGACAATGTCCGCATCGAGACCCTCAGGCCCGATCCCCGCCCGCCGATCCTGCTGCAATCGGCGCGGCGCGTGGCGCTGGACGGCTTGAAGGCGATGGAGGAAGCCTGATGACCCGTCGCGCCGTCCTCGCCGGCCTGGCCGCCCTGGCCGCCGGCCCCGCCCTCGCCGCCTCGCCCCGTCCGCCTCGTCCCGGGCGACGCCTGCACGCCGATGACTTCCGCCACGGCCTGGACCAATGGGCGCTGGAGACCGAGAAGCCGGCCAAGGTGGCTGTCCGCGACGGCCTGCTGGACATCGACACGCCCGCCGGCCTGACCCTGTGGTTCCGGCCCGAACTGGCCGGTCCCGTCATGATCCAGTACGAGGCCCAGGCGGTCTCGGCCGGCGGCCCCAACGACCGGGTCAGCGACCTGAACGCCTTCTGGATGGCCCGCGACGCCGATGGCGGCAGCCCGCTGGCCAGGCCTCGCACCGGCGCCTTCGCCGACTACGACACCCTGAAGACCTACTATGTGGGTCAGGGCGGCAACGGGAACACCTCGACGCGCTTTCGCCGCTATGTCGGCCGCCCGGGCGACCGGCCGCTGCTGCCCGAGCACGACCACGCGGCGGCCGACGAGATGCTGGTCCCCAATCGCTGGCAAACCGTGCGGCTGGTCGCCGACGGCGGGCGGATCCAGTACTGGAACGACGACCGAAAGCTGTTCCAACTGGACGACGCCGCGCCCTACACGCGCGGCTGGTTCGGCCTGCGCACCACGTTCAGCCACCTGCAGGTGCGGCGGTTCCGGGTGTTCGCCCTGGCGCGGTAGAACCAAGAAGAAAGGCCGCGCCATGCCGGCGCGGCCCCGAAAGTCATCCTAGATCGTGGTCTTGGATCGTGGTCTTGAAGCGACGGCCAGCGCCCCGGGCTCGACACCGGGACGCTGACCGCCCTTCAAGGGCTAGAACTTCGCCGTCATGCCGACGAAGAAGCGACGGCCGAAATAGCCCAGTTCGGTCAGGCGGATATCGCCCGCGGTCGACCGTTCGTCCTCCTTGGTCAGGTTCTTGCCTTCGACGAAGAACGACAGGCCGGGCGCCCAGGTGAAGCCGGGCTTCACGGTGATCTTGCCGTCGAGGTAGCCGGTCGAGTCGCGATAGACCGGCTGGAGCGAGTTGTCGGCGGCCGAGACCAGGTACTTGGAGCGGTAGTTGTAGGCCAGGCGGGCGTTCAGCGGGCCCTTGTCGTACCACAGGGTCAGGTTGGCGCTGTCCGAGGATAGGCCCGGGAACGGCAGCGGCGAGCCGTCCAGCTGCGAGAAGAGCCGGACGTTCTTGGCCTTCTGGTAGGTGTAGTTGACGTCGACGCCGAAGCCCGAGAGGAAGCCCGGCAGGAAGGTGAAGGCGGTCTTGGCGGTCACTTCGACCCCCGAGATCTTGGCGCCCTGGCCGTTGATGTAGGTGTTGTAGTTGTACTCCACGCCGTCGCCGTAGACGTCGCGCTTGCCGATCAGGGTGCGCGACGAGACGTAGAACGACTCGATGTCCTTCTTGAACAGGCCGACCGACACCTGGGTGTCCTGGTTGGGATAGTATTCGAAGCTCAGGTCGTACTGGTTGGCGCGATAGGGCTTCAGGTCGGGATTGCCGGCGGTGCAGCTGGGTTCGTCGAACTCGCCGTTGGCGTCCGGCGAGGCGTCGGTGGTGCAGGCCACCGTCGGCATCAGGAAGTCCATGCGCGGACGGGCCATCAGATTGGCGAAGCCGGCGCGCGCGGACAGCTTGTTGGGAATGAACCACAGGCCGACGTTGAAGCTGGGCAGCCAGACCGTGTAGTCCTTGGTCATCTTGCCCAGCGAGTTGCTCAGCACATAGGTGGTCGTCCCGTAGGTCGCACTGCGGCTCGACACGCCTTCACCGGTCGTCTGGGTATGGACGCGGCGCCAGCCGAAGTTGCCGTCGACGTCGTAGCTGCCCAGCGGGAAGCTGTAGTCGAACTTCAGATACAGGGCGTCGGTCTTTTCCGAGATGATGTACGGGAACTGCTTGTAGGGCTTGCCGTCGCTGCCGACGGTGTTCTCCAGGTTGTTCAGGTTGAAGTGCGAGGTGTCGAGGTACTGGGAGACCTTGTTGAAGTCCGGGAAGTTCCAGGTCGATGGGATCGAGCCGCCGCCCCAGTAGAAGTTGCTGGGCAGCGGGCTCATCGCCGAGCCGAACAGGGCGTTGGAGAAGCCGCGCGACCAGCTTTCCGTCGTCGTCCAGTAACCGGTGCCGTACGTCGCGCCGTAGACCGGATCGGTCTGGTCCGCCGTCTGGGTGTTGGAGATCACCGCCGTCGAATTGACCGCGTTGGAGTAGATCACCGTGTCGTCGGTGACCGAAGACGGGTTGGAGCCGCCATTGATGATGAAGCCGCCGTAGCCGTAGCCCTTGGTCGAGAAATCGGTGGCGCGGCCGCCGAACTCGATCTTCTTGATGAACGGCAGGTTGGTCTCGTAGTCGAAGTCGAGCTTGTACTGCTCTTCCTTCGATCCATTGTTCGACGGGCGATACTGGATCTGCCACTGGCGGATCGCCGAGGCGTCGCTAGGGCTGTAGCCGCTGGCGAAGGCGAACGACGGATTGCCGGTCGCCGGGTCCAGGGTGACGGTCATGCCGGGCGTGTCGAAGCTGACGCTGACATTGTTGGTCTGCGACACCGTGCTGGTGTCGGCCTTCGAGCCCTGGAACTCGATCTGCAGGCGGTCGCCGCGATAGTTGGCGCCGAAGTTGTAGTAGTTGCTGGTCGTGTCGTACTTGAAGTCGCGGGCGCTGATGCCGAAGCCGTTGTTGCCGCCGGCTCCCGTGGTGTTCACGCAGTTGCCCAGCGTGTAGCCGATGACGTTGTGGTTGGCGTCGACCTTGACGGTGCTAGCGGTGGTGTTGGTCGACGAGCAGCTGGTGGCGTTGGCTGTATTGCGCAGTCGGGTCGCCGTGGTGAAGTCGGTGCCGTAGTTGATGTCGTTGAGGGTCTGGGTGCGGTCGTTGCGGTTATAGCTGACCCAGGCGTCGAGCTTGTCGGTGAAGCGGTACTGGGCCGTGAACTCGGCCGAGATGCGCTCGTCACCGCGAGTCCAAACGCCGTAGCGGGCCGTGCGCGGCGCGTAGTCGTACCATTGCGACAGGCAGGCGTTGCGCAGGTTGGTGGTCGAGATCTGGGTCGCGTCGGGCGTGGTCAGGCCCGAGCAGCCGGCGGCCGTCGTGACGTTGCGCGCCAGGTCGTTGATCTGCGAATTGTAGGCGCTGCTGTAGTACGGAACCGTCTTGTCGGCCGAGGCGTCGAAGTCGGCGAACCGGCCCCAGGAGGAGTTGCGGACATAGTCGCCACGGGTGTCGACGTCGTCGTAGGTGACATTGGCCATCAGGCCCAGCCGGCCGTCGAACAGGGTCGTGGCGGCAAACAGGTTGCCACGCGGCTTCCACGTGTCGGCGGAGTCGAGGTACTGCCCCGAGGCGGTCAGCGACACGATCGGCTTCTTGAAGTCCAGCGGCTTGCGGGTCTTGACCGAGACCGTGCCCCCGACGCCGCCTTCGGTCATGTCGGCGGTGAAACCCTTGAACACGTCGATCGACTGGACCAGTTCCGAGGCCAGCTCGCGGAAGTCGTTGGACCGGCCGCCGCCGCCGTAGACCTGCAGGTTGCCGGCCGTCGACAGCGTGCTCATGCCGTTGATCTCGACGCGGTTCAGGTCGGGCTCGACGCCGCGGATCGAGACCGCGTTGCCCTCGCCGAAATCGCGGGCCAGCTGCACGCCGGTGATGCGGCCCAGGGCCTCGCCGACGTTCTTGTCGGGGAACTGGCTGATATCCTCGGCGACGATCGAGTCGGAGATCGTGCCGTTGCGCTTCTTGCGGTTCATGGCCGACTGCAGGCTGGCGCGGGTGCCGACCACGACCACCTCGTCGACGGTGCTGACCTTGTCCTCGGCGCCCGCGCTCTGGGCGTACGCGCCGGTGGTGAAGGCCAGGCTGGCGGCCAGGGCCAGCAAGGATGTGGTGGCGACGGCCGCGCGACGGCCGCGAGTGGATGCAAGCATTGAGTTCCCTCCCTCTAACCATGCTTGGGACCTCCCGACGGAGGTCCCCGAACGCCTTACCGGCCCCGACGGCCGCCCTTGGTCGGACGGCTCACGGCGCTCGGCGGCGCATTTCTCGTACAAAAGGAATAATTCCATATATTGAGATGTCAACGCAATTTGTGGGAAGACAGCCACTTCGTTCCGTGATGTAAGTTTGCCGCAACGCTCGCGAGACGGCCCCGGCGCCGATCCACAGGCCGCAAAGAACGGTCGTCGCGAACCGGGAAACGGGGAAACCAAAGGGATTCGACGCATGAGCAAGCGTGGTGAGAACCGGGGCGCACGGGTCGCGGCGGCGGCCCTGCTGTGCGCGACGGCGCTGTCGTCGGCCGGCGGGTCGGCTCTCGCGGCGCCCCGGCGGATGGAGGCCCTGGATCGCGGCCTGGTCGCCGTGCCGGCCGTCGACGGCGGCGTCCTGGTCAGTTGGCGGCTACTGGGCGACGAGCCGGCCAGGACCGCCTTCAACCTCTATCGCGACGGCGTGAAGCTGAACGCCGCGCCCCTCGCGGGGCCCACCGATTTCGTCGACAAGGCCGGCGATGCGTCCGCCACCTACACCGTGCGCGCCGTGGCCGGCGGCAAGGAGGCCCCGGCCGGCAAGCCCGCCAAGGTCTGGGCCGACGGCTATCTGAGCATCCCGATCCAGCCGCCCGCCGACGGCGTGACGCCGGCCGGCGAGGCCTATTCGTACACCGCCAACGACGCCAGCGTCGGCGACCTGGACGGCGACGGCCGCTACGAGATCGTCCTCAAGTGGGACCCGACCAATTCCAAGGACAACGCCTTCGGCGGCTATACCGGCGACGTCTTCCTCGACGCCTATACGCTGGAGGGCAAACGCCTGTGGCGGATCGACCTGGGCCGCAACATCCGGGCGGGCGCCCACTACACCCAGTTCCAGGTCTATGACTACGACGGCGACGGCAAGGCCGAGGTCGCGATGCGGACCAGCGACGGCACGGTGGACGGGACGGGCCAGGTGCTGGGCGATCCCGCCGCCGACTGGCGCGAAAGCGGCGGCGAGCGGCCGCAGGCCGACAAGACCGGCGCCACGGTCCTGCCGGACGGCACGAAGGTGGCCCGGGTGCAGGGCCGCATCCTCAAGGGCCCCGAATACCTGACCGTGTTCGACGGCCTGACCGGCAAGGCCCTGGCCAGCGCCCCCTACTCGCCCCCGCGCGACCCGCGCACCGACGCGCCGACCATCGAGCAAATGACGCAGGTCTGGGGCGACGGCTATGGCAATCGTTCCGACCGGTTCCTGGCCGGCACGGCCTATCTGGACGGCCGGCGTCCCAGCCTGGTCTTCGCCCGCGGCTACTATGGCCGCACCACCCTGGCGGCCTGGGACTTCCGGGACGGCAAGCTGACCCGGCGCTGGCTGTTCGACAGCGCCTCGCCGGGCGACGAAAGGTTCGGCGGCCAGGGCAACCACCAGCTCAGCGTCGCCGATGTCGACGGCGACGGCCGCGACGAGATCCTCTACGGCTCGATGGCCGTGGACGACGACGGCAAGGGCCTGTGGAGCGCCCAGCTGTTCCATGGCGACGCCATGCACGTGTCCGACCTTGATCCCACCCACCCCGGACTCGAGAAGTTCGGGGTGCACGAGAGCCCCGGCAAGAACGGCGGCGTCGGCGCGGCCATGCTGGACGCCCGCACCGGCAAGGTGCTGTGGAGCACGTCCACCGACCGCGACACCGGCCGGGGCCTGGCCGCCGACATCGATCCGCGCTTCTCCGGGGCCGAGGCCTGGGGGACCAACAGCGACCGCCTCTACACCGCCCAGGGCAAGCCGATCGACGGCGTCAGGCATCCGCGCCAGACCAATTTCGCCCTCTGGTGGGACGGCGACGACCTGCGCGAACTGCTCGACGGAAACCAGATCAGCAAGTGGGACTGGAAGGCCGGACAGGCGGTCCCGCTGCTCACGGCGACGGGCGTGGCCTCGAACAACGGCACCAAGGCGACCCCGGCCCTGTCGGCCGACATCCTGGGCGACTGGCGCGAGGAGGTGGTCTGGCGAACCGCGGACAATCGCGCCCTGCGGATCTACGCCACGCCCTACGCCACCCAGCGGCGCCTGGTCACGCTGATGCACGATCCGCAGTATCGAGTGTCGGTCGCCTGGCAGAACACCGCCTACAACCAGCCGCCGCACACCAGCTTCTATCTCGGCGAGGGCATGAAGGCCCCGCCCCGTCCCGACATCCGGACCCAGTGAGACCGTCGATGAAAGCTCCCCTCTTCTCCGCCCTGGCCCTGGCCTTGATGGTCCTGGCGCCGTCGGCCCGCGCCCAGGACGCGGTGACCCAGCCCAAGCCCGGCGCCCCCGAGCCGCCGCGCGAATGGGTCGACAAGGACACCGGCCACCGCGTGATCCGCCTGTCCGACAAGCCCGGCAGCGGCAGCCTCTATTTCAACTTCAACGGCTACACGCCCGACGGCACGACCCTGGCCATCAGCACCCCCGACGGGGTCTCGGGCGTCGACCTGAAGACCCACGCCCTGCGGCCGCTGGTCCAGGGCAAGGTCCGGCTGCTGTTCGTCGGCCGCAAGACCGGCCAAATCTACTATCAGCGTACGGCCGAGGACGGCTCGGGCGTGGTCGAGGCGGTCGATCCGAAGACCGCGAAGGTGCGTCAGGTCGCCAGGCTGGCCAAGGGCGTCGGCATCCAGACGATCAACGCCGACGAGACCCTGCTGGCCGGCGTGGCCAACCGCACCGACGTGCCGATCCCGCCGAACCTGATGGACGCCCTGCCCCGCAATCCCGACGACGTGAAGGGTCCGGACGGTCGCGAGCTGTCCTACGCCGAGGGCCGCGAGGTGCAGCTGAACGCCCGCCTGGACAGCCGCATCCCGATGGAGATCTTCACGATCAACACGGCCACCGGCGAGCGCAAGGTCGTGCACCAGGCGACCGACTGGCTGAACCACCTGCAGTTCTCGCCCACCGACCCGCACCTGCTGATGTTCTGCCACGAGGGGCCCTGGCACAAGGTCGACCGCCTGTGGCTGACGCGGACTGACCAGCCCGGCGCCGCGCCCGTCAAGATCCACACCCGGACCATGAACATGGAGATCGCCGGCCACGAGTGGTTCAGCGCCGACGGCAAGACCGTCTGGTACGACCTGCAGACCCCGCGCGGCGAGGACTTCTGGGTGGCGGGCTACGAGATCGCCACCGGCAAGCGCACCTGGCTGCACCTGGACCGCAACGCCTGGTCGGTGCACTTCAACACCTCGCCAGACGGCAAGCTGTTCGCCGGCGACGGCGGCGACAGCGAGATGGTCGCCCACGCGCCGGACGGCAAGTGGCTGTACCTGATGCGCCCCCGCGCCATCCCCGACGTCGCCGGCATCCACGCCCCCGGCTCCGAGGCCTTGATCCAGGCCGGCGTGATGGACACCGAGCGGCTGGTGAACATGAAGGACCACGACTATCGGCTGGAGCCGAACGTCAACTTCACGCCCGACGCCAGGTGGATCGTGTTCCGCTCCAACATGCACGGGGCCAACCACGTCTATGCGGTGGAGGTGGCGAAGGCGGCGCGATAAGCCCTCCCCTTGTGGGGGAGGTGTCGGCGAAGCCAACGGTGGGGGGAGTGATCGGTAGGCGCCACAGTCCGGGTCGACGATCCTAAAACTCCCCCCGCCGATCGCTGCACGATCGCCTCCCCCACGGGGGGAGGGATTTGGGATCACGGCCGCCGATAGAGCTCCGCCTCGATGATCCCCAGCCCGCCGCCCGCCGCGACCTTCTCGGCGCCGGTATCCAGCCCCGCCTTGGCGCCGGTGATCTCGACGATCTTGCCGAAGGCGTCGCGGTCGACGGTCGGGCCGGTCAGGGCGATGCGCAGCCTGGTCCCCTTCACCGGCTTCAGCGGCAGGGTGACATAGCCCAGGCTCTTGGCCGGCGCGCCCTCGTAGACCGTGACGCCGTCCATGGTGATGCGCAGCGGATAGGAGCGCAGCCGCCAGCCGATCAGCTTCAGCACCACCTCGTCGACCACCTGGGGCCTGTCCAGCTGGTACTCGATCCAGGCGGTGGCCAGCTGGCCGTCGCTGGCCCAGTGGGTGGTCTCGTCGTCGTCCCGGGCCAGGCCGACCGTGGCGGGGTTCGAGCCGGCCAGGGTGGCGACGGGCTTCAGGGCCACGCGGCGGACCTTGAACGACGGCGTCGGCGGCGTCGGCCCCCGCGCCAGGCTGACCGGGAGCAAGGCGTCTTCGGCCCGCGGCGGCGCGACGTCCAGCGTTACGGTCGCCGGTTTCAGCCCCTCGGCCCGGGCCGTCACCGTGACCTTGCCCGCCGCCAGGGTGGAGCGCAGGGCCACGCGGTTGATCCCCGCCTCGACCGGCAGCGTCCGCGACAGGATGTAGTTGTCGTCGCCGCGCGACGCGCCGGCATAGGAGGTCACCCCGTCGACCGTGTGCGCCCCGGTGACCACATTGCCCGGCGTGGAGGCGGGGACCTCGGTCGGCTTGACGCCGCCCTTGGAGTCACCCTGGGCGATGCCGCCGCGCCATTCGGCCGGGCCAGCGACGTCGAACCTCACCAGGTCCAGGGCGGTCGGCACGCGGCGGCCCTGGGCGTCCACCGCCTCGACGTCGACCAGGGCGAGGTCGGCGGCGTCGGCCCGCCAGCCGAACGGCCCGACGCGCGGCGTCAGGCGCAGGGCGACGGCCGGGCCGGTGGTGACGCGCTCGTCCGAGGACACGACCTTGCCGGCGGCGTCGCGACCGACCGCGCGCAAGATCCCCGGCGCCCAGGCCACGGCCTTGAAGGTGAACAGGAAGCCGTCCGACTTCACGCCCCGCCCCAGCGACCGGCCGTTCAGCAGCAGCTCGACGCTGTCGGCGCTGGAGACCACCAGCACGTCCTTGGTCACGCCCGGGGCGTAGTTCCAGTGGCCGATGATGTGGCTGCGCGGCCGCTCGACGTCGACCCAGCCGTCCCACATCACCTGGTGGGCGTAGAAGCCCTCCTTGGGCAGGCGCATGGCGTCGACCTCGCCGCTGCGGCGGTAGTTGTTGTCGCCGCGGAAGTGGGTGTTGCTGTCGGAGAAGATGATGTTGACCCCGCCCGAACTGACCCGGTCGCCGCCGCCGGGCCGCTCGCGCCAGTAGTCGAACCAGCGGCGCACGTCCTCGGCGGCATGGCTGTCCTGGTTGCGGTTGTAGTCGGGGCTGTCGATGTGGAAAGGCGGGGTGAAATCGTCCTGGAACTTCCGCGCCGCCTCGTCGCGCGAATATTCCATGGCCCAGACCGGCTTGGTCCCGCTCTTGTTGATGTACAGCATCTCGCCGCCGTACTCGGCCACCTGGCTGTTCAGCATCTCGCGCGAGCCGATGGCGCGGCCGCCATGCGGGTCGAACTGGTCGCGGACGGCCTTGAGTTCGGCCATGTGGGCGTCGCTGATGTTCTCGTTGCCGCCCTCGTAGAACAGGATCGAGGGGTTGTTGCGGAAGCGGACGATGGCGTCGCGCATCACCTCGACCCGCTGCTCCCAGCGGCGACCCGTGACGTCGCTCTCGGCGTCGCCGGCCGGCATGGCCTGGGGCAGGCCCACGCGGTCGGCCGACTCCACGTCCTGGGCGGCGGGCGTGATGTGCATCCAGCGCACCAGGTCGCCGCCGCTCTCGACCATAAGGGCGTTGGAAAAGTCGCTGATCCACGGTGGGATGTCGGTCCCCAGGGCCGGCCACTCGTTGCTGGTGCGCTGGGCGTAGCCGTGCACCTGCAGGACCCGGTCGTTGAGGAAGATCATGCCGTTCCTGAACGCCGTCTTGCGGAACCCCGTGCGGGTGACGACCGCGTCGACGCTGACGCCGTCCTCCACCAGCTCGGTGGTCACGGCGTAGAGATAGCCGTAGCCCCAGCTCCAGAACTTCAGGCCCTTCAGGGGCGCCTCGGCCGAGACCGTGCGGGTCTCGCCAGCGGCCAGGGTAACCGTGGGGCCATCGAAAGCCCCGGCCGGCTTGCCGTCGACGTCGCGCAGGGTCACGCGGTAGCGGAAGGCGCGTGGCCGGTCGGACTCGTTGCGCACCTGGGACTCGGCGTGGACCGTCGCCATCCCGCCCCTGATGTCGAACCCATCGGCCCAGACATAGACGCCGGTCGTACCCAGGCTGGAATACAGCGGCAGGGTCTGGTGCAGGCTTCCGGTCAGGACCAGACGCACCGCCCGGTGGATTCCGCCGTAATTGACGTTGAAATTGTTGTTGTTCCACTGGAAGGCGCTGCCGGTGGCGCGCTCCTTGTACTTCCAGTCGCTGTCGACCCGCACGGCCACCACATTGACGAACGGCGCGGGCTTCAGCGCCTGGGTGGCGTCGACGCCGAAGGCCGTGACGCCGTTCTCGTGGCCGCCGACCAGGACGCCGTTCACATAGACGTCGCCCGCCTGGCGCACGCCTTCGAAGGCGATGAGGGCCTTGCCCCCGACCGCCGGCCCGGCGTCGGACGGCAGGACGAGGCGCTTGCGATACCAGGTGATCCCGCCCTTCAGGTCGTGGATGTCGACCTTGAAGGCCTCGTCCTCGTTCCAGGCGCGCGGCAGGGTGACGGGCTTCCAGGCGGCGTCGTCGAACCCGGGCTGCTCGGCCCCGGCGATCTCGCCGGTCGCCATGCGCCAGCCGTCGTTGAAGGGGCGGTCGATCCGGGAGGCGGCGGTCGCCATGCCGACAAGACCGAGAGACAGGCAGAGCGCCGCGCACAGCCAGCCCAGCATCGAGCCCGAAAGGATGCGTCGCATCGTGCTGCCTCCGAAATTGGCCAGACCACTTCAGGTCTTTCGCCACCTGTGGCTTGACATCCCGGCGCCTGTCAAGGCATTCTCATCATATCGGATGGTGTTCCGCATTGTGGGACGCCGGACGTAGGTTCTGGACTTCTGTCCATTCCTCCTCACACGCGCACTCGCCCGTTCTTCCCCCATCCGGGCTAGCGGAGCGCCTTGTCGGCGCTCCGCTTTTCTTCCCCTTTTGGCGCTTCCGCCGACCCGGCGGACCGGTGAACGCGATCTACCGCCCCGGACAGCGCGGAGCGCCGAGGAGCG
>Ga0209758_1001458_pt1 | contig 27774 bp, 18 predicted proteins | sample AraplaMF_Col_mMF_FD_184258 | JGI IMG/M metagenome (GOLD analysis project Ga0209758, IMG submission 184258) | Arabidopsis root microbial communities from the University of North Carolina, USA - plate scrape MF_Col_mMF (SPAdes) (version 2) | ecosystem: Host-associated > Plants > Roots > Endosphere...
TCGGATTTGGAGACAAAGTTATGGGTATCTTCGATGCAATGAACACCTCGGTGGGTGGCCTGCAGGCGCAGTCCTACGCGCTGCAGAACATTTCCGGCAACATCGCGAACTCATCCACCACCGGTTACAAGGGCATCGGCACCAGCTTCGTCGATCTCATTCCCGACTCCTCGGTTCCGAGCAAGCAGGTCGCGGGCGGCGTGACGGCCAACGCCAAGGCCACCATCACCACGCAAGGCACGATCTCCGGCTCCACCGTCGCCACCAACATGGCGATCACCGGCGACGGCTTCTTCTCGATCCAGAAGGCGACCGGCATCGTCGACAACGTGCCAGTGTTCAGCGGCGTCACCTATTACACCCGCCGCGGCGACTTCCAGCTCAATGCCAACGGCAACCTCGTCAACGGCGCCGGCTATTATTTGATGGGCGTCACGGTCGACCCCAAGACCGGCAACCCGACCGGCAACGTGGCGAACGTCCTCAAATTCCAGAACAACTTCATTCCCGCCCAGGCCACCACTTCGATCCAGTACGCCGCGAACCTTCCGACGCAGCCGAACACGGCGGCGAGCTCGACCGCCGCGACCGGGACGCTGCTGGCGGCCGGCGGCCTCAACCCATCGGATTTCGCCGCCAACCCGCTACCGGTCGGCACGCCGCCCGCGCCCTACACCAACAACACCGCTTCGGGTGCCGCGGCCACGGGCAACCTCCGCTCGCCCTATTCGTCGACGACGAACACCGGATCGGTCGCTCTTCAGAACAATTCGTCGGCGGTGGCATCGACGACGACATCGCTGGATAATACCGTCGGCACGCATCTCGCATCGAGCATCCTCACCGCGTTGAGCGGTCAGACGCTGACCATCAACGGCAGCAACACGATCACCTTCAACGCCGGCAACACCGTCACGCTCGGCACCAACTCGACCATCGGTCTGGGCGCCGGCACGCCTGCGACGGTCCAGGACATTCTGACCGCAATTCAGAACGCGGCCGGCCCCGGCGTCACCGCGTCCCTCAACGCGAGCGGCAACATCGTGATCTCGAGCGGCACCACCACGGACGTGGCGGTGAACAGCGGCACCGCGGCCACGGCGCTCGGTATCACCAGCGTGACGCGCGGCGGCAACGTGCTGTCATCGCCTGCGATCTCCGGGGCGACGCTGTTGAGCGGCAGCGCGACGGCCGGCGGCGCCCAGGTTCTCTCCTCGGGTTTTTCGGCGGGCCCGCCTGCCGACACCATCACCGTCAACGGCCAGACGCTGACATTCATGGCTTCGGGCGCGAGCGGTCCGAACCAGATCAACGTCACCGACAACATCACGACTCTGCTCAGCAAGATCGATGCGCTCTCCGGCGCCACCGGCTCGTCCGTCAGCACCAGCGGCGTGATCACGTTGAACACGGGCACCGTGTCCAACCTGTCGGTGTCCAGCTCCAACAGCGCGGCCTTCGCCGCGCTCGGCTTTACCTCCACCATCACCAAGAACCGTAACGGCGGCGGCACCGCGGGCACCGGCGGCGTGATCGGCAACGACATCGCGACCTTCACCAAGGAGTCGATCAGCGGCGGCGCGGTGACGGCCTACAACGCGGCCGGCACGCCGGTGAACCTGCAATTGCGCTGGGCCAAGACCGACAGTGCCTCGCTGGGCGCAGGCCACACCGACAGCTGGAATTTGTTCTACCAGACCGATCCGAATGCGACCGGCACCACGGTCGGCTGGGTCAATACGGGGCAGGCCTTCACCTTCGCTTCCGACGGCTCGTTGACCACGCCGAGCGGCTCCGGCATCACCATCAACAATGTCAGCGTCAGCGGCCAGTCGCTCGGCTCCGTCGCCTTCAACATCTCGAGCGGCGGCCTGACGCAATATGCCAGCACGTCGGGCGCCGTGACCATCAACACCATCACGCAGAACGGCTACGCCGCGGGCCAGTTGCGGTCGGTCGCGGTCAACAACAGCGGCCTCGTGGTCGGCACCTTCTCGAACGGCCAGAACCTCAACCTCGCCCAAGTCTCGCTGTCGCACTTCAACGGCACCAACTATTTGAAGGCGATGGATGGTGGCGCATATGCAGCGACCGAACAGTCTGGCGCCGCGATCGACGGCGCATCGGGAAGCATCAGCGGCTCTTCGCTGGAAGGCTCCAACACCGACATCGCCGACGAATTCACCAAGCTGATCGTGACCCAGCAGGCCTATTCGGCCAACACCAAGGTGATCACGACCGCGAATTCGATGGTGCAGGACCTTCTGAACGTGTTGCGCTGATCGGCGCGTAACGTAACCAAAGGCGGCTAGTCACATGGGTTTGAGTTCAGCCCTCGCCAGCGCGATGAGCGGTCTGCGTGCCAACCAGGCCGCGCTCTCGATCGTCTCCTCGAACGTCGCGAATTCGCAGACGCCGGGTTACGTCGTCCAGAGCCCGAACCAGATCGAGGTCTCCACCGGCGATTTCGGCTCGACGGCGATGACGACCGGCGTCAGCCGGGAGCTCGACACCTTCGTGCTGAACCAGCTGCGCACGGAGACCGGCGGCGGCGGTTACGCCGACCAGATGGCCAACATCCTGAAGCAGCTTCAGAGTGTCTATGGCACGCCCGGCAACAGCGGCACGCTCGAAACCGCGCTGAACAACTTCACCACGGCGCTGCAGGCGCTGTCGACCAGCTCGGGCGCGTCGTCGGCGCAAACGGTTGCCATCGGCGCGGCGCAGGCGCTCGCCACGCAGCTCAACGTCACCACCAAGGGCATCCAGTCGCTGCGCTCCAACGTCGAGCAGGATCTCGGCACCTCGGCGCAGGCCGCGAACGCTGCCATGCAGCAGGTCGCGACCATCAATTCCAAGCTGCAGGGCCTGTCGGCCAACGACCCCTCGGCCGCGACGCTGATGGACCAGCGCGACCAGGCCATCAACACGCTGTCGAAATATGTCGACGTCCGCGTCACCACCGACGGATCGAACCAGGCCAACCTCTACACCACGACGGGCATCCAGCTGGTCGGTGCCGGGCTCGCCTCGCAATTCACTTTTGCTTCCGCCGGCGCGATGTCCGCGACCTCGCTCTACAACATCGATCCGGCCAAGTCGGGCGTCGGCGCGCTCAACATCGTGCTGCCGAACGGCTCGAAGGTCGACGTCGTCGCCAACAACGTGGTCTCGTCGGGCCAGATCGCGGCCGATCTGAAGCTGCGCGACCAGACGCTGGTGCAGGCCCAGAACCAGATCGACCAGCTCGCCGCGACGATGTCGAGCGCATTGTCCGACAAGACCACGGCCGGCAGCGCCGTCTCGGGTCCGCCCGCCGGCTTCGACATCGACCTCGGCGGTGCGTTGCCGGGCAACACCGCCACCTTCACTTACACCGACACGGCCACCAACACCCAGCGCCAGATCACGTTGGTGAACGTGACCGACCCGGCGGCGTTGCCGCTGCAGAATGCGACCAACGCCAACCCGATGCAGATCGGCGTGAACTTTTCCGGCGGCATGGGCGCGATCGCCTCGGCGCTCAACACCGCGCTTTCGACCTCGCACCTCAGCTTCTCCGCGGCGCCAGCGCCGGCGAGCGCCACGACGCTGCGGATCACGGACGACAATTCCGGGCTCGCCAAGGTCAATTCGGCCTCGATCAGCAAGACGATCTCGTCGCTGACCTCGGGCAGTCCGCAACTGGCCGTGTTCACCGACGGCGGGCAGGCGCTCTACACCGGCGCGATCACGTCGTCGGGCTCGCAGCTGACCGGCCTCGCCGGACGCATCAAGGTGAACACGCAGCTGGCCGCCGACCCGACCAGGATGTCGGTCTACAGCACGTCGCCAGTGACGCCCGCGGGCGACACCACGCGTTCGGACTATCTCTACGCGCAGCTCACCTCGGCGGTATTCTCCTATTCGCCAACGACCGGCCTCGGCTCGGCCAACCAGCCCTTCAGCGGCAGCGTCTCGAACTATTTGCAGCAGTTCCTGAGCATCCAGGCCAACGCCTCGACCCAGGCCACCCAGCTCCAGCAGGGCCAGAGCGTCGTGGTCTCGACGCTGCAGGCCAAGTTCGACTCGACCGCTAAGGTCAACCTCGACTCCGAGATGTCGAACCTGATCCAGCTCCAGAATGCCTATGCCGCCAACGCTCACGTCATGTCGGTGGTGCAGAGCATGATGAACACGTTGATCCAGGCTCAAGTGTAAGCAGTAACAGGGCTCTGAAACATGTCGATCAGCAGCATCAACTACTCCTCGTCGGTTCTCGGCGCGCAGATCCGCAACATCAATCAGCAGCTCACCGATCTGTCGACGCAGCTCTCGACCGGCAAGCTGTCGCAGAACTATTCCGGGATGGGCACCAACGAGGGCTTTGCGATCGCGGGGCGCGCGCAGCTCTCCAACATCGCCGCCTATACCGACACCATCACCAACGTCAATGTCAGCATCAACCTCGCCAACACCGCGTTGCAGTCGCTGACCAAGATCCGCAGCACGGTACAGACGGGCGCCGCCAATACCGCGCAGGATCTCAACGTCAACGGCCAGACGATCGCGCAGAACACCGCCGCCGCCCAGTTCGGCTCGATGGTCGGCGTGCTCAACACGCAGACGGGCAACCGCTATCTGTTCTCCGGAACTGCCGTCAACACGCAGTCGGTCGCGAATGCCGGCGACATCATCAACGGCACGACCACCCAGGCGGGCTTCAAGACCGTGATGGCGGAGCGCCAGGCCGCCGATCTCGGCGCTGGCGGCACGGGCCGTCTGGTGCAGACGCAGCCGACGCCGAGCTCGATCCAGGTCTCCGAAGACGTCGCGGGCTCACCGTTCGGCCTCAAGCTTAAGGCGGTGTCCTCGACGCTGACGGGCGCGACCGTCACCGGCCCGAGCGGCTCGCCGGTGTCGTTCTCGGTCGACCTCAACGGCGTCAACCCGAGCAATGGCGACAAGCTCAGCGTTCAGTTCACGCTGCCGGACGGCACGACCGAGCAGATCGACCTGACCGCATCCACGGCGACGCCGACGCCGCTCGGCAGCTTCGCGATCGATGCGAGCACCCCGGTCAACCCGACCAACACCGCGAACAACCTCAACACGGCGCTGAACACCGCGATCACCAAGCTCGCCAACACCTCGCTGGTGGCGGCCTCCGCGATCGTCGCCGGCGACAATTTCTTCAACACCGCCAGCTCTGCGATCGGCACGCCGGTCAACAACCAGGCGGCGCCGCCGGCACCCGTCAGCGGCGCGACGGCACTGTCCGGGGCTAGCCCCTCGGATTCGATCTCGCCGGGCTTCGTCGCCGGCGACACCATCACCGTCAACGGCACCACGCTGACCTTCGTGGCCTCGGGCGCGACCGGCAACCAGCTCAATGTCGGCGACAGCATCCAGACGCTGATGAGCAAGATCGACCAGATCACGGGGACCTCGAAGCCGTCGACAATCCACGGCGGCTCGATCACGATCAACACCGACGATGCGGCCAGCCTGAATATCACCAGCTCGAATACGGGGGCGCTGGGCTCGCTTGGTTTTGCCTCGACACCCGTGACCGCCACGCAGCCGCCGCTGCGCGTCGGGACCTCGCCGGCGAGCTCGGCGACGACGCTGGTCAACGGCTCGGCCACCACCGTGAAATGGTACCAGGGCAATGACGGGCCCGGCTCGGCGCGCTCCACCGCGATGGCGCGGGTCGACGATTCCGTCGCGGTGCAATATGGCGCCCAGGCCAATGAGGATGCGATTCGTCGGCAATTGCAGTCGATCGCGGTGTTCGGGACCTTCTCGACCTCGCCGACCGGCCAGTATTCGGGCGGTCAGGTCTCCGCGCTGAGCCAGCGGGTGACGCAGGCGCTGACGCAGCAGCCCGGCCAGCAGCGCATCGAGGACATCCAGACCGACATCGCGATGGCCCAGAACACGATGAAGGATGCGAGCACGCGCCAGACCCAGGCCAAGGCGCAGCTCCAGACCATCATCGACCAGGCTGAATCGGCTTCGCCGGACCAGGTCGCGAGCGAGATCCTGGCGCTGCAGAACGCGCTGCAGGCGTCCTACCAGGTGACCTCGAACCTGGCGCAGCTCTCGCTCGTCAAGTTCCTGTAAGGCTGCGTTAAGACGCCGTTAACCATGCCTCTTTACCTCTTGGTGAGGATTGGAGCGGGGCGGAGCTGCCGATGTCGGACAAGATGCAACTGGTGGTGGCGACGCCGTGTTTCGGCGGGCAGGTGTCGAGCATCTATGCGAGCTCGATCTTCGCGCTGCAGCGCGCCGTGCACGGCATGTCCAATCTCGAGCTCAAGGTGCTGCTGCGGGACGGCGACGCGCTGATCACCCGCGCGCGGGCCAATCTGGTCGCGATGTTCCTGGACGATCCCAATGCGACCCATTTCCTGTTCGTCGACGCCGACATCGGCTTCAAGCCGGAGCAGGTGTTCCGGCTGATCGAATGCGGCGCCGACGTCGTCGCCGGCTGCTATCCGATCAAGCGGGTCAACTGGGACAAGGCGGCGCGGGCGATCCAGTCCGGCCGGGCCGACGTGCCGGCCGCTTCGCTGGACTACGTGCTGGAGATCGAGGATCCCGACCGCATCGTCGTGGTCAACGGCTTTACCCGCGTGCGCTGGGCGGGCACTGGCTTCCTGATGATACGGCGTCATGTGCTGGAGGCGATGTGCCGCCATCCGGACTATGCGAGCCTGCAGTTCTTCCGCGAGCACTCGCACGATACGCTGGTCGCCAGCCAGAACCGCTTTGCGCTGTTCGAATGCATGATCGATCCGGCGACCGGCACATATCTTTCCGAGGACTTCGCCTTCTGCAAGCGCTGGACCGATATCGGCGGTGAGATCTGGGCCGATATCCAGAGCTCGCTCGATCACGTCGGGCCGTCGGTGTTCCGCGGCGATATCGCCTCGCAGTTCGCAGCCGCGCCCGCGTCGGCGGCAGATGCCGCGGCGTGAGCCTGCCGGGATGAGCACCGGCGCGTCCCGCCTGTCGGACCCGGACCGCGCCTCCGACGGTTCGCGTTACCGCCTGCGCGATCTCTTCACACCATTGGACACACTGCTCGTCTCCGGCGGAGATCCGCGGCTGGCGCTCGATCCGACCGACCGCGTCAATGGCTATGGCTGCGCTGCCGCGCCGGAGCCGGAGATCTGGAATTTCGCTTCCTCGACGGCATCGACGATCTCGCAAGCGGCCTATGACCGTGCCACGCTGGCGCGCGAAGAGCTGATGCACAAATGCCTGTTCGACGAGGTCGAGATCGCCTTCGATGCGCGCTGCGAGGACATGCGGGACGAACTGCGCGGCCATCTCCAGCTTCCGCCGCGCGTCGACGTCGTGTTCTCGCCCTCCGGCACGGATTCCCAGCTCCACGCTTTGTTCCTGGCGCGTGCGGTGCTCGGGGCGCCGCCGGTGACGATCGTGGTCGGCGCCGACCAGACTGGAAGCGGGACGATCCATACCGCCCGCGGGCATCATTTCAGCTCCATGACGGCGAGCGGCTTTGCGGTTCGCAAGGACGGTGCGGTCGCAGGGCTCGCCGGCGCCAGCCTGCCGTTGCCGCTGCTCGAGACCGCGCCCGGAATTGCGATGCGTGCGGACGCCGATGCAGCGGTGCTGCATGCGGTCGAGACCACGATCGCGCAGGGCGCGCCGGTGCTGCTCCAGATCTTGGATGCCTCGAAGCTCGGCTGGCGAGCACCGAGCGCGGCCTGCCTCGATGAGATCGCGCGGCGCTGGCCGCGCAAGGTCCAGATCGTCGTCGACGCCTGTCAGGCCCGGCTCGGCCGCCGCCGGCTGCGCTCTTATCTCGACCGCGGCTACATGGTGCTGATGTCAGGCTCGAAGTTTTTCGGTGGGCCCGCCTTCAGCGGCGCGCTGCTGGTGCCGAAGGGCCTGTCGCGATCGCTCGACCGCGTCGAGGGGATCGCGGCCGGCATCTTCGACTATGCCGGCCGTTGCGATTGGCCGATGGGCTGGACGGCGCTGCGTTCGCGCTTCGACCGGCGGCCGAATTTCGGTCAATGGCTGCGCTGGGAGGCGGCGCTCGCCGAGATCGGCAGCTATTACGCCGTGCCGGGAGCTTTCCGCGCCAGGGTACTGGCCGAACTTGCCGCCGGCATCGACAGCATGATCGCGTTGTCGCCTTCGCTTCGCGCCGTTCCCGCGACCAGGACGGCCGGCATGGATGACGAGGAATTTGCACAAACCACGATCTTTCCGTTCATGCTGCTGCGCGACGGCAAACCGGTTTCGACCGCCGAGACCAGCGCCGTTCATCGGGCGATGGCGCGTGACATGAACGAGGAGATCAGTGGCAGCGCGGCGGACCGGCAGGTCGCCGCGCTGCGCTGCCTGATCGGCCAGCCGGTCCGTTTGGAGCGGCAGGACGAGGCCGCGCAGGCCGTGCTGCGCCTCTGCGTCGGCGCCCGGCTCGTGACCGAGGCCTGGTCGCCTGATACGGCCGAGGCGCAACGCAATGTGCAGCGCCTGCTCGATCGCATCGCCCATGTCCTGGTAAAGATCGAGCTCCTGCTTGACCGTGGCGCAGTTGCGGCCGGGCCGGTAAACTCCGCGTTCGAGGTGTGAGATGCAGCATCCGGTTTCCGCGCCGCTTCGCATGACTGCTGCGAACTATGCCGATCGCATCGGCTTTGCGCAGCTGACGCGCCGGGCCTTCGAAGGTGTCGACCTGCATCCGTTGCGCGACCAGATGCTGGCGCGGATCGCGGCGGGGACCGCGCTGGCGGGCGAAGCGCTGGATCTGTCGTTGATCACCCAGCTTCTCGGCGACAAGGATCAGGGGCTCGCGATCCAGTCGGAGGTGCTCTCCTTCCATCAATTGTTTCGCACGCCGAGCGCTGCTTCGAAACCGGGCCTGCGCGTGCTCGCGCTGGCCGCCGACATCGACATGGGCGGCAACACGCCGATCGATTTTCTGCTCGAAGGCTCCGACATCGAGCTGTTGACGCTCTACGTGGTGAAGGGCGTTGGCCTGCCGGAGAATCTGCCCGAGCATGACGTTGCCATCGTGGTCGCCTCCGACTCCGAGGAATGCCGTGAGGCGCTCGCCTTGATCGAGAAGGCCGCGCCGCACTGGCCGCGGCCGCTGCTCAATCGTCCCGATCGTATCGGCAATCTCGATCGCGACAAGCTGCACCGGCTGCTCGCCGGCGTCCCGGGCCTCGACATTCCCGCGACCATCCACGCGACTCGCGCGCAATTGTCTGATCTCTCCAAAGGACAGATCGCGGGCCGGGACATTGCGGATGAATTGCGCTTTCCGATGATCGCGCGGCCGCGCGGCTCGCATGCCGGCGTCGGGCTCGTCAAGCTCGACGATGTGGCGGCACTCGCAGCCTATCTTTCCGAACGGGACGAGCAGGATTTCTTCGTCGCGCGCTTCGTCGACTATGTGAACGCGGATGGGCTTTATCGCAAATATCGTCTCGCGATGGTCGACGGCAAAGCCTACGCCTGCCACATGGCGATCGCCGACCGCTGGGATATCTGGTATCTCAACGCCTACATGGCGTTCAGCGAGGAGAAGCGCGCGGAAGAGGCGCTCTTCATGCGCGACTTCGATCATGCCTTCGCGGCGCGTCACAAGCGCGCGCTCGACGAGATGAGCCACCGCGTCGGCCTCGATTATTTCATCGTCGATTGCGCCGAAAACCAGCAGGGCGAGCTGCTGGTGTTCGAAGCCGACAACACCGCCGTCGTGCACAACATGGATTCGCCGGACGTGTTTCCGTACAAGCCGCCGCAGATGCGCAAGATCTTCGCGGCGTTCTCGGCGATGCTGTCGCGGCATGCAAGAGCCGGCGAGGGGAGTGCAACATGAACGAGATCATCCGCAACGCGCCAAGCACCACTGCGCACGCTTCGCTCGACCCGGAGGACTGGAACGCATTTCGCGCGCTCGCCCATCGCATGCTGGACGAGACGATCGACGGCATCGCCAATGTTCGGACGCGTCCCGTCTGGCAGCCGATCCCTGACGACGTCCGCGCTTCATTCAAGGCCGACGTGCCGCGCGAGGCGAGCGACCTCGCTGAGGTCTATCGCGAGTTCGCCGAGCACGTCGCGCCCTATGCGACCGGCAACGTCCATCCCGGCTTCATGGGATGGGTGCATGGCGGCGGCACCGCGGTCGGCATGCTTGCGGAGATGCTCGCAGCCGGCCTCAACGCCAATCTCGGTGGGCGCGACCACATGCCGATCGAGGTCGAGCGCCAGGTCGTCGACTGGATGCGCCGCCTGTTCGCTTTTCCGGACAGCGCGAGCGGCATCTTCGTCACGGGCACGTCGATGGCCAATCTGATGGCGGTGCTGGTGGCGCGCAGCGCTGCGCTCGGCACGCTGGCGCGGCAATACGGCATCGGCAATGACGGCGCGCTGCTCACGGCCTATACGTCGCAGGCCGCGCATGGCTGTGTCTCCAGGGCCATGGACATTGCCGGGCTCGGCACCGATGCGTTGCGCAAGATCGGCGTCGATGCCGATCATCGCATCGACGTCGCCGCGCTGCGCGCGCAGATCGCCGTCGATCGTGAGGTCGGCTTCAAGCCGTTCATGGTCGTCGCGTCTGCCGGCACGGTGGACATTGGTGCGATCGACGATCTCAAGGCCATTGCACAGCTGTGCCGCGAGGAGGGAATCTGGTTTCACGTCGACGGTGCTTTCGGCGCGCTCGCGATCTTCTCGCCCGAGCTCGCGCCGCTGCTCGGCGGTATCGAGCTCGCCGATTCCATTGCGCTCGATTTCCACAAATGGGGGCAGGTGCCCTATGATGCCGGCTTCCTGCTGGTGCGCGACGGCGAGCAGCATCGGCAGGCCTTCGCGCAGCCCGCGGCCTATCTGCGCCGCGAGGCGAGAGGCCTTGCGGCGGGGGCGGTCTGGCCCTGCGATCTCGGCCCCGATCTGTCGCGCGGCTTCCGTGCGCTGAAGACGTGGTTCACGCTGAAGACGTTCGGCACCGACCGGCTCGGGGCGACGATCGCGCGAAGCTGCGCGTTGGCGAAGTATCTCGAAACGCGCGTGCTGGCCGAACCTCGGCTGGAGTTGCTGGCGCCGGTCAACCTCAACATCGTCTGCTTCCGCTACCGTGCCGATGATGCGACCAACCGCGAGATCGTGGCCGACATCCAGGAATCCGGCATCGCGGCGCCGTCCAGCACGATTCTGAACGACAAGTTTGCGATCCGTGCCGCGATCGTCAATCACCGCACGGAGGAGGCGGACATCGATGCGCTGGTCGCGGCCGTGCTGGAGTTCGGCGGACGGCGGTGCGGCGATGGCGTGATCGAGGTCGAGGCGCCGCCGCTCGCGGCGCACTAGAACTGGTGCGTCCCTGAAACGACAACGGCCCCGGAGATGATCCGGGGCCGTCGTCGTCTGCGGGACTATGTCGTTGGTCAGGCGGCGGAGCTCACGTCGTCCTTGTCCGCGTCCGTCTTGGGATGGGTGGCCTCGAACTGGCTCCGCAGCTTCTCTTCATAGGCGATCAGCTTGCGGGCATCCTTCAGCGCCCGGTAGAGGTCGCCGTTCAAGATGTTGTTGTTGATGGCCTCGATGATCGGCCAGGCGCTGGGCACCGCGGTGACGATGTCACGCACGAGGTTGAAGTAGGTGCCGTGCTGTGTCTGCGGATCCGGCGAGATGTACATGAGCTGCACGGCGAGATAGACGAGCTTGGCCGGCGTATCGGCGGTCTCCGGCGTGAGGATGTCGCGCTCGCGCAGGATCGGCACGTTGTCGCCGTCGATCAGGAGGCGAGCGCGCTGGTCCGTGTTGGTAATCACGCAGTTACCGACGATGATACGTTCGTGCGGTCTGAGCTCGACCTTGAGGGCCATGCCTGTTCTCCATCAACGCTTTCGTAACCGAGCGTTCGTTGCGGCCTCTGAAGACGTGATTCTCGCTCGCAATTAGTTAACGAGCTGTAAATCCGCACCATTTGCGCTGAAAAACTCAATGTTTTCAACGGCGGATTCGTGTGGCGGCGCAACGATGCGGGGCGCCTCTTTGGTCGAATCACGCGCGCCCCGGCAAAAGCGCGGGTTTCATTTCATGTTTCGTTAGAGGTCTCGGCGCCACGGTCCGCCGTCGCTGGATCACTCGCGATCCAAGCAGACGTGTAACAGTAGCGTCGTTTACCAGAAAGGTAACAGAGTTATGTCAGGCATCGTCCTCTCCGCATCGGTTCGCCAGAACCTGCTCTCCCTCCAGTCCACCGCTGATCTTCTCGCCACCACGCAGAACCGTCTGTCGACCGGCAAGAGCGTCAACTCGGCCCTGGACAATCCCACCAACTTCTTCACCGCCCAGTCGCTCGACAACCGCGCCAGCGACATCAACAACCTGCTCGACGGCATTGCCAACGGCGTGCAAGTGCTGCAGGCCGCCAACACCGGCATCACCTCGCTGCAGAAGCTGATCGACAGCGCCAAGTCGATCGCCAACCAGGCACTGCAGACCACGGTCGGTTACTCCACCAAGTCCAACGTCTCCGCCACCATCGCCGGTGCGACGGCCGCTGACCTGCGCGGCACGACGAGCTATGCCAGCGCCACCGCATCCAGCAACGTGCTCTATAGCGGCGCGGCCGGCGGCACCACCGCAGCGACCGGCACCACGACGCTCGGCGCTTCCATCGGCGTCTTCGCGAGCACTGGCGCAACGACCGGCGCCGGCGGTACCACGACGTTGGAAGGCACCATCACCCTGATCGCCACCAACGGCACGAGCGCCAGCGGCCTGGCCGGCAACGCCCAGCCCGCCGACGGCGACACCCTGACCGTGAACGGCAAGACCATCACCTTCCGCAGCGGCACCGCGCCGGCGTCGACCGGTGTTCCCTCCGGTTCGGGCGTCAGCGGCCATCTCGTCACCGATGGCAGCGGCAACACCACCGTCTATCTCGGAAGCACCGGCGCGCCGGCATCGCTTGCGACCGTCGACGATCTGTTGAGTGCGATCGATCTGGCCAGCGGGGTCAGGACGGTGTCGATCACGTCGGGCGCTGCGTCGATCACCTTTAGCGCCAGCCAGCCCGGTGGTGCTGCCGGCGTGTCGACCGTCGCCGGCGGTGCCGTCACGCTGAGGAGCTCGACGGGTGCGGATCTGAGCATCACCGGCAAGGCCGACCTGCTCAAGGCCCTCACCTTGACGAACTCTGTGGGCGGCGGCAATGCCACGGTCAACGTCAACCGGACCACGAGCGCAGCCTCGCTGGGTGCGGAGATCGCGGATGGCTCGACGTTGAACGTCGACGGTCACGTCATCACCTTCAAGAACGCGCCGATCCCGGGTTCGACCGGTGCTCCGAGCGTTCCGAGCGGTTATGGCACGAGCGGCAACGTCCTCACCGACGGCGCCGGCAACTCGACGGTCTACCTGCAGGCCGGCACGGTCAATGACGTCTTGAAGGCGATCGACCTTGCCACCGGCGTGCAGACCGCGACGATCAACGCCAACGGCACCGCGACGCTTGCGACGGCCACCGGCCAGACCAACTCGTCGATCAACGCTTCCGGTGCGCTCAAGCTCTCGACCGGCGTCAATGCCGATCTGTCGATCACCGGCACCGGTAACGCGCTGAACGTGCTCGGCCTCGCCGGCAACACCGGAACCTCGACCGCCTTCACCGCGGCTCGTACCTCCGGCATCGGCGGCATCAGCGGCAAGACCCTGACCTTCTCCTCCTTCAACGGCGGCACCGCGGTTGACGTCACCTTCGGCGACGGCACCAACGGCACGGTCAAGACGCTCGATCAGCTCAACACCAAGCTGCAGGCCAACAACCTGTCCGCAACGATCGACGCCAACGGCCTGCTGACGGTCTCGACCACCAACGACTACGCGTCCTCGACCATCGGATCGAGCGCGGCGGGTGGTGCGATCGGCGGTACGCTCACTTCGGCGCTGACGTTCTCGACGGCTTCCAGCCCCGTCCAGGACACGGTTGCCCAGACCTCCCGTGCCAACCTGGTCTCCCAGTACAACAACATCCTGAACCAGATCGACACGACCTCGCAGGACTCCTCGTTCAACGGTGTCAACCTGTTGAACGGCGACCAGCTCAAGCTGGTGTTCGACGAGACCGGCAAGTCGAACCTGAGCATCACGGGTGTGACCTACAACTCCAAGGGTCTGGGCCTTGCCGCGCTGACCAGCGGTGTCGACTTCATCGACAACTCCGCGACCAACAAGGTGCTGTCGAACCTGAACGCCGCGTCGAGCACGCTGCGCTCGGAGGCCTCGAGCCTCGGTTCGAACCTCTCGGTGGTGCAGGTTCGTCAGGACTTCAACAAGAGCCTGATCAACGTGCTGCAGACCGGCTCGTCGAACCTGACGCTGGCCGACACCAACACCGAAGCGGCCAACAGCCAGGCGCTGTCGACCCGCCAGTCGATCGCGGTCTCCGCGCTGTCGCTGGCCAACCAGTCGCAGCAGAGCGTGCTGCAGCTGCTCCGCTAAGTCGCGGACGACATCGCAAGCAAGATCCGGCGGCGGGGCTTCGGCCCCGCCGCTTTCTTTTTGCGTCGGCATCGGGATGCCGTTTGGCAATCTCGAATGATGCGTTCGAGTCCAGCGAATTGCTCACTCTGAGTTATGGTTGACAAGTGGCAAACGCGTCGCCGCTGCACCAAAAAACATCATGTGATCATGACGATACGACGAGGCGCGGTCCGGCTCCGATTGCGCACATGGTGAATCCGCGGAGGGACTGGAGCGACACGCTTCATGCTTTGTTAGCCCACAACGTTCACCGTCCCGGCATCGATTAATCCTAATCGAAGTTTTTGTTGCGTTGCGTACCAGAAGGGTAACACTCAATGTCCGGTATCGTTCTCTCTTCGTCGGTTCGTCAGAACCTGCTTTCTCTCCAGTCCACCGCTGATCTTCTCGCCACCACTCAGAGCCGCCTTTCGACCGGCAAGAGCGTCAACTCGGCTCTGGACAATCCCACCAACTTCTTCACCGCCCAGTCGCTCGACAACCGCGCCAGCGACATCAACAACCTGCTCGACGGCATCGCCAACGGCGTGCAGGTGCTGCAGGCTGCCAACACCGGCATCACCTCGCTGCAGAAGCTGATCGACAGCGCCAAGTCGATCGCCAACCAGGCGCTGCAGACCACGGTCGGTTACTCCACCAAGTCCAACGTCTCCACCACGATCTCGGGTGCGACGGCTGCCGACCTGCGCGGCACGACTTCGTTCGCCAGCGCCACCGCATCCAGCAACGTGCTCTATAGCGGCGCGGCCGGAGGCACCACCGCGGCGACCGGCACCACGACGCTCGGCGCTTCCATCGGCGTCTTCGCGAGCACTGGCGCAACGACCGGCGCCGGCGGTACCACGACGTTGGAAGGCACCATCACCCTGATCGCCACCAACGGCACGAGCGCCAGCGGCCTGGCCGGCAACGCCCAGCCCGCCGACGGCGACACCCTGACCGTGAACGGCAAGACCATCACCTTCCGCAGCGGCACCGCGCCGGCGTCGACCGGTGTTCCCTCCGGTTCGGGCGTCAGCGGCCATCTCGTCACCGACGGCAGTGGCAACACCACCGTCTATCTCGGCAGCACCGGCGCGCCGGCATCGCTTGCGACCGTCGACGATCTGTTGAGTGCGATCGATCTGGCCAGCGGCGTGAAGACAGTCTCCATCACGTCGGGCGCTGCGTCGATCACCTTTAGCGCCAGCCAGCCCGGTGGTGCTGCTGGCGTCTCGACCGTCGCCGGTGGTGCCGTCACGCTGAGGAGCTCGACGGGTGCGGATCTGAGCATCACCGGCAAGGCCGACCTGCTCAAGGCTCTCACCCTGACGAACTCTGTGGGCGGCGGCAATGCCACGGTCAACGTCAACCGGACCACGAGCTCCGCCTCGCTGGGTGCGGAGATCGCGGATGGCTCGACGCTGAACGTCGACGGTCACGTCATCACCTTCAAGAACGCGCCGATCCCGGGTTCGACCGGTGCTCCGAGCGTTCCGAGCGGTTATGGTGCGAGCGGCAACGTCCTCACCGACGGCGCCGGCAACTCGACGGTCTACCTGCAGGCCGGCACGGTCAACGACGTCTTGAAGGCGATCGACCTTGCCACCGGCGTGCAGACCGCGACGATCAATGCCAACGGCACCGCGACGCTTGCGACCGCCACCGGCCAGACCAACTCGTCGATCAACGCCTCCGGCCAGCTGAAGATCTCGACCGGCGTCAATGCCGATCTGTCGATCACCGGCACCGGTAACGCGCTGAACGTGCTCGGCTTCGCCGGCAACACCGGAACCTCGACCGCCTTCACCGCGGCGCGCACTTCCGGCGTTGGCGGCCTCACCGGCAAGACTCTGACCTTCTCCTCCTTCAACGGCGGCACGGCGGTCAATGTCACCTTCGGCGACGGCACCAACGGCACGACCAAGACGCTCGATCAGCTCAACACCAAGCTGCAGGCCAACAACCTGACGGCGACGATCGACGCCAACGGTCTGCTGACGGTCTCGACCACCAACGACTACGCGTCCTCGACCATCGGTTCGACCGCGGCGGGTGGTGCGATCGGCGGTACGCTGACGTCGGCGCTGACCTTCTCGACGGCTTCCAGCCCCGTCCAGGACACGGTTGCACAGACCTCCCGTGCCAACCTGGTCAACCAGTACAACAACATCCTCCAGCAGATCGACTCGACCGCCCAGGACTCCTCGTTCAACGGCGTCAACCTGCTGAATGGTGACCAGCTCAAGCTGGTGTTCGACGAGACTGCCAAGTCGAGCCTCAGCATCACCGGCGTGACTTACAACTCCAAGGGTCTGGGCCTTGCCGCGCTGACCGGCGGTGTCGACTTCATCGACAACGCCGCCACCAACAAGGTGCTGACCAACCTGAACTCGGCCTCCAGCACGCTGCGCTCGGAAGCTTCGAGCCTCGGCTCGAACCTGACGATCGTGCAGGTTCGTCAGGACTTCAACAAGAACCTGATCAACGTGCTGCAGACCGGCTCGTCGAACCTGACCCTGGCCGACACCAACGTCGAGGCGGCCAACAGCCAGGCGCTGTCGACCCGCCAGTCGATCGCGGTCTCCGCGCTGTCGCTGGCCAACCAGTCGCAGCAGAGCGTGCTGCAGCTGCTCCGCTAAGTCGCGGACGACATCGCAAGCAAGATCCGGCGGCGGGGCTTCGGCCCCGCCGCTTTCTTTTTGCTGCTGGCCGAAGTTTGGGAAGGAGGAGACGCTCAAAAAGTAACCAGCGGTTATGGTTAATGGAGCGTAAGCGCCAGGAATCGCCAATGATTTCAGGTGGATTCCGAACCGCGTGCGTGCTGTCGGCTCGCTTATGGTGAACCGGCGCTTATGCGGACCGCACGTCTTTCACCCTTTGTTAGCCACGTCACGGCACGCTGGCCACGTCACTCGATCCAGAAGCGATCGAACGAAGACGCGTAAGCCAGAAGGGTAAGAGTCATGTCCGTTGTTCTCTCTGCGTCGGTTCGTCAGAACCTGCTCTCTCTCCAGTCCACCGCCGACCTCCTCGCCACCACACAGAACCGTCTGTCGACCGGCAAGAGCGTCAACTCGGCTCTGGACAATCCCACCAACTTCTTCACCGCCCAGTCGCTCGACAACCGCGCCAGCGACATCAACAACCTGCTCGACAGCATCGCCAACGGCGTGCAGGTGCTGCAGGCCGCCAACACCGGCCTGACCTCGCTGCAGAAGCTGATCGACAGCGCGAAGTCGATCGCCAACCAGGCGCTGCAGACAACGGTCGGCTACTCCACCAAGTCCAACGTCTCCACCACGATCTCGGGTGCGACCGCTGCCGACCTGCGCGGCACGACTTCGTTCGCCAGCGCCACCGCATCCAGCAACGTGCTCTATAGCGGCGCGGCCGGCGGCACCACCGCGGCGACCGGCACCACGACGCTCGGCGCTTCCATTGGCGTCTTCGCGAGCACTGGCGCAACGACCGGCGCCGGCGGTACCACGACGTTGGAAGGCACCATCACCCTGATCGCCACCAACGGCACGAGCGCCAGCGGCCTGGCCGGCAACGCCCAGCCCGCCGATGGCGATACCCTGACCGTCAATGGCAAGACCATCACCTTCCGCGCCGGCACCGCGCCGGCCTCGACTGCTGTTCCCTCCGGTTCGGGCGTCAGCGGCCATCTCGTCACCGACGGCAGCGGCAACACCACCGTCTATCTCGGTAGCACCGGCGCGCCGGCATCGCTTGCGACCGTCGACGATCTGTTGAGTGCGATCGATCTGGCCAGCGGCGTGAAGACAGTCTCCATCACCTCGGGTGCTGCGACGATCACCTTCAGCGCCAGCCAGCCAGGTGGTGCTGCTGGCGTCTCGACCGTCGCTGGCGGCGCCGTCACGCTGAGGAGCTCGACGGGCGCGGATCTGAGCATCACCGGCAAGGCCGACCTGCTCAAGGCACTCACCCTGACGACGTCGACCGGTGCAGGTAACGCTACCCTCGAGGTCCCCCGGACCACGAGCGCGGCCTCGCTGGGTGCGGAGATCGCGGACGGCTCGACCCTGAACGTCGACGGTCACGTCATCACCTTCAAGAACGCGCCGATCCCGGGTTCGACCGGTGCTCCGAGCGTTCCGAGCGGTTATGGTGCGAGCGGCAACGTCCTCACCGACGGCAACGGCAACTCGACGGTCTATCTGCAAGCCGGTACGGTCAATGACGTGCTGAAGGCGATCGACTTGGCCACTGGTGTGCAGACCGCGACGATCAACGCCAACGGCACCGCGACGCTCGCCACCGCAACGGGCCAGTCGAACTCGACGATCAACTCGTCCGGTCAGCTCAAGCTCGCGACCGGCGTTAACGCAGATCTGTCGATCACCGGCACCGGCAACGCGTTGAACGTGTTCGGCCTCGCCGGCAACACTGGCAACGCGACCGCCTTCACCGCGGCGCGCACCTCCGGGATCGGCGGCATCGCCGGCAAGACCTTGACCTTCTCCTCCTTCAACGGCGGCACGGCGGTCAACGTCACCTTCGGCGACGGCACCAACGGCACGGTCAAGACGCTCGATCAGCTCAACACCAAGCTACAGGCCAACAACCTGTCTGCAACGATCGACGCCAACGGCTTGTTGACCATCACCGCGTCCAACGACTACGCGTCCTCGACCATCGGCTCGACGACCGCCGGCGGTGCGATCGGCGGCACGCTAACTTCGGCGCTGACATTCTCGACGGCTTCGAATCCCGTCCAGGATGGCGTCGCCCAGACGGCCCGTGCGAACCTGGTGTCTCAGTACAACAACATCCTGAACCAGATCGACACGACTTCGCAGGACTCCTCGTTCAACGGTGTCAACCTCTTGAACGGCGACCAGCTCAAGCTGGTGTTCGACGAGACCGGCAAGTCGAGCCTGAACATCACCGGCGTGACCTACAACTCGAAGGGTCTCGGCCTCGCCTCGCTGACCGTCGGCGTCGACTTCATCGACAACGCCGCCGCCAACCGGGTGCTGACCAATTTGAACGCCGCGTCGAGCACGCTGCGCTCGGAGGCCTCGAGCCTCGGCTCGAACCTCTCGGTCGTTCAGATCCGTCAGGACTTCAACAAGAACCTGATCAACGTGCTGCAGACCGGCTCGTCTAACCTGACCCTGGCCGATACCAACGTCGAGGCGGCCAACAGCCAGGCGTTGTCGACCCGCCAGTCCATCGCAGTCTCCGCGCTGTCGCTGGCCAATACCTCGCAGCAGAGCGTGCTGCAATTACTCAGGTAATAAGCGACTGAAATCACTGCGGAAAATCGAGCGGCGGGGCCATTTGCCCCGCCGCTCTTTTTGCATTTGGAGGCGGGGCAGGGCGTTCACCGGCCATTAACCCTATCCTTTAAACCGGCGTTAACCATACTTTAAAGGACACCTCCTAAAACTGGACAAAAGCCCGCTTTGCAGACCGCGCGGCCGATTCGTATCCGGTTCAAGAGGAAGACTCGCCAATGTCCAACATCGTTCTCTCGGCGTCCGTTCGCCAGAACCTGTTGTCGCTGCAGTCGACGGCCGACTTGCTGGCCACGACGCAGGAGCGGCTGTCGACCGGCAAGAAGGTCAACACCGCGCTCGACAATCCCACCAACTTCTTCACCGCTCAAGGATTGGACAACCGGGCGAGCGACATCAGCAATTTGCTCGACGGCATCAACAACGGTGTGCAGGTGCTGCAGGCCGCCAACACCGGCATCACTTCGCTGCAGAAGCTGATCGACAGCGCGAAATCGATCGCGAACCAGGCGCTGCAGACCACGGTCGGCTACTCCACCAAGTCCAACGTCTCCACCACGATTCCCGGCGCGACGCCCGCCGACCTTCGCGGCACGACCTCCTATGCGAGCGCGACGGCCAAGAGCAACGTGCTCTATACCGGTGCTGCCGGCGGCGTGACGCCGGTCACGGGAACCGCCGCACTCGGCGCCTCGCTGGGCTCGAGCGCCGGCACGGTGGTCGGATTTGCCGCGACCGCGGCTGACGGCACGACCGTGCTCAGCGGCACCGCCACGCTCGTCGGCACCACCGCGTCCACCACCTTCGGGGCCGCGCCCGCCGACGGCGATACCATCACCGTGAACGGCAAGACCATCACCTTCCGCACCGGTATTGCCCCGAGCACGCAGCCGACCGGCTGGGGCCTCGACGCCAGCGGCCACATCGCCACGGACGGCAACGGCAATTCGATCGTCTACGAGGGAACGCCGACTGCGCCCGGTGCGACCATCAACGACGTCCTCACCGCGATCGACCTCGCCAGCGGCGTCAAGACTGCGACCATCAGCGCGAGCGCGGCGACCATCGCTATCAGCGGCGCGGCCGGACCCGTCGGCACGCTCCAGACGGCATCATCCATCTCGGGCGGCGGCCAGATCACGCTGAAGAGCTCGACCGGCGCCGATCTCAGCCTGACTGGCAAGGCCGACTTCCTCAACAAGCTCGGTCTGACTGCGGCCACCGGCGCGGGCAATGCGAGCGTCACTGCGAACCGGTCGACGACCGCCGGCTCGCTCGGCACTCTCGTCCAGGACGGCTCGACGCTGAACATCGACGGTCACACCATCACCTTCAAGAACGCGCAGACGCCGCAATCGGCGGCGAGCGTGGCCACCGGCTACGGCGTCAGCGGCAACGTCGTCACCGACGGCAACGGCAACTCGACCGTCTATCTCCAGAGCGCGACGTTGACCGACCTGCTCAACTCGATCGACCTTGCCACCGGCGTCAAGACGGCCGGCATCTTCAACGGCGCGGCGACGCTGTCGACCACCGCGGGCCAGATCCCGTCGTCGGTCAACAGCAGCGGCCAGCTTGCGCTCTCCACCGGCATCAATGCCGACCTGTCGATCACCGGCACCGGCAATGCGCTCAGCGCCTTCGGCCTCAGCGGCAACACGGGAACGGCGACCGCCTTCACCGCGGCGCGCACCTCGGGTGTCGGCGGTGTCAGCGGCAAGACGCTGACCTTCTCGTCCTTCAACGGCGGCACGCCGGTGAACGTTACCTTCGGCGACGGCACCAACGGCACCGTCAAGACGCTCGATCAGCTCAATGTGCAGCTGCAGGCCAACCACCTGACGGCGACGATCGATGCCAACGGCGTGCTGACGGTCACCACCGTCAACGAATACGCGTCCTCGACTCTCGGTTCGACTGCCGCGGGCGGCGCGGTCGGTGGCACGCTCACCGGCGTGCTCGCCTTCACCACCGCGCAGCCCCCGGTCCAGGACCCGGTCGCGCAGACGGCGCGTTCGAGCCTGGTCAGCCAGTTCAACAACATCCTGGCGCAGATCGACACGACGTCGCAGGACTCGTCCTTCAACGGCATCAACCTGCTGAACGGCGATACGCTGAAGCTGGTGTTCAACGAGAACGGCAGCTCCACGCTCGGCATCAACGGCGTCGTGTTCAACGCGGCCGGCCTCGGCCTCAGCAATCTCGTTCCCGGCACGGACTTCATCGACAACGGCGCCACCAACAAGGTGCTGGCCAGCCTGAATGCCGCCTCGAGCAGGCTGCGCTCGGAAGGCTCCTCGCTCGGCTCGAACCTCTCGATCGTGCAGGTGCGTCAGGACTTCTCCAAGAACCTGATCAACGTGCTGCAGACCGGCTCGTCCAATTTGACACTCGCCGACACCAACGAGGAAGCGGCCAACAGCCAGGCGCTGTCGACCCGCCAGTCGATCGCGGTCTCCGCGCTGTCGCTGGCCAACCAGTCGCAGCAGAGCGTGCTGCAGCTGCTCCGCTAATCCAGCAGCGCAGGCTCGCTACTCGAGATTTCGCGGCGGGGCTAACGCTCCGCCGTTCTTTTGAGGGAGATCGCTAAGACAAGATTAGCTGAGATCGACACGCATCGCGCGAAGCGCGTTTACATCGTGCGTGCGTGGATCTAGCGTTGTGCCGACGAGGAGCTCCGTGACCCGTAATTATCCGGAGTGCCTCCAAGCACATCATGTAAGCAAATCTTAAGCGGTGCTGCCTAGGGTTGGGAAAGAAATCCTTAAGCGCTTACAACGCGCTAGGTAACCTCCAGGGTGTGATTGATGTCGAATTCTGCTGCCTCGGCTTATGCGCGTGTTGCAACGACCACCGCATCTCCTCGCGACATCGAGGCGCAGACCCTGCTCAAGGCCGCGAACAAGCTCCAGGACGCCGTGAACAACGCCGATCCGCTCAGCGAGCAGACCATGCAGGCCCTGATGTTCAACCGCAAGCTCTGGACCATCTTCCTGAGCGAGGCGATGCGCGACAACAATCCGCAGCCGATCGACGTTCGGCAGAAGATCGCCAATATCAGCGTGTTCGTGCTGAGCCAGACCGCCGCGCTGCAGATGAGCCCGCAGTTCGATCACTTCCGTCCGCTGATCGAGATCAACCGCAACATCGCTGCGGGTCTGTCCGGGCGGCCCTGACGGGGACTCCCGGCGGCCGGCATCGCGAGCAATTTGCTTGCATCAACCGAACAGGGCTCGTCGAACGGCGCCGCCGTCGCCGCGGCGACATCTCGCAACGTCGGCAGGGCCGATCAGGATTTCTTTCGGGAATGAAAAATCCGCGCTGACCGGTGCCGGTCAGACGCAGAGCGGAGCATCGTCGGCGATCGCCTGACCGTCAGGCGCTGACATCCGTGCTGAGCGGACGCGAAGGTTCGGACTTCATGTCCAATGCATGGAAATAGGCTCGCCGGCGCAGCATCGCTTCGTCGGGGAACTGGTTGACCACCGCGTCGGTCCTGTCGTTGACGACCTGGAAGACGAAGGATGCCGCCGCCTGGTCGAACACGACCTGACGTGAGACGTTCTCGTGGTTCGGCAAACTGCTGCGCAGGGGCGCGCTGCTATCGCTCGCGGCGACCGTCTGGTTCACCGGAAGATCAGTTTGCACGGCCTCGTTCGCCGCCGCATTGGACGTCGTTACGATCTGCACGGGGGCCGGGATCCCCACCGGCCTGATGCTGAAATCTGTACTCATGGCAGCCTCCTGGTTGCCTAGCGTGAGTCAAATCCCAACCCTCCTAATAACGCAACCATGGAACACCAGAACTGAAGACCCGGTAAGGAAACGTGCCTAACCGCGCGACGCTATCGTCGCGCGGTTTTTCGTAAAATTGTTGCTTGTTTCGTGCGTGCTCAGAGCGAGCGGCTGACCGCGAGCGGGGTGATGTGGCGCGGACCCGGCGCTGCGCGGCGGCCCGCGGCCGTATAGGTGTTCGGCACGTTGCGCTTCTGGATCTCGGCATTGACGCCGCGCACGACGCTTTCGGAGACCGCGTGCGCGGTCGCGAGCACAGTGAGGTTGACCTGGAGCATCGCGCGGAACGCATCGTGGTGGCGATGCAGCGTCGAGAGCAGCTCCGGCGCGGATTTCGCGAGTTGTGGCTGGTTTGCCTTCAACTGGCTGACGGCACCGACGTAGTTTCGCGACAGCTCCTGCTTCTTGCTCTCGAGCGTCATCGCCTCCCGGACCTTGCCGGCGCGAACGAGCTCGGTCTCGCGCTCGATCAGGGCGAGCAGGGCGTTCATCGCATCCATCAGGTCTTCGGCGAGCTTGCGCGCTTCCGCGCTGCCGGGCGCGGCGGCCGGGCGTTGCGCTTGCATCGGCTGACGTGAGGCGTTGAACTGGTTCATCTCGTTGGACCTTATGCCGTACGAAGAGTGGTTTTCGCCTGCTGCATGATCAAGGTACGGTAGACGTCGCGCGCGATGCCGACGCCGCCGGCATTGGCGAAGTTCTTGGAATATTGGTCGGTCAGCATCGAGCGCCACACGCCGGTGCCCGGCGTGTCGCCGAACGGGCCTTCGCCCTTCAGGCCCGAGGTCATCTGCGCGAACATGCTGTTGAGGAACATCGCCTCGAAATCGGTGGCGGTCTTCTGCGCCTTGGCCTGCTGCTTCGGCGAGACCTTCTGCAACGCGGCCGCGAGGTCGAAATCGGGCCGGCCGTTGCGGCTCTCGACCGAAAATGCCGAGGAGGTGGCGAGGCGCGGGGTGTTGATTGCGTTCGTCTGCATCACATCACCTCGATGTCGGCTTCGATCGCGCCGGCGGCCTTGATCGCCTGGAGAATGCTGATCATGTCGCGCGGGCCGATGCCGAGGCCGTTGAGGCCGTCGACGAGCTGCTGGAGCGAGACGCCGTCCTTGACGACGGCCAGCTTCTTGCCGTCCTCGGTGACGGTGACGCTGCTGCGCGGCGCGACCACGGTGCGGCCGCGCGACAGCGGGTTGGGCTGGCTCACTTGCGGGCTCTCGGAGATGGTGACGGTGAGGTTGCCTTGCGCCACCGCGACGGTGGCGACGCGGACGTCGCGACCCATCACGATGATGCCGCTGCGCTCGTCGATGATGATCTTGGCGGCGAGATCGGGATCGACCTGGAGCTGCTCGATCTCGGTGAGAAAGGCGACGACGTTGCCCTTGAACTCCGGAGGGACCGACAACTGCACCGTGGAGGGGTCGATCGGCTCGGCGGTCTTGACGCCGAGATAGTCGTTGATCGCGGCGGCGATGCGCTTGGCGGTGGTGAAGTCGGCGTTGCGTAGCGCCAGGCGCACGTTCGGCAGTCGATTGAGCGCGAACTCGATCTCGCGTTCGATGATGGCGCCGTTGGCGATGCGTCCGACGGTCGGGACGCCGCGGACGATCTTGGCCGCCTCGCCCTCGGCCTGGAAGCCGGAGATCGCGAGCGAGCCCTGCGCGACCGCGTAGACGTTGCCGTCGGCGCCGAGCAGGGGAGTGACGAGCAGGGTGCCGCCCTGGAGGTTCTTGGCATCGCCGAGCGCGGAGACGGTGACGTCCATGCGCGTGCCCTGGGTGGCGAAGGCCGGCAAATTGCCGGTGACCATCACGGCGGCGACGTTGCCGGTGCGGATGGTGGCGCCGCGGATGTTGACGCCCATGCGCTCGAGCATCGCCTGCAGCGACTGCTTGGTGAAGGGGATGTTGTTGAGGGTGTCGCCGGTGCCGTTGAGGCCGACGACGAGGCCGTAGCCGATGAGCTGGTTCTGCCGCACGCCTTCGATGTTGGCGAGGTCCTTGATGCGCGAGGTCGCAGCCGCCGGCGCGACCGACAGCGCCAGCGCCGACAGCGCCGCGCAGGCCACCCCGACAATCCTCACCCAACGAACGCCCGACATCTTCTGCTCCCCAAGGCTCCTGAAAAGGCTCCTCAAATCTCGGACCAACCCCAACACTCCCATGTCGAGCTGGTCCGACGCTGTCCTTGCGAGGGCTGTGCCAAACCGGGGTGATAGGGGTAGGGCGCTGAATAGGTTGAATAAATCTGTTTCGACTGATGTCAGCCGGCGTTCGCCCTGAGGAGCGAAACTGCCGGCTGTCGGCAGATTTTGCCGGGCTGTTTACGCCCCGTTAACCATAAGACGGCGAAGGTGACGGCATCGATCACCCGGATTCCCTCCGATGCGCATCTACGGACCGAACGGCACCACGCTTGGAACGCCGGCCAGTCAGGCCAGGCGGACCGGCTCCGGCACCTTCGTGCTGCCCGATACCTCGTCGGCGCAGGAGACGCGGAGCGCTGCCGCACCGAAGGCCGCCGCCAATATCGACGGCCTGCTGGCCCTGCAAGGCGTCGAGGAGGATCCGGTCGAGCGTCGCAAGCGTTCCGTCGCGCGGGGCAGGACTGCGCTCGACGTGCTCGACGATCTCAAGATGGGTCTGTTATCCGGCAATCTCGATGCCTCGACCGTGATGCGCTTGCGGGACGCTGCGGCCAACCTGAAATCGTCCTCGGGCGATCCTGGTCTTGATTCAGTGCTCTCCGAGATCGAGCTGCGCGTCGAGGTCGAACTGGCCAAGGCCGGGCAGGCGTAACCTCACACGCTCACCTACGCCGCTTCCTCCTTCTGCTGCGCGTCGTAGCGGCGCTGGGCGGCGAGAACGTCCTTCAGATTTTGCTCGGCCCAATCGCGCAGCGGATCGACCGCGCCGGCGAGCGTCAGCCCGAGCTGCGTGATCGAGTACTCCACGGTGACCGGCACCGTCGCGATGGCGTGGCGCTTGAGCAGCCCGTCGCGTTCGAGCGATTTGAGCACCTGGCTCAGCATCTTCTGCGAAATGCCTTCGATCGCGCGGCGCAACTGATTGAACCGCATCGGCTCCTCGCGGAGCAGCAAGAGGATCAGCACCGCCCATTTGTCGCCGATCCGATCGAGGATCTGGCGGGTGGGACAGTTCGCGGCATAGACGTCAGGTTTCATCGTCGGTCCTTGGAATCCGTTCTCGTCGCTGACGGTACGCATCGAGGTTACCCCCGTGTAATCAGGTAAGCACAAAGTGCTCTCTTAACACCAGCACTCATTGCGATATCTAGTGTCTATTAGTTACCACAGTCGCAAAGGAGCCTTCCATGAAAATCGCAGTCGCCGGAGCCTCGGGCCGGGCAGGGTCAGAGATCACCAAGGAACTCTCGCGCCGCGGCCATGCGGTCACCGCCATCGCCCGCAACCCCGAGAAGATCGCAGTCCTGCCGAACGTCACGCCGACCAAGGGAGACGTGCTCGACCAGGCGGGTCTCGCCAAGCTGTGGGCCGGGCACGACGTCGCCGTGAGTTCCGTGCACTTCCTGGCCAGCGACGCGCTCAAGCTGATCGGAGCTGCGAAGGACGCCAAGGTTGGCCGCTATCTCGTCGTCGGCGGCGCCGGCAGCCTCGAGGTCGCGCCAGGCGTGAAGCTGGTCACGACTCCCAATTTTCCGGCCCAATACAAGGCGGAAGCGGAAGCAGGCTCGGCCTTCCTCGACCTGTTGCGGCAGGACAAGGAGCTGAACTGGACCTTCATTTCGCCGTCGGCGCTGTTCGTCGAGGGGGAACGCACGGGCAAGTTCCGGCTCGGGACCGATCAGCTTCTCGCAGATGCGAACGGCAAGAGCTGGATCAGTTTCGCCGACTACGCCATCGCGCTCGCCGACGAGATCGAGAGGCTGGCCCATCAACGGCAGCGTTTCACGGTCGGATACTAGGCGTTCGGCCGCCCCCGGGCCCTCCAGGATAAACCTTCCTGTGCAAGGGCTTGGGGGTGCCGGTCGGCCCTTCAGGGAAAGATTGTCTGTCACAGGAGGCCGCTATATAACGCCCCGCTCAACGGACCCCGTTTCCGTTGCGAGTCGTTGCTTAGACAGATAGGCCGCCCTTGGAAAAGTTGAAAAACTACCGACCGACCGAAAAAGAGCCTTTCATGAACGACCGGCAGAAGGAGTACTTCCGTTTGAAGCTCCTC
>Ga0209758_1001459_pt1 | contig 27768 bp, 26 predicted proteins | sample AraplaMF_Col_mMF_FD_184258 | JGI IMG/M metagenome (GOLD analysis project Ga0209758, IMG submission 184258) | Arabidopsis root microbial communities from the University of North Carolina, USA - plate scrape MF_Col_mMF (SPAdes) (version 2) | ecosystem: Host-associated > Plants > Roots > Endosphere...
TCGTGCCGTTCGAGAGCGTGGCGTCCGAATAGATCGAGCGGGAGAGTGCAACGGCGGCCGTTCCGCGCAAGATCCCGAAATCGTGCTCGATGGAAGCACCGCCGGTAAATTCCTGCACATCGGATTGTTGATCGGCGTTGGCGATCGCATCCGGATCATCCGTATCCTCGCGATAGAAATTATAGCCGCCGGTGATGTGGCCGACCGTGTCGCGCGTCAGGTCCAGCCGCAGATCGCCATCGATCTTGAAGGAAGGCTGCTCTTCACCCTCGCCGCTGATGTTCTTCTGCCAAGCGCCTTCTGATGTGATGGTCAACTGATGCCGGCTCCAGTCGGAGGTCAGCGTCGCGCCCATATCGGTTTCGAGGAAGCCGCGGCTCTTTTTTGTGCCGCCGTCCTTCGTGGTCTCGCTGTTGATCGTCTGGGTGACACTTGGGCGCAGCACGAAGCTGCCGAGGGGGATGCCCGGCGTTTCTTCGGTCGCGGCGCTCCCCGGCACTTTTCGCGTTGACGTTTCGTCAAAGCGCGGCTCACGAGTGTTCAGCCTGCGCATATCCTCGTCGAGGATTGCGCCGGTAATCTCGTCATCGGGTTGCGTCGCCGAGGCCGGTGCTGCGACGGAATCTGCGTCCTGGGCAGCGGCATTGGCGGGAGCGGTCGTGGTGTCGTCTGCGTCACCGAAATCCGGCGCATTGTTCGCGCCGGCGCGCTGTGTGGCGGAGGTGGCCCCGGTGCGCGAATTCGTAGTGCTTGCCGATTGCTGCTGCGATGTCGTCTGTTGCGCATAAGCGACGGGTGCAATCAGCAGGCCGATAGCCGCAACGGAAACGGCACGGCTCATGGCGCGGAGCGGCGTCACACTGCTCGTCTGTTTTCCCTGGCCCATTCAAATCCGCGCCTGAAATGCTTCGAAGTCTTACCCAAGCGTAAAGCCTTGTGGTTAACCATTCGTTGCCGTGCGGGCCGCGCGTTCATACATGGGAAACATTGTCGGGTGGACAGCCAAAGTGAAAAGGTCTAACGCATTGCCATGATCAGGAGAGCGGTGAAACTCGTCGAAAACAGCGTGCTGGAGTCGGGCAAGCGCACGATCAGCATCGAAAGACGCAGCCTCGAGGCGCTCGAACGCGCTTTCGATGATGGGCTGGCTGGACCCTTTACCCGTGCGGTCGAGATGATCGGCGAGAATTCCGGTCGCGTGATCGTGACCGGCGTCGGCAAGAGCGGCCATATCGGCACGAAGATCGCTGCCACGTTCGCTTCGACAGGCACACCTGCCTTTTTCGTGCATGCGGCGGAGGCCAATCACGGCGATCTCGGCATGATCGCCGGCGATGATCTGGTGCTGGCGATCTCCAAGGGTGGTGAAAGCGCGGAACTGAAGAGCATCATTTCCTACACGCGGCGTTTTTCCATTCCGCTGATTGCAATGACCTGCAGCCCGCAGTCCTCACTGGCGACGGCAGCAGATATCGTGCTGCTGATCCCCAACGAGGAAGAGGCCTGTCCGAATGGACTGGCGCCAACCACATCGACGATGATGCAGCTCGCGCTCGGCGATGCGCTGGCGATTGCGCTTCTTGACGCGAGAGGCTTCACGGCGACGGATTTCCATGTCTTCCATCCCGGCGGCAAGCTGGGTGCGAGCCTGATGCATGTTGCCGACATCATGCATACCGGTGACCGCCTGCCGCTTGTCGCGAAGGGCACGTCCGTGCCGGACGCGATCAAGGTCCTGTCACACAAGCATTTCGGCTGCGTCGGCGTGCTGGATGCCGAAGGCCGGCTTTGCGGCATTGTCACGGATGGTGACATGTCCCGCAACCTCAGCCGCAATCTTGCGGAGCTGACGGTCGACGACATCATGACGCATGCGCCGAAGACAGTCAGGCCGACAATCCTGGCGACGGCAGCCCTGGCGCTGCTCGAGCAATACAAGATCGGCGCCCTTATCGTCATCGATGACGAGCAGCGTCCAATCGGGCTGGTTCACTTCCATGATCTCTTGCGGATCGGTGTCGCCTGATCAGGTCGGCTCGACCGTCAGGTCGCGGCCGTTGCTTGAAACCACTTTGACTCGCGTCCCGGCCGGGAGATCCGGACCCATGACCTGCCACATCGTATCGTCGAGACGAATGCGGCCGCGGCCCTCGCGGATCGGTTCGCGCAGCGTCGCGGTGCGGCCGACGAGGCTCGCGCCGCGCTGATTGAGGAACGGTTCGTCCGTTTTGTCGTTGCGCAGCGTCAGCCGCCGGCCGATGAGCGTGGAGACAACTGCAAACACGGCGAAAAGAATCGCCTGAAGCTCCCAGATCCAGAAGGCGGCATCCCAGAAAAGCAGCGACAAGACGCCGACGGCAAGTGCTGCAAGGCCGATCCAGACCAGGAAGAAGCCCGGCGCGATCAATTCGGCGGCAAGCAGCACGAGGCCTGCCACCCACCAGCTCCACGGCCCAAGTTCGCCGACGATCTTCGCCAGCATGGCTCAGCTCTCCGGATTGGGATTGAAAGGATTGGGCGGAGCCGGGCTGACGGGTGGTGTCGAGCGCGCGGGACCGGGGCGGGGGCGCGGAGGCGGATTGCTGCCGTCGCCAAAGACCTCGCGGGCAATTGCGCCGATGCCGCCGAGCGAGCCGAGAATGGAGGAGGCCTCCATCGGCATCAGCACGACCTTGGCATTGTTCGCCTGGCCGATCGAGGTCAGTGCTTCGGTGTATTTCTGCGCCACGAAATAGTTGATTGCCTGGATGTTGCCGGCGGCGATCGCTTCCGAGACCATCCTCGTCGCCTTGGCTTCTGCTTCGGCCAAACGCTCGCGGGCTTCGGCATTGCGGAAGGCCGCTTCCCGCTGGCCTTCGGCCTGAAGGATGGCGGACTGCTTGGCGCCTTCGGCTCTCAGGATCTGCGCGTTGCGCGAACCTTCAGCTTCGAGCACCTGGGCACGTTTCTCGCGCTCGGCCTTCATCTGGCGGGCCATCGCATCGACGAGGTCGCGGGGCGGTTGGATATCCTTGATCTCGACGCGAGTGACCTTGATGCCCCAGGGCTGCACGGCCTCGTCCACGACGCGCAGCAGCCGGTCGTTGATCGCATCGCGATTGGAGAGCAGCTCATCGAGATCCATGGAGCCCATGACGGAGCGAATATTGGTCATGGTGAGGTTCAGGATCGCATTTTCCAAGTTGGAAACCTGATAGGCGGCCTGCGCGGCATTCAGCACCTGGTAGAAGGACACAGCATCGGCCGAGACCGAGGCATTGTCCTTGGTAATCACCTCCTGGGTCGGCACGTTCAGCACCTGCTCCATCACGTTCATTCTGGCGCCGACGCGCTCGATGAAAGGGGTGATCAGGTTCAGGCCGGGTTCCAGCGTGCGCGTATAGCGGCCGAAGCGCTCGATCGTGTAGCGATAACCCTGCGGAACCGTCTTGATGCCGGCAAAGAGCACCAGGATGACGAAAATCACCAGTACGATCACGACGATATCGAAGCCGCCCAGCAGCATGTATTCCTCCCTAAGCCCGCCTATCTGACGTGGTGAGTTAGCACGTTCTTTGCAAGGACGGAATGACGGCCCCGCCTGTCAAATCAGGGTGATAGGCCGGCGTCGTCCAGATCGCTCTTTGTGATGTAACCGCCCATCAGGCAATTTGTGAGGAATGACTGATCGTCCGGGCTCAGATTGCTGGCCTTGACGTTGCGCAGGCGGAGCTGGCAGGCCACCTGACCGACGATGCCTTTGGGTGGCGCGCCGCGATGCATCCGTTGATATTGCTCCCAGGCGAGATAACCGCCACCTGCAATGACAAGCACACAGGCGAAGACAATCAATTTTCTGAAACCTGCGGTCATGAAATACGTCCAGATGAATAAAGCTGCAGACCGGGAGGCTGCGCACTGCAGTCGCGGTCGCCGGCATCGGTCCTTCCGTAGATCTGGAGCGAAGGACGTCTTTATCTATCGCCGGGCGCCAGAAAATCTGCCGCTAGGCTGATCATGCCCAGCCCAGCAGCTCACGACGCACGACCTTCTCCAGCACCTGCATGCCGTCGTCGCTGTCATTCAGGCAGGGGATATGCGTGAACTGCTCGCCGCCATTGTGCTTGAAGGAATGAGCGGCCTGTTCGGCAATCTCTTCCAGCGTCTCCAGACAGTCGGAAACGAAGCCGGGATTCATGACTGCGATGCGCTTGACGCCGTCCTGCGCCAGCCTCTCGACGGTTTTGTCGGTATAGGGCTGCAGCCATTCTTCCGGTCCGAAGCGGGACTGGAAGGTGACCATGAAGCTCTCTTTCGTGAGCCCTAGACGTTCACGCAACAGGCGGCCGGTTTTCTGGCACTGACAGTAATAGGGATCGCCCTGCTGGGAATAGGAAAGCGGAATGCCGTGGAACGAGGCAAGCAGCATCTCCGGCTTCCAGTCGAGAGTGGCGAGATGCTGCTCTACGGATTTTGCGAGCGCTTCGATGTAGGTCTCGTCGTCGTGATAATCCGGCACCGTGCGCAGCGCCGGCTGCCAGCGCATGGCGAGCAGCTTCTGGAAAGCCTTGTCGTTGACGGTGGCGGTGGTGGCTGCCGCATATTGCGGATAGAGGGGGAAGAGTAGGATGCGGTCGCAGCCTTCGTCCTTCAGCGCATCGATGCGCGAGGGGATCGACGGCGTACCATAGCGCATCGCCCAATCGACCTTGACATCAGGCAGGTCCTTCAGGCGCTCGGCCATGAAGTCGGACTGGTTGCGGGTGTAGGTGCGCAGCCAGCTTTCATTCAGATCCTTGTTCCAGATCGTTTCGTAGGCCTTGCCGACCTTCTGCGGGCGCGTGTTGAGGACGATGCCGAAAAGGATCGGGTACCATTTCCAGGGCGACCATTCGATGACGCGTTTGTCGGTCAGGAATTCGCTCAGGTAGCGGCGCATGGACGTGTAATCGGTGCCGTCAGGCGTGCCGAGATTGACCAGCAGGACGCCGACCTTGCCGAATTTGACGGCGGGATGGTCCGCCGGACGGAGTGAAGTATCTGTCATTCTTGCCCCAACGCGCTTTTCGTGTCTCGCCGGCTCATACGCAGCCAGCCGATCACGGTTCACCCTATAAGAAGAAAAGCCGGCCCGGGGAACCCCGGACCGGCTCTCACGATCGGGACAAATCGTCTTACTTGGCCGGAACCTGGATTTCCTCGCCGATCCGAAGATGGCGTGGGTTCGGGCTGCCATTGGCTTCCGAGAGTTTGCGCCATTCGGTGCCCTCGCCATAGAAGGTTTTGGCGAGATCCCAGAAAGTGTCGCCGGCGACGATGACATGCGTCGAAGGCGCAGCCGGTGCGGAAGCTGCAGGTGCGGGCGTTGCCGGTGCCGGTGCCGGGGCGGGGGCTGGTGCGGGTTCTGCGGATGGAGCCGGCGCGGCGGGTGCTGGAGCTGCGGGTGAAGGAGCGGCCGGAGCCGGGGCAGAGGGAGCGGGGGCTGCCTGCGCCAGTTCGGTGATGCGATCGTCCGTATAGGGCTTGTAGGGCGAGTGCGCGGCGACATATTCGGCCGTCACGTCGGCCAGATCCGGACCAAAGTCATAGGCATTCTGGCCGTCCTTGAAGGCGACATAGCCATCGCCGCCGGCACGCATGAAGTTATTGGTGGCGACGCTATAGGTCTTGGCATTGTCGATCGGCACGAAATTGTCGCCATCCTTGACCTGGACGTCGCTGATGCGGCTGCCGACCGGCTTCGATTGATCGAAGGAGAACTTCAGACCTGCGACCTGCGGGAAGCGGCCGGCGCCCTGGTCGATCTGGCTGACGCCGTTTTCGAGCGCCTTGACGATATTAGCGCCCGTCAGCTGAAAGGTTGCGAGCGTGTTCTGGAACGGCAGAACGGTGATGACTTCGCCCTGGGTGACGTCACCGCCATCGATCGAGGCACGCAGACCGCCGCCGTTCTGGATGGCAATGGTCACGCCCTGGTTCCTGGTGCGGTCGAGCATGGCGTCGGCCACCAGATTGCCCATCGAGCATTCCTTGACGCGGCAGACCTTGCGGTCGCCCTCGATCGGGCCTTCGGAGGAACCGATCACCTTCTTGCGCAGTTCTTCGATCGGCTTTGCCAGTTCGACAATGCGTGCCACGACCGCTGGATCGGGCGTGAAGGAGGAATCGATCAGGATGGGATCGCCCTTGGCATCCTTGACGACGCCGTTGTCATCGAAGTTCACGACGAGATCGCCGAGATATTTGCTGTAGGAGGCTGCCTGCACCACCGGCACCTTGTAGCCGCCGGGGTTGTCGACCATTGTCGGGTAGGGACCTTCGGCCTTCGGATCAGTGTTCGAGAGCAGGCTGTGCGAGTGACCGCCGACGACCACGTCGACATCGGGGATCTTGGCGATCAAGGCAAGGTCGCGCGGGTAGCCGACATGGGTGAGCGCAATGATCTTGTTGACGCCTTCGCCCTTCAGTTTCTCGACCTCTGCCGTGATGCTCTTGACGTCATCGGCAATCGTCACGTTCGGGCCGGGCGAGGAAAGCTCCGGTGTATCGTTGGTGACGGCGCCGACGATGCCGATCTTCTGACCAGCGATATCGAGCACGAGAGAAGGCTTGACGCGGTCGCCGATCTTCGAGGTGGCACTTGCCTTGACGTTGGCGGTGACGACGGGGAATTGCACCTTGTCGAGGAAGGTCGCGAGCCCATCCTCGCTGTCGTCGAATTCATGATTGCCGACCGTCATGGCGTCGAACTTCATGAGGTTCAGCATTTCGGCTTCAGCCGCGCCCTTGTAGGTCGTGTAGAACAACGAGCCCTGGAAATTGTCGCCGGCATTGAGCAGTAGCACGTTCTTGCCCGTCAGGGCCTGACGGCGCTGGTCGATCGCGGTCTTCAGGCGTGCAGCGCCACCGAAGCACGCGTTCTTGCCTTCGTCCTCGGCAGAGCACGTGGAATCGAACTTGTTGATCGATTCGATGCGCGAGTGGAAATCGTTGATATGAAGAATATTGAGTTCGTAATCTGCAAATGCGGCGCTTGTGCTCAGCGCCAGAATAGAGGCCGTCAAAAGACCGAAGCTGAAAGACTTCGTCATCCCTGTTCTCCTGATTGAGGGCGAAGATCCCCCTGATCTTCGCCGATCCCTTCCATAGTTCGTCGGGGCAGTTTCCCGGCGTGCGGATGTTCCATCAGACGATGCACGGCCGCAAGGGAAAGCTGGGCCTGGGGAGGCGGTTTCCAAGGGGAGGTGGGCAAAAAAGCCGGACTGGCTATCCCACGCATTCCCCGTCGGCGGCGTTTCGGTAGAGTTCGTGCGCGGCCTCTGCGATATTGGGAAATGTGGCGAGCGCGATGATCAAGCAAAGAAGGGAGACGACGCGGTGAGAGCGCCCACCGGCCTGATAGGCAAGGAATGCGCCTGCGCCGTAGATCAGGACTGCCGGCAAGGCGAAGATCAGCACCTGCAGCGGCCCGTCGCAATCGGGAGCGGCGATGCCCTGTGCACGATAGACGTTGACCGGTAAGACGACGGCAGTGCCGCAAGCGGCGTTGCGAGCAGCAGGACAAGGTAACCGGCGAAAGCCCGCATGATGCTGCCTATCGCCGCATGTGATCTTTTCAGCCGCGGCGAGAAAGCGTGAACTGCGCGCCGGAATCAGAAGTGCAGTTCAATTGGCTTGGATTGACGAGGGCACAATTGACCTTCGATTGGGTGTTGCGCACCAGCGAGGTCATGTTGATCTCGACCAGGCTCGGCGAGGTGTTGACGTAAGTGCCAGAGGCGAGAAGCTGGTTGCTGTCGGTGGTGCGGGTGGTGAAGGTACCACCCTGGAAGGTGGAAACGATGCCATTCGGATCGCTCCAGCTGCCTTCGACGCCGGTGGCGATGGGCGCAGTTGCAACCGGCAGCGGGCGCGGCCCCGATGAAACACAGGCGGCGAGGGCAGCCGTTACACCGGCAAGAACGAGACCAGTTCTGACTTTCATAAGGCTTCTCCCGGCGAATCGACGCGGCGGACACCCGCTATGGTTCGGGCAAAACATGGCGCGCACCCGGCATGAAGGCAAGCCTTGGGCGGGTGGCGGCGGCATTTAGACAGCAGGCGTTACAAAAATGCCCGCCTTCCAGCGGGCATCTTCCAAAGCAAATACGGCAGGGATCAGCGAACGAGGATGTTCTTGAACTGCCACGGATCCTTGGTGTCGATGTCTTCCGGGAACAGGCCCGGACGACCGTCGAGCGGGGTCCAGTCGGTATAGTGGCCTTCGACCGGGCCGAGATACGGGAGCTGCACTTCGAGGCAGCGCTTGTAATCCATCTCGTCGGCTTCGACGATGCCGGCCTTCGGGTTTTCGAGAGCCCAGACCATGCCGGCGAGAACGGCAGAAGTCACCTGCAGACCGGTCGCGTTCTGGTAGGGGGCGATGCGGCGGGTTTCTTCCAGCGACAGGCGCGAACCGTACCAGTAGGCGTTCTTGTCATGGCCATAGAGCAGTACGCCGAGCTCGTCGACGCCGTCGACCAATTCGTTTTCGTCGAGAACGTGGTGGACTGGCTGCGCCGTGCCGCCGTTGCCGAACATCTCATGCAGCGAGAGAACGGCGTCATTGGCCGGATGGTAGGCGTAGTGGCAGGTCGGACGATAGGTGACGTCGCCGTCCTTGTCCCTGACCGAGAAGAAATCGGCGATCGAGATCGACTCGTTGTGAGTGACGAGGAAGCCATATTGCGGGCCGGGTGTCGGGCACCAGGTGCGCACGCGAGTGTTGGCGCCCGGCTGCTCCAGGAAGATGGCGGCCTTGGAACCCTTCTTGTGCTTCTTGGCGTTCTTCGGCATCCAGTTTTCATGGGTGCCCCAGCCGAGTTCTGCCGGCTGCAGGCCTTCGGAGATGAAGCCTTCGACCGACCAGGTGTTCCAGAATACGTTGAGCGGCTTCGGATGGATGGTGCGCTGCGTGTCGCGTTCGGCGATGTGGATGCCCTTGACGCCGACCTTCTTCATGAGCTTTGCCCATTCTTCGCGGTCGTCCTGGCCCGGCTCGTCGAACTTCAAGCCGATATCCTTGGCGAGGTTGAGCAGCGCCTGCTTGACGAACCAGGAGACCATGCCCGGATTTGCGCCGCAGGTGGAAACGGCAGTGGTACCGCCCGGGTTCTTGGCCTTTTCCTTACGAACGGTTTCGCGCAGCGCATAGTTGGTGCGCTCCTCGTTCTTCATGTCCTTGTCGAAGTAGAAGCCGAGCCAGGGCTCGACGACGGTATCGATATAAAGCACGTCAAGCTTGCGGCAGAGCTTGATGATGTCGAGCGACGAGGTGTCGACGGAGAGGTTGACGCAGAAGCCCTGGCCTTCGCCTTCGGTCAGCAGTGGCTTCAGCAGTTCCTTGTAGTTGTCCTTCGTCACATATGCCTGAATGTGCTTGACGCCGTGCTTTTCCAGAATGTGGGCATCGTCCGTGCGCGGGTCGATGACGACCATCCGGCTCTTGTCGAATTTGAAATGGCGCTCGATCAGGGGCAGCGTGCCGCGGCCGATGGAGCCAAAGCCGATCATGACGATCGGACCGGTAATTTCGCCATATACCGGATAGTTCTGTTCCGTCATTCTTTTCTCCTGTTGGAAGGGAACGAAGGCCTTTAGCCTAAAGAATTCATGTGAAAATGCCGCGAAGCTCGCGAAGTGACCGGCTCTAACCACAAAATGGCGTCACAATAAAGAGCGTTCCCCCGCAAAGATCAAATATCGGCACTGCAAAGCGCCCGCAATTTCCGCACGAGTTCGTCTCGTTGCACAGTCAGGCCCTTCTTCAGCGACGGAGATGTCATCGAAGCGCTCGCTTGCCAGCCGCGCCTTTTCCGCGAGGTAGCGGTTGAGATCATCGTCGGGTTCGATCCAGCTGATAGGATCGAGCGGCATCAGGCCGATCGTGAAGGGGCGGGCTGAGCCGTCATAGGGCATATAAGTCGGACGTTTCATCGCCGCGCCCTTTTGAGACCGATAAGCAGCCGGCGCGGTTTGCGGCTCAGCGTTTCAAAGCCTCCAGCCCTTCGGTCACCGTCGTCAGCGCGACTTCGGTGATCTCATATTCGGCGACGCCATGGACAGTGAAAGGATCGGCCGCCACATAGGCTTCGATCTCCGCGCGCTCGCCAACGGCGAGAACAACCCCGCCGGTGCGTGGTACCTTCCGGCCGGAAGCGAGGAACCAGCCCTTCGCATATCCTTCCTTCACCCAGGCCATATGCGGCTCCATGTGCCTGTCGGCCTCTTCGTTCGGCTTCACATAGGTCAGGGAGAGGATCAGCATGCTCAGTCCTTTTGCAGCGTGGCGCGGATCAGACCGCGTAGCGAATTTCCAACGTAAAGCGTACCGTTGTCCAGATCATCGAGCGTGATGCGACCAACGCGGGCCTTGCGCTGGCAGATGAGCTCGGTGCGCAGCACGCCGGCGAGCAGGCCGCAGGAGATCGGCGGTGTCTTGAGAATGCCGGAGCCGTCATCAAGGAAAATGGATGTGATGGTTCCCTCGCAGACTTCCTGCCGCTCATTGAGCAGGATGACTTCATCCGCCTGTTGCGGTGTGAACTCGGCGCGTGCTGCCTCGTAGATGCCACGGCGCGTGGTCTTGATGCGCAGCAGCCTGTCGGCGGAATCGAGACGGGTGTTCGAGATACGAAGGGTCCAGACGGCGTCGGGCGGAAGCGGGACGAAGGGTGCCGTGGTAATGTCGATATGGCCCTGATGGTCAAAAGTCAGCCTGACACGGCGCGGTTCGTGTTCCCCCTTCAGCGCTTCTTCCAACTTGGCAGCCGCATCCAGCGGCTCGGGAAAACCGATGCGGCGGGCGGAGCGGGAGAGGCGGGCGAGATGGAGGCGCAGGCGAATGAACCCTTCGTCCGGCTGCCAGCGCAACGTTTCGATCAGCGAAAAATCCGTCATCGGGCAATCCATTGGTCGCCGACGGCGAAGCGGGCCTTGAGCAGGCATTCCTCATATTCCGCCTCGGCGGTGGAATCGAAGACGATGCCACCGCCGACATTGAAGACGGCCTTGCCGCTATCGAACAGCGTCATAGTGCGGATGGCGACGGAGAAGCGCATGGCGCCACCGGGCGAGATCATGCCGATCGCGCCGCAATAGGCATCACGCGGCGTGTCTTCGAGGTCGTGGAGGATTTCCATAGCACGTATCTTCGGCGCGCCGGTGATCGAGCCGCAGGGGAAGAGTGCCGCGAATATGTCGCTGATGGAAAGATCGGCCAGGAGCTTCGCCTGCACGTGGCTCACCATCTGGTGGACTGTGGGATAGGTCTCAATGTCAAAGAGTTTGGGAACGTCGAGCGTACCGACTTCGGTGATGCGTGAGATATCGTTGCGCAAGAGGTCGACGATCATGCGGTTTTCTGCCTGCGTCTTGATGTCGGCCTTCATGGCTTCGACGATTTCGGCATCTTCGGCAGGTGTCGCGCCGCGCTTTGCCGTGCCCTTCATAGGATGCGTCTCGATCCAGCCATTCTCGTCGGTATGGAAAAACAGTTCCGGAGAGCGGGAAAGAATGATGGGTCCGCCGAGATCGGCAAACGCACCGTATTTCACAGGCTGGCGGTCGATCAGCGACCAGAAGGCGGCGAGCGGATCGCCGCTCCAGCGGGCTTCGATCGGCATCGTCAGGTTGGCCTGATAGATATCGCCGAGGCGCAGATGCTGATGCAGGCGTTCGAAACGCTCTTTATATATGGGGAAATTCCAGCCCGCCTTCGGGGCAGTCAGGAACTCCTCGTTTTCGAGGCGTTGCCGCGGTTTTGCGAGAGGATGATCATCCGGTTGCGGCGCATCGAAGACGCCGAACAGCAACAGCGGCGTCTCCCGGTTTTCTTCGGCAAAGGGAGAGAGTTTTTCTTCGAAAAGATGGCCTGCCTCATAGGCCACGTAGCCGGCAAGCCATTTGCCGGCCTTTCGCGCCTCTTCCATCCGCTTGAGCGCCGGCAGGAATTCTGCGCGCGTGCGGGCGATGATGATATTTTCGGGACCGGCGAAGAGCATGACTTCGCCGGTCGTATCGTCCCGGAACAAAATGAAGGGTTCGGACGCTGCCATTGCCTTTCCAGCAAAAGTGCGGGCTTCGGCAGCTTATGCCTTATCCAGCGCCTCAAGCTCCTCAATCAATCCTTCGATCATCGACAGACCCTCGCTCCAGAAGGAGGGATCGGTCGCATCGAGGCCGAAGGGCTTCAGCAGTTCGGAATGATGCTTGGTGCCGCCGGCTTTCAGCAGTTCGAAATACTTCTCCTGAAAGCCTGTCTCGGCCTTCTGGTAGACGGCGTAGAGCGAGTTCACCAGGCAGTCGCCGAAAGCATAGGCATAGACATAGAAGGGCGAATGGATGAAGTGGGGAATATAGGCCCAATAGGTCTCGTAACCCTCGGAAATCTTGATGGCCGGTCCGAGGCTTTCCGACTGGACGGAGAGCCAGAGCTCGCCGATATCGTCTGATGTCAGTTCGCCGGCCTTGCGGGCGGTGTGGACCTTGCGCTCGAATTCGTAGAAGGCAATCTGGCGCACGACCGTGTTGATCATGTCCTCGACCTTCTGGGCCAGCATCGCCTTGCGTTCACGGTTGTCAGTCGCCCGGTCTAGTAGTGCGCGGAAGGTCAGCATCTCACCGAAGACGGAAGCGGTTTCGGCAAGCGTCAGCGGCGTCTGGCACATGAGGGCGCCTTGCGCACCGGCAAGGACCTGATGCACGCCGTGGCCAAGTTCATGGGCAAGCGTCATGACATCGCGCGGCTTGCCCATATAGTTGACGAGCACATAGGGATGGGCGGACGGAACAGTTGGATGGGCGAAGGCGCCCGGCGCTTTGCCGAGGCGAACGGGCGCATCGATCCACTGTTCATCAAAGAAGCGCCTGGCGATATCAGCCATTTCCGGCGCGAAATTGCCGTAGGCGGAAAGCACGGTGTCCTTGGCCTCGGACCAGGAGATGATGGCACCAGAGGTTTCCGGAAGCGGCGCATTGCGATCCCAGAAATTCATCTGCTCCATGCCGAGCCACCTCGCCTTCATCTTGTAATAACGATGCGAGAGGCGCGGATAGGCTTCCTTTACAGCAACGGCGAGGGCATCGACGACTTCGCGCTCGACGCGGTTTGCCAGATGGCGGCTATCGGCGATGTCTTCGAAGCCGCGCCAGCGATCGGCGATTTCCTTATCCTTGGCGAGCGTATTGGTGATGAGCGTGAAGGTGCGGATATTGGTCTTGAAAGTTTCGGCGAGTGCCATCGCCGCCTTGCGGCGCACTTCCGGATCCTTTTCCTGAAGCATGTTCAGCGCCACTTCAAGCGGCAGCTTTTCGCCGTCGATCTCGAAGCGCAGTTCCGCCATCGTTTCATCGAACAGGCGGTTGAAGGCGGCGGCACTCGTCATCGACTTTTCGAGGAAAAGCTGCTCCAGCTTGTCTTCGAGCTGATAGGGCTTGTCCTTGCGCAGATCGACCAGCCAGGGGCGGTAATGGCCGGCAAGCGGATCGTTCGCCATGCAGGCATCGATAACAACATCGTCGATGCGGTTCAGTTCCAGCGCGAAGAAAAGCAGGCGACCGGAATATTCTGTCAGTTTGGCTTGAACATCGCCGTAGAGCTTGCCGTTTGCCGGGTTGGAGGTATCAGAGAAATAGGTGAGGCCGGCGAAGGAGCCGAGGCGGCCCGTGATGTCGTCGAGCGCCTCATATTCCTTCAGCGCCTGGCCGATGCCTTCCTCGCCTTTCTTTTCGGCCGCGTCGGCAAGCTTACCCTTCCATTTGTCCTCGAAATCCGAAGCAGCCTTGCCGGCCTTTTCCATATCGGAGACGAAGGCGGTGGAGGTGGCCGAAGGGTAGAGATCCTGCAGCTTCCAGGTCGGAAGCTCGCCCAGAGCCGGGGCTGCCGCTGCGGCGGGAGCCGTTGCCGAAAGGTGAAGATCGGCGTGCGCAAGCGTGTGTCTCATGGGGCGGTTCCTCTTCCTCTTTTATAACAGGTTTGACTGTCTACAGCATCGGCCCGAAAATCGGAATCGATTTTCGGAAAGCCTGATGCACAGTTTCAAAAGACAGAGCGTCCTTTGCGCGTCCGAGTGGACGCGCGGCGCTCTGGGCGCCGAAAGGTCCAGCATCAAGGGTTTTCGGCGTGTGAAAGGGTCCGTAACGGCACGAAAACGGCCTGTCAGAACAGTTAAAATGCAATTGTTTCTCAAAACAGGATGTTCAAGCCTTTCTGTCAGAGTGCGCTCTATGGTTTCGCATGAAGTGAGGCGACAATGACCGGTTACAATGAGCTCAAAGGGGCAGGGCAGATCCTTGTGGTCGAGGACGATCCCGTGCAGCGCCGTCTGCTCAAGAACGCGATCGAGCGTAGCGGCCATGTGGTGCATCAGGCCGAAAACGGCCGCATCGGGCTGGAGATGGTGAAGCGCGACCCTGGGCTTTTCAATGTCATCGTGCTCGATCTGATGATGCCGGAAATGACCGGCCTCGAATTTCTCGAAGCGATGCATGATTTCGGCACCCAGATTCCGGTCATCGTCCAGACGGGGCAGGGCGGCATCGAAACGGTCGTGCAGGCCATGCGTGCCGGCGCCTTCGATTTCGTCGTCAAGCCGGTTTCGCCGGAGCGCATCAATACGTCGATTTCCAATGCCATGAAGCTCGACCAGCGTGAGGTGAAGGCCCGTACCGGCCGCCGTTCACGTTCGGGCTCCGTCGGCTTCGACGACATCGTTTCGGCAAGCCCGGCGATGATCCGCGTCATCGATCTGGCGCAGCGCGCCTCGCAGTCCAACATCCCGGTCGTGCTCGAAGGCGAATCGGGTGTCGGCAAGGAGTTGGTGGCGCGCGCCATCCAGTCAGGGGGCGACCGCGCCACCAAGCCGTTCGTGACGGTCAATTGCGGCGCCATTCCGCACAACCTCGTCGAAAGCATCCTCTTCGGTCACGAAAAGGGCGCCTTTACCGGCGCGACCGAAAAGCATATCGGCAAGTTCATGGAAGCCGATGGCGGCACCATCTTCCTCGACGAAATCGGCGACCTGCCGCTCGAGGTGCAGGTGAAGCTGCTGCGCGCCGTTCAGCAGGGCGAGATCGAGACCGTTGGTGCGCGCACTGCACACAAGGTCAATGTCCGCCTCATTTCGGCGACGAACAAGGATCTGATCGAAGAGGTCAAGAACGGCCACTTCCGCGAAGATCTCTACTATCGGCTGAACGTCTTCCCGATCACCATTCCGGCGCTGCGCAAGCGCAAGGAGGACATTCCGCATCTGGTGCGGGTCTTTGCCGACCGCTTCTCCAGCGAACAGAAGAACGGCCGCCGCATGACGGTCAATGCCGGCACGCTGGCATTGCTGACCGCCTATGACTGGCCGGGCAATATCCGCCAGCTCGAAAACGCGATCTTCCGCGCCGTCGTGCTTGCTGAAGGTCCGGAGCTGACTGAATCGGACTTCCCGCAGATCGCCGCCCAGCTTCCGAATTACGAGGTCGTGGATCACCTGGCGCTCGTCGCCGATAATTCGCATCTCGATCCGGATGCCGAATTCCCCGAGGATTATCAGGCGGTATCCGTCGCCGAGACGATACGGCGCGGTCCGGAGGCTCCCGACAACGCAATCCCCAGCGTCAATCAGTCCGGTGATGTCCGCCGTCTTGCCGATGTCGAGGAAGAACTGATTCGTTTCGCGTTGAAGTTTTATCGCGGGCAAATGAGTCAAGTGGCGCGAAAGCTAGGTATTGGGCGATCCACACTTTATCGGAAACTCAAGGATTATGGTATCGACCCCGATAATCCTCAGAAAGATGCGGCATAGAGACGTTTTTGTTAAGAATAAGGCAACCATGTTTGGTTACCCGCCATAAACCACTTGTTAGCGGCTCGTTCACTATGTAAAGAAAAGGTTGATCATGTGTGGCATTTTTGCCATCGTGTGACCGCAATTGACAGCCATTTGAGACAGCACGGGACATTGCCTGTCTGACGGGGATCGAGTTGCCGAATCTGAATGGGAATACCAAGCCTTCGCGCTTGAGCTGGCGCTTGTCGTGCGCCAAGATTGGCGGAAAGGCAATTAGGACGGCAGCGGCCGCCCTCATTGCATTCGCGGTTTCCTCGCCGGTATTCGTAAGCACACCGTCTCAGGCCGCAGGCGAAACCCGCAGTCTGAAACTCTATTTCATTCATACCGGCGAAAAGGCTGTCATCACCTACAAGCGAAACGGCAGGTTCGACCCCAAGGGTCTCGAGCAGCTCAACCGCTTCCTTCGCGACTGGCGCAAGAATCAGCCGACGAAGATGGATCCGCGGCTCTTCGACCTCATCTGGGAAGTTTACCGCCAGTCCGGCTCTAGGGATTACATCAACGTCGTCTGCGGTTTCCGCTCGCCTGCCACCAACGAGATGCTGCGCGGTCGTTCGCGTAATTCCGGTGTCGCCGAAAAGAGCCAGCATATGCTCGGCAAGGCGATGGATTTCTTCATTCCCGACGTGAAGCTCGCCACGCTGCGCGGTATCGGCATGAAGATGCAGGTCGGCGGCGTCGGCTTCTATCCGAAGTCTGGTTCGCCCTTCGTGCATATGGATGTCGGCGGCGTTCGCGCCTGGCCGCGCATGAGCCGCGACGAGCTGGTCAGGCTCTTCCCCGACGGCAATACCATTCATATTCCCGCCGATGGCAAGCCGCTGCCGGGCTACCAGCAGGCAATGGCCGATTACAAGCGCCGCGTGGCGAATGGTAGCCAGATCATGATGGCCAGCGCCGGCGCTTCCGTTTCCGATGACGAACCTCGCAAGCAGAAGACGCTGTTTGCCTACCTCTTTGGTGGCGGCGCCGACGAGGAAGAGGATAATTCGGAGGATAGCACACCGGTGGCTGTCGCCAAGGCAACGCCGCCGAAGGCTGAGGCTGTCCCAGCAACTGATGAACCTCAGCCGCAGACCGAAGTCGCAAGCGTGAATGCACCGGTCCCGCAGGTTCGCCCGGCCTTCAGCAACCAGCTTGCTGGCAACGAGGTTGCCAATGCTCTGGTGCCGCCGTCTGCGGGTAATGCCGCCCAGCAGGCCCTTGCCGCCATGCCGGCGGGCCAGGCGCAGGAGCCGGAGCATTTCGCAGATCTGAGCGGCTACAGCATTCCGGTTCCGTCGCTTCTCGGTCAGCGTCGTGCCCCAGGTGATGCCGAACTTGCCTCTGTCGATCCGAACCTAACGTCGACGAGTGTTCCGACGCCAGCTGAACGTCCGGCCGTTGCCGAGAATCTGCTTGCTGCACAGAATGCCGATCCTGAAGCGGGCGAAGACGAGGCCGATCAGGATACGCTTTCGCCCGCCATGGCGGCGGCGCTCGCAAAGCAGCAGGATCAGAGCGGTGGTGCTGAGGTCGCTATGAACGCGTCTTCCGAGCCGCAGACCGTGGAGCAGGCAATCAACGCTGCCGCCCCGAAGAACCCGCCGGCACTCGACAGACCGCCGCTGCAGCTTGCGGCACTTGCTCCGATGACGAAGTCCGCAAGCTTTGCTGCTCCTCCCACGGCGCCGAAGCCTGTTGCCGTCGAGAGCCCCGTCGCCCAGGGCCTTCCCACCAAGGGTGGTCGTCCGACGAAGCAGGAAGCGGTGGCCGCCGACGAAAGCCGCCAGACGGTGCGTGCGGAGCCGAAGCTGACGCAGAAGATGATCTCGCAGTGGGCTCTCACCAATGCCCGCCTGGAAATGGCGTCCAAGAAGGTGCAGGCCCCACGTTTCGTCAGTCAGACGCTGCGTGCCCAGCCGACCGCGGTTTATGCCGAAGGCTTCCAGAAGACCGCTTCGGTCGATCCCGCCCGCTTCAGCGGTACGGCCGTCAATTTCATGGAAGTGCGTAAGTTCAACACGCGCTGATCCGCTTATACCCGAACAAGCAAAGGCCGCCGAACAATGTCCGGCGGCCTTTGCTTTTGTGGCTGCCGGCAAGGCGAAAATTGGCGCCGACATTTTGATGAGACCAAAAGAAAAGCCACCAAAGCGGTGGCTCTCTGGAAAAGCAGATGACTGATCCTCAGCCTTCCGGCGGGGATTCGATCATGCCGAGGGCGTGCAGGTAGGTGTCGAGGATCGCATCTTCTTCCATACGTTCCTGCTCGTCCTTCTTGCGGAGCGCAACGACCTTCTTGAGGATCTTGGTGTCGAAGCCCATGCCCTTGGCTTCGCCATAGACGTCCTTGATGTCGTCGGCGATTGTCTTCTTTTCTTCTTCCAGGCGTTCAATACGCTCGACAAAAGCGCGGAGCTGATCGCGGGCGACGCCATGTGCATCAGACATCGTGTTCTCCTGATTTCGGGATGTGCATTCGGTTGCCAGTGACTGCCGCGAAGTGCAGCCAGCGTCAAGGCGATTTGAGACCGCATGGCCTATTTATGGGGGTTGTTCACCTCAAAAGCTGCCTTTTGCACAGGCGATGCTTCCGTCTGATGAAGGTTCTTCCAGTCCTCGTAGGGCATCCCGTAGACGATCTCGCGCGATTCGTCCTTCGTGACGGCGATGCCTTCGGCTTCCGCAGCCTCGCGATACCAGTTGGACAGGCAGTTGCGGCAGAAGCCGGCAAGATTCATCAGATCGATGTTCTGCACGTCGGTTCGTTCGCGAAGATGCGTGATCAGCCGGCGGAAGGCGGCAGCTTCGAATTCCGTCTTCTGTTCCTTGCTGAGCGTGGTCATAGGCCAAGTCCTTTCACTCAATAGGGGCCGGTGCGTGAAGGGTGCACGCTGTATGCATGAAGGGCTGGATCGGCGTTCATGTCGGCAAAGACAGGGGCCAGACGCGTTGCCCATTCCTCGATGCCGGTGTCGTCGCCGATGAGGTCCTGGCGCACTTCCAGAAGCGCGTGCGGGATGCCCGTGGTCATGCAATGGCGGTACATGGTGTCACCCTTCAGCGCACCGTCATAGGGTTCGTTGTCACCGACGAGGAGATCGGGATCGGCACGCAGCTTTTCAAGCAATGGACCAACGGCGCGGTCGTCGCTATCCCAAAGCACTGCGGCATGCCAGGGGCGGGGAACGCCCTTCCAGGCGGGCGTGAAGGAGTGCAGGGAGAGCACCAGCGGCGCCTTGCCGGTCGCATTCGCCACCCTGTCGATCGTCTCCGACACGGCATTGTGATAGGGTCTGTGAAAGGCCTCGATCCGGTAATTCCACTCCTCCCGGGTGATTGGATGATTGCCGGGGATAATGGCGCCATCAGATATCTTCATGACCAGGGTTGGATCATCCTCACCTCTGTTAGGGTCGATCAGCAGGCGCGAAAAGCCGCCGAGCACACCCGGTACGCCCAGTTGCGCACAAAGCCGGCGGGTCAGGCCCTCGATGCCGATGTCGTAAGCAATATGCCTGATAAAGGCGCTTTCCGGCAGGCCGAGCCGGTCATATCGTTCGGGCAGGCGGTTCATGGCATGATCGCCGAGGATCACCATGCCTTTGTCATGTTGGCCGGGTAGGGTTTCGAAGGATTGGAAGTGGTCCATCAGGAAATTGCCGATTGTCATTTCGCGTCGTTGGCCAGTGATTGCATGCGCGTTCGGCCGGTTCAAGCGCGATGGGCAGGGCTAGCGCGACGAGATGCGCTCAGCAGACGGTTATGAAAGGAAATATAATCGATTAGCATCGCGTTGACTTTCGCTTGACGGCGGCGCAAGAAGACACGGACAACGAATAACCGTGGAGCTATTTGGGAGCCGTGTTAATCCAAGCCGCGCCAAGTTTCCTCACGCGGTCCGGGCCGCTGGTCCGTCTCGCATTGTTCGCTCTTGCAGCCGTTTCGCCGTTCTTCATCGCCGATGCCGCGCGCGCGGATTTCCGTGTATGCAACGGTACTCAAAATCTGGTTGGCGTTGCGATCGGATATCGCGCGAAGGAGGGCTGGGTTACGGAGGGCTGGTGGCAGGTGCCGGCAACGACCTGCGCCACGCTGATCGAGGGGGAATTACAGTCGCGTTATTATTACCTTTACGCAGAAGACGCCGCCCGGGGAGGCCGATGGACGGGTGACGTGCAGATGTGCGTGGCGGAAAATGAATTCAAGATCGCGGGCGTGCAGGACTGCTATGCCCGGGGTTATCAAAAGATGGGATTCAAGGAATACGATACGGGCCGCCAGGGTAGCTGGATGGTTCAACTCTCCGACACCCCAGGGACGCAAGAAAGCCAGAATTGATGAAGCGTAACCGCAAAGTTAAAATCCTCGCCACCCTCGGCCCCGCCTCCTCCGAGGAATCGATGATCGAGAAGCTGCACCAGGCGGGTGCGGATATTTTCCGCATCAACATGAGCCATGCGAGCCATGATGTGATGCGTATGCTCGTGCAGCGCATTCGCGCCGTCGAAGCCCGGTCTGGCCGGCCGATCGGCATTCTGGCGGACCTTCAGGGTCCGAAGCTGCGCGTCGGCAAATTCGCCAATGTGAAGGTGGAGCTGAAGCCCGGCCAGACCTTCACGCTCGACAGCAACGATACCCCCGGCGACAATACGCGCGTTTTCCTGCCGCATCCTGAAATTCTCGAAGCCGTTCAACCGGGCCACCGCCTGTTGATCGATGACGGCAAGCTCGCGCTGCGCGCTGAAAAGTGCGACGGCAAGAGCATTGTCACGACCGTTATCGCCGGCACCAGCATTTCCGACCGCAAGGGTGTCAGCCTGCCCGACACGCTGCTCGGCGTCGGTGCGCTCACCGATAAGGATCGTGCCGACCTCGACGCGGTGCTTGCGACCGACGACATCGACTGGGTGGCGCTCTCTTTCGTCCAGCGCCCCGATGACCTCGCCGAAGTGCGCAAGATCGCCCGTGGCCGCGTCGGCATTATGTCGAAGATCGAGAAGCCACAGGCTCTGGAACGCATCGAAGAAATCATCGAGCTTTCCGACGCGCTGATGGTGGCCCGCGGCGATCTCGGCGTTGAAATGCCGCTCGAAGCTGTTCCTGGCATTCAGAAGCAGCTCATCCGCTCCTGCCGCCGTTCGGGCAAGCCTGTCATCGTCGCCACGCAGATGCTGGAATCGATGATTTCTTCGCCGGTTCCGACCCGAGCCGAAGTGTCTGACGTTTCCATCGCCGTCTTCGAAGGCGCGGATGCGATCATGTTGTCGGCTGAATCCGCATCCGGCGCCTATCCGGTCGAAGCCGTCTCGATGATGGCCTCGATTGCGAGCACGGTGGAGAAGGATCCGCACTATCCCGGCATCATCTACGCGCAGCGCGCCCAGCCGGAAGCAACCGGCGCCGACGCTATCTCGCTTGCCGCCCGCCAGATCGCCGAGACGCTGAAGCTGTCGGCCATCGTTTGTTACACCTCTTCGGGCACGACCGGCCTGCGCGCTTCGCGCGAGCGTCCGCAGGTGCCGATCATTGCCCTGTCGCCGATCATCAAGACGGCACGCCGCCTGTCCGTCGTCTGGGGCATGCATTGCGTCGTCACGCATGATGCGACCGACCTCGACGACATGGTCAACCGCGCCTGCCGCATCGTTGCCGCGGAAGGCTTCGGCAAGCCGGGCGATCGCATCATCATCTCCGCCGGCGTGCCGCTTGGCACACCGGGTGCAACCAACATGCTGCGCATCGCCTATATCGGCTCAGACGGCCAGAGTGGCATCTGATTGCTTTCAGGCCTGAAAATACAAAGCGCTCCTCGAAAGATGGGCGCTTTTTCTTTTCGATTTTGCCTTTGGTGCCTTAGCCACGGGAGAGGTGACCGACGCGGTAGACCTGGTCGGTGCGCGACGCGGGCGGGGCTTCCGCACAGAGGCCAAAACGGACCATCATCCAGTCATGCGGATCAAAGGCGGCAATGCGGGCGATCACATGTTTGCCGCCGGCTTCCTGTTTTGCCAGGTCAACCTCTTGCAGCCGTAAGTCGGGCAGAGAGACATCCGGTTCGATAGGGAGATGTTCGCTGTAAGCAAAGCGGGCGCTGGCGAGATCCGACGAGACATGCGCATGCCAGACGATCCAGTGGCGAATGCGCGGGCGGCCGAAGGCGTCTGTCAGCGCGGCAAAGCCCGGACCGCAAATGAAATTGCTGGCGCCTTCCGGCTGATCCCAGAGATAAAAGGGCGTGTAGAGATTTTCGCGGCTGCCGAATTCGCCCCGGCGAGCATTCAGAAAGGCTTTGAAACCGAGATGCGGGAAGCCGTCCATCGCCGGCCCCTTGTCGCGGATGCGGCGATCGATGATCTCCATGTCGTAATCTGCCGGCAAGGTGAAGGAATATTGCATGGCCATCATGGCTGTGTCTCCTCAGACCAGTCGACGAAACGTCCCTTCTCAAAACCCTGGATGCTGAGATATCCGAAAGGGCTGTCAGCCGTTGCCCCGTGCCAGTGAAGCTCGTCCGGAGCGAACCATATTGCATCACCGGTTCTGACTTCCTCGACTGGTTCACCCTCCCGCTGCACGAGACCGACGCCGGAGAGGACATAAAGAAACTGGCCGCGCGGATGCGTATGCCAGTGGGTGACGGTGCCGGGATCCAGGGTTGCGCGCATGGCGGTGTTTTCGCCATCGATCTGGCTGTCGAGCAGCATTTCGACCCAGAAGGGCGCATTCGAAATACGCTCCGGAGCGCGGGTGGCATTGCCGGGGCGGCGGATGGTCATGGTCTTCGGGTTGGCCTCGCTCATGATGGAGCTCCCATGGCACGGGCTTGCCAGCCGGGCTCCGCCATCTGCGCCAGACCGTCGCCGAAGGACCATTCGTCCGGTTCGCTGGTCGAGATGACGATCATCACATCTTCCGGGCGCAGGCCGGGCGATTGCTGCAGCAGTTCGACGGCTCGGCGGAAGAAGGCCTTGCGCATTTTGGTCGTGCGCGGCTTGCCAGCCGTGATCGCGATCAGCACGAAATCATCCGAGCGCGGGCCGGCGAGGTAATTGCGGTCGAAGATCAATTCGCCTGGCTCGTGCTGGTGGATGATCTGGAAGCGGTCGGCAGGTGGCACGTTGAAGGTCTCCACCATGGCCTTGTGGACGTTGTCCGAAAGGGCGCGCAGATAGTCCGGCGACTTGCCCTTCAGAAGGGAGATGCGAGCAAACGGCATTGGATGCCTCCTTGTTGTGTGTCTTGACAGGAGAAGCATGCCACGCCACGATAATACAGAAAATCAGAATTTTATGGACTTATAGTCCTTTAAAATGGGATTGTTGGATGAGGCGGGTTACGTTCGATCTGGATGTGCTGAGAACCTTTGCGACCGGCATCGATCTCGGCAATTTCGCCAAGGCGGCGGATCGCCTGGGACGGTCGACATCCGCCGTCAGTGCACAGCTCAAAAGGCTGGAAGAGCAGGCCGGCACGCCGATCTTCCGCAAATCGGGACGTGGTCTGGCGCTGACGGAAGCCGGTGAGACAATGCTTGCCTATGCCCGGCGGTTGCTCGATCTGAATGACGAAGCGGTCGCGGCGGTGCAGAGCGTCGAGCTGGAGGGTTGGGTGCGGCTCGGTCTGCAGGAGGATTTCGGCGAGAACCTGCTGCCCGAGGTGCTCGGGCGTTTTGCGCGGGCGCATCCGAAGGTGCGTATCGAGGCGCGGGTGGTGCGCAATGCCGAGCTTCTGGAACGCGTGACGACGGGCAAGCTCGATCTGGCGCTCGCCTGGAGCGTCGGCACCTTGACCGCGCATTGCGAGCATATCGCCGATGTGCCGATGCGATGGATCGGTCCGGCGAATGGCCTGCCGGCATGGGCGGCTGGAATCGGTGAGCCGATGCCGCTTGCCTCGCTCGAAGCGCCCTGCTTGCTCAGGAATGCCGCGACGAAAGTGCTGGACGAGGCCGGTATCTCCTGGCGGCTCTCGTTCGTCAGCCCGAGCCTTGGCGGACTCTGGGCAGCGGCCGCTGCGGGACTGGGTATTACCGTGCGTACGCCCATCGGATTGCCTGCCAAGGTGCGGATGCTGACGCCGGGCGAAGCCGGCCTGCCCGAACTGCCGAAACTCGGGCTGGTCCTGCATCGGGCAGAGGCGGAGCCCGATGCCGCAACGGCCCGTCTGGCTGAGTTGGTGCTGCAGTCGGTGCATGAAGCGGTGAGGGATATTTTCATGCCATCCGATCATGAGAGAGGATTGCGAAGGGTCGGGTGAAGTGTTGACCCTCCCGGCAGAAACCAGTAGCCTTTCATCACTATGAAAATGATCGCTCTCAACATCGCTACCGTCTTCTTCTTGAGCCTCTAAGGCTCTGCCCTCGGGCAAAGGAAGATGCGGCCGCTTCACCAGCCTGCTGGCTGGTGCGCTGCCGTGGCCTGTAACCACCCTGCATCCGGCCGATGGACAAAGCCGGCAGGGTTCGGCGATAGAGAGATATTTCATGACATCCACTGGTTACCCGCCGGCGCTCAGCGCCGCGCAGATCGAGCAATTCATCGAGGACGGTTTCGTACGCGTCGATGATGCTTTTCCCCGCGACGTGGCCGAGGAAGCTCGCGCCATCATGTGGCGGGACATTCCCTTCGATGCCGATGATCCAAAGACATGGGTTCGGCCGGTCGTACGGCTCGCAGGCTATGGCGGCGGACCGTTCGAGATAGCGGTCAATACACCCGTTTTGCATTCGGCCTTCGATCAGCTCGTCGGCAAGGGACGCTGGGAGCCGCGTGACGGCCTTGGCAGTTTTCCGGTGCGCTTTCCGCATCCGGATGATCCCGGTGATGCCGGCTGGCATGTGGATCTGAGCTTTCCGGATGAGGATGGAAACCCTGGTGAGCAGCGGGATTTCTCCGCCTGGCGTGTGAATGTCAACTCGCGTGGACGGGCGCTTCTGATGCTCTTTCTGTTCTCGGATGTCGGCGAAGAAGACGCGCCGACGCGGATCCGGGTTGGATCGCATAAGGATATCGCAAAGATACTGGAACCAGCCGGTGAGGCCGGCATGGCGCATCTGTGGCTGGAGCATGTGGGTGAGGAGAGGCCGCTTGCTTTGGCCACAGGGCAGGCGGGCACGGTCTATCTGTGCCATCCTTTCCTGATCCACGCCGCGCAGATGCATCGCGGCAAGGAACCGCGCTTCATGGCACAGCCCGGCCTGGCGCCTTCGGAGCCACTGAAGCTTACGCGCGAGGACGGCGCCTACTCGCCTGTCGAGATCGCCATCCGCAGGGCGCTTCAGCAAGGTTAAAGCGTGTCGCAAAACAGCTGCACAGTTTGCGCGGCATGATTGATGTGGAGGAGGTTGCTTCGTATCGAGCCTCCTCCGCATCAGGTAACCCCCTCCACAAGATGCCCGAATTCAAGAAGAGAGCGCCCTTTGTGTGTCCGAAATGGACACTCGGTGCTCTCGGTGGAGGGGGTTCATGTTCAAATGGAGGGCGTGGAGGAGGTTGCCTCCTCCAATTCAAGTTGTTGATACATATAGATTTAAATTGAGTGGAGGAGGTGGAGGGGGTTATTTGGTCAAACCTGCCGGAAGCCACCTATGCCGAGGCGGTACAGCAACGCTCGCGGCTACTCTTGGAAATACCTCCTCCACCTCCTCCACCTGCTCCGCGGCCGGAGAGGCATCCGGCTTTGCCGGCTATATCATGCCTGCAGTTCCCGCTGTGCCGCCCGTCGGATCGCCTGCGGCGGCTGGCCAAAAGCCCGCAGAAAGGCGCGGCGCATGCGCTCGCGATCATTGCCGGCACGCCGGTCGAGCATCTGCCGGGCGAGATCGTCATGTCAGCTGAAAACATGGTCGACGCGTCGCTGGCAGGTCTTGCCGAGGGCGAATTTGTGACGATCCCGGCGCTCGAAGATGCCGGCCTGCTCGCCGCTTATGAACAGGCGCCAGGCGCTGATGCCGAACCTGTCCCGCTCGGCGCCGGCTTCGCGCTACAAGGTCGCATAACGGCGATCGACAGAGGACCGCATCGTCCGCGGCAGGTCGCTGCGGACGATGTTTTCTATTGAGGGAGGTTCGTACTGAAGGCCGCTGCCACCATCTCCGCAAGGCGATCATGGATAGCCGTCCGGCTTGTTTCCTTGGGATCGTCGCAGAGAGGCTCTTCACCTTCCCTGCGAAGGATGGCGGCGCCTGACGGTTTGCATTCACTGAAGGCGCTGTATTGCGAAGCGTCCGTCAGGAGATCGTAACGTGCGTTCGGTATTGCGTCCTTCAGGCCTGACGCGCGCAGCCCCGGCCAGATGGTTTCCGGGGCGCCGAGATTGATCAGCCGGACGGGGATCGATATGCGCGTGAGGCTTTCAGGCGCGAAGCTGGCGCCGAATTCAGGATCGATGACGACGGCCGCCTTCACCCGCGGATCGAGATGGGAGCGGGTGAGCTTCTGCCTGTCGATGGAATGGAGATCGATACCAGCGCCGGCGAACTCGGCGCAGTCGACGCCTGTGCCGTCGGGATCGCAGGAGCGCGCGAAGCTCTCCGGATCGAGGTGGCCGCCTGCAAGCGAAAGTGCGGATGTCCCGCCGACAAGGAAGCCCAGCACGCCAATACGGTTGCGGTCTATCTTTGCAGGCAGCGTGCCGCCCTTCTCGATTGCGGTCAGGGCCGCGGAGAGATCAGCGGGCCGCAGCCATATCTCGTGGAGGCTCTCTTCGCTCGTCATCGTCTGCGGATCCGGCTGGCGCATCATTGCCACAACGAAGCCCTTCGAGGCGAGGCGCGATGCCATCCAGGCGCCAATGAACGGCCCGGATTTCAGACCGCCATGGGAAAGCAGGATCAAGGGATGGCTGCCGGCAGCGGCAGGCGCGCCCCGTTGCGCGGCCTCGCCTTTGAAAAGCGAACTGTCACCGACCAGGACGGGCGTTCCGCCGGCCGTCGCCGGATACCAGAGCGTGATGTTCATGACGCCGCCGCGTTCCAGCACAGGGACCGAGAAAAAGGACAGACCTATCGTGTCGGCCGTCTGTGCCGGAGTGTTGGCGGCAAGAAGGCAGGCCGACAGCAGCAGGATGAGAAGATGTATCATGAAAACCTCGGAACGAAGACCACCACATGGCGGCGAGACGAGGTTTTCGCTGTTTCCCAGGTGCGCGAGACCCCGATCATGATCGAGGTCGTTGCCGATCGCGATCAGGGTCTTCGTCGCTAAGTTGCCAGCTTTCAGCCGAAGCGCTCCAGCGCAGTGGTAAACACGTCGGCGTCGATATTGCCGCCTGAGGTGACAACGATAGCCGTATCGCTGTCCAGCTGGTCGCCGTGGAAGAGTGCAGCGGCAAGGGCAACGGCCCCGCCGGGCTCGACGACGATCTTGAGGCGGGTGAAGGCAAGTGCGACAGCGCGCAGTGCCTCATCGTCGGTAACGACAACGCCCTGTCCGGCCAGGCGTTTCAGGATCGGGAAGGTGATGTTGCCTGGCTGGGGCGTGACGATCGCGTCGCAGATCGAGCCCGTGAGCGAGGCGTTGCGCTCGATCTTGCCAGATGCCAGCGACCGGGTCGTGTCGTCGAAGTCTTCCGGCTCGCAGGGACGGACGCGAAAGCCCGGCGCGCTTGCTTCCAGTGCCAGGGCGATACCCGAACTCAGGCCGCCGCCGCCGCAGGGAACAAGGACTTCGGCATTCCTGACGCCTTCTTCTTCCGCCTGTTCGGCGATCTCCAGCCCGGTGGTGCCCTGGCCGGCAATGACCAGCGGTTCATCGAAGGGCTTGATGAGCGTCAACCCGCGTTCGGCCGAAAGTCTCGCGCCGATTTCGTCGCGGTCTTCATTGGCGCGGTCGTAGAGCACGACTTCGGCGCCGAAGGCCCGGGTATTGGCGATCTTCAGCTTCGGAGCGTCGCTCGGCATGATGATGACGGAGGGGATGCC
>Ga0209758_1001462_pt1 | contig 27731 bp, 28 predicted proteins | sample AraplaMF_Col_mMF_FD_184258 | JGI IMG/M metagenome (GOLD analysis project Ga0209758, IMG submission 184258) | Arabidopsis root microbial communities from the University of North Carolina, USA - plate scrape MF_Col_mMF (SPAdes) (version 2) | ecosystem: Host-associated > Plants > Roots > Endosphere...
CGACATTGGCCTTGTTGAGCCCGCCGGAAAGCATGTAGTCGACGTTGCCATCAAGCCAGGTGAGCAGACCCCAATCAAAGGAAACGCCATTGCCACCCGGTAGTTCAGAGCCTTTCGGCGGCTTGGCGTCGAAAAGGAAGCGGTCGGCAATGCCAATATAGGCCTCAACCCTTTTCAAGTCATCGGCAGTGCGGACCGACAATGCCTTGATGACCGGGATGCCATACACCGCCTTGATGGTCAGCACGCGCTCGGGGCTCTCGCTGCCGTGGAGCTGCAGCATGTCGGGGCGCAAAAGGGAAACGATTTCATCGAGATCGTCATTGGTCGGATCAACTACGACAGCAACGATCTTCGCCTTGCCACGCGCCGGCTCAGCGAGCTTGCCGGCAATATCAGGCTCAACGTAACGCGGGCTCTTCTGGAAAAAATTGAAGCCGATGTGTGTCGCTCCGCGCTTCAATGCGCGCTCGACAGTTTCAGGCGTCTTCAAACCGCAGATCTTGATATCCGGTCTCATGGCAGCGAAGTGACACGAAACGGGCGAAGAGTCGAGCCAATTTGCAATGCTGGCCACATTTAGCTGGAGCGCTTGCAACGGGGGCGCTTAGTCGAAGTCTATGGCGTGCAACTGGCTGCCGTAGCGCTTCAGCCAGGTCTTCGCCTCTTCCATGTGGGGGCAGAGCTTCTTGCAGAGTGCCCAGAAGCGCGGCCCGTGGTTCATTTCCTTCAGATGCGCCACTTCATGAGCGGCAAGGTAATCGATCACTGAAGGCGGCGCCATGACGATGCGCCAGGAGAAGCTCAGATTTCCCTCCGAGGAGCAGGAACCCCAGCGGCTGCGGGTATCCTTCATGGAAATGGAGCGGATCGGCGCCTTGATGGAACCGGCATGCAGGCGAGACAGTCTCTCAAGATCGGTGCGGGCCTCCTTCTTGAGGAAGGTCGCGATGCGCCGGCCGATATGTTCCGGCATGCCGCTGACATGAAGCACCGGTTTGCCGTCCACCATGACGGCCTCGGTCAGCCCGCGCAGGCTGCCGGTGTGCTCGATACGATGCTTGATACCGCGAAAGAGAATTTCACCGCCATCACGCAGGCTCGTATCCGTCGAGAATTTCGCAAGCTTGGTCAGCAGCCAGCCCTGGTGCCGATCGAGGAAGGCGTTGACTTCGCGGGCGGCAAGGCCCTTCGGAACCGTCATCTTCAATGCCCGGCCGCCGGGTTCGATGCGCAGCGTAATCCGGGTGGCGCGATCATGCTGTTTGATCGTCAAGGGCATCAGACGGCCGGCAACATCGAGCGTCCGCGTTTCGGGCGGCGCCGGTTTTTTCGTCGTACGGCGGATCTTCGGGAGCGGAAACATAGGGGTTTTCTATACGATTCGGGAGAAATCCGGGCAAAGAAAAACCGGCATCGGATGCGATGCCGGCCGTAGATTTTCCGTGATCATGCCTTACGGTGTCTGGTATTCGGCGACCGGGCCATTGTCGTCGCGTCTGCCGCTCTTGCGCTCGCGCATGAAGCGGTCGAATTCTTCCTGGTCCTTGGCGCGGCGAAGCTCGCGCAGGTAGGAATCGAATTCCTCGCGCATTTCATCGAGCTTGCGGCGCTCCTCCTCGATGCGATCGAGCTCGGCTTTGCGCCAATCGTCGAAGGCGACGTTGCCGGTTGAGAAATGCGGGCGGTGACGGCCGTGCGACCGTCGGCAACCTGTAAAGAAGCCATCCGTCGCCTGGTTGACGTCACGCTTGAAGCCACGCAGCCGCTCGCCGAAGATGATATAGGCAAGCATGGCCAGCCCAAGAGGCCAGAAAACCATGAAGCCGAGGATCATCAAGGCAACGGTAGCCGGAGTCCAATCCGGGCGAAGCAATGCTGACTGGTTCATCGTGCGGTATCCTCGCGTTCAGCACCCGACAGGATGCCGAGTGCTGAAAAAACAGATGGTTACCGCTGAACCGGCCTTCAAGACGATTTCAGGTTAAATCGAACAAGACCTTGAATCGATGACATTAAATCAGCGTTTTCTAACTCACGCCGATTTGCCGCCCCTGATGACACGCTGGACTGGCGGCTTCTTGGCGCGGGAATGCTGGCGCGTAAAGCTGATGATGCGGGGCGCGATCTCGCGACGGAAGCGGGAACCGTTGAAGACGCCATAGTGGCCGACATCCGGCTGCAGGTAATGCATGCGCATCTCGTCGGGGATGTTTACACATATGGTCTGCGCCGCGTGCGTCTGGCCAACACCCGAGATATCATCGTTCTCGCCTTCGACCGTCAGCAAGGCGACGTTGCGGATCGCCGAGGGGTCGACGCGCTTGCCGCGATGCATCAGTTCGCCTTTCGGCAGCGCATGCTTCATGAAGACCTGCTCGACGGTCTGCAGGTAAAATTCCGCGGTGAGGTCCATGACGGCGAGATATTCGTCGTAGAAATCGCGGTGCTTTTCCGGTTCGCCGTCGTTCTTCACGAGATGCATGAAGAATTCCTTGTGGGCGATCAGGTGCCGGTCGAGATTCATCGACATGAAGCCGGAAAGCTGCAGAAAACCCGGATAGACGGGGCGCATGAAGCCCGGCTGCGGCCAGGGCACATTCATGACGACGTTATCGGCAAACCATTCGAGCGGGCGCTCCTTGGCAAGCTTGTTGACCGCTGTCGGATTGATGCGGGTATCGATCGGACCGCCCATCAGCGTCATCGACGACGGTGCGAGCGGATCCTTGACCTCTTCCATAATTGCGGCAGCGGCCAGCACCGGCACGGAGGGCTGACAGACCGCGACAACATGGGTGTCATGGCCGAGAAAATGCAGCATCTCGATGACGTAGTCGATATAATCCGAGAGGTCGAAGGTGCCTTCGGTCATCGGCACCATGCGAGCATCGATCCAGTCGGTGATGTAGATATCGGCGCTCGGCAGAAGGGCCTCGACGGTGCCGCGCAGCAGCGTCGCATAGTGGCCGGACATCGGCGCGACGATGAGGATGCGTGGGTCGCCGCTGTGACCGGCCGAAACATCGCGAGAGAAATGCAGGAGATTGCAGAAGGAGCGCGCCCAGACGACCTCCTCGTGCACAGAAACCTTCTTGCCGTCGATGACGATCTCATTGAGTCCGAATTCCGGCTTACCGTAACGGCGCGTGGTGCGCTCGAACATTTCGAGACTGGCCGAAATGGTGCGCCCTAGCGGGGTCTGTGAGAAGGGGTTCAGCGGATTGGAATAGGCAAAACGCATGATATCTGCTGCAGCGCGGAAAGGAGCCAACGCTGCATGGTTCAATTCATAAAGCTGGTAGAACATGGAGGGCGCCACCTTTCTCTATCCGGTAAAGACGACACCAATTGAAGGGCGTCGGACTCTTTCCGTTAACGCTGGCACAGCAACGTAGGCTAACAGTTTTTTGTTGCACAGCAACATAACATTACAGTTTGAAAGAAAAATGCCGGAAAATTGATCTCCCGGCATTATCTTGGCGCATAAAGTTTAAGCTTTTCAGTAAGAAAAGTCGTTAACGGTCTGCTACGAAGAGCTGCTTCTGGGTGCCGAGACCTTCGATACCGAGTTCGACGACGTCGCCGTCCTTCAGGTAACGCGGCGGCTTCATGCCCATGCCGACACCCGGAGGCGTGCCCGTCGAGATAATGTCGCCCGGATGCAGGGACATGAACTGGCTGAGATAGGACACGACGAAAGCCACGCCATAAACCATGGTTTTCGTGGAACCGTTCTGCATCGTCTGGCCGTTGACCTTGAGCCACATGCCGAGGTTCTGCGGATCGGCAACTTCGTCTTTGGTGACGAGCCAGGGGCCGATCGGGCCGAAGGTGTCGCACGATTTACCCTTGGTCCACTGACCCGAGCGCTCGGTCTGGAAGGCGCGCTCGGAAACGTCGTCGGAAACGCAGTAACCAGCGACATAGTCCAAGGCTTCGGCTTCGCTCACATATTTCGCGGTTTTGCCGATAACCACGCCAAGTTCGACTTCCCAGTCGGTCTTTTCAGAACCGCGCGGGATCAGCACATTGTCGTTGGGACCAACGATCGCCGAAGTCGCCTTCATGAAGATAACGGGTTCGGGCGGCACGGTTGCACCGGTTTCGGCCGCATGGTCGGAGTAGTTCAGGCCGATGCAGATGAATTTCCCGGTGCCGGCAACACAAGCGCCGATGCGGCCGGGCGCCAGTTCCGGCAGGCTCTTAGGGTCAAGGGCCGCGATTTTCGCAAGACCTGCCGGCGTGATCGCCTCGCCGTCGATATCGGCCACGTGAGCGGAAAGATCACGGATCTTGCCATCGGCATCGAGCAAGGCCGGCTTTTCGCGGCCCGCTTCTCCAACGCGCATCAGCTTCATGAATGTCCTCCTCAATGGATAGTAGATGCGCCACCTATGAACGAATTATTCATCGGTGTCATTATGACTTGCCACGGAAGCGGTACGCCCGCTTAGAAAATTTCCGCCAGTGATGGACCAACCGGGACGATGCGTGTCGGGTTGAGGCTCTCGATCGAATAATAGCCGCGCTTGATATGATCGAAATTCACCGTTTCGGCGATGCCGGGCCAATCCAGCATCCGCCGGCAGAAGGACTTGAGGTTAACATAGTCGGAGAGACACCGCAGATTGCATTTGAAGAGACCGTGATAGGCGACATCAAAACGCACCAGCGTGACGAACAGACGGATATCGGCCTCCGTCGGATGGTCGGCAAAGAGGAAACTGCGTCCTTCGAGCTGCGGTTCAATCCAGTCGAGGCAAGCAAAAACCCCGGCAAAGGCCTCTTCATAGGCAACCTGCGTCGTTGCGAATCCGGTGCGGTAAACGCCATTGTTCAAGGACGAATAGATACGCTCGTTGAAGGCATCGGTTTCACCCCGTCGAGCGGCCGGATAAAGATCGAGACCGCTACGGGCAAGATCGCCAAAGCCGCTGTTCAGCATGCGCAGAATGTCGGAGGATTCATTGTTGACGATCGTTGCACGCTTTTTGTCCCATAGAACGGGGACCGTTGCTCGCCCGGTAAAATGGGGATCCGCTTTTGTGTAGATCTCGTGCATGTAGATGACGCCGTTCAGCTCATCCGAAGTCGCGCCGGGATAATCGCCAAAACGCCAGCCCTGTTTGCTGAGCGCCGGTTCGACGATCGAAACCGAGATGACGTCTTCGAGCCCTTTGAGCTTGCGGCCGATCAGCGTGCGTGAAGCCCAGGGACAGATATAGGCGACGTAAAGATGATAACGTCCGGTTTCCGCGGCAAAACCACCCTCACCCGTCGGACCTGCGCTGCCGTCACGTGTCACCCAGTTGCGGAAGCTCGATATCTGGCGGACGAAACCACCCTTCTCATCCTTCGCCTGGACCGGCTGCCAGTCCTCGGTCCATTTCCCATTCACCAGCATGCCGCATCTCCTGATCGACCGGATTTGACGCCGCTTTACCGAGAGTTCCTCGCGCGCGTAAGACCAATTTCTGGAAACAGATTGTGCACTGGCTGCGACCAAACTTTGCTTGCCAAGCAGGCGAGCACGGAAATATCACTTAAGGTGATCTCCGCAATGGAATCCCTTCCATCGCCAACTTCCGGAAGCCAGCATGACGAAAGCCAATAGCCGCGAATCCGAATATCCAATCGATCCGATGTTTCTCGACCGTTGGTCGCCTCGCGCCTTTACCGGCGAGATCATCGAGGAAGCCCAGCTTCTGACGCTTCTCGACGCCGCGCACTGGGCGCCGTCCTCCGCAAATATGCAGCCCTGGCGGTTCCTCTACGCCTTAAAAGGCTCCGAGCACTGGGAGGAATTCGTAAGCTTGCTCGTCGAAGCCAACCAGGAATGGGCGAAGAACGCTTCGGCGCTGATCTTTGTGGTCTCGCGCAGCTTCAACGGCGCTCGCAGCGAGGGACGGTCAAGCTATACGCACTCTTTCGATGCCGGCACCGCCTGGGGCCATCTCGCCATGCAGGCCCGCATTTCCGGCTTCTATGCCCATGGCATGGGCGGCATCAAGCATGATGAAATCAAGGAAAAGCTTGACGTTCCCGATGGTTATCGCGTCGAAGCCGGCATTGCCGTCGGGCGCATCGCGGACAAGAGCACTCTTTCGGAGCGCAATCGGGATCGCGAATTCCCGAGCCAACGCAAACCGCTCTCGGAGGTCGTCTTCAACGGCCATTTCATCGGCAACGATTGATCGCAAATAAAAAGCCCCGCAAACCGGATGGCTGCGGGGCTTTTCGCGACCGATTTTCGGTCAGATATCGAGGTTTGCGACGCTCAGCGCATTGTCCTGAATGAATTCGCGCCGCGGCTCGACTTCGTCGCCCATCAGGCGGGCAAAGAGGCCGTCGGCATCGGTCGCATCGTTGACCTTGACCTGCAGCAGCGAGCGAACGTTCGGATCAAGTGTCGTTTCCCAGAGCTGCTCGGCATTCATCTCGCCGAGGCCTTTGTAGCGCTGCATCGTCAGCCCCTTGCGGCCACTGGCGAAAATCGCATCGAGAAGAGCACGCGGGCCGGAAATTTCGACATCGCCATCACGCCGGCTCAGTGCCGGCGGTGTCTGATAGATTTCCTTCATGCGTGGTGTCAGCTGATCGATAAGACGGGCATCCTGGGAGCCGATCAGCGCCATGTCGAGTACAATGACTTCCTTGACGCCGCGAACCATGCGCTCGAGACGGATACCGCCCTCGCTGGTGAGGCTGCCTTCCCAACCGCGCTCGGTTTCCTCGGCGATGATGTCGAGTCGCTTGGCCACCTCGGTTGCCAGCTCCTGGGCGCGCTCGGCATTGCTGACGGTTTCGGCATTGAGCGCGCCGGCGATGGCCGCCTGTTCGACGACCGCACGATTGTAGCGCGAATGCAGGTTGTCGAGCAGCGCGCGCAGGCGCAGGGCATCGTGAATGACCTCATTCAGATCCTGCCCGACACGGACTTCGCCGCTGGCGAGCTTCAGCGCCGCATCTTCCAGACCCTGACCGATCAGATAATCTTCCAGCGCTTTTTCGTTTTTGACGTACTGGACCGACTTGCCGCGCGAAACCTTATAGAGCGGCGGCTGGGCGATATAGAGATGGCCGCGTTCGATCAGCTCCGGCATCTGGCGAAAGAAGAAGGTAAGCAGCAGCGTGCGGATGTGGGCGCCATCGACGTCGGCATCCGTCATGATGATGATCTTGTGGTAGCGCAGCTTCTCGGCATTGAACTCGTCCTTGCCGATACCGGTGCCGAGCGCAGTGATCAGCGTGCCGATTTCCTGGCTGGACAACATCTTGTCGAAGCGGGCACGCTCGACATTCAGGATCTTGCCGCGCAGCGGCAGGATCGCCTGATTTTCGCGCGAGCGCCCCTGCTTTGCAGAACCGCCTGCCGAGTCACCCTCGACGAGGAAGACTTCAGACTTGGCCGGATCGCGCTCCGAGCAGTCGGCAAGCTTGCCGGGCAGCGAGGCGATATCGAGCGCACCCTTGCGGCGCGTCAGTTCGCGCGCCTTGCGGGCGGCTTCGCGGGCGGCGGCGGCTTCAACGACCTTGCCGACGAGAATCTTGGCTTCGCTCGGATGTTCCTCGAACCAGGTATTCAAGGCCTCATTGACGAGGCTTTCGACGACAGGGCGAACTTCCGACGAAACTAGTTTGTCTTTCGTCTGCGATGAGAATTTTGGGTCCGGTACCTTAACCGACAGGACTGCGGTCAGACCTTCGCGACAATCTTCGCCCTGCAGCGTCACCTTTTCCTTTTTCGTAATGCCGGAATTATCGGCATAGGAAACGACCTGACGCGTCAGTGCGGCACGGAAGCCGGCCATATGCGTGCCGCCATCGCGCTGGGGAATGTTGTTGGTGAAGCAGAGCACGTTCTCGTGGTAGCTGTCGTTCCACCACATGGCCACCTCGACGGTGATGCCATCCTTTTCGCCGCGGATCGCGACCGGCTTTTCGACGAGCGGCTTCTTGGCGCGGTCGAGATAGGAAACGAAGGCCTCTAAGCCGCCGTCGTACATCATCTCTTCCTGCTTGATGTCGGAGTGACGCTTGTCTGCCAGCAGGATGCGGACGCCGGAATTGAGGAAGGCCAGTTCACGCAGGCGATGCTCAAGCGTGCCGTAGTCGAACTCCGTCATGGTGAAGGTTCCAGTGCTCGGCATGAAGCTGACTTCCGTGCCGGTCTCGTTTCCGGCTTCGCCGGTTACCTTCAGCGGGGCATCTGCGACACCATGCGTGAAACTCATCTCATGGATCTTGCCCTGGCGGCGGATCTTCAGCTTCAGCCACACTGAAAGCGCGTTGACGACCGAAACGCCGACGCCATGCAGACCGCCCGAAACCTTGTAGGAATTCTGGTCGAACTTACCGCCGGCGTGCAGCTGGGTCATGATGACTTCGGCGGCCGATACGCCTTCACCGCTATGGATATCCGTTGGAATGCCGCGGCCATTATCCGTCACAGTCACCGAACCGTCGGGATTGAGCGAAACGGTAACGATATCGGCATGGCCGGCGAGCGCTTCGTCGATCGCGTTATCGACGACTTCGTAGACCATATGGTGAAGGCCGGAGCCGTCGTCGGTATCGCCGATATACATGCCGGGGCGCTTGCGCACGGCATCAAGGCCCTTCAGAACCTTGATGGAGTCTGCGCCATATTCGGTGTTTACGCCGTTTTCCGTCGCGGGTGCATCGGTCATTCTGTCGAGATTTTCCCTGTTGTAGTCAGCAACGGCGCGCCTTGCGAATCACCGGCTTTTTCAATGTCGAATATAGGTTTTTTGCAGCGAGTTCCCAATGGCAAGGCCCTAAAACAAGGCATAAATCAGGGGATTATGACGCTTTTCCGTCCCCTTTGCCGCCATTTTCAAGAAACGCCGATAGCCGGGCGATATCGGCGCTGTCAAGGTTGCGGATTCGCTTGGCAAGGCGATTGGCAAATTCGGTGTATTCGGGCGGCAGGCCCGAGGTATCCACGATCACACGCGGATCGGAAGAGCCGGCAACGAGGAAAAATTCCTCGGCCTCATCCCAGATGATGTTGAAGTAGCCGGCGATGCGCTGCAGGAGATCGAAACTCGGCACGCCGCGCCTTCCATGCTCGAGCGCCGAGAGATAGGCAGGCGAAACATTCAGGGCGGCCGCCATCTGTTTCTGGGTCACGCCCTTGCGGGCGCGCAGCTTGCGGACTGCTTCTGCAAACGGCGTCACGACGTTTCTCCGGAGCGCCGGGAGAGGCGGATATAGAGCGCGCCCTCGCCACCATGATGCTGGGCCGCCGACTCATAGGACGAAATCAGAAAGCGGAATTCCGGCTTGGAGAACCAGAGCGGCACTGCGCGTTTCAAGGCGCCTTCGCTACCCATGGAGCTGCCCTTGCCAGTAATGACGAGAACATGCCGCATGCCGCGCTCATGAGCCCGGATCAGGAAATCGAGCAAGAAGGAATGTGCTTCGCTCTGCACCATGCCGTGAAGGTCGATGCGCGCTTCCAGTGCCAGTTTGCCCTTTGCGATCTTGCGCTTGACCGGCCGCTCCAGCGGATGGTGGACGCCTGATGGCTGTTTTGCGGGCATCTGCCGTGCCGGCTGCTGCAGAAGAGGTGAAGCCGTCTTCTGCTGTTCGGCCTTTTCCTGTTCGGCCGCTGCTTCGGCTTCCAGCAGGAAGGCGTCGAGTGCGGTCAGCTCATCCGTCTTGCCGGGCATAGGCCGGGTGCTGCGGGCTACCCTGCCCCAGAGGATTCTCTCGTCCGAGCTGAGCTTGCGGTCCTTCGCCATCAGAGGAACCTCGCTGCAGCGGTATTCGGAATGAGAATTACAAAATCGGCATCGTTGCGCACCGTCCCTGCCAGCTCTCCTGCAGCATAACCCGAACCGGTGAAAATGTCGCCGCGTGCGGGGCCGACGATTGCTGAACCGGTGTCCAGGGCCAGCATCAGCCGCTGAAAAGGTTTGCCGCCATCAAGATGCAGCAGGCTTTCGGAGCGGATGAAGAATGGAAAGCCGAAAGTATGGATCAGGCGGTCGACAGCGAGCGATCGGCCCGCAAGCAATGGCACCTTCGCTGCGGCGACCGGCCCCGCATTCGGATCGTCCACCGGCGCTTCCCGAAAGAAGATATAGGAGCGGTTATGCCAGAGGATTTCGTCGACCTGGTCCGGATGGGCAGCAAGCCAAGCGCGGATCGACTGCATGGATATGTTGGCGCGGTCAATTTCGCCACGGTCGATCAGCAGCTTGCCGATGGCCGAGAACGGGTGGCCGGCTTTGGCGGCATAGGTGATACGTCCGATGCTGCCATCCGGATAACGCAGACGAGCGGCGCCTTGGACATGGACGAAGAAAAGATCGACCTTCGATCTCGTCCAGGCAATTTCAAGACCGCGACCATCAAGGTAGCCCTGGTCGATGGCACGGCGATCCGGATAGGCGTCGACCAGACCATCACACAGGCGTCCGAACGCGTAAGAGCTGTCCAGCCCCGCGGGGCGGTTCTGATCATCGAGGTCAATGAGATCGTCCGGGCGTCGATAAAGCGGAAAGCGGAAACTCTCGTCCGGCCTGGCGGAGACGTCGATTTCCGGTTCGTAGAATGCCGTGACGAACCCGCTATTGCCTTCTCTTCGGACAATCCGGAACGCCTGGCAATGTTGTTCGAAGAAGGCTCGCGCCGTCTCGGCCGACGACGGGCGAAACTTTTCCGCCGCTTCCAGCAATGGAAGGAGATCGGTTGACGTCAGTCCCAATGACCCGGTGCGGTAGGGCTTCGTTTCGGAAATGTGCTGGCGACAGGTGGCCATGACTTCAAAAAGGCTGGAGGGATCGTCATCCCCCCAGCCTTCCAATGCATCGAAACTGACTGCCTGAAGGGCGAAGTCTGTTATGTCACTCATGTTCCGATTCGGTTGCCACGAGTTTCCAGTTGGGATCGCGCGAGCGCGTGTCGCGCGCAAAGGTCCATAGGTCGTTGACCTCGGCGACATTCTCTGCGTCACCATCGATCAGCGCGTCATTCTTGTCATAGGTGGCAGAGATCAACTGGCTGATGATACGCACTGTGATCTGGGCCTCGCTGCCCTTGGTCTCGGCGTGAGTGATCTCCGCCTTGTCGATACCGACGAAGGTGGACTTCATCTTCTCGCCCTTGTTTTCGCGATCTGTGATCGCCGCGTCGAAGCCGTCATAGACTTCGCGGGAAAGAAGGTTCTTCAGCGTTTTCCGGTCGCCATCCGCAAAAGCCATGACAATCATCTCGTAGGCCATGCGGGCGCCGTTCAGGAACTCCTTCGGATTGAAAGACGCATCGGACCTATTGAGCGCACGCAGAGATTCGTTCAGCGGCGTGCCGGCCGGCGCAAAAGCGTCGATCGCGGAAAAGCGATCTTCCTCTTCGCCATTCGCATCGCGCCGCGGCAGGGTTACGACCTTGCCGGCATCGGCACTGTCGTTCTGCACGGCATCCCGTGGCGTATAGAGATCACGCGGCGGCTTCTCATTTCCCGTGCGGCGTCCAAGAACGGATCGAAGCTGAAAGAAAATCAGCACCGCCGCCACTAAGAAAAATAATGTGATGAAGTCGTTTGAACTCATATCCCGCCGTTCACTGTTAACATCCCTGATTTCTACCCCCATATAGTCCGGCTATACGAATGATTCAAATCATGGCTGGTATCTTCGCCAGTGCCAAGAGGAGCCCGAGTCACTCGGGGTAAAGAGATGCGTTTTTCCATGCTGCCGGTTTTCGTGCTGCTTCTGCCGCTTGCCGAGATCGCTGGCTTCGTAATTGTCGGCCGCGCAATCGGACTTGCCGCGACGCTGGCGCTTGTCGTACTGGGCTTTGTCGTCGGCTCCTTCCTCTTGCGCCGGCAGGGTATCGGTATCCTGCGCCGCATGTCCACCGAAGGGCGCAGCGGTACCATGCCCGGGCGGGAACTGCTCAATCCGGCGATGACTGTCATCGCCTCGCTGCTCTTCATCATCCCGGGCTTTCTGTCCGATATACTGGCGATCCTGCTTCTTATCCCGCAGGTTCGCAATCTGCTCTGGCGGTCGATCGCAAAGCGTTTCGTTGTCGTTGGCGCGAGCGGCGACGGTTTTTCGGCTTCCTCGCGTTCGGAATTTCGAGGCAAGCCGGGCAAGCCGGGCGATTCAAAGGTGGTCGATCTCGATGAAGAGGACTATCATCGGGAACCGAACGGCAAGTCGCCCTGGTCCGGCAAACGGCTCGGAGACTGATATGGCGGCGCATTAACTGCGCCGGACGCCCAGGGTTGTAAGCCTATTCCCGAAATGTTAGATGGCGGCACCATTCAATGCCCCTCGAGGAAAATCCCATGGCAGACGATAACAGCAGCAACGGCGCAGCGAGCCCGACCCTTTCGATCCTTGCCCAGTACGTCAAGGATCTTTCCTTCGAAAACCCGGGCGCACCGCGCTCGCTTCAGGCCCGCGACAAGGCACCGGCGATCAACATCAATGTAAACGTCAATGCCAATCCGCTGTCCGAAACGGATTTCGATGTCGTGCTTTCGCTGATCGCTGAAGCCAAGGAAGGCGACAAGACGGTCTTCCACACCGAGCTCGTCTATGGCGGCGTCTTCCGCGTTGCCGGCTTCCCGCAGGAGCACATGCTGCCGGTTCTCTTCATCGAGTGCCCGCGCATGCTCTTCCCGTTTGCCCGCCAGATCATTGCCGACGTCACGCGCAATGGCGGCTTCCCGCCGCTGATGATCGACCCGATCGATTTCGCACAGATGTTCGCACAGCGCGTTGCCGAAGAACAGGCCCGCTCCAAGGTTCAGGCCGTTCCGAACTAAGCCGGTTTTACAGGTTCTCAAATTCAAATGCCCGGGTTTTGCCCGGGCATTTTTATTTTCAGTTGAGCTGATCGTATTTCGACCAGACGGCCTTTTGACCAAGTCTGGCGATCAGGGCGTCGTGTGCCTCAACTTCCGCTTCGCTCAATCGCGGCGCCAACGGCCGCGGCCTCTCCATGATGGCAGCGACTACGACTTCTTCCACCTCGGCATCGCTCTTGTTCTGGCTCGCAGATCCCGCAACGCCTAGCCCCAGTGCAGCCTGCCGGCCACCTATCATCTCGATATAGACTTCGGCGAGAAGTTCGGAGTCGAGAAGAGCGCCGTGTTTGGTACGGTGGGAGTTGTCGATACCGTAACGGCGGCAGAGAGCATCCAGCGAGTTCGGTCCCATTGGATGCTTGCGCCGGGCAAGCGAGAGCGTGTCGACGACGCGATCCGGCAGGATCGGCGGAACGCCGAGCCGGGCAAGCTCGGCATTCACAAAGCCCATGTCGAAAGTGGCGTTGTGGGCGATCCACTTGCCGTCGCCGAAGAATTCCAGAATCTGCTCGAAGACGTCGGCAAAAGGCGGCTTATCCTTCAGGAATTCGTCGGTGATGCCGTGGACGGCGAGCGCATCGGGATGAACCTTCTGATCACCTGGATTGACGAAGAGGTGAAGCGTCCTTCCTGTCGGAAAATGATTGAAGAGTTCGATACCTCCGATTTCGATGATGCGGTCCATGCGGTTGTCGAGGCCAGTGGTTTCCGTATCGAAAATGATCTCACGCATGTGGGACTTCTTCCTTCGCTATCCGCTTCTTCAAGTCGGCGACAATATCTGCCACCTGTTCTCTCGTCGTCTCGATGCTGTGGCTGCTATTCACGATGTAGTCGGCCCGACGGCGTTTTTCCTCATCCGACATCTGGCGGGAGAGAATCATATTGAATTTTTCTTCCGTCATGTTCGGGCGCGCAAGCACCCTCTCCCGCTGAATCTGTGGATCGGCGCTGACGACGACAATGACATCCACCCTCTGATCGGCGTCGGTTTCGAAAAGGAGGGGGATGTCGAGCAGGACCATATCTGCTCCCGCGGCCTCCTGCCGTGCCAGGAATTCACTCTCCCGCTTGCGCACCAAAGGATGAACAATCTGCTCGAGCCGTTTGAAGCCAGCTGGATCTCGAGCGAGCTGCCGGCCAAGTTCCTGACGGTCGACAGTACCGTTCTTCATCGTGCCGGGGAAAGCTGCATTGACGAGAGGTGCCGCCTCGCCCGCATAGAGATCATGCACAACAGCGTCAGAATCGTTGACCGCGACGCCGGCTTCGGCAAAGAGCTTCGCCGCCGTCGACTTGCCCATTCCGATGGAGCCGGTGAGGCCGATCTTCAGCATCAGTGTTTTTCCATATCCGCTATTATCAATGCGCGCAGCGTTTCATCAACGACAGGCCGCCTGCCGAACCATTTTTCGAATCCCGGAACCGCCTGATGCAAGAGCATGCCGAGGCCATCGATGATGGCAAAACCTTGTTCCTCTGCCTGTGCGAGGATCGGTGTTTTGAGCGGCACATAGACGATATCCGTGACGACTGCGTCCGAAAGCATTGGCGAGAAATCGATGGCAGGTGCCGCCTCTCCGTCCATTCCGAGAGAGGTGGTGTTGATGAACAGCCCCGCCCCCGTCATTACTTCGGCGAGTGCGGCGGTCGGATGGGCATGGACTTTCGGGCCGAAGCGATCGGCCAGTTCCTGTGCCCGCTCGACTGTGCGGTTGACGACATGGATTTCTTTGAAGCTGCGGTCGCGGACCGCCTGAATGACAGCACGACTTGCACCGCCGGCGCCGAAGATGACGACCCGATCATGCCGGTCCCATCCGGGATGGCGTTCATCGAGATTGGCGGTAAAGCCGCGGCCGTCCGTGTTGGTCGCAAGAAGTTTTCGGTCCTCCAGCCACAGCGTATTCGATGCGCCGAGTTCTTCCGAAAGCTCGTCAGGTTGGTCGGCCAGTTTGAACGCCATCTCCTTATGCGGAATCGTGACATTACCGCCAACCAAACCTGCGCTACCGTTTCTCAACGAGGCGATGAAATCTGCAAAACCTTCCGGGGCAACCTCATGCGCCCGATAGCTACCGGGCAGATCGAGCGTCTTCAGCCAGTAGCCGTGGATCAATGGTGAGCGCGAATGCTTGACGGGAAAGCCCGTGACAAACGCTTTCGGCCCATGTGTTTCACGTGAATCATCCATCGATCGCTTCCAGTTCCCGGAGTTTTGCAAGGAGCGGTAACATCGGCAGGCCAAGGATCGTGAAAAAATCTCCGTCGATCTTCTCGAACAGCTGGATCCCTTCCCCCTCAAGCTGATAGGCACCGACGCTTGCCAGAGCCTTTGGTCCTACGCGCTTTAGATGGCGCGCAATAAAATCATCGGTCAGCGGACGCATCGTCAGTTCCGCATGCGCCATGTGCTGCCATAGGACTTCGCCATCTCTGACAATCGCAATCGCGCTGTTCAAGCGGTGTGTTCTGCCGCCAAGCATGCTCAGATGATTGGCTGCATCCGCCATGTCCTTCGGCTTGTGAAAGACCTGAGCGCCGAGTGACATCGTCTGGTCCGAGCCGATGACGAGTGCACCACCGAAGCGCCGGCTGACCTCATCGGCCTTCGCTTCAGCAAGAACGAGCGCTACCCGATCGGGCGCGGCGCCCGATTTTTCCAGAGGCGCCTCGATTGCCCGTTCATCGATGTGAGCGGCATGCGCTTCAAAAGCCAGACCGGCATTTTCCATCAGCATACGGCGGAACGTGCTCGACGATGCAAGAACGAGCTTCGGTGTCATCCAGGTCCTCGACAACAATTCAGTTGTTCAGCGCTTAACGCAGCTTCGGCCGCAGGGCAACGATGGCCGCCGCCGTTTCCTCGATCGAGCGCCGCGTCACATCGATCATTGGCCAATTATGCCGGGCACAGAGGGAGCGTGCATATTTCAGCTCCTCCGAGATTGCCGCCCGGTCGGTATAATGCTCGCGGTCGAAACCGGGTGTCGTTCCGAGCAGGCGATTTTCCCGAACTTGGGAGATCCGGTCGGTGGTGGCGATGAGGCAGACGATCAGAGGTCTGGTTGCGGTCAGCAGGCCCTCCGGCAACGGCACTCCATAGACGATCGGTATGTTCGCCGTCTTGATGCCGCGGTTTGCAAGATAGATGCTGGTCGGCGTTTTTGACGTGCGACTGATCCCGACGATGACGACATCAGCCTCATTATAGTCTTCATGCATCTGACCGTCGTCGTGATCCATGGTGAAGTTCAGGGCTTCGATACGGGCAAAGTATCCGGCGTTCATGACATGCTGGGCGCCGACGCGGCGCCTTGATGGCGCACCGAGATAGATCTGGAACGCACCGATGACCGGCTCCAGGACATTGACGGATGCCACACCCATCTCCGCACAGCGCTCATCGATGAGGCTTGCGAGTTCGCGGTCGACGATCGTGTAGAGCACGATGCCGGGTTCATTGTCGATCGCCTGGAGGACCGGCATCAATTGCTTGCGGTTGCGGATCAGCGGATAGACATGCTCGATTGGCTGGGCGGACTTGAATTGCGCTGATGCAGCCCGGCCGGCCGAGATCAGAGTCTCTCCGGTGGAGTCAGAAATCAGATGCAGATGGAAGAAGTTGGTTCTGTTCTCCACGCTATTTTCCGCTGCCTGTTGAAAAGACTGGATAGCGAAGAGCTAATGGGCGGGCCGGGATCGAGGCAAGGGAAAACATGTCCCCTTTTCCACATTCGGGATTTGGCGATGTCTTATTGCATCAGCTTGTGGATCACGAGGATTATAACCAGAGGTCCTGTCAGGATTCACAGCTTATCCCCAGCGAAGGTTTAAAACGACATCTCGTGAAACCTCTGGAATCGCTGTCTGATTTCAATTTTCCCTGGCTTTCGGAATCAAGTCGCGTTTTTTGTGCAGGCTATTCGTGTCCGCCGTGACAAAAGGCGCTGTCCGTGGATGGATTTTAATCCTTGATAGACACCGACTCTAAGAAATAGAAACCTTTTAAAATATCTTTGGATTTTTATAGGGAAGAAGCGCTTGAGCGAAATGCGCCGGAAAATCATGCGGGTTCTCGACGGTGAAACTCTGACCCCACCTCCTCTCTGGCTGATGAGACAGGCAGGACGGTATCTACCGGAGTACAGGGAAACGCGCGCCAAGGCGGGAAGTTTCCTCGATCTCTGTTATTCGCCGGACTACGCCGTGGAGGTTACACTCCAGCCGATACGGCGCTACAGCTTTGATGCTGCCATCCTGTTTTCGGATATCCTGGTTATTCCCGATGCGATGAAGCGCAATGTGCGTTTTACCGAGGGGCATGGTCCGGAAATGGATCCGATCGATGAGACGGGTATTGCCGGCTTGGATGGAGAGAATGTCGTCGGCTACCTGCGGCCGGTGCTGGAGACGGTGAGGCGTGTGAGGAAAGAGCTTCCTTCAGAGACGACGCTTCTCGGTTTCTGCGGAGCGCCGTGGACGGTGGCTACCTATATGATTGCCGGTCACGGCACACCGGACCAGGCGCCTGCCCGTCTCTTTGCCTATAGGCATCCGCGTGCTTTCGAACATTTGCTGATGCTGCTTGCCGATGTTTCGGCCGACTATCTCGTGGCGCAGATCGATGCGGGCGCTGATGCAGTACAGATCTTCGATTCTTGGGCCGGCGTTCTCGGCGAAAAAGAATTTGAGGCTTTTGCTATCCGACCCGTTACCCGCATGATTGCTTCCATCAAGGCGCGGCGGCCGCAGGCGCGGATCATCGCCTTTGCCAAGGGTGCGGGCTACATGCTGAAGACCTATCGGCAGAAGACGGGAGCAGACGCGATCGGGCTCGACTGGTCCGTCCCGCTCGCTTTTGCGGCCGAACTGCAGAAGGACGGACCAGTGCAGGGCAATCTCGATCCGATGCGGGTCGTGGCTGGCGGTCGTTCGCTGGAAGAAGGTATCGACGACATTCTTCAGGTGCTTGGAAATGGACCGCTGATCTTCAATCTCGGTCATGGCATCACGCCACAGGCGGATCCGGAGAATGTACGCCTGCTCGTCGAGCGCGTGCGTGGCGCGGGAGCCGCGTGATGGAAAAGCAGGATCAAAAGCCGGGCGCCTATGCCCGCCGGCGGGCGCATTTTGCGCTGATCTTCTTTGCACTTCTGGCCGTCGGGCTCTTCGCCTGGAACCCCGACAATCTCTATCTCTGGATCAAGGCCCTTCACATCATCGCGGTGATCTCGTGGATGGCCGGGCTTTTCTACATGCCCCGGCTTTTCATCTACCACACGGATGCGGAACCCGGTTCGGTTCAATCCGAGACCTTCAAAGTGATGGAGCGTCGGCTGCTCAGGATCATCATGAACCCGGCCATGATGCTGACCTGGATCCTCGGTCTTTATCTAGCCTGGTCGGTCTATGATTTTCAGGGGGGCTGGCTGCATGCAAAGATCGGGTTGGTCGTCCTTTTGACCATTGTCCATGTCTTTTTCAGCAGGGCTGTGCGGGCGTTCGAACGGGATGAGAACCGTCGTTCGGCTCGTTACTGGCGCTTCATGAATGAGGCGCCGACGGTGCTGATGATCCTCATCGTGATCCTTGTCGTAGTGAAGCCTTTTTGATGCCAGGGGTGGTGCGGGTTAAATTTGAGTCATTTTAAGCAGCCCCCTTGCGGGCCGGGTTCCGACTCGCTATTTTCCGGCCATCTCATCTTCGTGGCATGTGTGTAGAGTTCAGTCGCCTGCGAGCCCTTTCGCAGTACCGAATACGACCCAACATCGCCTTTCCCCTTCTAAAATAAAGAGTATTTCACTTCATGGCTGAAATGAAGCTTCAGGAACTTAAGAGTAAATCCCCGACGGATCTTCTGGCTTTTGCCGAATCGCTCGAGGTCGAGAATGCGAGCACGATGCGCAAGCAGGAGCTCATGTTTGCAATTCTCAAGGTTCTTGCCAGTCAGGATATCGAAATCATCGGCGAAGGCGTCGTTGAAGTCCTGCAGGATGGTTTCGGGTTTCTTCGCTCCGCAAATGCCAACTATCTGCCCGGCCCGGACGATATCTACATCTCGCCCTCCCAAATTCGTCGTTTCTCGCTGAAGACCGGCGATACGGTCGAGGGTCCGATCCGTGGTCCGAAGGAGGGCGAACGTTACTTCGCGCTTCTAAAGGTCAACACGATCAATTTTGACGATCCGGAAAAGATCCGTCACAAGGTTCACTTCGACAACCTGACGCCGCTCTATCCGAACGAGCGTTTCAAGATGGAACTGGATGTTCCAACCTCCAAGGATCTTTCGCCCCGCGTGATCGATCTCGTGGCGCCGCTCGGTAAGGGCCAGCGCGGCCTGATCGTTGCTCCGCCGCGTACGGGTAAGACGGTTCTCCTGCAGAACATCGCTCACTCGATCACCGCCAACCATCCGGAATGCTATCTGATCGTTCTGCTGATCGATGAACGTCCGGAAGAAGTCACGGATATGCAGCGTTCGGTCCGTGGCGAAGTTATTTCCTCCACATTCGACGAGCCGGCGGTTCGGCACGTTCAGGTCGCCGAGATGGTGATCGAAAAGGCCAAGCGCCTCGTGGAACACGGCCGCGACGTTGTCATCCTGCTCGATTCCATCACCCGACTTGGCCGCGCCTACAATACCGTCGTTCCTTCGTCCGGTAAGGTTCTGACTGGTGGTGTCGATGCCAACGCGCTCCAGCGCCCGAAACGCTTCTTCGGTGCAGCACGTAACATTGAAGAAGGTGGTTCACTGACCATCATCGCAACGGCTCTCATCGACACCGGTAGCCGTATGGACGAAGTTATCTTCGAAGAGTTCAAGGGCACCGGTAACTCTGAAATCGTTCTCGACCGTAAGGTCGCTGACAAGCGTATCTTCCCAGCCATGGATATTCTCAAGTCGGGTACCCGCAAGGAAGATCTGCTCGTTCCGCGGCAGGATCTGCAGAAGATCTTTGTCCTGCGCCGTATCCTTGCTCCGATGGGCACGACTGATGCAATCGAATTCCTCATCGACAAGCTGAAGCAAACGAAGAATAATGGTGATTTCTTCGACTCGATGAATACCTGATCATTAGCCGGATTCCTCAGATTGGGGCTGGTGAGTCGTACGCGACCCGCCAGCCTTTTCTGTTTTAAATTGATCCGGAAACGAACCGATAGGCCAAAGACCGTATGGAAACGTGGAACGATACCATATTCGCTCTTTCAAGCGGCGCTCCGCCGTCAGGCGTGTCTGTTGTTCGTGTCAGTGGTTCGCAAACCCGTCTTATCCTGGAAGATCTGATCGGCGAGGTCCCGTCACCAAGATCTGCCGTCTACCGAACGATTCGGACTCGGAACGGTTTAACGGTCGATTCTGGACTGGTTCTCTTTTTTCCGGGTCCGGCCTCTTTCACCGGAGAGGATTCGGCAGAGTTCCAGGTCCACGGTTCGAAAGCGGTCATATCAGCTCTTTTGAGAGAATTAGCATCGTTTCAGCAAACCCGACTTGCGATGGAAGGCGAGTTTAGCCGCCGTGCCTTTGAAAATGGCAAGCTGGATCTCGTTGAGGTCGAGGGACTAGCGGACCTTATTGCAGCCGAGACTGAAATGCAGCGTCGTCTCGCACTTGAGCAGAGTTCAGGTGGTCTGTCGCGCCTATATGATTCGTGGGCGGAACGAATTACGCGTTCTCGAGCGCTGATCGAGGCAGAACTTGATTTTCCGGACGAGGATGATGTTCCTGGGTCCGTTTCCGATCAGGTCTGGACGTCACTGGCTGAGCTCCGTAGAGAGATGGAAGAGCATCTTTCCCATGCGGAAATGGGAGAGATCGTCCGCGATGGTTTTAAAGTCGTTATTGCCGGCGCGCCCAATGCTGGTAAGTCCAGCTTGATGAATTGGTTTGCGCAAAGGGATGTGGCAATCGTTACCGATATCGCGGGGACGACCCGAGATGTGCTTCATGTGGATATCAATCTGAATGGCTATCTGGTTAAGCTCTATGATACGGCGGGCCTGCGAGACACAGTCGATATCGTGGAGCAGGAAGGTATCAAGAGAGCACAGATGGCACTGACCAACGCCGATCTCGTCCTCTTTCTGGCTGATATGGGTTCGGCGCTACCGGTGGATCCTGCCGACTTGGAGCGCGCCTCGTCGCATGTTATTGTCGGCACCAAGCGCGATCTGTATCCTTCGGCCGAATCCTATAACCTTCAGATTTCCACAATGACGGGCGAGGGTCTTCCGGAGCTTCGAGACTACGTTTATTCCTTCATCGAACAGAAGTTTGGGGGACTATCCTTATCCGTCCCGACACGAGAGCGGCATAAAGATTCACTCTCGAAATGTTTGACTGCCCTATCGGCGGCAATCGATCAGGCAGAGCAGAGTTTGGAGATCAGGGCGGAATCTTTGAGACTCGCAGGTGATCATTTGGGGCGTATCACCGGACGCGTTGACGTCGAAGATCTTCTTGGCGTCATCTTTTCGGAGTTCTGTATCGGAAAATGATTCACGTGGAACATTTGATGGGACCGAAAGCGGATGAGTTTCACGTGAAACCTTTTGGAGTTGCACATGAGCGTCAGTAGTTATGATGTTATCGTGATCGGCGGCGGCCATGCCGGATCGGAGGCAGCCGCGGCTGCCGCAAGGATGGGTGTGAAAACTGCTCTGATCACGCATCGCCGCGATACGATCGGTGTCATGTCCTGTAATCCGGCGATTGGCGGGCTTGGAAAAGGGCACCTTGTACGTGAGATTGACGCGATGGACGGTCTCATGGGCCGCGTTGCTGATGCGGCCGGAATCCAGTTCCGTATGCTGAATAAGAAGAAAGGTGCGGCGGTCCGCGGTCCGCGCACCCAAGCCGATCGCAAGCTTTATCGCCTTGCGATGCTGGATGCCATTGAGGCAATCGAAAACCTTGAGGTAATTGAAGGCGACGCATTTGACCTGGATATAAGGGATAATCGAGTCGCTGGCGTAATAATGAAGGATGGAAGGCTTTTCACGAGCCCTTCCGTCGTTATCACCACAGGCACATTCCTACGGGGCCTAATTCATATAGGAAACAAGAAGACCCCCGCTGGTCGCACGGGGGAGCCGCCTTCCTTGGGGCTTTCGGTGACGTTCGGGCGCTTGGGCCTGAAGTTGGGTCGGCTAAAGACGGGGACACCCGCTCGCCTGAATGGAAAAACAATCGATTGGGATTCGGTTGGGCGCCAGGCAGCGGATGACGAGCTGATCCCCTTTTCTTTCATGACGGATCGCATCGTGAATCGGCAGGTCGAGTGCGGGGTTACGCGCACGACCGAGGCAACGCATCGCATCATCGTGGAGAATCTGCAGAAATCGGCAATGTATTCGGGCCAGATTGAAGGTATAGGCCCTCGCTATTGCCCTTCGATTGAGGACAAGCTCGTCAAGTTCGGCGAGCGGGATGGTCACCAGATTTTCCTGGAGCCTGAGGGCCTGGATGACGATACCGTCTATCCAAATGGGATCTCTACCTCGCTTCCGGCTGACGTGCAGACCGCTTTTATCAGGACGATCCCGGGCCTTGAGCATGTGGAAATCTTGCATCCCGGCTATGCGATCGAATATGACCATGTAGACCCGCGGGAGCTGTCGGCGACATTGGAAGTCAAGAAACTCCCGGGGCTCTTTCTTGCTGGTCAAATTAACGGAACGACTGGCTATGAGGAAGCCGGCGCGCAGGGGCTTGCTGCTGGTCTCAATGCCGCACTTTCAAGCAGCAGTTCTGCGCCCATTATATTCAGTCGCACAGACTCTTATATCGGCGTGATGATCGATGATCTGACCTCACGCGGCGTTACGGAACCGTATCGAATGTTCACGTCGCGGGCGGAATATCGATTGACCCTTCGCGCTGATAATGCTGACGCGCGGCTTACGCCGATCGCAATTGAGCTCGGATGCATTTCCGTGGAGCGGCGTGAACGTTTTGCGGCATTTCGGAGCGAACTCCGGAGTACCAGATCGATGCTCCAATCGCTGTCGGTAACGCCTACCGAGGCTCGCCGTGCGGGCCTTAACCTCAACTTGGATGGTCAGCGCCGCACAGCCTATGAACTTCTCTCCTATCCCGAATATGGTTTTGAGGATCTGGGCAGGATATGGGACGGTTTGGGCACTTTTTCCAAGAAGGTGGTGGAGGCGCTGGAGATCGAAGCAAACTATTCGGTCTACATGGACCGTCAGGCTGCGGCTATTGAAGTGCAGCGACGAGATGAGGCGCGTTTGATCCCAAGTGATTTTAATTACAGCGTTTTGTCTGGGCTCTCGAACGAATTGAAGAACAAGCTTAGTGTACACAAACCCGCTAATATCGCTCAGGCTCTTAAGGTGGAGGGCATGACGCCAGCGGCGATTTCGCTCTTGCTCGTGCACTTGCGTCGCAGTGAAGGTGTTCGTGGGCAGGTCGCATAGTCCCTGCAAGGTTTGAGAGTCCTCGGGAATGGAATTAAACGGATTGCGTGTTTCACGTGAAACACAAGAACGTCTGCAATGTTTCGCAGAGCTTTTCACCAAATGGGCCAAGGCGATCAACCTCGTCGCCCCTTCGACCATGAGTGATATGTGGAACCGGCATATCGCGGATAGTGCGCAGATATTTCAGATCTCCCCTCACCCTCAAACCTGGATCGATCTCGGAAGCGGTGGCGGTTTTCCCGGTGTGATCACCGCGATCTTCCTGGCCGAGCAGCAACAGGGTTGGGTTCACTTGGTGGAGAGCAACAATAAGAAGGCGGCATTCCTGCGCACCGCTTTGCGAGAAACCGGCGCGCGAGGCGAGGTACATGCCATCAGGATCGAAGATGCGCCGGCAGCAATAGCTGCTTGCGATGCTATTTCCGCCCGTGCGCTAGCGGACCTCGATAAGCTGATTGAATACGCGGCGCCATGGATGATTGGAAAGGAAAATAATCGCGCATATTTTCACAAAGGCCGGGATTACCAAAGAGAGATCCAGAAAGCACATGGCCGCTGGAGTTTTGATCTGCTAGAACACAATAGCGCTGTTGAGCAAGATTCTGTAATTCTCGAAATATCAAGTCTCCAGCGCCTGGTTTAACGAAACGGATATTGCGGCAATGGCTGGCGAACGTAATCGGATTATCACCATCGCAAATCAGAAGGGTGGCGTCGGTAAGACGACCACCGCAATCAATTTGGCAACCGCCCTCGCCGCCATTGGCGAGCGGGTGTTGATTATCGATCTGGACCCACAGGGCAATGCAAGCACTGGTTTGGGTATTGATCGACGCAATCGTAAGCTTTCTTCTTACGATCTGATGGTTGGGCAAGCTGGTGTCGCCGAGATCGCGTTGGAAACAGCAGTTCCTAATCTCTTTATTGTTCCGTCGACGATGGATCTTCTCGGAGTCGAGATGGAAATCTCCCAGCAGAGCGATCGCGTCTTCAAGCTCAAAAAGGCATTGTCTTCCTCTGAGGCGGTGTCTTTTTCTTACATTCTTCTCGACTGCCCGCCTTCCTTCAACCTGCTGACGATGAATGCTATGGCGGCAGCCCATTCCGTGCTGGTGCCGCTGCAGTGCGAGTTCTTCGCGCTCGAAGGTTTGAGCCAGCTTCTGGAGACCGTCAACCAGGTGCGGCGGACAGTCAACCCGCAGCTCGATATCCAAGGCATCGTGCTGACGATGTTCGACGCTCGCAACAACCTGGCGCAGCAGGTCGTCAACGACGTACGGACTCATCTCGGCGAGAAGGTGTATCACACGCTTATCCCGCGGAATGTCCGTGTTTCAGAGGCGCCTTCATATGGTAAGCCGGCGATTCTCTATGATCTGAAGTGCGCCGGCAGCCAAGCCTATCTGCAGCTCGCATCGGAGGTCATCCAGCGGGAGCGGCAGAGACTGGCAGCTTGAATGAGTGGATGACAGAGTAAGCGAGTTTTTAACATGAATGACGATACATCGAAAAGACGGCTTGGCCGCGGTCTCGCAGCTCTTATAGGCGAAATGGATCAACCTGTTCCGGCTGAGACGGAACGGCCTGCGGTCAGCGCCGACCGGATGATCCCCATCGAGTTCGTCACTCGCAACCCTCGCAACCCTCGTCGTTTCTTCGATGATGCCGAACTTCACGATCTTGCGAGCTCGATCCGCCAGCATGGTATCGTGCAGCCGATCGTCGTCAGAACGCTCGCGCGGGATCGCTATGAAATCATAGCCGGCGAAAGACGTTGGCGTGCTGCCCAGCTGGCGGGTTTGATCGAAATCCCTGTGATTATCAGGGATGTGGATGATAAAACGGCGCTGGAAATTGCGATCGTTGAGAACGTCCAGCGCTCCGATCTCAACGCTCTCGAAGAGGCGCTTGGCTATGAGCAGCTTATTGCTGAATATGGATATACCCAGAATGATCTCGGTGAGATTATCGGCAAGAGCCGCAGCCATGTCGCCAATTCCTTGCGGCTGTTGAAGCTGCCTGATCCCGTCCGTGATATGCTGGCCGCTGGAAGTCTGTCCGCGGGTCATGCGCGTGCGCTGGTTTCGACATCGGATCCCTCCGCACTTGCGCGTACAATTGTCTCCAAGGGCATGTCGGTCCGCGATGCGGAAAAGCTCGCGCAGAACGACATTAAGGCGCAGTCTGAGCCTCAGACGCCCGTTCAAAAGAACCAGAAGGATTCCGATACGTTGGCTCTGGAGCGCACGCTGTCAGATACGCTTGGGCTCGATGTGTCCATCAATCACAAGGCGAGTGGCGGCCAGATCCGTATTTCCTACAAGTCTCTGGAGCAGCTGGAGGAAGTCTGCCGGCTTCTGGAGCGCCGCTAATCAGACTTGAGGGCGCCTTCCCGATTGCAGTGTCGTGGAGAGCAACGTCTGCATGGCGATGCTGTCTTCCAATATCTGCCGTTGTCTTGTTTGCAGAATAGCTGCCTGCAGGCGCTTTGTTTCACGCGAGACGGCGTCTGCGCTCCAATTTTTCAACGCTTGCTCTATAATTGGCTTGCGGCGGAAATGAAGGTGCCTGCCCAGCGTCTGCATTATTTGCGCGGGCGGTAGTCTCTTCTCATCCATCTCCGCACGCATTGTATCGAGAAGCTGAAATTGTCGAAGGCAGGCCTGGAGAACTAGGAAAACCGAGGTTTTGGAACTGGTGATCTTCTGCATCGCATGCAGGAAACTGTTGCTGTTGCCGCTCAATATTGCATCCACGGCATCATCGACCGAAATTGCACTCGCGTCCCCGATTATTTCGGTAACGTGATGATCATCGATCGTTCCCATGCCTCGGCAATAGAGCGCAAGTTTGCGAATTTCGTTTCTGGAGGCAATTCTGTCGCCGCCGATCAGCGCGACGAGAGCTTGCCTGGCAGCAGGCGTTATGCCCAACCCCTCGGCGGAAAGTTCGTTGTCGATCAGCGCGTTCAGCGCACGGCCGTCGTCAGCATAGCATGGAATGGCAACTGCTGCGCTACGAGCAGCCTCGACCGTCTTGCGTAAGGCAGATCCCTTTTTCAGGTCACCTGCTTCGATGATGATACTGGCTGCTTCCAGGGAAGCGCCGGACAGAAATGCGACAGCATCGACGAGATATTTCTCGTTCGCAGCACCCTTTACCCATATCAGCTTTTCGCCGCCGAAAAGACCGATGGACTGGGCTTCATCGACCAGCCGGCCAGGCTCTTTCTGTAGATCGCCGACATCAAGCTTGGTGACGGAGAACGGATCGTTCTGATCTATGCCAGTCTTTCCAGCGATCATACCGGCCCGCTCGGAAACAAGTCCACGGTCCGGGCCGTAAATCAGATAGATGCGGTACAGGCGCGCGGATTTCTGCAGAAACCCTTCGAATTCATGGGATTTGATTTCGGCCACGCCACCGCTCCCTTAGCGGCTGAGTGCGGCGGCGAGATCGGCGCCCACGAATTCGGCCGCCTGATTGGCGGCGCGATTTTCCGCATCGAGAATTGCTCGCTGCTTGGCAAATTCCTGGCTCGGGAAGTCAACCAGAGACGTTGCGGAGCGACTACCTGCCTTGATGATCTGATTGTCCTTCGTCGTCCGCAACGTATAGCTGACCGTCACGTTCGCGCGTCCTGCGCGAGACGTATCCGAGGACTGAACAAGCAGAGTATCGGCAACGTATGACGAAACTTGCATATCAACCATGTAATCCGGCTTCTCGGGTTCACCGGCACCGCGGGAAGCCAGGAAGATCAGACGATTGCGAACTACCTGTCCGACACGCGTGCCCGCTTCGGAAAAGCCGACGGAGCCGAGCTTTTCGGTAACGCCGGTGTTTTCGGAATAGAGCGGCCGAACCTGGCAGGCGGAAAGAAACGCCGTGGACACAAGGATCGTGACGATACCGGCGCGGCGCGCAAGCTTGCGGGCGAAATCAGACGACAATGTTTACAATCCTCTGTGGAACCACGATGATTTTTTTCGGTGCCTGACCGTTTAAGACATTCTTCACCGCGTCCAATTCCAGCACGGCTTCGGTGACGGCATTCTGATCTGCGTCGCGCGAAATTGTCAATTCGGCGCGCTTCTTGCCGTTGATCTGTACGGGCAGGATCACGTCGTTCTCGACAACGAGCGATTCGTCAAAATCCGGCCAGGCCGCATGGGCGATGAGGTTCTTGTTGCCAAGGATCATCCAGCATTCTTCGGCCAGGTGTGGCGTCATGGGTGCAACGAGCTGGACCAGGATCTCGGCCGCGTTTCGGATGGCGGCCCGATAAGCTACATCGCCCTCGCCGCCTGCCACCTTCGTCAGCGGGCCTGCCAGCGCGTTGACGAGTTCGTAGATGCGGGCGACTGCCTTGTTGAACCAGAGCCTGTCGTAATCGTTCTGGACGGCCTTCAGCGTCTTGTGGGCAAGCTGCGAG
>Ga0209758_1001467_pt1 | contig 27671 bp, 25 predicted proteins | sample AraplaMF_Col_mMF_FD_184258 | JGI IMG/M metagenome (GOLD analysis project Ga0209758, IMG submission 184258) | Arabidopsis root microbial communities from the University of North Carolina, USA - plate scrape MF_Col_mMF (SPAdes) (version 2) | ecosystem: Host-associated > Plants > Roots > Endosphere...
GATAGGGACGGGAGAAGAGGAACTCGCGGCGCAGCTCCGGCGTGACGGCAAGGCCTGCGATGACGGCATCGCCCTGCGAGCCGGCAAGCGCCTTCTGCAGGTCGGCGAAGGGCAGCGCCTGGATCTGGCACTTGTCTGCAATCTCCAGCTCGGAACAGATCTCGCGGGCGAGATCGACGTTGAAGCCGGAGAGCTTACCGTTCTGGTCCGTAAAATTGAAGGGTGGAAAGTCCACCGAGGTCAGGAAACGCAGGCGCACGAGCGAGGAGAGATCGGGCTTGGCCAGGCGTTCACGGGAATCGAAGAGCAGCGGCACGGACGAGCCTGATTGCTGCGCAAAAGAAGAAAAAGCCGAAAGCAGTACAACTGAAAACAGGCAGAGGATGGACATCCACCTGGAGGCCAGAAACGCCGGTTTACATTGCACCATTATGATCTGCCTGACGATTACGCGCGGGGCTTGCCGCTCAGCCGAGATGTAACAGAATCATCCCCATCGGGGAATATGGCCCGGCGGGGCGGCAGACCGCGCCTCGGCGGATTGAGAACGACGCGTCGGCCTTCAAAAGCAAGGTCTTTCATTGGGTACGGCGCCGTGCCAGTCACAAAAAATTCCGCATAAATTGCATTTTTGAACACCTGAGCACAAATAACAACCATGCCCCCCCAAAATTCATGGGCCAACACCGAGCCGTTAGCGCGGAATTAAGCAATATCCCATCTTATTTGACGCGACGACATCGACCCTACCGGCCGACTGCATGATGCGCATGTCGAACCTCTTAAGGTATCCCGCCAGCGCAATACCGAAGAATCGTTCTGCAACAAATGATTTCAAAAGCACCGGGTTCGCAACACACCCGGCCAATCGGGTGACTCCATGCTGAAACATCTGAAAATCCGCACAAAAATCATATCGGTCGTGGCGCTCCTGGGGCTCATCACGATAGCCGGACTGATCTATGTCATCTCCGAGTTTCGCCGAGCGGACGCGGCCTACGGCGCCTTCATCGATCATGAGGCGCTGGCCTCGATGCAGAGCGCGCGCGCCAGCGCATCGGTCGTCGCCTCAGTGCTGCAGGTGAGCCTGCTTGCCGACATGAAGCCCGATACGCCGGCATTCCAAACGGCACTCGCTACACCGAGCAAGCTGCCGCAGGCACGCGACCGCATGACGCAGGCGTCGGCGCTTGTGCCCAGCCGCAAGACGGCGATCGATGAGATCCAGGCCGGCGTCGATGAAATCGAAACTCTGGCGAACAAGATCATCGAGCAGAGCAAGGCCAAAGACAGTGCCGGCGCTCTGGCGAACGTGGCCCTGATCAATGCCAAGCTCAGCGCGCTGACGCCGAAGATGATCGCCAACAACGATGCGATGATGGCGATGCTCAACGACGGCGGCGACGCGCTCTCGGCTTCCGTCAACGAGCGCATTAACCTCTGCTTTGCCTTGATCGGCCTAGCCGTCGTCGGCGCCATCGGTCTCAGCATCGTCGTCGCCCAGATCGGTATCACCACCCCCATGGCAAAGCTGCGCGAGCGCATGACCGGCCTGGTAGAGGGTGACACGGACAGCGAAATCGTCGGCCTCGACCGTCGCGACGAAATTGGCAAAATGGCGGAGGCCGTCTCGGTCTTCCGCGACAATGCGATCGAACGCATCCAGCTCGAAGCCCGCGCCGAAGCCGATCGCAGCCTCAGCGACAGCGAGCGCCGCGAACGCGAAGCACAGAAGGCCGCGGAAGCAGCCGATCTGGAACGCGCGGTCAACGCACTCGGCGACGGGCTGCGCCGGTTTTCGGCGGGCGACCTCGTCTCGCATATCGAAACGCCTTTCGTCGCGCATCTCGACGCGCTGCGCCAGGACTTCAACAACTCGGTCGAAAAGCTCAACGAGACCATGAACACGGTCGGCTCCAATGCCCGCGCCATCAGCGCCGGCGCCAACGAGATCCGGTCGTCCGCCGACGAGCTTTCGAAGCGCACCGAGCAGCAGGCCGCTTCCGTCGAAGAAACGGCGGCAGCCCTCGAAGAGATCACGACGACGGTAAAGGACGCGGCAAAACGTGCCGAAGAGGCAAGCCAACTCGTCGCCCGTACTCGCCTTGGCGCCGAGAAATCCGGCGACGTCGTCCGCAAGGCTGTCGCTGCCATGCATCAGATCGAGCAGTCCTCCGTCGAGATCAGCAATATCATCGGCGTCATCGACGATATCGCATTCCAGACGAACCTGCTGGCGCTCAACGCCGGCGTCGAAGCTGCGCGCGCCGGTGAAGCCGGCAAGGGTTTTGCGGTCGTCGCACAGGAAGTCCGCGAACTGGCCCAGCGCTCTGCAAACGCCGCCAAGGAAATCAAGGCGCTGATCACCACATCAGGCACGCATGTGCAGACCGGCGTCTCGCTGGTCGGCGAAACGGGCAAGGCGCTTGATGCGATCGTCCACGAAGTGCAGGAAATCAACCAGCACGTCCATGCGATTGCCGAAGCTGCCCGCGAGCAGTCGATCGGGCTGCAGGAGATCAATACCGCCGTCAACAGCATGGATCAGAGCACGCAGCAGAATGCTGCGATGGTCGAGGAATCCACCGCGGCAAGCCACAGCCTTGCAACGGAAGCGACGGCACTCAACAACCTGCTCGGCCAATTCCGCCTGACGGGCACCGGCGGCTTCGTTGCAAGCGCGCCGATCCAGACGACATCGGCCGCACCGCGCGCCGCCGCACGGCCGGCCACCAGAGCCCCGGTGCGTGTAGCCGAAAGCACGGCACGCCCGAAGGCTTCACCGGCCCGCGCCCTCGGCCAGAAGATCGCCAGTGCTTTCGGCATGAACAGCACAGCCGCCCCTTCCAGCAGCCAGGAGGCCGACTGGACGGAATTCTGAGCAGATAACCTGATCGAATGAGAATGGGCGGCTCCGGCCGCCCATTTTCGTTTCATGTCTTTTCAGGCTTGCGGGCGCCAGCCGATCTCGACGAGCACGTTACCGGGTGCCGTGCAATAGAACAGCCAGCCGCCGCGGATGGCGGCAGGCGGTCCAGAAACTGTGGCACCATCTTCCGCCAGACGGGCATGAAGCCGGTCGACATCCGGTCTTTCGGGAAGGATGAAGCCGATATGATAGGTTTGGCACTGCAGACCGACCTGATCTGCACCGCCGAATTTCGGCAGCGGGCGGCTCAAGACGATCTCCGTTCCCTGGTCGTCATGAAGGATCGCCCGGCCGATCTGTTCGTTCATCTCTCGCAATTCCAGATCGAAATAACGCAGGAAGAAATCGGCCGCAGCGGCAATATCGGGTACGTAGAAATCAAGATGGTTCAAACGCATGACTGTCTCCTTCGGAAATGAAAATCCCGGAGGAGTGCGTCTTTTAACGCTCCGCATGCCGCCGGGACCCCGCATTCGCATGCGGGCCACGTCGCGGGTTCTCGTGTGAAACACGGAGCAGAGCTTCCGATGATGGAAGGGACCGGGCTTACCTCATCCGATCCTGCCTTTTTCGACATTGCTGCTTAACAGATTGTGCCACGAGCGGCAATCAGATCAATCGAGCCGCTTCAGAAGGGCCGCATTGATTTCCAGCCGAGCGCAAACGCCTGGGTTATTCACCGACCATCGGCCGGTGCGACCGGTCGCAACCCTTTACCGAGGCTCTTCTCGAAGGGTTGAGGACACGCGCCGTTTGTGTCGTGAGCTTTCCGCGATTTACGGTACAATGACACCGTGCTGCAGACAAAAAGGCTCCGGATATGAAATTCATTAGATTTAGCCTCCTCGGCGCACTGGCCCTCGCCGGCTGTACTACTGTCGAATATACCGGCCCCGGCATCGAGCCCATTCCCGGCAGCATCACCTATAGTGGCCAGCCCCGCACAAAGCTCACCAAGTCGCCTGTTGGATCGACATTCCCGCACGATTTCATCGACCAGTACGGCCGGCAGGTCGAGGAGATCTATATCATCCGCCCCGACCGTTCGCTGGCGATTGCGCATCGCCAATACCGACCGATCACGATTTTCGGACGCGATTGAGGAGGGAAGCTGGAGCGGGTGAAGGGAATCGAACCCTCGTATTCAGCTTGGGAAGCTGCTGCTCTACCATTGAGCTACACCCGCCAACCGCTTGAGACTTCCAACAGATGGCCGTCGCTGTCAAGTGACGGCATCACCGCAGATCAGATGCGGAAGTGCTTCGAAAGCTTGAGACCCTGAGCCTGATAGTTGGAGCCGAGGCCTGAGCCATAGAGGCTCGACGGTTGTTCCTGCATGTGCTCGTAGATCAGACGGCCGACAATCTGGCCGTCTTCCAGGATGAAGGGCACTTCGTGGCTGCGCACTTCCAGTACCGCGCGGCTGCCGCGCCCGCCGGCGGGCGCATGGCCGAAGCCCGGATCGAAAAAGCCGGCATAATGGACGCGGAATTCGCCGACGAGCGGATCGAAGGGTGTCATTTCCGCCGCATAATGCGGGGGAACGTGCACCGCCTCACGCGAGACGAGAATGTAGAATTCGTCCGGATCGAGGATCAGCTCATTGCGGCCGCGGCTGTAGAGCGGCTCCCAGAAGTCGAAAATATCGTGCTGAGCCTTCTTGTCGACATCGACGACGGCCGTGTGATGTTTGCCGCGATAACCGATCAAGCCTTCCTCGTCGCCCGTCAGATCGATCGACAGCGCAATACCGCCGCCGGAGACATTCGGCTGCTTGGAGGCGACGAGCGTTTCCGTTGCGTGCAACTTCAGAAGATCCGGTTCACCCAGAACAGAATGGCCGACGCGGAAGCGGATCTGCGACAGGCGCGAGCCGCGGCGCACGACGATCGGGAACGTGCGCGGGCTGATTTCGAGATAGAGCGGGCCGGAATAACCTGATGGGATCTTGTCGAACTCCTGCGCGTAATCGGTGATGACGCGGGTGAAGATATCGAGCCGGCCGGTCGAGCTCTTGGGATTGGCCGAAGCCGACATGTCGGCCGGCAGATCGAGACGCTCCATCAGCGGCACGACGTAGACGCAGCCGGTTTCCAGCACCGCGCCATCGCTGAGATCGATGACATGCAGGCTCAGCCGGTCGAGCTTGTCCGAGACGAGGTGGGAAGGGCCGGGCATGAAGCTGGCGCGCACGCGGAAAGCCTTGGCGCCCAGCCGCAGATCCAGGCTGGCGGGCTGGATCTGGTCACGATCCAGCTCACGCTCGCTTTGAAGACGCCCCGTTTCAAACAGCGCGGAAATCGCGCGGTCGGCCAGAATTCCAGTTTCGCGAGCCATCATGCTCCATCCTAATTTGCCGCCGACAAAACCAAAGTCGGGGAATTGACGCAAGCGCAGAACGGCAGTATTGCAAATTTATCCCGTGGTGATTTGGCCGGTCGGCTTGCAGCCACGTTAAATAAGTGGCTAAAAAGACCGGGTATGAAACCGGTCTGCTTTTGCGGCCGGTTTTTTTGTTGTTTGAAAGTGGTGATGGCATGAGCAAGACTTGGCGCCCAGCAACCCAACTCGTCCACAGCGGAACGCTGCGCTCGCAATATGGCGAGACGTCAGAGGCAATCTATCTCACGCAGGGCTTCGTCTACGATACGTCCGAGGCAGCAGAGGCGCGCTTCAAGGGTGAGACGGACGGATTTATCTATGCCCGATACGGCAGCCCCACCAACGACATGTTCGAAAAGCGCATGTGCGCTCTCGAAGGCGCTGAAGATGCCCGCGCCACGGCTTCCGGCATGGCCGCCGTCACCGCCGCCATTCTCTGCCAGCTGAAAGCCGGCGATCATATCGTCGCAGCGCGTGCCCTCTTCGGCTCCTGCCGCTGGGTGGTCGAGACGCTGGCGCCGAAATACGGCATCGACTGCACGCTGGTCGACGGTCGCTACCTCGAAAACTGGGAAAAGGCGATCACGCCGAAGACCAAGGTGTTCTTCCTGGAAAGCCCGACCAATCCGACGCTGGAAGTGGTCGATATCGCAGGTGTGGCCAAGCTCGCCAACCAGATCGGCGCCAAGGTCGTCGTCGACAACGTCTTTGCGACGCCGCTCTTCCAGAAGCCTCTGGAACTCGGCGCTCATATCGTCGTCTATTCCGCGACCAAGCATATTGACGGCCAGGGCCGCTGCCTCGGCGGCGTCGTGCTTTCCGACAAGGAATGGATTGACGAGAACCTGCACGACTATTTCCGCCATACCGGCCCTGCCATGTCGCCCTTCAATGCCTGGACACTCCTGAAGGGCATCGAAACGCTGCCGCTGCGCGTCAAGCAGCAGACGCAGAATGCGGCGAAGATCGCCGATTTCCTCGCCGATCAGGGCAAAGTCGCCAAGGTCATCTATCCCGGCCGCAAGGACCATCCTCAGGCCGACATCATCGCCAAGCAGATGTCGGGCGGTTCGACGCTCGTCTGCTTCGAGCTGAAGGGCGGCAAGGAAGCGGCCTTCGCCCTGCAGAACGCGCTTGAGATCGTGAAGATCTCCAACAATCTCGGCGACTCCAAGAGCCTGATCACACATCCGGCGACGACGACGCACAAGAACCTGACGGACGAGGCCCGCGCCGAACTCGGCATTTCGCCGGGCACGGTGCGCCTCTCGGCCGGCATCGAGGACACTGATGACCTCATCGAGGATTTTGCCCGCGCGCTGTCGACGGTTTCGGCCTGATCTTCTACAGCCTCGGCCCGAAAATCGGGATCGATTTTCGGAAAGCCTGACGCGTCGATTCAAAGAGGAGAGCGTCCTTTGTGCGTCTGAAAGGACGCACAATACTCTCGGTACGGCCGCGGAACGATAAGGCGGCCATGGCATTTGCCTTGAAATTAACACTGAGAGTTAGGCTTAATGAAGGAAAGGCCGCCCAACCGGGGGTGGCGGGGCCGCGATTACTGTCCCGTTTCTTGACGGATGGGGCCTCTTATAAGATACGGGTAACATATCTTGACTAAGGTGGAAGGCATGTATCGCGCCCTCACACGAGACATCGAAGTGGTTGTCGAACCTTTTTATCTGGAGGAGCAATCCGATCCGGACGATGATCGTTATGTCTGGGGTTACCGCGTCGTCATCGCCAACAACTCTGACATAGCCGTGCGCCTCATCAACCGCTACTGGAACATTACCGACCAGAACGGGCAGATCGACGAGGTCAGCGGTCCCGGCGTCGTCGGCGAGCAGCCGCGGCTGCAGCCAGGCGATACTTACGAATATTCATCGGGCTGTCCGCTTGATACGCCATCCGGCCTGATGTTCGGCCATTACCAGATGGAGACGGACGGAGGCGAGTTGTTCGATGTCGACATACCCGCCTTCTCCTTGGATTCACCCGGCCTGCTCAGAGTGCTTAACTGATCACTCCGCCGCTGCAACCTCGTTCACCGGAAAGCGGTAGGTCGTCGAGCAGAATTCGCAGGTCACGGCGATCTCGCCGTTTTCCTGGCTTGCCTCCACTTCCTCGGCGCTGAAACCCTTCAGCACACTGCCGATCTTTTCCCGCGAACAGCTGCAACGATCGAAGACCGCGCGCGGATCGTAGACGCGCACGCCGCGTTCGTGGAAAAGGCGAAACAGCAGGCGTTCAGTGCCAACCAGCGGATCGGTAAGCTCATCGGCATCCACGGTTTCGACGAGCGAGCGGGCTTCCGCCCAGGCATCGTCCTCGAGATGGGCGCGTTCGCCCGTGTCGCCATCGCCGCCGTGAAGATCGGCCTGGCGCATACGCTCCGGCGCCTCCGGCAGGAACTGGGCAACGAGGCCTCCTGCCCGCCAGCGGTGACGCGGCTTGCCATCGTCGTCACGATCGAAGAGCTCGGCAGCGGCAAGGCGCACACGCGTCGGGATCTGCTCCGACTGGCGGAAATAGACACCGGCAATGTCTTCGAGCGACGTACCGTCAAGCGCCACGATGCCCTGATAGGGCTGGCTGAACTTGCCCTGGTCGATGGTGAAGGCGAGCACGCCCTTGCCCAGAAGCTGTTCCGGCTCGGTTTCACCTGCCGCAATCGCCTTGTCGAGCAAGGCCTGATCGAAGCGGGCATAGGCCCGAACATTTTCCGGCGTCGAGAAATCGGCGACGAGAAGGTCGACAGGACCGTCGCTCTTCGTCTGGACGGTGAACTTGCCCTCGAATTTCAGCGAGGTGCCGAGCAGCACCGTGAGCACCACCACCTCTGCCAGAAGGCGGGCGACGGGTGCCGGATAGTGATGGCGTTCGAGGATTGAATCCAGCATCGGGCCGAGCTGGACGGCGCGACCGCGCACATCCAGCCCTTCCACCTGGAAGGGGACGACATGATCATCGCCGGCGAAATCGAACTCGCCGAGAGCGGCGGCAGCTTCTGCCATGGCTTTACTCCTGTTCTATCAGAGCAGCAGGCTAGAACGCCGGCCGCTCGCGCAGCCACGAGCTTGGGGCTCGCGACATCCGATTATGGTTCAGATCGCGCCCAGGCACCAAGCAAGAATCGACTTCTGCGCATGAAGACGGTTTTCCGCTTCATCGAAGACCACGGATTGCGGGCCATCGATCACCTCGTCCGTCACCTCCTCACCGCGATGAGCGGGAAGGCAATGCATGAACAATGCGTCTTTGCCGGCCTGCGCCATCAAATGCGCGTTGACCTGATAAGGCTGGAAGACATTGTGACCGCGAGCCCGATGTTCCTGATTCATGGAGACCCAGGTATCGGTCACCACGCAATCGACGCCGGCGACCGCACGGTCAGCATCATGGTAGAGCATGATTTCGGCGCCCTCATTGCGGGCCCAGTTCAGATAGTGATCCTTCGGCTCGGAACCAAGGGGTACGGCCATGTTCATGCGGTAGCCGAAACGGGCGGCTCCTTCCACCAGCGAATGCAGCACGTTGTTGCCGTCGCCCGTCCAGGCGATCGTCTTGCCCTTGATCGGGCCGCGATGCTCTTCGAAGGTCATGACATCGGCCATGATCTGGCAGGGATGGGTATCGTCCGTCAGCGCGTTGATGACGGGTACGGTGGCGTGCTCGGCGAGCTCCAGCATCCGGCTGTGCTCGGTCGTGCGGATCATGATCGCGTCGACATAGCGCGACAGAACCTTGGCGGTGTCGCCGATCGTCTCGGCGCGGCCGAGCTGCATTTCGGTGCCCGACAGGAACAGCGTCTCGCCGCCGAGCTGGCGCATGCCGACATCGAAGGAGACGCGGGTTCGGGTCGACGGCTTCTCGAAAATCATGGCCAGCATCTTGCCGGCGAGCGGCTTGTCAGCCGTACCAGCCTTGAACGCCTGCTTTCGCAGCTTGGCGTCATCCATGATGGTTCTGAGGTCGGATGTGGTGACTGCGGAGAGATCGAGGAAGTGTTTCGGGGAAGCCATTGTTCGTTACCTGCTACGCCCGCCGGCGGGCGGGGCATTGTCCTTTCAAGCGGTCTTCTTGACCTTGGCGGCGCGGATGCTTTCGGCGGCATGCTCGATACGGGAAATCCCTTCGCGCGCCTCCTCTGCGGTTACCACCAGCGGCGGAAGCAGACGGATGACGTTGTCGCCCGCTGGGATTGCCAGAAGGTGTGCTGCGCGGATCGCCTGTAACAGCTCAGCCGAGGGAACAGCGGCCTTGATGCCGAGCAGCAGACCTTCGCCTCTGACATCCTCGATCACATCTGGATAACGATCCTTCAGCGAGGCAAGGCCCTGGCGGAAGATAAGGGTGACATCGCGCACATGCTGCAGAAAGCCGTCGGCCAGGATGATATCCAGCACCGCGCTGCCGACAGCCATGGCAAGCGGGTTGCCGCCATAGGTTGAGCCATGCGTGCCGGCCTTCATGCCGGAAGCAGCCTCTGCCGTTGCAAGGCAGGCACCAAGTGGGAAGCCGCCGCCGATACCCTTGGCGACTGCCATGATATCAGGCGTTATACCCGACCACTCATAGGCGAAAAGCTTGCCGGTGCGGCCGACACCTGTCTGGACCTCATCGAGGATCAGGAGCAGGCCGTGCTCGTCACAGAGCTGGCGAAGCGCTTTCATGAATTCAGATGTCGCCGGGCGGACACCGCCCTCGCCCTGCACCGGCTCGATGAGGATGGCGGCGGTGTTTTCAGTGATCGCGGCGCGGACAGCCTCGATATCGCCGAAGGGCACCTGGTCGAAACCGGGGGTCTTTGGACCGAAACCTTCGAGATATTTCTCCTGGCCACCAGCGGCGATGGTCGCCAGCGTTCGGCCGTGGAAGGCGCCTTCGAAGGTGATGATGTGGAAGCGCTCGGGATGGCCCTTGGAGAACTGGTAGCGGCGCGCCGTCTTGATCGCGCATTCCAGAGCCTCGGCGCCGGAGTTGGTGAAGAATACCTTGTCGGCGAAGGTGGCATCCGTCAGCCGCTTGGCAAGCTTCTCCTGCCCCGGCACCTCATAGATATTGGAAAGATGCCAGACCTTGTCGGCCTGATCCTTCAATGCTGCCACGACATGCGGATTACCATGCCCCACGGACGTCACGGCAACGCCCGCGCCGAAATCCAGATATCGCTCGCCCGTTTCGGTGATCAGCCAGACGCCTTCGCCTCGCTCGAACCGCAACGGGGCACGAGAATAGGTATCATAAAGCGGCGAGGCTTCAGCCATGGCGTAATCTCCTGGTCAGGCTCCGAGGCAACGGACTCCGGCTAAGAAAACCAGGTCCGAAAAATTAAAAATGCCGCCTTGCGGCGGCCTCTGAGGCACTATTTCCCTTTCGCACTGCAATGTCAACAAAACTGAGGATTTAGCGCATGCGTCAAGCGCCTAATGGGCTTTTCAGGTCTATCAACAGCTAATGTTGCAGAAATGACTCGCCCGGGAAGCAAGTTGGGGAAAACCCCGAATTCGGATTCATCGGATTCCTGCGACTCTTGTCACAGAGTCAGGCTCACACTAGGTTAAAGTTCAATTACTAGACTGCATGCGGCGGAACTAGTCACCAAAATTGATCAGGCGTTTCTTGCTTCGGAAGTTCCCGAGGCAACGGTGAGGGATTCTGCCATCACCAACGCGAAAGGTGGAGACAGGGCAATGAACTGGACAGACGAGCGTGTCGAGAAGCTCAAGAAGCTTTGGTCGGAAGGGCTGAGCGCCAGCCAGATCGCTGCGCAGCTTGGCGGCGTCAGTAGAAACGCTGTTATCGGCAAGGTTCACCGGCTCAGTCTTCCCGGCCGCGCCAAGGCCGGCGGCACGGCAACCGCTGCGCGCGCGCCGAAGCGCAATGCCTCGGCTCCCCGCGCCCCGAACTATGCATCTCGCATCACCACCCGCACCGTGACCCGCCAGCAGGGCGCAACGATGCTGAAGGAAGAGATCGAGATCGAAACTGTCGAGGAAATGGAATATGTACCGGCCAAAAACGTGGTCGTGCCGATTTCGCGCCGCCTCGGCCTGACGGAACTGACGGAACGCACCTGCAAGTGGCCGGTCGGCGACCCGATGAAGGACGATTTCTACTTCTGCGGCTGCGACTCCCCGGATTCCTCGCCCTATTGCAACTATCACCAGCGCCTCGCCTACCAGCCGGTAAGCGAGCGCCGCAAGGCTGTCCGGGTCGCCTGACCCGCTATTTTCCAACAGACGCAACATACCATCACCCCTCCGCGCCTATGCGCGGAGGGGTGATTTTTTAGCCGGCACAGGAGGGCTGGAAAACGGCTCCTGACCACGACTATCTGCCGGAGGCCGATCTCTGCCGGTCGTTACCATGCCTGACAATGCGAAGTTATGTGGCCAACGCCACCAATGCATTTCAGCCCTAAACTGGCATAGAATGGTGGTCATGGCGCTGTAACGCGATTTTCTGATATAGATGCGGTATTCCCGTCGAGTAGCACGGCGCAAACAATCACTCAGGGATGCCAATGGAGATCGATCCAAAGCGGATGACAATCGGGTTCGTCGGGACGGGCACGATTACCGGGGCCGTCGTCACCGGACTGGGCAAGACAGCGTTTTGCGACACACCGATCGTGCTGTCACCGCGCAACGCAAGCGTCGCCGCCCGCCTCGCGGCGGCAAACCGGAATGTGTCGATCGCTTTAGGCAACCAGGATGTCCTCGACCGATCCGATCTCGTATTTGTAGCAGTGAGGCCGCAAATTGCCGAGGAGGTCATCCGCTCGCTCCGATTTCGGCCGGGCCACCATGTTATCAGCTTCGTCGCGGCCACGCCAATGGATCAACTGCTGGCGTGGATCGATCAGCCAGTTCGCCTGAGCCTGGCAATTCCACTTCCGTTCATCGCAGATCTTCAGGGCGCGACTGCGATCTACCCGCCCGACGAGGTTTCCCACGCACTCTTTTCGTCGCTCGGAACGGCGATCCAGGTTGAAAACAGACTTGAGTTCGAACTTCTCGCGGTGGCGAGCTGCCTGATGGCCACCTATTTCGGCATCCTGGACGCGACGTCGACCTGGCTGCAGAGCCAAGGGCTTTCGAGAACGGCTGGCGACGCTTACCTCCGTCAATTGTTTTCCGGCCTCGCCCATGCTGCCCGTTCGAAACCTGTCGCGAGTTTTGATGAACTCATCGGCGAGCATTCGACCAAGGGCGGATTGAATGAACAGGTGCTCGAAGACTTTCGCGATTTCGGTGGCGCTGTGGCTCTGCAAAAGGCTCTTGATCGAGTTCTTGCACGCATTCGTCTGTAGAAAGCAAACCCTCTTGAAGTTCGCTTTCGGCGCCTGGTGTCGGCTTCCACAAGAAGCTGTGCTTCGTCGAGACAGGTCGCTTCAAGCTCGACGGACAGGGCGGGCCTACCCATCGCTGTATCTTGAGAAGGACACCAGATAAGCAAACGGGCCGCCCGGCAAGCGAGCGACCCGTCTGGACCTCCGATCACTCGGATCAGGCTTCCATGGAATATCCCGCGCCGCGGACGGTGCGGATGACATCCTGCATGTTGGAGAAGTTCAGCGCCTTGCGCAGGCGGCCGACATGGACGTCGACGGTGCGTTCGTCCACGTAGATATCGTGGCCCCAGACGCCATCTAGAAGCTGCGAGCGGGAGAAGACTCTGCCCGGCGACGACATCAGGAATTCGAGCAGGCGGAATTCGGTCGGGCCGAGGCGGACTTCGCGGCTCTTGCGATGAACGCGATGCGTTTCTCGATCGAGCTCGATATCACCACACTTCAGAACGGTGGAGAGCACCTCCGGACGGGCGCGACGCAGCATCGCCTTGACGCGGGCGACAAGTTCCGGCGTGGAGAAGGGCTTGACGACATAATCGTCCGCGCCGGTCGAGAGACCGCGAACGCGCTCGCTCTCTTCGCCGCGTGCCGTCAGCATGATGATCGGCAGACGCTCGGTCTCCGGCCGCATGCGCAGCCGGCGGCAGAGTTCGATACCGGAAACACCCGGCAGCATCCAGTCAAGGATGAGCAGGTCCGGCGTGCGCTCCTGAAGCCGGATTTCGGCCTCGTCGCCACGGAGGATCGTATCCACCTCAAAACCTTCCGCTTCGAGGTTGTAGCGGAGAAGCACGCTCAGCGCTTCCTCATCTTCGACAACTGCAACTCTTGGGATCATGCGTGTCAGTCTCCTAATGCATGATCCTTAAACCGGGGGTGATTTAAGCAAGGGACCATGCAGGAACTCGGAATTGGCTGCGAGCCTTGCGCGCCCCGGCGCGGGGCGCGCATGCATCGACAGATCAGGATTACTCCGTTACCGCGCCGACGGTATTGGAGCTGTCGTCCTTCGGACGCTCGCCCTCCGGCTGGGCGCCGGTTGCCATGTAGTAGATCGTCTCGGCGATGTTGGTCGCATGGTCGCCGATGCGCTCGATATTCTTGGCGCAGAAGAGAAGATGCGTGCAGCTCGTGATGTTGCGCGGATCTTCCATCATGTAGGTCAGGAGTTCGCGGAACAGCGAGGTGTACATCGCGTCGATCTCGTCGTCGCGCTCGCGGATGGACTTGGCCTTGTCAGCGGAACGCGTCGTGTAGACGTCGAGCACTTCCTTGAGCTGGACGAGTGCCAGTTCGGAGAGATGCTCGAGACCGCGGGCGAGCTTGCGCGGAACGCCGGTGCTTTGGACGGCGATGACGCGCTTTGCGGTGTTCTTGCCGAGGTCGCCGACGCGCTCGAGGTCGGCGGCGATGCGGATCGAACCCATGATCTCGCGAAGGTCGGAAGCCATCGGCTGGCGACGGGCGATCGTGACGATCGCCTTGTCGTTGATTTCGCGTTCGGCGTGATCGAGGATCACGTCATCGGAAATGATCTTCTGGGCGAGCGCAGTGTCACCGTTGACCAGCGCACGGACGGCCTCGCCGACCATCTGTTCAGCAAGACCACCCATCTCGGAAATGCGCCGGGACAAGAATTTCAGATCGTCATCGTAAGCGGAAAAAATATGTGTCGATGCCATGGGGCTTTGTCCTCGAAAAACGGGAAGGCTTCACATCGCCAAAATCAGCCGAACCGGCCCATGATATAGTCCTGGGTGCGCGGATCGTCCGGATTGGTGAACATCTTGTCGGTATCGTTTTCCTCGACCAGGTTGCCGAGGTGGAACATGGCCGTGCGCTGTGATACGCGGGCGGCCTGCTGCATGGAATGCGTCACGATGACGATGGTATAGTTTTCACGCAGCTCGTGGATCAGCTCTTCGACCTTGGCAGTCGCGATCGGGTCGAGTGCCGAGCAGGGCTCGTCCATCAGGATGACTTCCGGGCTGACGGCAACGGCGCGTGCGATGCACAGACGCTGCTGCTGGCCGCCGGAAAGGCCGGTGCCGGATTCATGCACGCGATCCTTGACCTCATTCCAGAGGCCGGCGCGCTGCAGGCTCGTCTCGACGATCTGGTCGAGATCGGCCTTGGATTTGGCAAGACCGTGGATGCGCGGGCCGTAGGAGACGTTTTCATAAATCGTCTTCGGGAACGGGTTCGGCTTCTGGAACACCATGCCGACGCGGGCGCGGAGTTCGACGACGTCGATTTCGGGATCGTAGATGTCGTCGCTGTCGAGCGTGATCTTGCCGGTGACGCGGCAGCCGTCGATCGTGTCGTTCATGCGGTTCAGCGAACGCAGGAAGGTGGACTTGCCGCAGCCCGACGGGCCGATCAGGGCGGTCACGGTGTTTTCGCGGATGTTCAGATTGACATCGAAAAGCGCACGCTTCTCGCCATAATAAACGGAGACATCCTGACCGATCATCTTATACGGGACGTTGCTCATTTTCTGGTCCAGCGCCTTCTCGACTGCGGCTTCCGTCAATATGTTCATGATCTTTACTCCGTTTACCAGCGGCGCTCAAAGCGACGACGCAAGAGGATAGCTCCGATGTTCATGACGATCAGGAACAGGAGCAGGACGATGATGGCACCCGAGGTTCTTTCCACGAATGCGCGCTCGGCTTCGTTGGCCCACATGTAGACCTGCACCGGAAGTGCGGTGGAGGGATCGAGCGGTGTGGCCGGCGCCTGGGCGACGAAGGCGACCATGCCGATCAGCAGCAGCGGCGCAGTTTCGCCGAGTGCGTGGGCAAGGCCGATGATCGTGCCGGTCAGGATGCCGGGCATTGCGAGCGGCAGCACATGGTGGAACACCATCTGCATCTTCGAGGCGCCGAGGCCGAGTGCCGCCGCGCGGATCGACGGCGGCACGGCGCGCAGTGCGGCGCGGGTGGCGATGATGATCGTCGGCAGCGTCATCAGGGTCAGCACCAGGCCGCCGACCAGCGATGCCGAACGCGGCAGGCCGGCGAAGTTGATGAAGACCGACAGGCCGAGCAGGCCATAGACGATGGACGGCACGGCGGCGAGGTTGTTGATGTTGACCTCGATCAGGTCCGTCAGCTTGTTCTTCGGCGCGAATTCCTCGAGATAGATCGAGGCGGCGACGCCGATCGGCAGTGCAAGCACGAGAACGATCAGCATCAGGTAGAGCGAGCCGATGAGGGCGACGCCGAGACCTGCGGCTTCCGGACGGCTGGAATTGCCGTTGACGAAGAGGCCGGTGTTGAACGTCTTGTGGAGAGCACCGCTCGCCTTCAGCTCATTCATCCAGGCAACCTGCTTGTCGTTGACCTTGCGGTTCTTCTCATCGACCTTAAGGTCGATCTGGCCCTTGTTGGCGCTGTCGATATTGGCATCTGCAAGCACAGTCACATTGACGGTCTTGCCGATGATCTGGGGGTCGGCAACGACCAGGTCGCGCAGCTGAATGGGCGCACTCTTGGACAGCATGGCGGAGGCATCGCGCACGTCAGGACGGCTCGAGGCATTGACGCCGAGCTGCTTGACGATCGCGTCGCGCAGCAGAACCGGATAGTTGGCAGCAACCAGCACCGAAGGGTCGGTCGCACGCTTGTTATCCGGGTCGATCGTCTTCTCGGAGAATTCGATCGGCAGGGTGATCGATGTCTGCAGGAAGGCCGTATAGCCATTGCTGATGACCGTCCAAAGCAGAATGAAGAGGAAGACGAGGCCGAATGCTATGGCTGCGATGCCATAGGCCTGGAACCGGCGCTCGGCAGCGTAGCGGCGCTTGATGCCGATATCGCGACGCGCGGGTGCCTTGGAGACGGTGACGCCGGCGACGGGGGAAACAATATTCGTCATTCGTACTGCTCCCGGTATTTGCGCACGATGTAGAGCGCGTAAATGTTGAGGCAAAGCGTGATGCAGAACAGCGTGATGCCAAGTGCGAAGGCAACCAGCGTCTGCGGCGAGGTGAACTCAAGGTCGCCGGTCAGCTGGTTGACGATCTTGACGGTCACTGTCGTCATCGGCTCGAAGGGATTGATCTGGATACGGGCGGCGACACCGGCGGCCAGAACCACGATCATGGTTTCGCCGATGGCGCGCGAGGCGGTCATCAGCAGCGCGCCGACGATGCCCGGAAGTGCTGCCGGCAGGACGACCTTCTTGATGGTTTCGGAGCGGGTGGCGCCGAGACCGAGCGAGCCGTCGCGCAGAGCACGCGGAACTGCGGTGATGATATCGTCCGACAGCGAGGAAACGTAAGGGATCAGCATGATGCCCATGACGATGCCTGCGGTGATGACGCTCTGCGCCTGGATGAAGTTCGTGTAGCTGCCGCTCAGAAGACCGCTGATCTGCGCCGAGAAATCGCGCAGGAAAGGCCCGACGGTGACGAGGGCAAAGAAGCCATAGACGATCGTCGGAATGCCGGCGAGCACTTCGAGAAGCGGCTTGGCGATCGAGCGCACCTTCGAAGAAGCGTACTCGGCCATGTAGATGGCGGCAAAGAGGCCGACCGGCACGGCGACCAGCATGGCGACGAGGCCGATATAGAGCGTGCCGAGCAGCAGCGGGATAAGCCCGAACTGGCCGAAGGAGGAGTTGCCTGCACCGGCAAAACGCGGATCCCAGACCGTTCCGAAGAAGAAGTCGACGAAGGGGACGACCGCAAAGAAGCGGGTCGCTTCCGACAGCATCGAAAGCACGATGCCGATCGTCGTCAGAATGGCGATGGAGGATGCAACGAGCAATGCCCAGAGCATGACGCGCTCGACACGGTTACGGGCACGGAAGCGCGGAGCAACGGAGCGCAGCGCATAGAAAGCGCCCGCAACGGAGATAAGCAGCACGATCGCCGTCATGATGAGGCGGCTCGTCATGCTCTCCGCGTTCAGGGTCTTTGCAGCGGCGATCATATAGGGCTGCGGCTCGCCGGCGAGCGGTACGCCCTTCTCGCTGAGCTTCGCCTGCAGACCGGCAGGATTGCTTGACAGGGAGGAAACCTCATCCGAGGTCAGCAGGTTCATGCCGCGGGCAACCGTGGCGACCATGCTGTAGGCGAGGTCCTGCTGGACGGCCGGTTGCGCCTTCACGTCATCGGGAAAGGCGCCGCGAACGGAGGAAGATACGATGCCCGGGCTGACAGCCAGCCAGACACACAGAACGATCAGGGAAGGCAGAACAGCCCAGATCGCGGCATAGGAGCCATAATAGGCCGGCCGCGAATGCAGGGCAGCAGACCTGCCCCCGGAAAGCGCGTTGGCGCGGCCGCGCGCGGCCACATAGGCAACGGCGCCGATCACCACCAGGCACAAGAGTATGATGGATGTGCTCATTCGTTACGTCCCCAGGCCCACAGCCCCCAAAGAACCCGGCAGCTCCAGGAGCATGCCATCGGCTTCAATATCATGGAGAAGAAGTTCATCCGCGCGGCACCTGGCGATGCCGGGCAGATAAGGCGATGCCGGCGCGACACCCCAAGCGTCGCGCCGGCAAAGTCATTACATGGTCTTGCCGGCCTCTACGTCCTTACGGATCGCGTCGCGCTCTGCGTCCGGAGCAGCAACGAGACCGTATTCGGCGAGCGGGCCGTCAGGGCCGATCATCTGGTCGGATACGAAGAAGTTGACATATTCCTTCAGGCCCGGAACGGCGCCGAGATGTGCCTTCTTGACGTAGAAGAACAGCGGGCGGGAAACCGGGTAGGTGCCGTTAGCGATGGTTTCCGTGGACGGAACGATGCCGCTCATGGAAGCTACCTTGAGCTTGTCAGCGTTGTTTTCGTAGAAGGAGAGGCCGAATACGCCAACGCCGGTCTTGTTGGCAGCGATGCGTGCCAGCGTTTCCGGATAGTCGCCGTCGATGTCAACGGCAGCGCCGTCCTTGCGAACTGCGACGCAAGCCTTGGTCTGGGCGGCCTTGTCGGTGATTTCCTTGGCGATGACGTCGATCGCGCCGGAAGCCTTGCAGCCGGCAGCGAGAACGTTCTGTTCGAAGACTTCGCGGGTGCCGTGCTTTTCGCCCGGGATATAGGCAGCGATATCAACAGCCGGAAGCTTCGGGTTGACTTCGGACCACTTCTTGTAGGGGTTGGCGACGAGCTTGCCGTCAACGACCACCTGGGCAGCGAGGGCCTTGTAGATGTCGGCCGGAACGTAGGCAACATCCGGGTTGGAAGAGTCGGTTGCGAAGACGATGCCGTCATAACCGATCTTGACTTCCTGAATGTCGGTTACGCCGGCAGCCTTGCAGGCTTCCGTTTCGTTCTTGTTGATCGGGCGCGAAGCGTTGGCAATGTCGATCGTGTCTTCACCGACGCCCTTGCAGAACTCCTTCAGACCAGCGCCCGTGCCGCCGGATTCGACGACCGGCGTCTTGAAGTTGGAGAAGGTCTCGCCAAAGGACTCGGCGACGATCTTTGCGTACGGCAGGACGGTGGACGAACCAGCAACCTGGATCTGGTCGCGGGCAACTGCAACGCCAGCAAAAGCGGCGGTTGCAGCGAGCGCGGCAACAGTAAGTTTAAAGGTGTTCATTTGAATCTCCCGGCATTTGGGCTTGTGTGAGTGCGGCCTCGAAGAGGCCCTCGCATTGCCTTTTTTCATCGGCAGGACTCTCTTAGCGCCTTAAGCACCGTCCTTTTATGTCAAATCGATGAAACATTTATGACAAGATAAATTGTTGATTTTAAATGCAAAAATATGAGCGTAAAAACCGTGTGCGACATATTGCGTCAGAAGCGTACGGTAAACTCCGTTCCCTTGCCCACTTCCGATTTAACGATCAGCCGTGCACGATGGCGCGTCAGAATATGCTTGACGATGGCAAGCCCGAGGCCCGTGCCTTTCTTCGAACGGCTGTCTTCGATGCTGACGCGATAGAAGCGCTCCGTCAAGCGCGGCACATGTTCGGCCGGAATGCCAGGTCCCTTGTCGACGACGCTGACCTCCACCGGCTGGCCCGACCCATTCTTCAGCCAGACCTCGACGACTTCGCCTTCCTGGCCGTATTTGCAGGCATTTTCCATCAGGTTCTCGAAGACCTGAACGAGTTCATCACGATCTCCCAGCACCTCGACCCTGCCCTCCGGCAGGTGCAGGTTGATCGAGACGCCGACATCCCTTGCGAGCGGCACAAGCGAATCCCTGACGTGGCCGAGAAGCGGCACGAGGTCCACTTTCTCATCGGGGGCGATATGCGACTTGAGCTCAAGCCTGGAAAGAGACAGGAGGTCGTCGACGAGCCTGCTCATGCGGGTCGTCTGGTCGAACATGATGCCGAGGAAGCGTGCCTGCGCCTTCGGATCGTTCTTGGCAGGGCCTTGAATCGTCTCGATGAAGCCGCGCAGCGAGGCGAGCGGCGTGCGCAGCTCATGGCTGGCATTGGCGACGAAATCCGAGCGCATGCGATCGATGCGGCGCACTTCGGAAATATCCCGGAAGGAGAGGATGTAGTAGCGCTCGTTGAGGCCGTCGTCGTCCTTGAATTCGACAGGCGCGCTGCGAACGATATAGACGCGTTCCGAAGGCAGCCGCTCGGAATGCTCGATCTGGTTCGGGGCGTTGGTGGCGATGGTTTCCCGCACCATGTCCAGGACGCCCGGCGAACGCAGCCGCGCCGATATGTGGGAGCCGAGCGCCACCTCGCCGAAGGCCTTTTCGGCCGCACGGTTCTGAAACAGCACCGAGGCATCTTCCGAGAGCACCATGACCGGGATATCGAGGCCGGCCAGCGTGGCGGAGACCTCCGGCAGGCGGCTCGGGAGCAGTTCAGGCTCGGGTTCGACCGGCTCGGCGACATCAGGCCTGATGACCGGCGCCTCGTTGAAGAGCGAGGTGACGATCATCACGAGCAGCAGGGCGAGCACGATCCATTTGTTCATGCCTGCGGCAAGCGCGACAAGCGCGCTCAGCAGCGTCGCCAGCAAAACCGGGCGTTCGCGCCGGATGCGCGCCAACAGGCTTTTCGTCCATGGTGTATCGTCTTCCAAACTGCCCCTCGCGGCGTCGATTCGTTTTCTTTGCATTCAAACTCTGCCTGATAGCCGCGTTTCATGACAGAAGTTTTCCGTTTCCGAAACTTGTACGAAAAGCCGCAGCTCACGGCATCGGTTTGCGCTTTGCTTACGCAGAGGATTTGATTTTCAATGATAAATATGTTCGCCTGCTGAAAAACGAAATCATTGCGCGCAGGAGGAGACGATGGCCGCGGACGTCGAAAGCAGAGTTGTGGAGCTGGAGATCAGGGGCAAGAAACGCGTCTTCGATATCGACGATCCCGTGCTGCCTGACTGGGCGCATGACCATGCGCTGGAATCCGGCGACTATCCCTACAAGAAGAAGCTGAAGGAAGACGAGTATCTCGAAGAGCTCAGGAAGCTGCAGGCCGAGCTCGTGAAGGTGCAATTCTGGCTGCAGGCGACCGGCAAGCGGGTAATGGCGCTCTTCGAAGGGCGCGACGCGGCCGGCAAGGGCGGCGCGATCCAGGCGTCCTCGGCTCATATGAACCCGCGCCTTGCCCGCGTGGTGGCGCTCGCCAAGCCGACCGACCGGGAACAGGGCCAATGGTACTTCCAGCGCTATATCGCACAGTTTCCGACATCGGGCGAATTCGTGCTCTTCGACCGTTCCTGGTACAATCGCGCCGGCGTGGAACCGATCATGGGCTTCTGCACGCGGAGGCAATACGAGGATTTTCTCAATCAGGCGCCGCAGGTGGAGAAGGTCATCGCCCACGAAGGCATATTCTTTTTCAAGTTCTATCTGGATATCGGCCGGGAAATGCAGATCAAGCGGTTTCATGACCGGCGGCACGATCCGCTCGCCGTCTGGAAGCTCTCCTCGATGGATATAGCCGCATTGACCAAATGGGACGACTACAGCGAGAAGCGCGACCGCATGCTGAAGGAGACCCACACGGAGTTTGCGCCCTGGACCGTGATCCACGCCAATGACAAACACCGGGCGAGGCTCAACCTCATTCGCCACATGCTGAGAACCATCGACTATGACGGCAAGGACAAGGACGCGATCGGTGCGCTTGATGATAAGATCATCGGCTCGGGTCCCGGCTTCCTGAAATAGACTTCCTGAGCTGATCGCGCCGCTTACTGGCCCGGCAGGATCCGCACGGCAAAGAGATTGATGCCACGGGCCTTGCCGTCGACATCGCTGTTGATCATCAGCCGGCCCGGAGAATTCGGCGCCAGCGAGCGGTCGAAGCGCACCTGCAGCAGCGCGTCCGACTTTTCACGCGTGACATTGAAACGATGGCGGGGGCAATTGCCGAGCGACTGGAAATCGCACTCGACGGTGATCTGCGTGGGCTCGTCCGTGGTGGACTGCAGGGTCAGCGCGATGGTGGAGGACTTGCCGGCGAGCTGCTGCAGGACATTGGCGGGAACGATGACTGAGACATTGCCATCCATATTGCCGCTCTCAGAGGTCAGGCGGACGGCCGGACCTTCGGTTTCGGTGACATTTTCCGTGCGGGCACGCGCACCGGCCTGGATCTTGTCGGCATCGGCAGGCTTGAAGACCTCGATCCACTCTGCTGAGAAGCTGTTTTGCGGGTCGATCGTCACAGGTTGATCGTCATGCGAGGGGGCGCTGTTACCGGCACTTTCCTCGCCGTTGAAATCTTCCGGCTGCGTGCTGGCGGGCGGATTGGCAACGCTGGTGTCACGCTCAGCCGCCGTCAGGAGAAGGCCGGAACTATAGACCCACCAGCCACCCGTGCCGATGAAGGCGAGAGCCACGCACCAGACGAGCAGGCGCGAGAAGAACTTGCGCGGCTTGCGGCGGACGGCGGCCCGCTCGGGGCGGAAATCCATGCCGCCGCGCCTGTCCGGCGTCGCGCGCGCCTCGGCACGCATCTCTCCATCCGGTGCCGCCCCCAGCTGATCCGCGCTGCTGGCCCTGATATCATCCAGGCTCGCATCGTCCACACGCCCAGCGGTATTGTAGCCGCGCGTTTCACCGACAACAGCCAGGCTGTCATCCTCGCGCTCGCGATAAGCGGGCTCTTGCGCACGATAGGCGGGCTCTTCCACGTGATGCGCGGGCTCTTCTATGCCATGCGTTGGCTCGGGCATCTCGACAACGGGCGGAACCGGAACTTCCGGAGGTCCCTGGCGCGGGTGAAGGCGGGCACGCTCTTCGCTCTCGATGGTATGGATCGTGGTTTCCAGACGATGGCGGTGATGGGCCACCACATCGGCATCAGTGATATCCTGCTTGCGCAGACCGGCTTCCAGCGCCTGACGCGCGGACTGATAGATGCGTGCACGAACTTCCGCGCTGTTGCGGTCGGAATTCTCGAGCGCAGTTCTGATGGCCGTTTCTAGTCCGCTCACGTCAGGTCCTTCACGTTACGTCGCGACATCCACCTCAAAAGATTGAATGCCCGTCAAAATTCGGTAGCGGCAAGTGCGGCAAACCGCAAGCCTTGCAGCCCTTCCGGTGCGTATCGGCGGGAGATAAGCGATACCGCCCAGCGTTCCGAATTCTGCATTAGATATAGTGAAAATGGACAGGATTACGGAAAAGACCGCAAGAAGAGGACCGCACTCTTTTCCTTGGGCGCTCTTTTCCTCAAGCGCCGGCTCTGCTAATCAATTGACGTTTTCGTAAACGTCAAAACCGGTGAAAGCATGGCCCTGCCCCCGATACTCAAGGATAATTTGAGACTGCCGGTCATCGGCTCGCCGCTTTTCATCATTTCTCACCCGGCGCTGACACTGGCGCAATGCAAGGCCGGCGTGATCGGCGCCTTTCCGGCTCTGAACGCGAGACCCGAAAGCCAGCTCGACGAATGGCTGGCCATGATCACCGAAGATCTTGCCCATCATAATGCCAGGTATCCGGAACGGCCGGCCGCCCCCTTCGCCGTCAACCAGATCGTCCATATGTCGAACAAGCGGCTGGAGCATGATCTGATGCTCTGCGTGAAATACAAGGTGCCTGTCGTCATTTCCTCGCTCGGCGCCGTGCCGGAAGTGAATGCGGCTGTTCATTCCTATGGCGGCATCGTGCTGCACGACATCATCAACAACCGCCACGCCAATTCGGCGATCCGCAAGGGTGCGGACGGGCTGATCGCGGTTGCGGCGGGCGCCGGTGGACATGCGGGTACGCTTTCCCCCTTCGCATTGGTACAGGAGATCCGCTCCTGGTTCGACGGCCCGCTTCTGCTTGCCGGCTCGATTGCGACCGGCGGCGCCATTCTGGCCGCCCAGGCCATGGGCGCCGACATGGCCTATATCGGCACCCCCTTCATCGCGACCGAGGAGGCCCGCGCCTCCGATGCCTACAAACAGGCGATCGTCGAGGGCGCCGCCGCCGATATCGTCTACTCGAACTATTTCACCGGCGTGCACGGCAACTACCTGAAGCCCTCCATCCGCGCGGCAGGCCTCGACCCGGACGATCTGCCTGACGCCGACCCCTCGAAGATGGATTTCGAACAGGCAACAGGCGGCGCAAAGGCCTGGAAGGACATCTGGGGCAGCGGCCAGGGCATCGGCGCGATCAAGGCCGTGGAGCCGGTCGCAAAGCTGGTCGACCGGCTGGAAGCGGAATATCACGCCGCCCGCACCCGGCTGTCGCTCTAACCGCGGGCCTTTCCACAGGCTTCAGCTTTTTTGCCACGGGGCATAAGAGGGTGCTTGAAATCTTCAGACAATGCCTGTATCAGCCCCATGCAAATCGCGGGCCGCATGCTTCGCCCGCCGGATTGCCGCTTTAGCTCAGTCGGTAGAGCACATCATTCGTAATGATGGGGTCACGTGTTCGAGTCACGTAAGCGGCACCATTTTTTCTTATAAACTCAATCAGGTAGCAAGTTTATATTACCGCTTATGCCGGTCGATTTGTTCGTTGGATGCGGCGTGCGACCGTATTGCTACCCACAGGGGAGCGCCTCACGGGCGGCGCACGAGCTGCCTTAAGGCCGTAAGTCAGTCCAGTGCCTGTAAAGCCGTTGTTGACAGCACTGCAGATGGCATCCAACCGTCGCGAATTGCTTCTTGTAAAAGATCACCCAACGCACTTCTCCCCTATTTAATACGAAATCGGTCGCGAATAACTTTCAAAAACCCGCCAAAAATAACAGGCAATATACCTATCAAAATAAGAGCACCGAAAGCACCCTCCAAGTACAGCCTAGAAAACGCCCGGTCTATCCTTCCTAAGCTCCACTCCAGAACGAAGCATTTAGCTATAGTGCAACGGTCTTCGCCCTGAAAATTCAAAATAAATATATTGTATAAAACAAACGTTACAACTAACATTGCAAAATATTTCATGACAATGGGAGATTCTTTTCCATCAGGACTTTCGGTTCTCCGCCGCCATCCACTAGCGTACATTATAATAAAAAAGCAAATACTTGCCATTAACTGACTTGTAATTAACAAAACATTCATATTGCGATCCGAAAGAAACAACTGATACACAATCGCAATCAGACCGATCGGAAACATTAAAGCAGCTAAAAACGCCTCGCCGCTAGTTGGCCTTTGCTTCGCCACAGCGACACCGCACGCGTACGCAGCCCAAACTGTTATCACAATCGGAATTGGGCCAATGACCCAAGGCAAATTCAAAAAAGACATGTATTCCCCAAGGCGTGGCAACCGCACAATTTATTAACAGTACGTGTAAATTCTGATTTTCCGGAATTGTTCGCACCAGTAATAAGCGTCAATCCGCTTCCTGCGGCGCCGGTCGGCTGGAAAGTTCGCCCCCTCCACCGAGAGCGCCTAGCGCCAAAGGAGGCTTTCGTAAAGACAGACATCATACCAGGTCATTCAAGTCGACGTTCAGCGCGACCGCGATCGCCTTCATCGCGTCGATCGATCCGCTCTTCTTGCCGCTTTCGATTTCGGAAACATACGGCTGCGATAGGTTCGCCGCAGCAGCAAGCTCGGCCATCGTCATGCCGCGATATTTGCGGAAGATCTTGACCGGATGCTTGCCGGCAACGAGAGCGGCGACGACTTCTTCCGGCCAGGTTTCCTCGCCGGCCGCGATCTTGGCCTGCGCGGCGGCTGCGTCTCTGATGTCGATCATGTCCTATGGTCCGCTTCGGATCGGCTCAGATCGACGTTCAATCTGGGCCTCTTCGTAGGCATCGGAATTGTAGCCGGCCTCAAAAGCCAAACGCATCCCGCCACTTGTCATTCCAGGCCGCAAAATCGTTCGTGGCTTTTCCAAAATTGCTATTGGTCAGCATTGCGGATGCCATTTTCAACTCATCCGTATTACTTCCATCCGACCTGCTGATGATCATCCCTGCCTCGATCACCGAGGAATGGGCCGCCTGCAATCCTGCCATAAGGGTATTTCTGGTGCTGTTTCCATTCTTGTCTTCGATGTTCGAGATGATCGCGCCACCGTTTCCAAGCTTGAAGCCGATCACGAATTCGCCGTCACCGAACTTCGATCTGTTGTCCCGGATCAGGTGCTGAATGGCGTTGGCCATCGCATTGTCATCACTGATGCTGGGATTCTTTGCCTTTTCGGCTTTGACCAGCGAGGCAAATTTGTCCCCATCGTCGTTGATGAGCTTCTTGATGACGTCGGTAACACCGGCATCGCTGGTTTTGAAGTTGCCAGAATCCAGGAAATCGAGCGCGCTCGACACAATCCCATCGTTGCTCTCTTTGACGTCGAGCAGCGCGCTGTTGATGGTCGATGAGGCCTGCGTCTTTACGGCGCTCGTTTGACTGGAAACGCCGTTAGCGATGGCTGCGATAGTGTCGGCAGCCGATTTCCCGGCTTGCTGTTTGTTGGGAAGCAGCGACGCGTTCGTCTGCTGCAGGATGAGCAGTGCCGCATTGTTCGCTGAAGAGATCGCGGTCATTTTCGTTCCTCTGGTACCGGAATTCCCTTCATCGGAATTGGCGACACGGAAGAGCTCGGGGCATCATGCCTGGGCAACCTGAATACGAGACATTAGTTGTCGCAACTTTGAATTTTGCGCGTTAACAAAACGCTTATTCCGCGTGCTAAATCCTGAATGCACGTTTGCGAGCAAAGGATAAAGTTGACTCAGTCATCGATCCACGGAGGGGGTGGACGGGGTTAGGACGCATTTTCCAAGAGTCGCCGGAAACACCCTCTATTTCGCCGATTACAAGCCGGCATGACCCGTTTCCGGCACCTTTCAGCAAACAACCCCATCCACCCCCTCCAGCACACGAAAACCATTCTAAATCAGTTTCTTAATCCGGATGGCGTTACCCCATCCATACCCCCTCCACCTCTATGAACCCCGTCCAGAATCTGCCGTTGGTGGACGGGGTTCCAGGTCTGGACGGGGTTCGGTGGAGGGGGTTCGTCATCCCTCAGGACATAAAAAACCCGGCTCGGTGGCCGGGTTGTCAGGGTGACGGTGCGCGTCAGAAAATCGAACCGTAATCATATGCCGGCTCACGCCTGTCGGGGCTCCATTCCTTCGCCTCCTCCGCATCGCCGCGAAGGTAAGCGGCCTTTTTCTCGCCGTCGCGAAAGCGAAGGCCGTTGTCCCTCTTCTCAAACCCAAGACCGACCATCGCTGCACGCATATGGGCGTGATGAGCCTTCGTCAGTTTGTTGATGGTTTCCGGCCCATCGAAGCCGACCAGCTTCCAGACATCCGTGGCCTTGATCTTCAGCGGACCTTCCGGAATGCGCTCGCGAAGGATCTCCAGCCACGGACCGAAATCCGACGATTCATGGGCAACGCCAGCCGCTTCCGCCAGCAATGCCGGGTCATCGAGCCACAGGTTTTCACCCGCCTCCCTCTCCGCAGCTTCCGCCCATAGCTGGTCTCGCGCCGCCGCAATGCCCAAGGGATCGGCCGCCGTCGCGCGGACGATCCAGAAGCGGCGGTTGCCGGTGGTGTCGGTCAGGTAGCGGCTTTCGTTGGTGGTGCCGAAGAGGATGAATTGCCGTTGGCGTTTGGTCGCAAAGCGGCCATAGGAGAGCCTGGCGATAT
>Ga0209758_1001472_pt1 | contig 27590 bp, 23 predicted proteins | sample AraplaMF_Col_mMF_FD_184258 | JGI IMG/M metagenome (GOLD analysis project Ga0209758, IMG submission 184258) | Arabidopsis root microbial communities from the University of North Carolina, USA - plate scrape MF_Col_mMF (SPAdes) (version 2) | ecosystem: Host-associated > Plants > Roots > Endosphere...
GACCCATATGGGTGAACCTGTGCGCCATGGTCAGCGCATAAGGCCGCACCCTCTCGATATCAGCTGCTTCTCCACCGGCCATGATGGCCAACGTACCTTCTTCGGCGCCCTTGGTGCCGCCGGACACCGGCGCATCGATCCAGCCCATCCCGTTCGCCGCTTTCAATCGTGCCGCAAGGTCGCGCGCGGCGTCGGGGTGGATCGACGAGAAATCGACTACGAGCTTGCCTGCGCCGGGAGCGGCTGCAAGACCCTCCGGCCCGAAGACCACCTGTTCGACGGCGGCGGCATCGGTTAGGCACATGAAGGCGATGTCGCAGTTTGCCAAGAGGTCGCGAGGCGTGTGAGCGCGCTTGGCGCCGGCCTCGACGAGCGGAGCGACCTTGTTTTCCGAACGGTTCCAGACGTTGACGTGATAACCGGCCTTGAGCAGCCGACGGGTCATCGGCGTTCCCATCAGCCCCAGGCCGAGATATCCGAGCCTCTCGCCGCCTTGCGGGTTTGTCTTGCTCGCATCAGCCATGGGTTGCCTCCTTCTGTCGCGGCGCAGCGCCGCGCGACCGCTTCGCACCATACAGAACGTATCCCGCAGCGAAACCAGCCAGCACGCATGGCTTGCCTGACTGTTTGAACCATGAAACATTTGAGCCGGGTTGGTGGCGCGGTCGGCGCCGGAGCAACGGAGCGGGCGATGCGGGCAGTTTCGAGGTGGATACTGGCAGGAGGGGCCGTGGCGGCCATGATCGCTGGCGCAAGCCCCTCACGGGCGCAGCAGACCATCCGCGTGGGCTGGACCATCCCGGCCGAGGAATCCAAATACTGGATGATGCGCAGGCCGGCCGAATTTCCCGATATCGGTAAGACCTACAAAATCGAATGGACCCAATTTCAGGGCACTGCGCCGATGACGCAGGCACTGGCGGCCGGCGCTCTGGATTGCGCGACGCAGGCGCCGCTGTCGCTTGCCAACGGCGTGGTCGGCGGCAATCTCAAGGCCTACATCGTGGCGCAGCACGTCTTCGAGAAGCCCGGTGGCTTCTCGGTCTACTGGGCGGTCATGGATGACTCCCCAATCAAGACGATTGCCGATCTCAAGGGCAAGACAGTCGGCATTTCCGTGATCGGCGGCGGCACGCAAGGCCCCTTCAACCTGCTGCTGAAGCAGAACGGTGTCGATCCCGCCAAAGACATCAAGCTGGTCGAGGTCGGCTTTGCCGTCTCCGAGGATGCGTTGCGCCAGGGCCGGGTCGATGCTGTCAATATGAACCAGCCTTTTGCGGCCCGGGCGGAAGCCAAGGGCGGTACTCGCAAATTGTTCTCGCTGTCGCAGGCGATGCCGAACATAGTGCACATCCTGGAGGCCTGTCGCGCAGATTTCGTCGACAAGAATCCTGAGGTGGTCAAGGCCTATGTCCGCGACATCACATCGGGCATGAAGAAGGCGCTGGCGAACCGTGAAGAGACGCTGAAGGTGGTCAATGAAGTTCTGAAAGCACCCATTCCAGTGCTCGACACCTACCTGCTCAAGGATAATGATTTCGGCCGCGATCCCGGTGCTGCGCCGAATTTCCCGGCGATCCAGAAGATGCTCGACATTTATGCGGATACGGGGATGCTGCCGAAGCTGGATGTCGCGCAGTTCAAGCATCCGACGATCGTCGCGCCCCTGCAATAGGCGATCGGGCGGTTCGTAGATCCACGGAGCGCCATGTCCCGTCAGGTGCGGGACATGGCATGAAGATGATGCGCTCATGAAGAAGTTGCGATCACGAATAACGACGGACGGGCTCGACCGGGCTCCGCACCGCGCCTTCATGCGCGCCATGGGACTTGATGATGCGGCCATCGCCAAGCCGATGGTGGGCATTGTCAGCATGAAGGGCGAACAGACGCCCTGCAACATGACGCATGATTTCCAGGTGGCCGCGGCCAAGATCGGAATCGAGGAGGCCGGTGGCACGCCGCGCGAATTTTCGACCATCTCGGTCTCGGACGGCATCAGCATGAATCACGAGGGGATGAAGTTCTCCCTGTTCTCGCGTGAGTTGATCGCCGACTCCATCGAAGCCGTCGTTCACGGCCTCGCCTATGATGCGCTGATTGGATATGGCGGGTGCGACAAGACGCTTCCCGGCGTGATGATGGGCATGGTTCGTTGCAACGTGCCATCGATCTTCATCTATGGTGGCAGCTCGCTTCCGGGTCGCGTGGATGGGCGAACGCTGACGGTGCTCGACTCCTACGAGGCTGTCGGCAGCTTCATGACCGGAGAGATCGACGCCGCGACACTCGAGCGGATCGAGCGCGCCTGCCTGCCGACCATCGGCGCCTGCGCCGGCCAGTTCACCGCGAACACCATGGGAATGGTTTCGGAGGCGATGGGCCTGACCATCCCCAACGCGTCGATGGTGCCCGGCGTCTACACCGAGCGCGCGCAGATCTCGCGTCGCGCCGGACGGCTGGTCATGGAGATGCTGGCGAGTGGGGGGCCGCTGCCGCGCGATATCGTGACACGAAGGTCACTGGAAAACGGTGCGGCGATCGTTGCTGCGACCGGCGGCTCGACCAATGCCGCACTGCATCTGCCGGCGCTTGCGAACGAGGCCGGCATCGCATTCACGATCGACGATGTCGGCGAGGTCTTCGCCCGGACCCCGTTGATCGGCAACTTGCGTCCCGGGGGGAAGTACACGGCAAAAGACGTCTACGAGATTGGCGGCGCGGCCGTCGTGATCCGTGAATTGATCCAGAGTGGGCATATCGATGGCAGCTGCCTCACCATCACAGGTCGTACGCTTGCGGAAGAATACGGCGCGGCCAACGCGCCCGATGGTGAGGTTGTTTACGCTGCCCGCGCGCCGATCATGCCTGACGGTGGTGTTGCGGTGTTGAAGGGCAATCTCTGTCCCGACGGCGCGGTCATCAAGGTTGCTGGTCTGAAGAGCCAACTTTTCGAGGGCGTGGCCCGGGTGTTCGAGGACGAGGAGGCCTGCGTCGCAGCTGTTCGCGACCGCAGTTACAAGGCCGGCGAAGTCTTGGTGATCCGCAATGAAGGGCCGGTGGGTGGTCCCGGCATGCGTGAGATGCTCGGCGTCACCGCGCTGATCTATGGACAGGGCATGGGTGAGAAGGTGGCCCTCGTCACTGATGGTCGATTCTCCGGCGCCACGCGCGGCATGTGTATCGGCTACGTATCGCCGGAAGCATTCGTCGGCGGTCCCTTGGCGCTCGTCCGCAATGGCGACAGGATCCGGATTGATGCTGCCGGCCGTCGCATGGACCTGCTGGTCGACGAACCAGAGATCGCTGCACGCCGCCGCGATTGGCAGCAGCGTTCGCCGCGTCATCGCGCAGGAGCTTTGGCGAAATATGCGCGCCTGGTCGGTCAAGCACCCGGCGGAGCCGTCACGCATGAAGGGCCCGCGGAGTGGCCGTGGTTTGATTGAGGGACCGCGCGCGTAACAAGATGGCGGAGTGTTTGGCAGGTTTCTTGCTAAGATCGTGCTCTGAGAGAGGACGTTCAGCTGAGCCGTTGCGTGACATTCGGCCGTAGGTGACGCGAGAGACGGGATGAAGGTAGTGCCTTCGAGATCGAGTGAATGGGTGAGACCGGTGACATCACAAAGGCCGGCTTCTGCGATCATCGAGATCGATCGCGTCTCGCAGGTCTTCCAGACCTCGACGCGCAAAGACCACGTGGCCCTCTCGGACATCTCCCTGACGATCGAGGAGGGCGCGTTCGTCTCCATTCTCGGCCCCTCCGGCTGTGGCAAGTCGACGCTGCTTTACATCGTCGGAGGATTTGTCAGCCCAACCAGGGGCACGGCGAGGATGAAGGGACAGCCGATCACGGGTCCCGGTCCGGATCGCGGTCCGGTGTTCCAGGAATTCGCGCTGTTCCCATGGAAGACCGTGCTCGGCAACGTGATGTATGGCCCGCGCCAGCAAGGCGTGCGAGCAACGGAAGCAGAAGCGCATAGCCGCATGCTGATCCAGATGGTCGGCCTCAAAGGCTACGAGAATTTCTACCCGAAGGAACTGTCGGGCGGCATGAAGCAGCGCGTTGCGCTGGCCCGGACGCTCGCCTATCATCCCGAAGTCCTGCTGATGGACGAGCCGTTCGGTGCGCTCGATGCTCATACCCGGACGCGTCTCCAGAACGATCTCTTGAATATCTGGGAGCGTGACCGCAAGACGGTGCTGTTCGTCACCCACTCAGTTGATGAAGCCGTCTTCCTGTCCGATAAGGTCGTGATGATGTCGAAATCCCCCGGTCGCATCGGGGAAGTCATCGATATCGATCTGCCGCGACCGCGGCGCCGCAACGAACTGTTACTGGATCCGCGGTACCAGAAGTACGTCGTCGAGATCGAGCGCATGTTCGATGAAAGCGACGAAGTGGGGTCGGCATCTTGATCTCGGCAGATGTCATGACCAGACGTGCTGCACCCGTGCTGGCTTGCGTGGGTTTGTTGGCGGTGTGGCAGATCGCCTCGCTCGCGTTGGAGAGCGATAGTTTCCCAACTGCGCTTGAAGCGATCCGGACGATACCGGACATCCTCGGCGACAAGGAATCTCTGATCAATATCCTGGCGTCGCTCCGCCGCATGGCGATCGGGTTCGGCATCGCGGTACTGGTTTCGATTCCGCTCGGCCTGTCGATGGGCCGCAGCCGGGCTGTCGCGGCCTTCTTCAACCCGCTGCTCATGGTAATCTACCCGGTGCCGAAGGCGGCGCTGATGCCGATCATCATGCTGTGGCTCGGTGTCGGGGACATTACTAAGACGCTGGTGATCTTCCTCGGCGTCAGCCTTCCCGTAATCTATCACAGCTTTGAGGGTGCCAAGGCCGTCGAAGAGAAGATGCTATGGTCGGGCGCGGCGATGGGACTCTCGCCCTTGCGGCGCCTGGTCCGGATTGTGTTGCCTGCCGCGCTTCCGGAAATCCTGACCGGATGCCGCACCGGGCTGGTGCTGGCACTGATCACGATGATCACAAGCGAGATGATTGCGCGCCAGTCGGGAGCGGGGAACATCCTGTTCAACGCGCTTGATATGGGCCAGTACGACACGGTCTACGCAATGATTATCATCGTCGGTGCGATGGGCATTTGCCTCGATGCGGTGTTCGAGCGCATTCGTGCAAGGCTCGTGCGCTGGTCTGAACCGCAGTTCGACATGCCGCTCAGTTTCTCATGATGCCGCGTTCTCTCTCAGCAAACCTCATCTTCGGGCTGACGCCAATCATACTGGTGATCGCGCTGTGGCAAGGCCTCGTTTCGCTCGGCTTCGCGCCTGTAGTCCTGCTGCCGCCGCCGGGGGTCGTCTTCGGCCGGCTGTTCCAGCAACTCGTGACCTGGACGTTCCAGCAGGAAATCGCGGCGACGCTGATCCGGCTGTTTGCGGGCTTCGCGATTGCGGTCGTGCTTGGCGTCAGTGTCGGTATTGCGGCCGCCGCCAGTCCTGCCATCAACGCCGTGGTTCGGCCGATCGTGCGGGTTTTGGCGCCATTGCCGAAGGTCGCCCTCTATCCGGCACTGCTGCTGTTGCTTGGTTTCGGCCACGGGTCGAAGATCACTCTGGTGAGCGCGGATGCGCTCTTTCCCATCCTGCTCTCTACCTATTACGGGGCTTCCACCGTGGAGCAGAAGCTGATCTGGTCGGCGATGGCGGCGGGAACGCCGCGGTATGACATCCTGTTCAAGGTCGTGTTGCCTGCAGCGATGCCGTCGATCCTGACCGGATGTCGCATCGGCCTTGTCATTTCCTGCATCGTAGTGTTTCTGGCCGAGATGATCACGTCGACGGACGGTCTCGGCCATGCGCTCGTGACGGCGGCTCGGACGTTCCAGGCGGTCGACATGTTCGTGCCGCTGATTACGATCTCGCTGCTCGGATTGATCCTGAATGCCTTGTTGGGAGCCGTGCGATCGTACCTCCTGCGGGGCTTTCCAGAGGCATGAGCTGACGAACAAGAAAACCAGAAGACCGGGAGTGAACCATGCTGGCTGATCGCATCGAGGCAAAATGGATTGACGCGTTTTGCGAAATCTTTGAGCGTTGCGCCGTCAACGCCGGCGATACTGCGGCGATACTTTCGGAGACCCAGTCGCGCGCGCTCAACGTGCATCTGGCGGAACTCGCGCTGCTGCGCATGGGCGCGCGGCCGTTTCACGTCGTGATGCCGACGCCGCGCAACCGGAACATCGTTCCCGTTCGCTCGACAGGGGCCAGCGAGGCGATCCAGAAGCTCGGTCCGGTGATCAGCGCGCTTCGGCAGGCGGGGTTTGTGGTCGATTGCACCATCGAGGGCCTGATGCATGCGGCGGAGACGCCCGAGATCCTGAAGGCCGGTGCGCGTATCCTGGTGATCTCCAACGAGCATCCCGAGGCGCTGGAGCGGATGGTGCCGGATCCGATGCTCGAGAAGCGCGTGCGCGCCGCGGCGAAGATGCTGCGCGGGACCAAACGAATGCGGGTCACTTCGAAGGCCGGCACGGCGCTCGATGTGGACATGGTCGGCGCTTCGACGGTCGGTGTGTGGGGCTGGACCGACAAGCCGGGTACGCTGGCACATTGGCCGGGCGGTATCGTCGTCAGCTTCCCAAAGAGCGGGACGATCAATGGCACGCTGGTGATGGTGCCCGGCGATATTAATCTCACGTTCAAGCGCTACCTGGCGTCGCCCGTGAAGATGACCTTGAAAGACGATTACATCGTCGAGCTGGAAGGCGAGGGCACGGACGCGGCGATGATGCGCGCTTATCTCGCCGCCTGGGGGGACCGCGAGGCTTATGCCGTGTCGCATGTCGGCTTCGGCATGAATCCGGGTGCTCGCTATGAGGCGCTGTCGATGTATGACCAGCGCGACACCAACGGGACTGAGATTCGTGCGGTCTCCGGCAACTTCCTGTTTTCGACCGGCGCCAATGAATTCGCCGGCCGCTACACCGCGGGGCATTTCGACCTGCCGATGATGGGAACGACCATCGAGCTCGATGGCGTCGCGGTGGTCCGCGAAGGTGTCCTCCAGGATATCTTCGGCTAGCCGCGGTCGGTAACCGGCGGGCGGGCAAGGTCGAAGTGCCGAAGCAGGTCGACCATGGCCTGGAGCCGTTTCGCGCGATAGGCGTCGACGTCCATGCCCGAGTAATCGAGGAAGCCTGCGCCGGTGCGCAAGCCGATCCGGCCTTCGTGCATGTTGCGAGAGATGACGTCTGGCGCCCGGTAGCGGTCGCTGCCGAGTGCGCGCTCGAGGTAGCGGCTGGCGTAGTACAGAATGTCCCCTCCGCCCCAATCGATGAACTCGAGCAGTCCGAGCACGGCATAGCGGAAGCCGAACCCGTAGCGGATCGCTTTGTCTATCTCTTCCGCGCTGGCGACGCCTTCCTCGACCATGCGCGCGGCCTCATTCATGGCGAGGGCCTGGATTCGCGGGACAATGAAGCCGGGCGTCGCCGCACAGACCACCGGCACCTTGCCGATGCCTTCAAGCAGGGCCTTCACTTCATCGACGACGGTTGGGTCCGTGGCTTTGCCAGGTGACACTTCCACGAGCGGAATCAGATAGGCCGGGTTGAGCCAGTGCACATTGAGGAAGCGGCAAGGATTCACGATTGCGCCGGAGAGATCGTCGACCAGGATGGTTGACGTCGTCGATGCAATGACCGTGTTGGGGCCGACCTGTCTCGAAGCCGCCGCGAGCACCTCGCGCTTGAGCTCGACGATCTCAGGAACGCCCTCGAACACAATTCCGGCTCCGGACAGCGCGGCGCCGCTTTGGTTCGCCGGCACCACCGAAACCCGAGCGATGAGCGGATCGACGTCTGCCTCAGCCAGCAGCCCCAGCTTCGAGAGGCTGACAAAAGTCTTCCTGACTTCGCCGAGCGCGTCCGCCTCCAGTCTGGCGAAATCTTCCTCCGCGCGCGCCTTGATGTCGATCATCGTGACCGTATGCCCCGCATAGGCGAACGCGACGGCGATGCCGCGGCCCATGCGACCAGCCCCGAGGCAGGCAATGTTGGCGCGTCGGGCCATCAGTCAGAATCCTTCGCGAAGCAGTGTTTGCAATTCGGCCTTGTGAAGCTTGCCAAGCCCCAAGGTCTCCAACGTGCGGCCGCCTTGCGCAAAATCCTCGCCACAGATTGCGCTGCCGATGGCGAGGAACGCCGTGGCGAGCGGCGTGCCCACGCCCGCCAGCCCGGCGACGGACACCAGCAGCGATAGTCCCAGCCTCAAATCCTCGCGCATGTAGCGGTGCTCGGTCAGCACGATCCGCTCCCGCCAGTCACCGGAGTCCGTCAGGCGATCATGCGAGCCGCGGCCGTACATCCAGATCTCGCCTTCATTGGCGTAGTGATGAGCGAGCGGAAAGTGTGGAGCGCCATATCCAAGCGCTTCGCGCACCGCGATCCGCTCTGCATCCAGTGCATCCGTCACCCGCCGGATCGAAGGCTGCGTGCCCTCCTTGTGAATGTCCCATCGCTCAAAGTGCTCGATCGGGCCAGCGTTCATTACGATCAGCGGTGGATGAATGATGGGTCCTGCGTTCATCAGCGCACCGGATAGCGCGTCACCGCACGGCTCGATCACATCCGGGAAAGCGCGTCCGATCACCTCCAGGGCGTGAGGTGCCTGGTGGAGCGGGAAAACGCCGACCGGTAGCCGCTTGGCGCGGATGGTGATCGCGACCTCGAACGAGCCATGCTTGCGGGTCAGCCATGGCAGCGTGCCAGTTTCAGCGAAGCTTGCTTTGGCAGGGTTGCCGGCGTTCCGTACAGCTTGCGCGAAGACCATCGAGCCGAAGGTGGCGGGCGGCAGAAACACGACTTGGCCGTCCCGGAGGTGAGGGGCAAGCTGGCGGGCGATATGCGGCTGAGCAAAGGCAGGAGCAGGACACAGGACCAGCTCGACCCCGCTCACGGCTTCGGCGATGTCGGTGGTCACCAATGCTAGCTTCACCTCGTGACGCCCGTTGTGATCCTTCACAACGATGCGTGAGCCGGCGGCACGGTGTGCATCGACCTGTCCTGCGTCGCGGCGCCAAAGCCTGATCTCATGCCCCGACAGCGCAAAATCGCCGGCGGCCGCGAAGGAACCGTTTCCCCCACCCAGAACCGCAATCCTCAAGATACTTCTCCTTGCGCGCGCGATTGCGCATCAAGCTGCTTCAGCAGGAAGTGCTGGACCTTGCCGAGCGCGGTGCGCGGCAAGTCGGCGACGAAAACGATGTCGCGCGGAACCTTGTAGCGGGCGAGCTGGGCCTGAACGTGCGCTCTCAGCTCGTCCGCTTCGAGCCGGCAGCCAGATCGCCGGATGACATAGGCGACCGGGACCTCTTCCCAGCGGGGGTCCGGCCTTCCGATCACGGCGCATTCGCTGACGTCTGGATGTTCCAGCAGGACGCGCTCGACCTCGGCCGGGTAGATGTTCTCGCCGCCTGAAATGATCATGTTCTTCTTGCGATCGCGAACCCAGAAATAGCCGTCGGCATCGCACAGGCCTATATCGCCGGTGCGATACCAGCCGTCGTGCAGCGCGTCGCGCGTCGCATCCGCATTGCCCCAATATTCGAAGAACACGTTCGGGCCACGTACCGCGATTTCGCCGGGCGTGCCCGCGGGCACTTCATGGCCGGCCTGATCGATCACCTTCGCTTCGCAGCAGAGGCCGGAGAGTCCGGTCGATCCCGTGCGCGACAGGTCGCCGCCGAGGCGGGTATAGACGGCGATGGGGCAGGTTTCCGTCGAGCCGTAAACCTGGAGCACAGGCACGCCGCGCGCGACGAAGCGGTCGATCAGGTGTGGCGGCACGATGGTCGAGCCGGTGGCGACGGCTTTCAGCGAAGAGAGATCAGTCGTTGCCCAAGCGGGGTGCTCGCTGACGGCCTGGATGATCGCCGGCACCATCACCGTAAGCGTTGGGCGTTCTCGCTCGATGGTCGCGAGCGCCGTATCAGGCGCGAAGCGGGCATGGATCGTGACGGTCGCGCCAAGCTGGAGCGCCGCCGTTGTCTGAATGTTGAGACCGCCGACGTGGAAGAACGGCAGCACCGTCAGCACGTGATCGTCAGACGTCATGTTGTGCATGTGCTGGCTCATGACGCCGTTCCACAACAGCGCCTCCTGGCGCAGCACTGCTCCTTTCGGCCGACCAGTCGTGCCTGACGTGTAGACGATGAGCAGCGGACAGGACAGATCGGTGTGCGGGTTGCGGCCGCTGCTTTCCTTGTGTGTCAGCAAGCTTTCGAAGGCCGTGCCGAGCGGTGGTACGAAATCAAGGCCGACAACAGCAGTCCCCAACGCAAGTTTAGGAAGAACTCCAGCAAAGGCCTGCTCGAGCACGAGCACCTTGGCGCCGGCGTCGGTGAGGATGAACAGCTGCTCGGCGACCGCCAGTCGCCAGTTCAGCGGCACCAGCATCGCGCCGAGCCGCGCGCAGGCATAGAGCAGGACCAGATAGTCCGGCCGGTTCAGGCTCAGGACCGCGACGCGGTCACCACGGCCGACGCCGAGTTCTTGCTTCAAGGCTGAGGCGGTCCGTTCGATGCGCTCCGCAAACGCCGCGTAGCTTAGCCATTCGCCTTCGAAGGCAATGGCCGTCTTGTCTGGCGAAAACGCCGCGTTGCGATCGATTAGACTGCAGAGATCCACGGTCAATCGTCCGTTTCGCCGGCCTCGTATAGCGCCTCGCGACCGATCCGGTCGAGGCAGAGCTCCGCCGTCCAGGGCAGCATCAGCGAGCCGCAGCGGCTGTCGCGATAGATGCGCTCGAGCGGCAGGGAGCGGAGCATCGCCTGTCCGCCGCAGGTGCGGATCGCAAGTGCGGCGAGCTCATTGGCGCCTTCCATCACCGAATATTGCGCAGCATAGGCGCGCAGCACTTGCTCCTTGCTCGGATTGGCGCGCGCCTCGGTGACGGCCTGGAACCAGATCGCCTTGATCTGCTCCAGCTTGATCTGCATCTGCGCCACCGCGATCTGCTTGGTCGGGTACATTCGGCGCTTAACCGGTGGCATGCCCGGCACCTCCCCGCGCAGATAACGCACCGTGAAGTCGTAAGCGGCTTGTGCGAGGCCCATATAGGTTGGCGACAGGGTCAGGAACATGTGTGGCCAGCGCATTGCGGCCTGGAAATAAACCCCGCGCGGCATCAGCGCGGAATCCTCAGGCACGAACACGTCCTTGAACAGTAGCGTTCGCGAGACCGTGCCGCGCATGCCGAGCGGATCCCAATCGCCGACGACGGAAACGCCTTGCGACTTCGCTGATATCGCGAGGTAAAGCGTATTGCGGCGCGAGGCCTTCTCGCCTTCCTCGATCTCGGTGCAGAGCACCCCGTAATAGTCGGCGTGGCCGGACAGCGATGCAAAGATCTTCTTGCCGTTGACGATCCAGCCGCCGTCGACAGGCTTTGCCTCCGTGCCGAAGGCAGCGCCGCCGGCCGCTGCCGCGCCGCCCTCGGAAAAGGGCTGCGAGTAGATTGCGCCATCTTCGACGATGCGCTTGTAATGGATGGCACGCCGCCGCTCATGCTCGGCGCGAGTCTTCGCGTCCATATCGAGGTCATCGGCGAGAGGCCCGGACCACAGCGTCGAGCAGACATGCATGTTCCATGTCAGCGCGGTTGCGCCGCAATAGCGGCCGATCTCCGCGGCGGCCAGCGCATAGGTCTGGTAGTTCGCGCCCAGCCCGCCGTGCTTCTTGGGGACAGCGATGCCGAGCAGACCGGCGCGATGAAGGTCACGATAGTTCTCGGTCGGGAACACGGCCTCGCGATCGTAAGCCGCGGCGCGGCCGGCGAAGACGCTCTGACCGATCTCGCGCGCCCGCGCGATGATGTTGGCTTGCTCCTCGCTCAGGCGGAAAGCCACGGGATCGAAGATCGGCGCATCGAGCACGACCTTGTCGGTTGCGCCGATGGTCTTGCTGACTTGCATGGTCATGGCGCAGTCATCCGTGTTTTGCGACGATGGAGTCGAGGAAGCTGCCGAGCGCTTTGTCGAAGGCATCTGGTCGTTCAAGGTTGGCAAGATGGCCGACGCCGGGGAGTTCGACATATTCGGCCGCGGGAATATAGGTCGCCATCTTCGCCATCATTGGCGCAGGCGCATTATTGTCCTTGGAACCGGACAGCAGCAGGGTCGGCACGGAAATGTCCTTGAGCGTGCTGCGCTGATCGAAGCCGATCAAGGCGAGCATCATGGCGCGATAGCTTGCTTCGGGCACGCTTGCCATGCACTCGCGCGCAAGCTCCATTCCCTTGGGATCCGGATCATCGCCGACGAGTTCCTTCACCAGGGAAGCTGCAAGCGACTTCATCGTCTCACCGCGATTGAGCGGGCCCAGCCGCGCTTCAATGAACGATTTCTGCCACTCGCCGTCGGCCTTCCCGAAGGCCGGGCTGGTTTGCGCGAGGACAACGGCGCGGACGAGTTTCGGCGATTGCGTCAGCCATGTCTGGACGATCATCCCGCCAATGGAATGGCCGACCAGAATGGGCTTTGCCGCGCCGATCTGTTCGATGAATTGCTGGAGTGCATCTGCCAAGGCAGCGATGCTCACACGTGCGAGCGGCGCCGAGCCGCCATAGCCGGGCATATCCCACGCAATCGCGTGGAAACGGTCGCCAAATGTAGCGAGCTGCAGCCGCCAGGCCCGTGCTGCGCCGCCAATCCCATGCAGGAAAATCAAGGGTGTTGCGCCCGGCTTGCCCGCGGCTTCATAGGCGAAACGCCCGTCTTTTGTTGTCATTGGCGCAGGCTGCGACACGCGACATCCTTTTGCTTGGCCAGGCGATGCTAACAGGCCTGCAGGGGATGAAAAGGCATAATTTTATACTTAAAGCAATTTTCGGGCGGTCTCCCGCATACGGCATTCGCAGCGTCGAACGGCGCTTTCGTTGCAAAAACTTGAAGGTTAAAATATATCGAGGGGATGATCAGCAGAACCAGGGAGCAGGCGTATGTCCGGGTTGCCGCATTCGGCGCACGCGCTGGTGACCGGGGGAGGCCGCGGCATCGGCCGCGCGATTGCGACGTCCCTTGTCGGGGCTGGTGCCACTGTGACAGTGCTCGGCCGCAGCGCTGCTCCTCTCAAAGAGGCTGTCAACGCGGGCGCCGCGCACTATGCAGCTGTTGCCGATGTTTCGGACGAAACTGCGCTGAACGCAGCGGTCGCCGAAGCCCACGCACGAAAGCCGGTCGATATCCTGATCGCCAACGCCGGCAGCGCCGAGTCCGCCCCATTTGCGAAATCGGACAGTGCTCTTTTTGCGCGCATGATGGACGTCAATTTCATGGGTGTTGTCCATGCCGCCCGCGCTGTGCTGCCCGGGATGAAGGATCGCCCGTATGGGCGCGTCGTCGCCATTGCATCGACGGCCGGGCTCAAAGGCTATGCCTATGTAAGCGCGTACGCGGCGGCGAAGCACGCCGTGATCGGTCTCGTGCGTTCGCTGGCTCTCGAGATGGCCGGCAGTAACGTCACCGTGAATGCGGTGTGCCCCGGCTTCACCGACACTGATCTGGTTGCCGGCAGCATCGACAACATCATGAAGAAGACCGGACGAACCCGCGAGCAGGCGATCGCCGAGCTCGCCAAGCACAATCCGCAAGGCCGCCTGATCACGCCACGAGAGGTAGCGAATGCGGTCCTCTGGCTGTGCAGCGAGGACGCTGGAGCGATCACTGGTCAGGCGATTGCAGTCGCCGGTGGCGAAATCTAGCGCGTTGCGCAGGCGCGGACCAAGGAAGCTAAGGAGATCGTATGAGCAGACCAGCCAATCCAGTCACCGTGCCGCTCGCGGATTATTCGCCGCAACACTTCCTGCTGGCCGTGGTCGATGGCATTGCGACCATAACGCTCAATCGTCCGGAACGGAAGAATCCGCTGACGTTCGAGAGCTATCGCGAGCTGACGGATTTCTTCCGCGCTTGCGCCTTCGACGATGCAGTCAAGTCGATCGTGGTCACCGGTGCCGGCGGCAATTTTTCATCCGGCGGCGATGTGTTCGAGATCATCGGCCCGCTGGTGAAGATGGATACCAAGGGGCTGACGGCGTTCACACGTATGACCGGCGACCTCGTCAAAGCGATGCGGGCCTGTCCGCAGCCGATCATGGCGGCGGTCGAGGGCATCTGCGCCGGCGCCGGCGCGATCATCGCCATGGCGTCCGACATGCGGCTCGCCGCGAGCGGAGCCAAGGTGGCGTTCCTGTTCAACAAGGTAGGGCTTGCCGGCTGCGACATGGGCGCCTGCGCAATCCTGCCGCGGATCATCGGCCAGTCCCGCGCATCCGAGCTCCTGTACACGGGTCGGTTCATGACAGCCGAGGAGGGCGAGCGGTGGGGATTCTTCAGCCGCATCGTGAGGCCGGAGCAGGTGCTGCCTCAAGCGCAACTGCTCGCTAAACAGGTGGCGGAAGGGCCGAATTTCGCCAACACCATGACCAAGCGGATGCTGGCGATGGAATGGGCGATGTCGGTCGAGGAGGCAATCGAAGCGGAGGCGGTTGCTCAGGCCTTGTGCATGACGACAGCCGATTTCGAGCGCGCCTTCGAGGCTTTCGCCAACAAGGTCAAGCCGGACTTCAGGGGCGATTGAAGGGCGGCTTGTGGCCGCCGCCGCGGCAAAAGGGGGGCTTGCCAGAAATTATTTTAGGCTTAAAATAGTTTTGCTTAAAATAGTTTTCATGGCCGGGTGAATTGGCGAGGCTCCAATGAAAGTCGCGATCATCGGCGGTGGACCTGCAGGTCTTTACGCAGCGATCCTGCTGAAGAAGCAGCGCCCGAGCGCCGACATCACCGTGTATGAGCGCAACCGCGCGGATGACACGTTTGGCTTTGGTGTGGTGTTCTCGGACGCTACGCTCGACAATTTCGAGAAGCACGATCTTCCGAGCTACCATCGCATCACCCAGGAATTCGCGTACTGGGACGATATCGCGGTCCATTTTCGCGGCACGGTGCACCGAGTCGGCGGCAATGGCTTTTGCGGTTGCTCGCGGCAAAAATTGCTCCTGATCCTGCAGGAGCGTGCACGCGAGCTCGGTGTCGGCCTGCATTTCGAAGTGGACATTGAGGAGGAGTCGCGCTTTGCCGATGCCGATCTCATCCTGCTCGCCGATGGCGTCAACAGCCGTTTCCGCGACAAATATGCCGAGCACTTCCAGCCGGAAGTCGACCTCCGCGCCAACAAGTTCGCATGGATGGGCTCGACCAGGCCGCTCGATGCTTTCACTTTCGTCTTCCAGGAGACGGAGTGGGGACCCTTCATCGCTCACGCCTACCAATATGAAGCCGGCCATTCGACCTGGATCTTTGAGACCGATCCAGACACGTTCGAACGCGCAGGATTGACGGGGCTGAACGAGACCCAGTCCGCCGCACGGATGGCCGAGATCTTCGGCTGGTTCCTTGATGGACACAAGCTGCTCACCAATCGCTCGATGTGGCGCAACTTTCCGATGATCCGCAGCAAGCGGTGGGTCAAGGACAACATGGTGCTGCTCGGCGACGCCAAGGCGAGCGCGCATTTCTCGATCGGTTCCGGGACCAAGCTCGCGATGGAGGATGCGATCGCGCTGGCCGAGGCAATGGCGAAGGCTCCCAGCATCGAAGCCGCGCTGGATATCTACGAGCACGGCCGCCGCGAGGAGGTCGAGAAGACCCAGCACGCTGCCGACGTCTCGCTGGTCTGGTTCGAGCACGTCGACCGTTTCTGGGATTTCGATCCCGTGCAATTCGCCTTTGGCGTGATGACGCGGTCGAAGGCGATCACCTACGACAATCTGAAGCTCCGTGCGCCCGATTTCGTGGCCGAGGTCGAAAAGTCGTTTGCCAAGCAACTACAAGCCAACGGCTTCGACGTCAGCACAGACAAGCCGATGGTGCCGCTGTTCCAGCCGTTCCGCCTGCGTGCGATGGAAATTGCCAACCGCGCCGTGATGTCGCCGATGTGCATGTACTCGGCCAAGGAAGGCGTGCCGACCGACTTCCATCTGGTGCATTACGGCTCGCGTGCGATAGGTGGCGCCGGCCTGATCTTCACAGAGATGACCTGCGTCAGCCGCGACGCGCGAATTACACCCGGATGCGCCGGCTTGTGGAACGACGAGCAGGAGACGGCATGGCGCCGCATCGTCGATTTCGTCCATGCTAACTCCGCTGCGAAGATCTGCCTGCAACTCGGGCACGCCGGCCGCAAGGGCGCGACCAAGCTGATGTGGGACGGCATCGACCGCCCGCTGGACGAAGGCGGCTGGGACGTGGTCTCGGCATCGCCGCTGCCCTATTTCCCTGACAGCCGGGTGCCGCGCGAGCTTGATCGCGCCGGCATGAACGCGGTGAGAAACTCTTTCGTCGCGGCGGCCGAGCGCGGCGAGCGCTGTGGCTTTGACATGCTCGAGCTGCATTGCGCCCACGGCTATTTGCTCGCGAGCTTCATCTCGCCACTGACGAACACGCGTACCGACGAATATGGCGGCTCTCTCGAAAGCCGGCTGCGCTTCCCGCTCGAGATTTTCGAGGCGCTGCGGGCCGTGTGGCCCAAGCACAAGCCGATGTCGGTGCGCATTTCCGCGACTGACTGGGCGGATGGCGGCATTACTGGTGACGACGCAGTTGCCATTGCGCGGGCCTTCGCCGAGGCCGGCGTCGATCTGGTCGACGTGTCGACCGGCCAGACGGTACGCGATGCGCAGCCGGTCTACGGGCGCATGTTCCAGACGCCCTTTGCTGATCAGGTCCGCAATGAGGCGCGAGTGGCGACCATGTGTGTCGGCAACATCACCACAGCGGATCAGGCCAACACCATTCTGGCGGCCGGCCGGGCCGACCTGGTTGCGCTCGGGCGGCCACATCTGGTCGACCCTTTCTTCACCATGAAGGCGGCGGCCTGGTACGGCGCAGACGAGGCGTTCTGCCCGCCGCAATATCTGCCCGGAAAGGAGCAGATTTTCCGCAATAGCGTCCGCGACCGGCAGGATCTCGAGGAGCTACGCATTAAGGCTAAGCCCAAGACCCGGGCCGAGCTCAAGGCGGAGGCGACAAAGCCGCTTGCGGCGGAGTGACCGCCCGTGCGACCCTAACCCCATTGCCTGGCGTGTATCGAGTGGAGTTGAGGGCGATGAAGGCGATTATCGTCGGCGGTGGTATCGGTGGTCTCACCACGGCTTTGATGCTGCGAGCCCGTGGCCTCGGATGCGAGATTTTCGAGCAGTCCGATACGATCCGCGAGCTCGGCGTCGGCATCAACACGCTTCCGCACGCCATGCGCGAGCTTGCCAGTCTCGGCCTGCTGCAGAGGCTCGACGAGGTCGCGATCCGCACCGACCAGCTCTACTATCTCAACCGCCACGGCCAAGAGGTCTGGCGCGAAGCCCGCGGCATCGACGCCGGCCACGACGTGCCGCAATTCTCGATTCACCGCGGCCGTCTTCAGGGGGTCATCCATCGCGCCGTCGAGGAGCGGCTTGGGGCGGATACCATCCACACCGGTTGCCGCCTCGGCGCCTTCACGCAGGACGAGGGTGGTGTCACCGCCTATTTCTTCGACCGCACCGGCGCCCACATCTACACCGCGCGCGGCGACCTGCTGATCGGCGCCGACGGAATCCATTCACGTGTCCGCGAAACGCTGTTTCCGAACGAGGGGCCGCCGTGCTGGAACGGCCTGATGCTGTGGCGCGGCGCGCGTGACTGGCCGCTGTTTCTTACGGGCAAGTCGATGATCGTCGCCGGTGGCCTCAATGCCAAGGTGGTGATCTATCCGATCGCGGAGGGTTCGAGCTCAGCCAGCCGTCTCACGAATTGGGCGGTGCTGGTGAAAGTGGGCGAGGGCAACGCGCCGCCCCCACGGAAAGAAGACTGGTCGCGCCCGGGTCGGCGCGAGGAGCTGATGCCGCATGTCGCGCGCTTCTCCGTGCCTTACATCGACGTGAGGAGCCTGATCTCGGCGACGCCCGAATTCTACGAATATCCGACCTGCGATCGCGATCCCTTGCTCTATTGGTCGTCGGGTCGCGTCACGCTGCTCGGGGATGCCGCACATCCCATGTATCCGGTGGGTTCCAATGGAGCCTCGCAGGCGATCCTGGATGCGCGCTGCCTCGCCGACGCGCTGGTGCGCGCCGAGCATCCGCGACAGGCGCTAATGGAATACGAAAAGAAGCGACTGCCGATGACAGCGGATATCGTCCGCTCCAACAGGCGCGGCGGCCCGGAGGGCGTCATCGACGCCGTCGAGCAGCTCGCGCCCGATGGTTTTGACAATGTCGATAACGTGCTGAGCTATTCGCAGCGCGAAGCCATCGTGCGTGGCTACGCGACGAAGGCGGGATTCGCCGCAGTGCCAGGGCTCGCAGCAGTACGCGCTTAAATGGTCGCTAGCCGGCACCGGGCGGCGGCGGCAGGAAGTGGATGTTGAACTCGGCAGCCATGGCCACCACGTCCTCCGGCTTCTGCTCCTTCATGTTGTGAAGGCCCCAGAACAGGTCGAACAGCTTTTTGGTCGGCGAGACCCAGAACAGCACCTTTGCGGTCTGGTCCGACTTGTTGAATATGCCGTGTGGCACGCCCATGCCGAGCCGGATCAGATCGCCGGGGGTCGCCTGCGCCTCCGAATTGCCGAGCACGAAGTCAAGCTTGCCCTCCAGCATGTAGAGATACTCATCCTGATCGGGGTGGATGTGCGGCGGCACGAACGTACCTGGCGGCAGCGTGGCGTGCCAGGAGAAGCTGTTCTCGGCGCAACTCTTGGGCACATAGGTCTGGCCGAGGATGTTCCAGGAGATGCCTTGGATCCCCTCATTGGCCCGCGTGATGCCCGTGATTTCGCTCTTCATTGCAGTTCTCCATTAACGCGACCCGCGATCTTAGTTCGCCTTGCAATCCTTGGCATAGCGGTCGCCGTAATTCTCAAAAACCTTCTGGACGATCTCGGTCTGGAACTTGCCGTCCGGACGCTTGGCGACTTTGGTCAGATAGAAGTCCTGGATCGGATAGCCGTTGGTGTTGAATTTGAACGATCCGCGCAGGGACGTGAAGTTTGCCTTCTTCAGCGCAGCCGCGACGGCGTCCTTGTTGGAGAGATCGCCCTTTACATTCTTGACGGCGCTGTCGATCAGCATTGCGGCGTCATAACCCTGCATGGCGTAAGTCCCGGGTACGCTATTATAGGCGGCCTCATAGGCCGCAACGAATTTCTTGTTCTGGGGATTGTCGAGATTGGGCGCCCAGTTCGCGCCGCCGAACATGCCGACGGCCGCGTCCTGTTGGGCGGGCAGGGTCGATTCATCCACCGTGAAGGCCGACAGCACTGGAATACTGTCGGCGAGGCCTGCCTGCTTGTACTGTTTGACGAGATTGACGCCGAGGCCGCCCGGCATGAACGTGAACAGTGCGTCGGGCTTCTGCGAGGCGATCTTGGAAAGCTCCGGCTGGAAATCCAGCGTGTTCAGGGGCATGTAGGACTCTTCGACGATCTCGCCCTTGTAGTCGAGCTTGAAGCCGGCGACCGAATCCTTGCCAGCCTGATAGTTCGGCACCATCAGGTACATCCGCTTGTAGCCGCGATCCTGCGCGACTTTGCCGAGGATTTCGTGCACCTGATCGTTCTGATATGACGTCACATAGAAGAATGGGTTGCAATCCTTGCCCGCGAAGGTCGACGGGCCGGCATTGGGACTGATCAGGAATGTCTTGGATTCCGTGACCGGCCGGTGGATTGCCTGCAGGACGTTGGAGAAGATCGGTCCGACGACGAAGTCGACCTTGTCGCGCTCGAGCAGGCCCTTGACCTTGGTCACGGCAACGTCGGGCTTCAACTCATCATCGACAACGACCACTTCGATATCACGGCCGCCCATCTTGCTGCCGAGATCTTTGACCGCGAGCGAAAAGCCATCGCGGACCTGCTGGCCAAGCGCGGCGGCAGGTCCCGATAGCGTTACGATCACTCCGAGCTTGATCTTTTCCTCGGCTAGGGCAGGGCTCGTCACGGTGCCGAGCAGCAAGGCGGCTGCAGCCAAGGTCATTTGCGTCTTCATGATCTGTCCCCCCGTAGATCGGGCCTGCGCTACAAGCCCCGTAGTTCGAACCGAGCTTATGCCGATGATGGCTGCCGCGGCAAGCAAGCTTAGGGCATCACCATCTTGCGGGCAGCGGTGCATGCAAGCCGCGCGCCAATTGTTTTAAGCCTAAAGAAATACGCGTGCAGTCGATTGTTGCAGCTTTGGGCTTGCGGCCGGCCTGGATTTATTTGAAGCTCAAAACATTGGGGAATCCGGGCCGGCGCCACTGCCGGCCGTGAATGACTGCATCGAGATGCTCGATTCCGAGACCAAGGCTGTCGAAACGCCGGAGGACCATGCCGACGAGCTGCGGCTGTGGTTGCGCCTGCTGACCTGCACGACCCTGATCGAGGGGGAGGTTCGCGGCCGCCTGCGGCAGCGCTTCGACGTCACGCTGCCCCGTTTCGACTTGATGGCGCAGCTCGACAAGGCGCCGGACGGCATGACGCTGTCGGACGTCTCCAAGCGCATGATGGTGTCCAACGGCAACGTCACCGGGCTCGTTGAGCGCCTCGTGGAATCCGGCCATCTTGACCGCCGCACCTCGGAGACCGACCGCCGCGTCCAGGTCATCCGCCTCACAAAGCTCGGTCGCGCCGAATTCCGCCGAATGGCTGCGGAACATGAGACCTGGATCGCCGATCTCTTCGCCGATCTGACGCCAAAAGAGGTGCGCGAGCTGATGCGGCTCCTGGCCAGGACCAAGGCCTCGGCGCAGAAATCGGCCGCGCGTCGCCGGCCCTAGGCGCGCGCCGAGGTCGCCAATCCCACTTTGCCGCACGAAAATGTATGGGCACGCCCAAAATCCGCTATTGCGCGGAATTGTTTTAAGCCTAAAATGTTTTTCAGTGAGTGCTGCCGGGTGCTTTCCATGCGCAAAGGAGCGTGCGATGGCCAACGCCGCCAAGGTTCAAGTCTCGGGCTCGCATGACGCAAACGCTGCGACCGCCCATGTCGACACGTTCGCGCGGCAGCATCTGCCGCCGCCCGAGCTCTGGCCGGAATTCATCTTCACGCGGCCGGAGCTGCAATATCCGTCGCGATTGAACTGTGTCAGCTATTTTCTCGACCGCTGGGTCGAGCAGGGGGACGGCGAGGCGCCCTGCGTCATCAGTCCGACTGTCAGCTACACTTATCGCGAACTGCAGGCGCTGGTGAACCGTATCGCCAATGTGTTGGTCGACAAGCTCGGCCTTGTAACCGGGGGACGCGTGCTCCTGCGCTCAGCCAACAGCCCAATGATGGTCGCGACTTATCTTGCGGTGATCAAGGCCGGCGGCATTTGCGTGGCGACGATGCCCTTGCTGCGCGCAAAGGAACTGTCCTATCCAATCCAGAAGGCGGAGATTACGCTTGCGCTCTGCGATGGAAAACTCTCCGACGAGATGGAGAAGGCGAAGCAGGCTGCGCCGGGACTCAAGCGCGTGGTCTATTGGGGCAATGGCGCTCCCGACTCGCTCGAAGCACTGATTGCGGATGCGGGCCCCGAGTTTAGGGCAGTCGATACGGCCTCCGACGATATCTGCCTGATCGCATTCACGTCCGGCACAACCGGCGATCCCAAGGGTACCATGCATTTCCATCGGGACATGCTGGCTGTGTGCGACGCCTACGCGCGTAACATCTTGCGGGCCGAGCAGAAGGACCGTTTCGTCGGCTCGGCGCCGCTCGCCTTCACCTTCGGCTTCGGCGGCGTGCTGTTTCCAATGCACATCGGCGCCTCCTTCGTCGTTCTCGAGAAGACGACGCCCGATGACATGCTGACGGCAATCGAGCAATACAAGACCACAGTCTGCTTCACCGCGCCGACCGCATACCGTGCGATGATCAGCAAGCTCCCCGGCCGCGACATTTCATCGTTGCGAAAGTGCGTCTCCGCGGGTGAAACGTTGCCCAAGCCGACCTTCGATGCCTGGCTGAAGGCTACCGGCATCAAGCTGATGGACGGCATTGGCTCGACGGAGCTCCTGCACATCTTCATCAGCGCGACCGAGGAGGAAATTCGCCCCGGCGCGACAGGCAAGCCTGTGCCGGGCTACGAGGCCAAGATCGTCGATGACGACGGCAATGATTTGCCGCCGGGCACGATGGGCAAGCTCGCCGTGCGCGGACCGACCGGATGCCGCTATCTCGCCGACGAACGTCAGCGCAAATACGTCCAGAATGGCTGGAATATCACTGGCGACACCTATCTGATGGATAGCGACGGCTATTTCTGGTATCAGTCTCGCTCCGACGACATGATCGTTTCCGCCGGCTACAACATTGCAGGCACTGACGTCGAGGCGGCGCTGCTCACGCATCCGTCCGTCGTCGAGTGCGGCGTCGTCGGCGCACCCGACGAGGCGCGCGGCATGATTGTGAAGGCCTATGTCATTGCAGCGCCAGGCGTGACACCGGACGCAAAACTGGCAGCCGAGTTGCAGGAGCATGTCAAACGCGAGATCGCACCATACAAATATCCGCGCGCGATCGAGTTCGTGACGCAGCTGCCGAAGACCGAGACCGGTAAACTGAAGCGCTTTGCTCTGCGCCAATTGGCGCAGGCAGCTGCGACGTCCTCAGGCGTCGCGGCTGAATGAGGTGAGGATCGAGAATTGTCCGTGACAACGCCGAAAGGCCCACAGCTTGCGAGGCTGCCGACCGCCGCCGCCGATGATGCTAGCCCGAGCGCGCAGGTGCTCCAGCCCGCCGGCTGGCCGATGCCGAAGGGCTACGCCAATGGCATGGCTTCCGAGGGGCGCCTTGTCGTCACGGGCGGCGTGATCGGCTGGGATGCGCAAGAGCGCCTTGCGGACGGCTTTGTCGCTCAAGTGCGCCAGACGCTGCTAAATATCGCTGAGATTTTGGCGGAGGGCGGTGCGCGGCCCGAGCACCTGGTGCGTCTGACCTGGTACGTCGTCGACATGGACGAATACCTGACAAACCTGAAGGAACTCGGCCAGATCTATCGCGCCATCTTCGGTGCGCATTATCCCGCGATGGCGCTGGTCCAGGTCGTCCGTCTCGTCGAGAAGGCGGCGCGCGTCGAGATCGAAGCCACCGCCGTCATCCCTCGCTAAGTCGCTTCTGGCGCTCAGCTTGCTTTGGCGAGCTCATCGTCCTCGGGCGAATTCAGGTAGACGCCCGACATGGTGTCGACCCAGCACAGATGGTCGTGCACCTTCTTCACGCCCTCGACATTCTCCGCTGCCACGACCGCAGCCTGCCGCGAGCGCTCCTCGGTAATGACGCCGCTGAGATGAACGATGCCATCGCGCACGATCACGTTCAGCCCGAACGGGCACCAGTCGTTCTTCTCCATCGCGTCGATGATGCGACTGCGGATGTGATCATCGTCAGCGGTCGGGTCGGGCACCTCGCGCGCGAGGCCCGCAACGGCTTGCAGCAGGTTGGCGCGTGACACGATGCCAACCACCTTGTCGCCGCGAACCACCGGCAAGCGTTTCACGTTGTTCCGTTCCATGAGCTCGACGATCTCGGCGAGCGCGGTGTCCTCCGTGATGGTGACAAGCGATGTGGTCATCACCTCGGAAACCTTGCGACCGTGCTCGTGGACGAAGTCGCTGGCCGATGTGCCGGGGCCGAGGATGAACCTCAGCCAACGACCGCGCTTGCGCCCGGTGCCGATCTCGCTGCGGCGGATGAAGTCGCCTTCCGAGACCACGCCGACCAGCTTGCCTCGATCGTCGACTACGGTGAGACCGCTGACGTGACGCTTCAGCATGATGTTTGCGGCCTCGACGATGCTGGTGTCGGGCGTGACCGAGATAACCGACCGGGTCATGATCTGGTGGGCGCGCATGGAATGCTCCGCTGGCTTGTCGAATTTCGATGGCGCAATCTAAATCAGGCCCCGAGGGGGCGTTTGACGCAGGTCAAGCGGACGAAGCCGGTTCTTGCGATTAAGCGATTGTGACCGGCCTCAGAATTGATGCAGCTCAACGTCTCCAAAGGAGGCTGCCATATGCTGCTGCCACATGCGATCAGCAGCGCACGGGAATTCCATGAACGTTGTGCAAATCCTTCCTCTGCCCGAACAGCCGGCGGCCCCCATCGACCCGGTTGTGGACGTCGCCCGGTCAGTCACGAAAATCGAGCCAAGCGCGGAGAAATTGGCCGTCACGCTGGAGCCGGAGCCGTACTTGCTCGACCGCACGTTCCACGCTTTGCTCGCTCGGTTCACGGGTGGAGTCTCGCCGACAGCCTTGCTGCTCGCCTGGCTCGATTGGAGCTGCCATCTTGCAGGAGCGCCGCAGCGTCGAATGGAGATTGCCGAGAGCGCCGTTCGTGACACTGGCCGTTTGCTGGAAGCTGCCGCGCACGCGACCTCGCCCGTGCAAAAGCCCTGGTCGGTGATCCGGCCGGAGGGACGGGATCGCCGCTTCAGGGCGCCGCAATGGGAGACCCCGCCGTTCAATATCCTTGCGCAGGCGTTTCTGCTCGGAGAGCGCTGGTGGCACGATGCCACGACGGGCGTGCGCGGCGTCTCGCGCGCGAACGAGGCCATCGTCGAATTCTCCGTGCGTCAGATGCTCGACATGCTGGCACCGTCGAATTTCGCGATGACCAACCCGCAGGTGCTGGAGAAGGCGTTTCAGAGCGGCGGCGAGAATTTCGTCTTCGGCGGACAGAACTGGTGCGGCGACTTGATGCGGATGCTTTCGGCCGCGAAACCCGGAGACGAGCAGTTCGTCGTCGGCAAGACGGTTGCGGTGTCGCCCGGCAAGGTCATCTACCGCAACGAGCTCATCGAGCTGATCCAGTATCATCCCACCACGACGCAGGTGCGCCCCGAGCCGATTCTGATCGTGCCGGCCTGGATCATGAAATACTATATCCTCGATCTGTCGCCGCAGAACTCGCTGGTCAAATATCTCACCGATCAGGGCTTTACAGTCTTCGCGATCTCCTGGCGCAATCCGGACGCGAGAGATCGGGATGTTGCGTTCGACGACTATCGCAAGCTGGGCGTGATGGCCGCGCTGGATGTGATCGCCCGGATCGTGCCGGCACAGAAGATTCACGCGCTCGGCTATTGTCTCGGCGGCACCTTGCTGTCGATCGCTGCCGCCGCAATGGCGCGCGACGGCGATGATCGTCTCGGCACTGTCAATCTACTGGCCGCGCAAACTGACTTCACCGAGGCAGGCGAGCTGACACTCTTCATCAACGAAAGCCAGGTTGCGTTTCTCGAAGACGTGATGTGGCAGCGAGGCTACCTCGATACGGCTCAGATGGCGGGCGCGTTCGCGCTGCTGCGTTCGAATGATCTGATCTGGTCGCGGTTGTCGCATGACTACCTGATGGGCGAGGCCTCTGCGCCGAACGACCTGATGGCCTGGAACGCCGACGCGACGCGGCTGCCGTATCGGATGCATTCGGAATACCTGCGAAAGCTATTCCTCAACAATGATCTGGCCGAGGGACGTTATCGTGTTGAAGGCAGAAACATTTCTCTGTCCGACATTCACATCCCGATGTTCGTGGTCGGCACGCTCACCGATCACGTGGCGCCGTGGCGCTCAGTGCACAAGCTCCACTACCAGGTCGATGCCGATCTGACCTTCCTGTTGACCAGTGGCGGCCACAATGCGGGCGTCGTCGCGCCGCCCAACGAGGCCGGGCACAGCTATCAGGTTATGACCAAGGCTGCTGACGCACCCTATGTCGGCCCGGATGAATGGCTGAAGCTGGCGCCGCATGTCGAGGGATCGTGGTGGCCGGAATGGACCCGCTGGCTCATTTCGAAATCCGGCGAGCCTTGCGATCCGCCGCCGATCGGGCTTGGCGACATTGATGGCCTTCCCGATGCGCCGGGCGACTACGTCCGCACTTAATTCTCCGGCTCGGGATCCGGACTGAGGTCGGAGAGGCGGAGGGGCTTGGTCTTGTCGAGTTTGCGATAGGACGTCGAAGCCGTTCGCAGCAGCTTCTTTTCTCGTTTGGGGTCGAGAAAACGAATGGTTGCCGTGGGAACAGCCTCATTCAACGACGCGGCCAGCGTCTGACCGCGTGCATCATCGTTCAGCCGGCCAAGGGACTTTTGCGCTCTGCGCAATTGCTTCAGGATCGCCTTCTGCTTCTTCAGCGACTTCTCGGCGAACAGATCCTCCAGCGACTCGATCGAATAGGTCAGTCGTTTGTTGAGAATCCGCAGCTTGTGCCGTTTCTCGTAATCGAGCCTGCGCAGTTTTCGGGCCTTCCTCAGCAGCGTCGTTTCCCAATCGGTCAGTCGCGCCATGGCGTGGTCGGCGAGCGGACAGCGGCGAAGTGTGATGGCCTGTTTGCTGCGCCTGGTTGACCAGGGTCCGCTCTCGATCCAGCTCGAGGTCTGCTCGACCAGACGGCGATAGCGCGCCGATTGCAGCGTGCGGGCCAGCAGGCGATGACTTTCGGCACGCTTTTCTTCCCAGTGTTGGAGCTCGGCGACCACGGCCAGTTCGTCGCCAGTCTCGGCGACCACGCGTTCGATGGCGACGTCGAGGTCTCGCACCAGGCCGAGTTGGCTGTTCAGCCATTTCAATTCGGCCCAGACTTTGGGGCGTAGTGCATCGTCGACCATGGGCGAAAAGAAGCGAATCGCGGTCCGCAGATGGGTCAAGGCGATCCGGATCTGGTGCAAGGCTTCCGGATCGCCACGGCATGTGCCGTCGTGCTGGGCGAGGACGGCGGCGAGATGACGGCGGGCGATGATCCGAAAGGCCGTATCGCAGGCCATACCGGCGCTAAGACGGCCCGGCCGCGCATTGCGGCTCCCCCCGGGCGTGACAGGGCTGGCCGCCGTCGAATTCGTGGTGGGTCGCGCCATCCTAGCCCGCGCCAATCAGATTGCCCTAGTTGCTTTCAGCGATCTCGTCCTGGCAGCTCTGGAGCGTCTGCGCTTGTGTCCCGGATGCATCGATGCGTGCCCACTCGACAAGGCCGATCTTATAACGCTCTTGCAATGCGGCAACCTCTTGCGTGGCATCGGAGGCGTCGCCGTGGCGACCACCGATTCGGGCCTGCCGGGTTGCTAAATCCGCGACCAGGAAGAGTCCCGTGAGAGGCACGTTGCAATCTTGAGCCAGTGTGGCGACGGCGTCTCGCTCGACATCGCGGGCGAACACGCCGTCAATGATTACCGAATGGCGTTGGACCAGCACATGGCGGGCGCGCTCGGCCAACGTGGTGTAGACCCGCTCTGCCAACTCGGGCGTGTAGGCCGATGGTGGCAGCCGGTCCGTGTCGGCCACCCCAAATATCTGCTTGCGAATGACGTCGCTGCGCAACACAACGGCCCCCGGCTGCGGCGCGACTGATGGCGCGAGCGCCGCTGCCAAAACCGTCTTGCCGGTGCCTGACAGGCCGCCCACCGCGATCAGTCGAGGAGCGGCAGGCTGGATCAGCGTCCGGGCAAGGTCAAAATAGCGGCGCGCCTCGTCAAGGATGCCGGCATCATCGGAATGTGGTGCCTTCAGCCGTGCCAAGGCCACCTGGGCCCGGACCGCGGCGCGAATCGACATGAACAGCGGCAGTGCG